>Ga0272446_1000949_pt1 | contig 43906 bp, 37 predicted proteins | sample YNPCB0061_FD_194587 | JGI IMG/M metagenome (GOLD analysis project Ga0272446, IMG submission 194587) | Hot spring microbial mat communities from Yellowstone National Park, WY, United States - YNP-CB-006-1 | ecosystem: Environmental > Aquatic > Thermal springs > Hot (42-90C) > Sediment | place...
GTTGTTTTCTAGTGGTATTTTTTTATTATCCGTTACCTGTCCACCAGCTTCTTTGATTAATAAACAACCAGCAGCTATGTCCCACCAGTTGGCTTCGTTTATAATCATGGCGTCAAATTTACCTTCAGCTATTTCAGCTAAGGTTAAGGCGACCGAACCAAAGACCCTCATTTTTTGCACTTTGGGTAGAAATTTTTTAAATTGCCCAGCAGTGTTTTTTATGGCTTTGTTACTTCTGGTCCAGTTTATGGCAACAAAAGATTTGTCCAACTTATTTATTTTAGAAACTGTAATTTTTTTATTATTTAATTTAGCACCCAAGTCCTTTTCCGCCCAGTATAATTTATTGGTTAGGGGATTGTAAACTATTCCTAGAATAAGTTCATTATTTTTCTCTAGGGCTAGAGAAATAGATAAATAAGGGAAGCCTTTAATTAGATTGGTAGTACCGTCTAATGGGTCTAATATCCAACGGTAGTTATTATTTGTTTTTTTATTACCACTTTCTTCGGCTAAGATATTGTGATTGGGAAATTTTTTTTGAATTATATTTAGTATGGTTTTTTCTGTTTTTTTATCACAATCTGTAACAAAATCACGACCCAAATTATCCTTAAGGCTGATATTAGTTGCTCGACCGAATGATTTTTTTATTATATCCCCCCCTTGTTTGACAGCTTTTAAAGCTACTGGTAAAAAAACAGACATATGATGTAGTTATGTTACACTGTTAATAGGTACTAGGCAATATTATGAAAATTTACGCTGATTTACATATTCATTCTAGGTATTCTCGAGCTTGTTCCAAAGAGCTTACACCCGAGAATATAGATTTGTGGTGCCGGATTAAAGGTTTGGGGTTGGTAGCTACGGCTGATTTTACTCATCCTAAATGGTTTAGTGAGTTATCGGAAAAGTTAGAACCGGCTGAGGATGGATTATACAAACTTAAATCTAGTTATCAAAAAACGGAGCCGTTGTTTAAAGAAAAATCAGTTCAGCCAGTCAGGTTTATGGTTGGTACGGAGTTGTCTTGTATTTACAAGCATAAAGATAAAGTGCGGCGGGTACATCATTGCGTGTTTGCGCCCAGTTTGGAAGTAGCGGGACGAATAAACCAAGCTTTGTTGGAGCGAGGTTGTAATTTAAAATCAGACGGTCGGCCAATTTTGGGCATTAGTTCATATGATTTATTAAAGTTGTTGCTGGATATAGACCAGCGTAACGTTATGGTGCCGGCGCATGCCTGGACACCTTGGTTTGCTGTGTTTGGTTCTAAGTCTGGTTACGATAGTCTGGAGGAGTGTTTTGACGATTTGACTGATAAAATTTTTGCCATAGAAACCGGACTATCCTCTGATCCGCCTATGAATTGGCGAATTTCCTCTCTGGATAAGGTAGCTTTAATTTCCAATTCCGATGCTCATTCTTTACAGAATTTGGGGCGGGAGGCTAATGTGTTTACCGGTAAAGAACTTACTTATGATTCTGTTTGGCAGGCGGTAAAGCGCGCTTCGCCGGTGTCCCGGTCCCAGTCGGAACAACTTAACGGGCTAAAATTGGCTAAGACTATAGAATTTTATCCTGATGAAGGACGATATCATTATGACGGACACCGGGCTTGTGGGGTGTGCTTGTCGCCGGCTGAAACTAAGAAACTGCGGGGGGTGTGTCCTAAATGTCATCAACCACTGACTATAGGAGTGCTTAATCGGGTAAACGAGTTGGCTGATCGTAGGGCGGGTTATCAGCCGCCACAGGCAGTTCCTTATGATAGTTTGTTGGAGTTAGATAAGTTAATCGCCGACAGTTTAGGGGTGAGAGGGCGACATAGTAAAGCTGTGGAGCAAGTATATTGGCAATTGGTTTCTGTTTTGGGTAATGAATTTTCTGTTTTGTTAAATAGCAGTCTAGAATCAATTGAACAGGTAGCGGGCAAGAAATTAGCAGAAGCTGTTAGACGTTTGCGGACGGGACAAGTTAGTTTAAAACCTGGTTACGATGGTGAATATGGTCAGGTTGAGTTGTTTGACCCAAACGAAAAATTATCCGCCCAACCTAGTTTATTTGGCTAATTATAGCCATTATTTGTAGTAGAAGAAGGTTTGTTTTTAAGTTGTTTTACAGTTATTTCAGCAGTAGAATTGTTAGTTATAAAATTTAGCAAACAAAAAATCCACTTATGTTAAAACAATCGTGGATTTTTTGTTATAGGAAAACTTATCAGAAGAACTACTTTTTCTTACCACCCTTTTTGCTCTTCTTAGCCACCTTTTTAGTCTTCTTTACTGTCTTCTTGGCTTTTTTCTTAGCAGCCATGATAATCACCTCCTCCCTTTATTAGAGGTAAATCAAATCTTACTTCTAGTATACAGTATTTTTTTGTTTTAGTGAAGAGATGATGAAAGAATACTAGAAGGTCGGTTACTCAACTATCTACATTATAAAAATATTTTTTTAAATACGCAAGAGGATAATTTGATTTGTTCTAATTAATAGTATTTAGTTTAAGGTTGAGTTGTTAGAGATTGGTTGTTTTTTAGCCCAATCGTTTTAAGGGGAGATTGAAGAGGTTTATTTAATATTACTTTGTTTCGGGTAAACAAAAAATAAACCGTTATAACCTTTGGATCGTGCGAGAATTGAACTTGCACTATCGGACTTGCCCGCCCCGCCGAAGCCCGAACCGAAGGCGAGGGCGAGGCGGCTAATTCAATATGGTGGAGATAGCCGGATTCGAACCGGCGACCTTCGCATTGCAAATGCGACGCTCTAACCAACTGAGCTATATCCCCCTTATCAGGAATCGTTGTAGTTTGTTCTGGATATCAATTATAGATTATAGATAAATGGTGCGGGGTGAGCAAACATGGCGGGCTGCTGCCGCACCAATGGCCTAAGGCTTATGGCGGCCGGGTAGACACTGGTTTAATTTAGACCGTTTAAATTAGCGCAAAGAACCAAAAAACGGTGAAAATAAAAGCAAAATAATACCTTGAATTAATCTGGTTAAGGTGGCAAAGCCAATTAAGATAAGCAGAAGCCCTAATAGTTTATAAAATAAACGTGAACCTCCTTCACTACCCAGGTGTTGTTCCGCCCAAGCTACTCCACCAAAGTTTCTGATAAGCCATTCTGTAGCCCAAATTAACCCACAGCCGGCCGCGGTTATGATTAAGCCAATTAGTATATGCATAGGACTATAAGGATTAAGGATTACGAATAACTAATTGCGAACTATGACTCAATAATAAAATTTTTTATGATTCTTGATTTGTGTTTCGTAATTTTATCTTCTGGTGGACGGTGCAGGATTCGAACCTGCGACCTTCTCGGTGTAAACGAGACGCTCTAACCAACTGAGCTAACCGTCCATAATTATTTGCTTGTTAAGTTTGATCTTATTGTTTAATTTAGTGGTGCGGACGAGAGGAATCGAACCTCCACGGGGTTGCCCCCACAGGCACCTCAAGCCTGCGCGTATACCAGTTCCGCCACGTCCGCTTGATTTTTAATTGCTTTATAAGATTAGCAGGAATTTAAAACACTGGCCAATTTAACATCGGGTAAATTGAGGCGATGTTAAATTGGCCAGTGTCGTAAGAGAAAAATTTATAGCTCTTTAAGTTTTTTCTTGTAGTTTCTTAAATAACCAAGTTTGGCCCGTTTGGTTTTGAAAGTTTTAATCACTTCAATATTGGCAATGGTCGGCAGGTGCAAAGGAAAGATTCTTTCCACGCCTACGCCATGAGATATTTTACGTACCGTAATTGTTGAGTTGGCGCCCCTGCCGCCGCGACGATTCAAAACAGTACCTTCAAAAATTTGGATACGCTCTTTTTCTTCACCTTTGGCATTTAGCTCTTTAATTTTTTGGTGAATTTTAACAACTTGCCCGGCTTTAATGTTGGTCCATGGCTGAAGTGAATTTGTCGGTTCAGTCTTGTCTGGTGTTTTAACTTCTGACATATCCTAATCCTAAAATAAAATTAAATAAAAATTTTAATTAAGCTTCGTTATGATAGCAGTTTTAAGTAGTACTGTCAAGACTGGTTAAGTTAAATAAGAACGAATAATATCTTTGGTTTGTTTAACGGTTTCTGCTAGCTTATTGAAGCGGTTAACTATTGTATATTTATATTCCGGTTGATATTTTAATTCGTTAATCGCTTCTTGCCAGCGGGATTTTTTTTGGGCTAAAGTCATTTTGGGTGAAGCAAAAATACGACGTTTTATTTCTTTTTTTGATTCAGCCGTAATAAATATCAGTACTGTGTTGGGTAGTATTTTTTTTATTTGAGTAGCGCCCTGTACGTCAATTTGCAAAATAACATTAAGCCCTTGTTGTAGAGCTTTTAGAACCGGCTGTTTGGGTGTGCCAAAGTAGGATTGTCGCACAGTAGCCCACTCAAGTAGAGCCCCCTTGTTAATTAATTGGTTGAATTGGTTAGCGGTTAAAAAATTATAAGTCAAACCATTTTTTTCGCCTGGACGTTTAGCCCGGGTGGTATAGGTGATAATATGTTTTAATTTAAGAGAGGGGTCTTTCCACAATGCCCGCACCACTGAATCTTTGCCAATTTGGGAAGGACCAGAAATAATAAACAGCCGGCCAGTTGGTGAATTATTTTTTGAGGATAGTGAGGTCATTTTAGTTTATTTAGAAAATCAGTAAGTTCGTCGGGTAAAGAACTGACAAATTCTTGCCAGTTATGGTTTAAATCATAAAAACCCAAGCGGGTAGCATGTAAGAAAAGCCTACCAGGACTGTTTTTAAAACTCAAGTGTTTATGATAATAGGTAGGATCTCCCACCAAAGGATGGCCATAGGCATTAAGATGAGCGCGTATTTGATGTGTTCGTCCGGTAGTTATATTAACTTTAAGCAGGCAAGCGGCTTGGTATTGTTTGAGCACAGTAAAATTTGTTAGGGCGCTTTTGGATGAAGTATCAGTTTTGGGTAAAGCAGCCATTTTGTAGCGGTGCAGTTTAGATCGGCCGATGTTAAAACTAATCGTGCCGGAGGGTTGGTCAATTTTACCGATTACTAGAGCCAGGTACTCTTTATTGACCAGGTGTTTTTGAAATTGTGTTTTAAGGTAGTCAAACATCATTGTTTGCCGAGCCACCACCATTAATCCGGAGGCGGCTTTGTCTAAGCGGTGTACTAGTCCGGGACGTTTAAGGTTGTCGCCGATGTTTTTTATTTCGGGATAACGAGCCAGCAACCCTTCCACCAAGGTAGGTTCTTTTACTCCCGGCGCCGGATGGACGGTTATACCAGCCGGTTTGTCAATAACTAAGTAATCTGTAGTTTCGGCTATTAGACGCCAAGGCACTTGAGTGTTGGGGGTTAGTTGTCGCGCTGGCGCTGGGTTTAGATTGTCAGGTAAGTTGATTAATTCACCCGTTTTAAGCCAGTGGTGTACAGTTACGTTTTTTGCGTTAACAGTAATTAGACCTTGTTTAATATTTTGTTGAATTACATGACGAGACAGGTTGGGCAGTTTTTCTACTAGAAATTTATCCAGACGGGTAGGGGTAGCCAGCGAGGGGACGGTAATAGTGGACATATAGTAAATGGAATAGCGAATTAAAAATCAAGAATTAAGAATAGACTAAATATTTTTGTAATTAGTAATTCTTGATTCAATATTCTTTTTCAAATATTCCAGTGCTTCGGCTTTGTTTTTAAGAAGGCCGTTAACCTGCGCTTCTTCCAATAATTTCAGCAGTTCTCCAATTTGTGGCCCAGCCGTTAACTTAAATTCGGTCATAATATCCTGTCCGTTAAGTAATAATTGTAGCTTGCCGGCCGGTAATGATTGTTCAACTTCTTTTATTTTGGTAAACAACAGATCAAAGCCGTCTAACAGCCGCCGGCCATCTCGCGGCCGGGTGGCCCAGGTATCGGCAAAAATTAATTGTAAAAGTAGTTGACCTTGTTTATGATCTTTAAGAAAGTACTTATAGATAGTGGTCGGTTTAAAGTCAGCTGGTTGGCCATGAGCCAGTAGTAAATGATGACCAACTAGCCAGCTAATTAGTCTACTTTCTATTTGTCCGGCGGCTGAGTCAATGTAGCTTGTTAATTTAAGGCGATCAATTATTTGGGGTGCTAGTTCAGCGCCAACGACATCATGATTATTAGTACGAATACGATCGGTACCGTTAGTGGCGGGGGTGGTTATGGTTAAGGGCTTGCCAATGTCGTGTAATAAGATAGCCAATAGTAAATTAAGTGTAGGTTGAGTGTCGTGGAAGTAGTTTTTCCAAGCGGGGCTTACGAGCGCTTTAAAAGCTAAGATAGTGTGAGTTAGGACATCGCCTTCACTATGAAATTCATCCGGTTGGGGGCAGCCTCTCATATTGGCCACTTCAGGCAGTAGTTGTTCCAAGTAACCAGTAGTTTGGTACAAATTTATCAATTTAGCCGGTTCAGCTAATAAACCTTTTAAAAATTCTTTGGCAATGGTTTCACGCGGTACCAGCCAGCTCTCATCCGTTTGTCCTTTGGTCAGCTGTTCGGCGACCTGTCGGATGGCAGATAAGGTTTTGTCGTCTATAGCAAAGTTCAATTGGCAGCTAAAACGCAAGGCGCGTAAAGCTCGTGATAAGTCTTCTTGCAAACGATCTAACGGTTTACCAACAGTGCGCAAGAGCTTGTTTTGTAAGTCGGTTTGACCGTGATGTTCGTCTATAATTTGTCCGGTCTGTAGATTGATGGCCAGGGCATTAATGGTAAAATCGCGGCGGCCAAGGTCTTGTTCAATCGGTAGGTTGGGGTTGCTGTGTACGGCAAAATCACGGTAACGTCCACTGGTGGTAAGGGTGTACTCGGTACGCGGTAGGGCCACGTCAATTGCTTCGTCAGCCCAGCCCGTGGGCTGCCATTTAAATACGCCGAAGGTTTTACCAACCAGATTCACTTCGCCATATTTGGCCAGGGTCGATTCTAGTTGGTCGGCTGCTACCTGACGAATAAGCAAGTCATAATCTTTAGTTGGTCGGTTAATAAGCAAGTCCCTTACAGCCCCGCCAACTAAATAAATTTCAGCTGCTGGCAAATCGGCCTGTAACCGTTTAGTCAGATTTAGCAGTTCGGCCGGTATTTTTTTTAATAAAGAGGACATGATGATTGTGAATCAAGAGTTACGGTTTAAGAATAAAGAATGGAATGTCGAATTTTTTTGATTCTGCGTAATTCGTTATTCGCTATTCTTAATTTTATCTTACCTATACTCTAACAAAAACCGCCCCTCATAAACAGGGGCGGTGAGTTATTCCCATTCTACCGTACCAGGCGGTTTGTCGGTTAAGTCGTAAAAGATGTAATCCAGTTTTTTAAGTTTAGTTAAGCGTTTGGCCAGGGTTTTTATAACTGGTTCTGGTAAATGATAGGCTTGCCCGGTCATAGCCTCACGCGAGGTAAAGGGACGAATAACCAAGCTCTCTTGATGACGGAAACCAATGGGTATAAGCACCACTGGGCATTGCCAAATTTTGTAGTATAAGCCAGCCGCCTTAAGTTCTTGTGTCACCAAGGCGTCACATTGCTGTAGCAGCTTAATTCTTTGTTTAGTAATAAAAGAGGAATAGGCTTTGATTAAGGTTAGGCTGGGTCCGGTTAATTTTAATAGTACACGGTTAATGAGTTTGTGTTGGTTAGTAAGTTTAGTCGCTTGTTTATGCCAATAAGCAAAAGACGAGTAAGGCGCATCCACAGCCAATGGTCTGGCATAGCTGCGCTCATCGCCCTGTACACCAACGCTGTTAATTGGCAAGATTAAGTGAGGTATATTTTTTAAATTGAGTTGTTTAACCGACTGGTTAAGCTGGTTGGCTTGACGTTTATTTAAACAAAGTAACCGGACGCCAAGACCTGGCCCCGGGAAGGGGTGCCCCCAAAGTAATTCTTGGGGCAGACCTAGAGTTTGACCCAAGCGGCGTACCTCATCTTTGTACAGTTCTTTTAGTGGTTCAACCAGTAGATTATCTTGAGCCAGGCGTTGTAGTAGACCAATGCGGTTGTGGTGGGTTTTAATTTTATCGGCGTGTTTAGTGCCGCCTGATTCAATAGTATCGGGATAAATAGTACCCTGACCAAGCAGCCAATCTTTAGTATTTAGTTTAAGTCGTTTAGTCGCCAGTTTAGCCACCTGTAAAAAAGTTTGTCCGATAATTTGTCTTTTTCTTTCCGGGTCGGTTATACCGGCTAAATTTTTTAGGAAAAGAGCGCCGGCTTTATTTGTTTGCCAGCGTCGGTAACCTAATTTTTTTAAAGATTGACCGACAAGACGGCTTTCATTTTGCCGCAGTAATCCGGTGTCAATATGTAAAGCGTAAACCCGCTTTGGTCCCAGTGTTTTTACTAAAATGATTAAGGCAACTGTTGAATCAACTCCACCTGAGACCAACAGGAATACTTTTTTGTTGCCGACTTGTTGTAAAACAGCGGCCTGAATTTTAGTTAACTGGTCAGTTGGTTTATGAGGTTTGAGACCGCAAATGTTAAAGCAAAAATTTTTAAGTAGGATTTGCCCGTAAACAGTATGATGTACCTCAGGATGAAATTGCAGCCCAAAGATAGGTTTACTGCGGTGGGCCAGGGCGGCGTGAGGTAGAGTGGCAGTTGAGCCAAGATTTATAAAACCCGGTGGTAATTTAGTAACGCTGTCACCATGACTCATCCAAACAGTGCTGTGTTTTTTTATTTGGGCGGTTAGCGGATGTAGTTGGTTAATAGTTAACCGAGCCGGGCCATATTCTCGGATTTGTCCGGGTGTAACCTGTCCCTTAAACTGGCGAGCAATTAACTGATGACCATAACATAAGCCTAATAATGGTTGGGTGCTGGTTAGCCAGCTTTTGTTAAAAGGGAGGGGGTTTTTAATAACACTGTTTGGTCCGCCGGATAGTATAATTCCCCGCAGTCTTGAAGTTTTGGGTGGCGGTTGGGTTGGTTTAAAAAATCGGGTATCTACTCCCAGATCTTTCAAGCGCCGGGCTATCAAGTGGGTATATTGGGAACCAAAATCCACTAGAGCGATAAAAGGTTTGGTTTCAGACATAGTTTGATTGTAGCTTAGCAAGTTGTTATTATCAAAGGTATTAGAATTATGAATTAAAATAATGTATGAATTTAAATTGCAAGGAAATCTATGAGTGAGTTATTTATATGTATAGTTTTATATGTATAGCAACTTGAGCTTTTACTGAATTGAAAATTAGAGTTTAGAGATTATAAATTTTATCCAACATTTATTATTACTTTGTTATTATGCTTAATTTTCCCGAACGTTTAACTTTTGACGATGTTTTGTTGGAACCAGGTTATTCCGTCATACGTCGTCATCAGGTACAAATTGCGACCCAGTTAACTAAACGTTGGAATTTGGAAGTTCCTATTTTAGCCGCTCCAATGGATACGGTAACTGAGGCGGCTTTGGCTATAGCGCTGGGTAAATTGGGTGGATTAGGAGTGATCCATAAAAATATGCCTGTGGCTAAACAGGCCAATCAAGTAGTTAAAGTAAAAAAACAAATTAAGGCTCGTCCGGCGGCGGCAGCAATTTCTTTTGGTGAGGAAGCAAAAATCCGCGCGCGCGCTTTATTAAAAGCTGGGGTGGATATTTTGGTGATTGATACAGCCCACGGGCATTCTCAAGGTGTAATAGAGATGGTCAAGTATCTTAAAAGCAATAGACAATATAAAAAAATTGACATTATTGCCGGCAATGTTGGTACGGCTCAAGGGGTTAAGGATTTGATTAAGGCCGGCGCTGATGCGGTTAAGGTAGGAATTGGTCCGGGTTCTATTTGTACTACACGGGTGGTGACTGGTATAGGTGTGCCGCAATTATCCGCTGTACTAGAGGGTGTACGAGCCGCTCGTTCCGCCAATATACCAATTATCGCCGATGGGGGAATTAATTATTCTGGCGATATAGTTAAAGCCTTGGCCGCTGGCGCGGCGGCAGTTATGATAGGTAGATTGTTGGCTGGTTGTAAAGAATCGCCCGGTCGGCTAATTAGATCGCAGGGGCGCTTGTTTAAAGCTTACCGCGGTATGGGTTCTGGGGAAGCTATGCGGTTGGGCAGTAAAGATCGCTATGGTCAGGCCGGTTTAACAGTTAGTAAATTAATACCGGAGGGGGTGTCAGCTCAGGTGCCTTATGTTGGTACAGTAAGTGCGGTAGTTGAGCAATTGGTTGGTGGATTAAAATCGGGCATGGTTTATGTGGGTGCGGTTAATTTAACAGAGTTGGCCAAACGAGCGCGGTTTGTGCGGATTACCGAGGCCTCGCTTAAAGAAAGTCACCCGCACGATTTATTCGCCGTACAAGAAGAGCCGAATTATAAAAAATAATCTTTATCAAAAATAACCTCCCAACCAGGGAGGTTATTAAGTAAATTTATTGGTGTGATTATACAACTCTACTCAAACATTTTTTGAATGGAACTAACGGCGTACTTCGCGCGCCAAATTGAACGCTCGGGCGGGCAAAAATCTGAAAGTTTAATCTTGGTGGGCGGTACTGGATTCGAACCAGTGACCTTTACAATGTCAATGTAACGCTCTAACCAACTGAGCTAACCGCCCCAATCTAATCTGTTAAAGTGTTTAATACTTCTATCAGATAGATATCATGCCTAAGCTTAGTAATTTTGTCCAGTGCCAGCCATTGGTAAACTATATGCTTTTGCAAGTCTAGTTAATTTTACCACTGGCCGGGGTTTACGGGGTAAGTCTGATAGTGTGTTTGTCAGGAACTCATAAAATATCCGGAACTAGTAAAGAACCTTGACTCGCCTGTTATTATCAGTCTGGTTTTTTCTTTAATTTCTCTAGTTAAATACTGTCCCAGAGTTTCACCGGGTATTAATCGTCCACTGGGAATATCCCAGCGGGGTTTGGTTTCACCGGCGTAAGTTTTGGTTCTTTTAGGGAGTAAATAACCGCCGATTGGATTTTTAATTAAGACTTTAATCATCACGGCCAATCGCATGATGTATAATATAAAAGTTAAGATTGATTAAAATTCTAGTTCTTGATTTAATACACAAGATTATAAAGTCCCAGCAGTTATTTAGTATTCAACAGTGGGTTTTGATGTTAATTAAATCAGATGTGAAGATTTAAATTTTAAATCTTTGTTTTAATGGTGGAATTATACAACTCTACTCAAACATTTTTTGAATGGAACTAACGGCGCGCTTCGCGCGGCTGAATCCGTTGGCAAAAAGCCCGAAAGTCAAATTTTGGTGGGTGTGGATGGATTCGAACCATCGACCTGGCGCTTATAAGACGCCTGCTCTAACCAGCTGAGCTACACACCCAGGATGATAACCGTTAAAATTTAAAGGTTCTTTTCACCGATCGCACAACCTAAATTACTAGTCGTTGATTTTTAAATTACTAGTCGTTGATTTTATTGATTGCCAGTTAATATGTTTACACGGCTCTGCAATTTTATCACCCCTTAATTTACTGTTCAAGCGGTTTTATTATTTGTCGTAGGTGTTCAATTACGGTTTTTTCCGCCTCTAAAACAGTGGCTGATAGACTGGCGGTGGCATTAAGACGGTCGCCGGAAGGACTAAAAGGTTTAAGTAAGTCAATGGCATAGCGGCCACCACCGCCACGCAGGAAAATTTTGGTCTGGCCAGCGGTTAATTCGTAAAACAATACCACCGTTCCAGCTTCGGGTGAGTTGTCCAATAATTCGTCAATAACTCCGGGCAGGTCTTCCTCGCCAGCGCCAGCTTTAATAAAATCATCAGGTTGTAGCAGTGACCAGACTAATTTGCGTTGAGAGTCATTTTTTAAACGGGCCAACACACGGCCCCATAATTTTAGAGTATTAAGTTGTCGGGTGCGGTATAAATGGGTAACGACTTCTTCCCGTCGAGCGCCCAGATTGATAAGTTGAGCTGCTTTGTCCAGGGAGTCCGGAGTAACTTGTAAACTACTGAAGCTTTTACTGGCAACAGTTAAGCCGGTTAGCAAACAGGTGGCTATATCGGGATCAACCAGCCCATTTTTTAGTTCGCTTAGTAATTTTAGGATTATTTCCGCGGTGGAGGTAACGTTAAAATCAATTAGGTTAAGTTGACCAAAATGTTCGTTGCTAGGATTGTGGTCAATATTGATGACTGAAGTGTTAAAAAAGAATTCAGTATTTTGTAAGTAGAGATCGCCTAGGGAATTAAGATCCGGCGAATTGAGAACAATAATCAAATCGTATAAAAAGTTAGAAGAGCGACTGGATATTTGTTTGGCGGAAAAGCTACCTTGTTTGGGTGTTAGATAAATATTTAATTTATTTTGTTCAACGCTGTAACTAACATCACGCAGTTGATTTTGGTTAAGATCTACCGATATGATAAATTTGCGCAGGCTGTTAATGTGTCCAATGATATTTTTAGAATTAGGTAAAAAACGGTAGCGTCCCGGTAAATTAAAATTACTGGAAACAATATCTGATCGTTTGCCTATTTTTTGCAGAGCCAATTGTAAAGCCAAAGCACTACCAATAGCGTCGCCATCTGGTTTAGGTGGAAAAGCTATTAAAATGTTGGTGCTGCGGTTAAAAAATTCCCGCGCCTGTTGTAATTCGGACAGGGCCATAAAAACAAAAATAATCGGTTTACCTTACCCTGAGACAGTTTATTTGTCAAGGACTCAGGTTATTTATTGACAAAAACGGCAAAAATGAGTAAACTTGTACAGTCTTATTGAACCGATAGTTTAATTTTCCATGAATATCACCGAATTGGCCAGACGTCTTAAAATACCAACCCAGCAGTTAAAAGAAGAGTTGCCGCGGTTGGGTTTTGATATTGGTCAGCGAGCTATTAAGATAGATGATGCCGTAGCGAGCAAGGTGATAGCTTTGTGGAATAAACGTAAGCAGTATGACCAGTCCGCTGATTATGTAGTAGTGGAAAAAAAATTAGGCCGGACTGAAGCTGGCAGTTTAACTAAGGAGGTGGCCTTACCACCTCGTTTAAGTCCACGTTCCTTTGCTGAGTTATTGGGATTACCAGTGACGGCGGTGATGGCTGAGTTATTTAAAAATGGAGTGATGGCGGCTATTAATCAAGAGATTGATTTTGAAACAGCCTCTATTATTGCGCAAGATTTTGGTTATCAAACCAAGCCGGCCGCTGCTCAAACTGAAATAATTGAGCAGGCCGGGGTAGAAGATTTAAAGGAATTATTAAAAGAGACAGAACAGGATAAATTACAACCCAAACCGCCCGTAGTGGTGGTAATGGGTCATGTTGATCATGGCAAGACTACTTTATTAGACACAATTCGTTCGACCAATGTGGCTGGAGGTGAAAGTGGAGCTATCACCCAACATATTGGCGCTTATCAAGTGGAAACTAAAGGACGCAAGATAACCTTTTTAGATACGCCAGGTCATGAGGCTTTTTCGGCTATGCGTTCTCGGGGCGGTCGTTTGGCCGATGTAGCGATTATTGTTGTAGCGGCTGACGATGGTTTACAGCCACAAACTCTGGAGGCGGTGGAGATTGCTCAGAAAGAAAAATTACCTTTTTTAATAGCCATCAATAAAGTTGATCGGGAAACGGCGGATATTGAAAAAGTAAAAAAGTCTTTAGCCGAGATAAATTTATTGCCGGAAGATTGGGGGGGACAGACTATTTGTGTGCCCATTTCGGCTAAGAAAAAACAAGGCATTGCTGAATTGTTGGAGATGGTATTGTTATTGGCTGATTTGGAAAAATTACAAGCTAATCCGGCTCGACCGGCCGTAGGCACGGTAATTGAAGCTAAGTTGGATAAGGGAGAGGGTCCAGTGGCCACAGTTTTGGTTCAAGCTGGGACTCTAAAGATAGGAGATAATTTAATAGCCGGACAAGTAGGCGGTAAGGTTAAGGGGATGCGTGATTTTACCGGTCAGCCTGTTACTCAGGCTACTCCAGCTATGCCGGTGCGGGTATTGGGTTTGAAAAGAGTGCCGCAGGCAGGTGATATTTTTCGGGTTACAACTGATGATAGTGAGGTCAGGGAAGTTTTACGGCATACCACTAAGTTTCAACGTTTGCCTCAGCCGGATAGCGTTATAGCAACCAGTGAGAGTGAAGAACAAAGCGCGGCGGTCAGTCTTAATATTATATTAAAAACTGATGTGTTAGGTTCACGAGAGGCTTTGTTGAGTTCTTTTAAGGAACTAAGCGCGCCGGAGGTAAGAGTTAAAGTAATTAAAACCGCTTTGGGTAGCATTAATGAAGCTGATGTTTTGCAAGCCGAAGGCAGTCACGCTATTGTTTTAGGTTTTAATGTGCCGGTACAACCAGCGGCGGTTAGTTTAGCCGGGCACAAGAAAGTCTTTGTTAAGACATATAAGGTGATTTATGATTTGTTGGATGAGGTAAAAAAACAATTAACCGGCTTACTAAAGCCAGAGTTAGTGCGTAGTCAGTTGGGTACTGTGACTGTGATAAAAATTTTCCGGCAGGGCAAATCGGAACAAATAGTTGGTGTGCGGGTAATCGAGGGTGTGGTTAAGGCTCAAACCAAGGCTCGACTTAAACAGGGGACAGAAGAAAACGCGGTGTTTGAATTAAAAGAAGTGCGTTTAGGCAAGGAAGTGGTGGGAGAAGTAGGACAGGGCGGGGAGTGTGGTATTTTGTTAGTCGGCCGGGTTTTGCTGGCTGTGGGTGATAATTTGGAAATTTACCATGAAGAAATTAGACAGCGATCAATCGGCCGGCTCTAAACCCGGCGCGGCACGGCGGTTATTACGACTAGCTAGTTTAATTCGGCAGCAATTGGGGCAGGTTATTAGCCGCGAGGTGGAATTGCCCAAAGGAGCGTTTTTAACCATTACGGCTATAAAGGTGTTGGCTGATTACTCTGAAGTCAGGGTGGGTTTGTCAATTTGGCCGTCAACTCAAGCGGTAAATGTTTTAGCCGTTGTGGAAAGACGACGGGGCGAGTTGCAGAAATTTTTAAATGAAAAATTAACTATGTATCGCGTACCGCGCTTGGTTTTTTATTTGGATACCACTGCCGACCGCGTTCAGCAGGTAGAACGTTTGCTTGACAATATCGCCACTGAGTAATAGGATGATTAGTTCCGCTCAGGCGGAATAACTTATGATCCAACCCCAGTTGCTTAGACGTTTAACTGATTTAATTGATCAGTCTCATAATATTTTAGTAGCTAGTCATAAGAATTGTGGTGACGCTTCTGGCGCGGTAACTGCTTGTCAGACAGTTTTACAAGCGCAAGGCAAGACAGTGACTACTTTTTTGCCTGCAGTTGTGCCGCCAGTTTTTTCTTATTTGGTAAATAGTGAACGAGTGGTTACCAACCCTGATTTAATTGATTGGTCAGATTATGATTTGTTTTTATGTGTTGATGCGGCCGAGCCACATTTAACCGGTTTGGGACATAAATTTGCTAACCGGCCTAGTAGTTTGATAACTGTTAACCTTGATCATCATTTAACTAATCCCGACTACGGTGATGTTAATATCGTTGACCGTTCCGCCGCGGCCGCTTGCGCTATGTTGGCGGAATGGTTTTTGGCCGCCCATTATGAAGTATCACCCGCCGCCGCCACTTCATTATTGACTGGGATTTTGACGGACACTGGTTCATTTTGTAATCCTGCGACCAATGAGTCTGCTTTACGTCAGGCCGGGGAGTTATTGCGTCTAGGCGCTAATTTTGGTCGTTTTTTAAGTGAAGTGGTGCGCAGTAAAACTCTGCCTGAGCTTAGAGTTTGGGGTAAGGCTTTTGAACGATTACAGATTAATAATGATTTGGGTATTGCGACAACCTTAATTACCTTGCAAGATTTAGCCGAAGCTGGTGTGGCCGCGGATGCGATAGAGGGTGTAGCTAATTTTTTGAATGATTTAGCGGATGTGCGGGCGGTTTTAGTCTTAAAAGAGCAGTCAGACGGCACCATTAAGGGCAGTTTTCGTACCACCCGTGAAGATGTCGATGTGTCTGCCTTAGCCAAGGTTTTGGGTGGCGGTGGTCATAAAAAAGCCGCTGGTTTTACCATCACCGGACGATTGATAGAAAAAAATGGCCAATGGCAAGTTGTAGATTAACCTTAGTTTAGCCAAGGTTTTAGGTTTTGTTGATCTGTTAATAAGAGTATTATTAATTTTAGTTAAGATTAGAATTTGCTTTGCTTTTTAGAGCATTGCTATAATTTAATTATATGACAACCAAAAACATGAATCTTATTCCCATGGTCGTGGAAAAATCGCAGTTCGGTGAACGGGCTTATGATATCTACTCTCGTTTGCTTAAAGAAAGAATTATTTTTATTGGCGATCCAATAACTGACGATTTGGCCAATGCTGTTATTGCTCAGTTGTTGTTTTTAGAAAGTCAGGATGCCAAGCAGGATATTAAATTATATGTTAATACCCCGGGCGGTCTGGTAACTAGCGGCATGGCTATTTATGATACTATGCAGTATGTTAAATGCGATGTCGCTACCATTTGTGTTGGTATGGCTGCTTCAATGGGCGCTACTTTACTGGCTGCTGGTACCAAGGGTAAGCGTTTTATTTTGCCCAACGCCGAGGTGATGATTCATCAGATTATGGGCGGAGCTGAAGGTCAGGCTACAGATATTAAAATTCGGGCCGAGCATATTTTACGTTTACGCGATCGTCTAAATAAAATTTTGGCCAAACACACCGGCCAGGAGTTAAGCAAAATAGAAAGAGATACTGACCGTGATTATTTTATGACGGCAGAAGAAGCTTTAAAATACGGTATTGTAGATAAAATAATCAGGGTTTCCCATTGATTTATTCAACAATTTATTTGTTATATTTTGTTTAAATCAAGTGTTTAATTAATGCTTGATTTTTTGAGTAAACTAAGTTATAGTTAAGGAGTTGATATTTAACTACCAGTATTCTTAGCCGTTAGATTAAAGAGCTGCGACTGGCTTAGGGCCAAACGGACAGGTTGCGTGTTATTAGTATTAAAACAGTTAATGGTTGTGAGCAACAATAACTACCCGTTTAGTTCGGGAATCTAAAGTAGGACACTATTAAACTTATCCAGAGGGGTAAGTCGGGTTGAGTTAGTTTCGTTAGGAACCAGCAGTAGTTTCTTTACCTGGCCAGCTAAGGTTTGGTTAAGGGAATTTTTTATGTCTAGTTTAATTAATGCTTTATTGATTGTCGCGGCGCTGGCCGCCGGCGCTGGTATTGGTTATTGGTTGCGTAAAGTTTTAACAGTAAGGTCTAAGGACGCGGCGGAAACGCAGGCGGCCGCTATTATTGTCGCGGCTAAAAACCAGGAAAAAGATATCTTGTTACAAGCTAAGGAGAAGGCTCTGCAGGTTATTGAGGAAGCCAAACAGGAAGAAATGAACCGTCGTAAGGAAGTGCAGCATTTGCAGGAACGTTTGGAAAAGAGAGAAGCGGTTTTTGACAGCAAATTGCTGGAATTGGAAGCGCAAAAACAAAAAACCGAAGAGGAGCGGGTAAAATTTGAAGCGGCTCGTGAGGAAATAAAAAAGGTACGTGAGGAGCAGTTTCAAAAATTGGAAAAGATAGCTGGTTTGACTAGGGAAGAGGCACAAAAAGTATTGTTTGATAACACGGAAGAAAAAATAAAGGATGAATTGGTGGTACGTATTAGAAAACAAGAAGAAATAGCTAATCAGGAGTTAGAGCGGCGAGCTAGGGTAATGATTGCCACGGCTATGGAGCGGGTGGCCTCTTCTCATGTGGTGGAGACTACTACCACCGTAGTTGATTTACCCAATGACGAAATGAAAGGGCGGATTATTGGTAAGGAAGGGCGTAATATTAAAGCTATTGAAATGTTAACCGGCGTAGAAATAATTGTGGACGAAACACCAGGCACTATTGTTTTGTCGGGTTTTAATCCGATTCGTCGTCAGGTGGCTAAGAAAGCTTTGGAATCTTTAATAGCTGACGGACGCATTCACCCCGGTCGAATTGAGGAGGCGATTGATAAGGCTAAACGGGAAATTACCGATGACATTCGTCGGGCCGGCGAGGAAGCCGCTTATGAAGTTGGCGTAGCCGGGTTGGACCCTAAATTGATTCAGTTGTTGGGGCGTTTGAAATTCCGTACTAGTTATGGTCAGAATGTTTTGCAGCATTCCAAGGAAGTGTCTTTATTGTCTAAGATGTTGGCGGAAGAATTAGGGGCTAATGTCGCTTTGGCCACTAAAGGAGGGTTGTTGCATGATATAGGTAAAGCAGTTGATCACGAAATACAAGGATCACACCCAGAAATCGGTTACGATATTATGAAAAAGTTCGGTTTGCCCGAAGAGTTGGCATATTTATCCATTGCTCACCATGAGGATTCTCCCAAGACTCTGGAAGGGTTGATTACCAAAGTAGCCGATGCCATATCTGGCGCTCGGCCTGGCGCTCGTAAAGATACTTACGAAAATTATTTGCAGCGTTTGCAGGAATTAGAAAATGTGGCAACTGGTTTTGCCGGCGTAGACAAAGCTTATGCTATTCAAGCCGGTCGGGAAGTGCGGGTATTTGTGCAGCCGGAAGAGATTGACGATTATCAGGCCATTAAATTGGCCCGCGGCATTGCCGATAAAATAGAACAAGAACTTAAATATCCAGGTGAGATTAAAGTTAATGTTATTCGTGAAACTAGGGTGGTTGAGTACGCCCGTTAAGAAATAAAGCAGCTAGTGGTAGATCGATTAATAAGTATTTATAGTTATTTTTAAAAGATGAAACTTTTATTTTTTGGTGACATTGTCGGTCGAGCCGGTCGCCAGGCATTAGCTAAGATCCTCCCGGACTGGAAGGCGGCTTATCAGCCAGACTTGGTGATTGCCAATGTGGATAATTTGGCTCATGGTAAGGGGGTAACACCACGGACCTTGCAGGAAATAATGTCCTTAGGGGTAGATGTTTGTACGGGTGGTGATCATATTTTTGATGCGCCGGCTGTTAACGAGTTATTAGATAAGGAACAGATACCCTTACTACGGCCGTTAAATTATCAAACGCCAAAACCGGGGCGCGGTAGTTGGCGATTTAGAGTAGGCAGCCGGGAAATATTAATTGTACACTTATTGGGACAGGTTTTTATGCCCGAGGCTGTACGTTCACCATTTCAGGTGATTGATGATTGTTTGCGTTTGGAAAAATCAGTTGTTCCGCCGGTTGCCGTGATAGTGGATTTTCATGCGGAAGCGACTAGTGAAAAAATAGCTCTTGGTTGGCACTTGGCCGGTCGGGTGACGGCCGTGTTAGGCACTCACACCCATGTGACAACCGCTGATGAAAGAATTTTACCCGGAGGAACAGCCTATTTGACGGATGTTGGTATGGTTGGGGCGGTAAACGGAGTAATAGGTGTAAAAAAAGAAGGCAGTTTGCGTCGCTTTTTAACCAATGAGCTTACCCATTTAGAGCCCCTAGAGACTGGTTTAGTAGAGGTGTCGGCCGTGTTGGTTGAGTTTTCGTCAGCTGATGGTCAAGCCCGTTCTATTGAGCGATTGAGGGCCCAGGTGGAAGTACTTTGATCAATATGGTAAAATAGGATTGTTAATAAATAGGTCAATGACCAACTAATCGGAAAGGAGGTGACACCATGAATAAAGCGGAACTGGCCGAAAAAATGGCTGCTCAGGTGCAGCTAACAAAAAAGCAGGCCGAGGAGGCTATTGAGGCAATCGTGCAAATAATTATCGGTGAATTAAAAGCCGGTAATGAGGTAACTATAACTGGTTTTGGCAGTTTTTCTGCCCGGCAACGGGCCGCCCGCATGGGCGTCAACCCCCAGAATCCGGCGGAGAAGATGCAAATCCCGGCCGTTACAGTACCCAAGTTTAAAGCAGGCAAGAGTTTAAAGGATGCTCTTAAGTAAATTATAAGTTTATAAGTAAGAGTTGAAACCGCTTAGTTCAAAAAACTGGGCGGTTTTTTTATTTGACAGCATAGCCAGGCGTGTTAAATTACAAGTATAAGTTAATAAAAGACGTTCTAATAGCCGAGCGCGGAGTAATGTCGCCGCGCCAGTCGTCTGGAAGTAGAACACTCAGTTTAAGACTGGGTTAGTAGAACTTTCCGGGGTACGCCCGACACAGCGTTTAAAGAAGAGGCTCCCGCTCAAGCGGGATAGCAAATAAGGTGGTACCACCCCGTTTGACGGGGTCCTTATCCGACACTTTGGTGTGGGATTTTTAATTTTTTATCTTTAATTTATGAAAGAATTATCCAAGACTTACGAACCAGGTGAATATGAAGCGAAAATTTATCAAACATGGGAGCAGTCAGGTTATTTTAATCCGGATAATCTTAAAGCCAGCGGTGAGCCGTTTTGTATTAGTCTGCCGCCGCCTAACGCTACTGGTACTTTACATTTGGGGCATGCTACTATGTTGGCGATTCAGGATTTGCTCATCCGTTTTGCTCGATTGAATGGAAAAAATACTTTATGGTTGCCCGGTACGGATCATGCCGCTATTGCTACACAAAACGTGGTGGAAAAGAAACTCTATAAAGAAGAAGGTAAAACCAGATTTGATTACGGTCGGGAAGAGTTGGTCCGTCGGATAAATGATTTTGTGGCTGAATCTAAAAATACTATCCGCCAACAAATGCGGGCTATGGGCGCTTCCTGTGATTGGTCGCGCGAGCGTTATACTTTGGATGAGGGATTGTCTCAGGCTGTTCGAGAAGTGTTCACGCGGATGTATAATGATGGTTTAATTTACCGTGGTACCAGGATAGTTAATTGGTGCTATCGCTGCGGTACTACTTTGGCGGATGATGAAGTAGAATATAAAGAACAATTGACCAAGTTTTATTATTTGAAATACGGACCAATAATAATTGGTACGGCTCGACCGGAGACTAAAGTTTTGGATAAGGTGATTATAGTTCACCCGGATGACGAGAGATATCGGCAATATGTTGGGCGGGAATTTGATGTGCCTTGGATTGATGGTATGGTACACGCTCAGGTTATAGCTGATCCGGTAGCAGATAAAGAAACTGGTAGTGGCGCCATGACCATTACGCCGGCCCATAGTTTTATTGATTTTGAACTGGCCCAAAAGTACGGTTTGGAAGTGGTACAGTTAATCGGTCCTGACGGCAAAATGACGGTTAAGGCGGGGAAGTTTGCTGGCCTTAATGTTAAAGAAGCTCGTCAAAAGATCGTGGAGGAATTGCAGATTAAGGGATTGCTAGACAAGGTAGAGGATAATTATAGGCATAATTTGTCGGTTTGTTATCGTTGTGGCACGCCCGTGGAACCGATGCCTAGTAAACAATGGTTTGTAGCTGTGGACAAGGAATTTAAATCAATAACGGGTCAGGTAACCACTCTAAAACGTTTAGCTAGCGCGGCTGTGGCTGACGGCCAGATTAAAATTATTCCGGAACGGTTTGACAAAGTCTATCAGCAGTGGATGGCTAATTTGCACGATTGGTGCATCTCCCGGCAAATTTGGTTTGGGCACAGAGTGCCGGTATGGTATTGTGGTTCCACAGCTAGTTCAAGTAAAAGAATAGGTTGGGCGGCCGACGTTGTGTCGCAGGTATTAAAAGGCAAAACTTGCACTTATCGTTTACATGATCATAATTTATTTGTTGGCGAGCGTGTAATTTTTGAGGACAGTTCTAGTCATAAGGTTTTTGGTTATGGCAAAATAATTGAAGTTGATAAAATTAAAGTACGGGATATTGATTTACAAGATAAAAATAATTATACCTTATACGATAAGCGGGCGGAGTTGATAGCTGATTTAATTAACAGAAATCCGGGTAGTTTGGTTGATGAAGACACGTGGGTTTGGCGTTATGTTTATGAATTTGACAGTCGGTTACCAAGCAAAGATTGCGGGGCTATCATAGTTTCTTCTGAACGGCCTGCAGTCTGTTCTAGTTGTGGCAGCACTAATCTACAACAGGATCCAGATACCTTAGATACTTGGTTTTCTTCCGGTTTATGGACTTTCTCCACTCTGGGTTGGCCTAAGCTGACAGATGATTTTAAGACTTTTCATCCGACCAGTGTTATGGAAACTGGCTATGACATTTTATTCTTTTGGGTAGCTCGGATGGTTATTATGAGTGAATATGCTTTAGGTCAGTTGCCCTTTAAAATAGTATATTTGCATGGTTTGGTCCGTGATAAACAAGGACGTAAGATGTCTAAAAGTTTAGGCAATGGCATAGACCCGTTGGCTATGATAAATAAATATGGCGCTGACGCTCTGCGTTTGTCTATGATTGTTGGTACCACCCCGGGCAATGATTTTAGATTGTATGAGGAGAAAATTAGCGGATATCGTAATTTTATTAATAAATTATGGAACATCAGCCGCTATATTCTAATGACAAAGTCAGAAGTAACCATTCAGCCGGCTATACCAGCTGTTCTAACGGTGGCTGACCGGTGGATTTTGTCTCGATTTAATAAAATAAGTAGTTTGGTTACTAATAAAATTGAATCATTTGAGTTTTCTGCGGCCGCTGAGGCGTTGTATGATTTTACCTGGCATGAATTGGCTGATTGGTATGTTGAGGTGGCTAAGGTGGAGGGTAATAAAGGTGATTTGCTAAGTTATTTGTTGATTCAATTATTAAAATTATGGCATCCGTTTGCCCCTTTTGTAACTGAAACTTTATGGCAGCAGGCTTTTGGTCAGTCAGCTGGTTTATTAATGACACAGGCTTGGCCTAAATTGTTACCACCCGTAGATGAGTTGGCCGAAGCCGAGTTTAAGAAAGTACAGGATTTAGTGGTGGCTCTTCGCAATTATCGAGCAATTAATAAAATACTACCAACTGAAGTAGTAGCTTGTTTTATTAAGCAGGGGCAACTTAGTGAGCAGGAGAGTCGCTTGATAGAATCCTTAAGAACTAGGATAAAATTTGTTGATGCGCCAATAGGTGATGGTATAGATTTAACAGTCGGTGATCGTTTTATTTTGAGTTTAGTCAAGCCGTCACCAAGTTATTAACTATAACCTAAGATCCGGTTGACCGGGTCTTAGGAGGAAGAATCGGTTTTTCTGTAAGTTGTTTTTTTAAATCAGCAGTTAACTGATTTGTTTCAATTACCGCTACCGCCTGTATATTTAAGGAAGGGGATGTCGTTTTTTCTATTTTTTCTAAGGGGGGTATTATTTTTTTAGGCAACTCTGTCAAGGTTGTTGGTTCGTGTTTTATTTCAAAGGGTTTAGACATAGGTTAGTCTAGTTAGCTTTTTTAAAACGTTCCGGTAGAACTCGGACAATTTCCCGGAGGAGAGCGTTACTAGGTTGACCAGTATAAGGGTTGAATAGTTCATTGATGTTCTTATTATAATACATAAATAAAGTTGGTTGTTGGCCATCCACCCAACTGACAAAAGTGTCGCCGCCGCCTTTAGTTACCTTGATTTGCAGGTAGTTGTCGGGCAGGCTGCTGTCTTGTGAACTAATAACTAGATCACGTTGATTTTTAACGTCTTCTTGGGGTGTAGTTTTATATATTTTAAGATTATCTTTTTTTAGTATTGCAAAGATTTTGTCCAAAGCCTTTCCTACAGCCAGTTCGGCCATTAAGCCGATTTGCCAGCCATTTATTTCATAGTCAGAAAGCCCGCCACTGGCAGCCAAAGGGGTAAATATATCATGCCAGAATTTTTGTAATAATGGGGGATAAGAACTTAAGGCGTCAGCGGTAAACATGGTATTGTGAGCCGCATGAGCGGCTTTTATTTTGTTTATCGGCCGCCAGTTTGATTGCGGTTGTTTTTGTTCCCATGAGCAGGCTACGGCATATTCTACCAATGATTCAACTGTATTAATCAGGGCCAGATTGGCATTTTTAATTTCCGGATTTTCCTGTTGTTCAATCTGGGAACGCCAACCGGCCAGGATATTTTTAAAATCGGGTAAATTATAAGATTTTTGTCTCTCAGTTTGTCCAGCTAAATTTTTTACCAGTTGTTCTTCCGGCATTAATTTTGGAGTATGGGTATGAATTTCTGAACGAAAAGATTCCATAAGGTTATTCGGCTACTGCAAAGACTTCGCTGACGGTAGTAATACCGTCTAAAGCTTTAAGCAGACCATCCTGCACCATTAGTACCATACCATTTTTAACGGCCACATCTTGTATGCCGTATTCTGATACTTTACCAGAGAGAAGTATTTGTTCAATCTCCTCATTAAGATTTAGAATTTCATAAATACCGATTCGTCCTTGGTAACCTAAGTTACTACAGTGATCACAGCCGCGGCCGCGGTAGAATTTTAGATTATTTAAATCAACTTGATAGCCGCTGGCTGGTGATAAGGTGGCTAAAGTTTTTTTTACCCGAGCCAGGGTATCAGCCTCTAAAGGATCCTCTTCTTTGCAATAGGGGCAAATTTTTCTAACTAATCGTTGTCCAATTATAGAATTTAGTGCCGGCGCCAATAAGAACGGTTTAACTCCCATAGCCAAAAAACGGGGAATAGCGCCCGCCGCGCTGTTAGTGTGGATAGTAGATAAAACCAAGTGTCCGGTCAGAGCGGCATTAATAGCAATATCGGCTGTTTCAAAATCTCTGATTTCTCCCACCATTACTACGTCCGGGTCTTGACGTAAAATGGCCTTTAACCCGTTGGCAAAATCATAGCCCGCCTTGTGATCAATTTGACTTTGATTAATTCCTTTAAGTTTGTATTCTATAGGGTCTTCCAGGGTGATAATTTTAGTGGCCGAATTGTTCAGTTTATTTAGGATGGCGTATAAGGTGGTAGTTTTACCGCTGCCAGTCGGTCCAGTAGTAATAATCATGCCATTAGGTCGTTCAATTTGCTTTTTTAAATCTTGATAAGCTTGTCCGCGTAAACCAAGATCATCAAAGTTCAAGCCGGTCGCGGAAGACCTTAGTAAACGCATAACTACTGATTCGCCATAAGCGGTGGGTATGGTAGAAACACGCACATCAACCTTATCTTCCGGCAGGTTAATGGTAAAACGGCCATCTTGAGGTTGAGTAGTTATGTTTATTTTTAAGTGGGATTGTAACTTAAGGCGGGAAATTAGTTTCGGCCAAACCGTGGCGGGCATTTCCGCAACAATATACAAGGTACCATCAATACGATAACGAACGATAACCTCGTGTTCACTGGTTTCCAGGTGAATATCCGAGGCTTTAGAATATAAGGCGCCAGCCACCATGATGGTGACCAATTCGGTGGTATTGGCTTTGTTTAGTAAGTAATTAAGTTGTTTAAGGTCTCGACTTAAGTGTTGATATTGCGCAATATCTTGCTGTGTAATAGTTAGACCACTGGTGATAACTCTGGTTTTAGGCAACCGATCGTATTGTTGTAAGGCTAGATTTAAACTGTGCTCTGATACCAGGTAAATGACTAATCGTCCGGTAAACCCGTTGGCCAGTTCTTTAAGATAATCTTGGCTGGCTGGGGAGGTAGGATTAAGACAGGCCAAGTGGAGTTCCTTGTCGGTTCGCATGATTGGTATTAGGCCTAAACTTTTGGCTTTGTCCGCCGGCACGTATGATAAAGCGTCGGGTGAAATAGGGAAGCCCTTTAAGTTAAGGTATTTTAGTCCAAAATTTTTAGCTTGCCGTTGCGTTTGTTTTTCTATTTCCTTAAGCGTTAGCTCGTCTATTTTGGATTGTAGTTTGGACGAAGCGTCGTTGTTTTGATATAAGTTATTGTCAGTCATAAGTTTACTCTAGCAAGTGGGTGCGCTAAAAACAAGACGCCTCACTAGCTAATATAGTGAAGCGTGAAAAATAGTTAAAGTTAATCAAGTTGGTTATTAAACAGTAGTGGATTTTCTTTTAAGCCAGTTATGGAGTTGGCCAGGCAGTTCTTGTTTGAGTCGAATTATTTTAGAGGTTACGAAACCAGCCCTTAGGCGGCGGAACAATAAGGTCCAAGTGACATACTGGAATACCGCGAACCACATACCAACCGCTATAAAAATCAAGAAAATAGGCAGTAGGCGTAATAAAGTAATGATATTAAAATTGGTTAATAAAACGTAAACTTCTAGGCCAATAGTATTGGGTGTAATAATAAATACGGTAAAACCGATTAATAAATTAATAACAAATAAAATAGCGGCTGTTTCTAAAGATACCAACCAATTACGGAAGAATAAATTAAGACCTTTTTCTAAAGCTGTCCACCAGGGTTCGTTTTCCAGAACAATGTAATTGGCAGCGTAGCGCAAGACAAAAGAGATAATGATAGTTAGAGGTATGGAGATAACGTAGGAGATTATCAACAGAATAGTTAGGTTCCAGCCGACACTGGGACTGGCCAAGAAAGAGATTAAGAATGGCAAGAAGGCTACCACTAGCAACAAGGAGCTGATAAAACGCGTTAGCACGTTAAGCCAAAAAATTGGCCAAAATTTTTTATGGCCTACTTGCAAGGCCTGTTTTAGATTAGCTGGTTTATCGGCATCCAAATTGCCGGCAGATTGGATAAGTCCCGCTTGGGCTATAATGACAATCCAGACAGCAACCAAGAACAGTCCAAAAATTAAGACCAACAACCAGATTTTAGTGATAGGTGATGTAGTAAAAGTATCAATTATACTAGTCCACAGCGCTTTTATCTGGTCGGCGCGCAAAGCTTGGCGCAGAGTTTGTAAAGCCGTAGCTTGGTTGTTTATTTGATCTTGACTTAAACTTAGGACATTATATTCTCCGCCGTTACCGGCCAAAGCGGCTAGTAATCCCAGAGGCCACAACCAATAATAGCGCCACAGAATACCCCAGGATTTTTTTAGGATGTCACGGTATATTTTCATAGATAATGGTCACAAAGATTAAGTGTTAGATTGCCTGACGTTTTTTATTATACAACATAATAACCCCACCGGTAAGAGTGGGGTTACGAGTAATTAGGGAGGAAGAGGAAAGTGGGTCAGCTGGACATTAGTTCTTCAAAAGCCTTTTTTTCCAAAACTTCTTGAGCAATTAAGGTTTCGGCCAGTTGGTCAAGTTTGGCTTTTTGTTTGTGAATTAAGTTTTGAGCCGTGTGATAAGCGTTTTTAAGAAGATGATCAACCTCGTTGTCGATATTCTGAGCCGTTTTTTCACTATAGTCTCTTTGTTCAGATATTTCTCGTCCCAAGAAGATTAGTTCTTCCTTTAATCCAAAGGTACGCGGCCCTAATTTTTCCGACATGCCAAATTCAGTAACCAACTGTCGGGCTAAACGAGTAGCCTGTTGTAGATCGTTTTGGGCCCCGGTAGTAACCTCGCCAAAAATTTCCTTTTCAGCAGCATGCCCGGCCAACATAACTGATAAGTCGTCAATAAACTCCGAACGGCGGTGCATATATTTGTCTTCGGTAGGTAATTTAAGAGTGTAGCCGGCTGCTCGTCCACGGGAAATGATTGATACTTTATGTACTGGGTCGGCGTTGGGTAATAAATGAGCGACCAAAGCATGCCCGGCTTCATGGTAGGCTGTAACCCTTTTTTCTTGGGCGGATAGAATATGGCTTTTACGTTCTGGCCCCATCATAACTTTTTCAATTGATTCCAAACAATCTGCCAAGGAAATTTGCAAACGGTTATGCCGGGCGGCCAAGATAGCCGCTTCATTTAATAGATTAGCCAAGTCGGCTCCAGAAAAACCCGGGGTACGTTCAGCTATAGTACGCAAACTGACATCTGGCCCTAAAGGTTTAGTTAGGCTGTGTACTTTTAATATTTCTTCCCGGTCATTGATATCAGGTGGATCTAGTACTACTCGCCGATCAAAGCGGCCTGGTCTGAGTAGGGCCGGATCTAGCACGTCCGGCCGGTTAGTGGCGGCCATAACGATAATATTGGTAGTTGTTTCAAAGCCATCCATTTCCACCAGTATTTGATTTAAAGTTTGTTCGCGTTCATCATGACTGCCGCCTAAACCAGTGCCGCGTTGACGGCCAACAGCGTCAATTTCATCAACAAAGACAATACAAGGAGCAGATTTTTTGGCCCGAGCAAATAAATCACGCACCCGGCTGGCGCCTACACCAACAAACATTTCCACAAATTCTGAGCCAGAAATATGGAAAAAAGCCACATTGGCTTCACCGGCTACGGCGCGGGCCAGGAGTGTTTTGCCAGTCCCAGGTTGTCCGACTAACAGGACACCTTTAGGAATACGCGCTCCCAAGTTAAGAAATTTTTTAGGGTTCTTTAAAAATTCCACCACTTCCATTAATTCCTGTTTAGCTTCTTTTACTCCAGCTACATCTTTAAAAGTAATACGACTTTTGTTGTCGCGGAAGTTGCTTTCACGAGCTTTGGATTGGCCAAAGGACAAGGCCCGGTTGTTGGCGCCTTGTATTTGTCTAGACATAAAGACAGCAAAAGCTATTAGCAAGAGTAATGGTAAGATAAAAGGCAATAAAGTAGCTAACCAGTAACTAATTCCGGAGGGTTGTTCTACTGTTACTTCCACCTTTCTCAATTTAGCTGCGTCGAGATTATAGTTGCGGGCCAGGGTTGATAGGGAGTCGCTGTTTTCTTTAATTGCTTTAAGAACTTTGCCGTCGTTTAAGGTAACAGTTAATTCATTGCCGGTTATGGTAATACTTTTGACTGTTTCACTATCAATAGCGCTAATAACCCGGTCTAAGCTGACGGGTTCTTTTTTGGTTGAGGCACTGTCGTACCAAGAAAATAAAGTAGCTAATACTAAAAAGGCGGCAAAAAATACCAGGAAGTTTTTGATGATATTTTTCATAAAGATAGTTTAAATTAGCTCACGAAAGTTAATTCCAGTATAGTTCAGTATATCGTTATTAGACTGTCTTAGGCAAGGATAAACTTCAAACCCAACCGTCTTCCCAAATAGGAAGGCGGTTGGGTTGAGGGAGTTCTTGCCAGACGTTAATTTAGTCAGTTAGAGTCTCTTTGTCCGGCGCCGATACAGGTTTTGTTTCTTTGTCTGCTGACTTTTCCTGGGTCAGCGCCTTAATAGATAAACCGAGGCGGTGTTCCTTGGGATCCATGGAAATAATTTTAAATTCCCTAGTTTCGCCAATTTTAACTATTTCCGACGGGTCTTTAAGAGTTTTGTCTGAAACTTCAGAAATATGGCATAAGCCATGAATCTCTGGGTCTAATTCTACAAAGACGCCAAAAGGATTTAGTTTTATTACTTTGCCTTTTACTATGTCGTCCACTTTGTATCGGTCACTGACAGATTTCCAAGGATCATCAATTAAACGTCGGAAAGACAAAGATATTTTTGAGCCGTCAATGTTAATGATTTTAGCCTTGACCATTTGTCCTACTTTGACTACTTCGCGAGGATTGTCAATTCGTTGCCAGGCCAGCTCAGAAATATGTACCAGGCCTTCCAGACCTTCACCAAATTCCACAAAGCAGCCAAAATCCACTACCCCGGAAATTTTACCCTCAATAATATCGCCAACCTGGTATTTATCCAGTTTATCCTTTTGTTTTTCTTCCCAGGCAGCTCGTTCCGAAACTATCAGTTTGCCATTTTCTTCGTTGACAGTAATAACTTTAGCTTGCAGTGTTTCACCGATGAATTGTTTTAAAAGTTCTAAAATACGAGATTTATCGCCGCCTTCCACCCGTGGATAATGTTCCACAGCCAGTTGTGAGACGGGCAAGAATCCATCAATTTGTCCCAGTTTAACCATCAGACCGCCCTTGTTGGCATCTACCACCTTTACATCTATTACTACGCCAGATTGTTTTAATTCTTCCAAACTACCCCAAGCTTTTTGATGCCCGGCGTGACGGAAGGACAATTCTAGTTCACCGTTTTCATTTTCTAGTTCCAGTACCGTAGCAGTTACCTTTTTACCTACAGCTAGGTCGGAGTAATCACCAGATTCATCAAATAACTCTCGCCCACGAATAACGCCGGTAGTAAAACCGGGGATATCCAGCTTTATCTCTCTTTTACCCAAAGCAATAATGGTGCCTTCAATTAGGTCACCCACTTTAGGTACTTTAGCTCCCTCATTACTGTTAAGCAGATCATGCATAGGGGAAGTCAAGCCGCTATCGTTATTTTTTGAAGTCATATAAACAAAAAAATTACTAACCCATCCCGCCTTTGGTTGTTATTGGCGCGATAGGCCCCACGTCAGGTTAGGGGCCGACTCCGCTTGGTCGGTTTAGCCCTTTGTCGCGGGACGAATAAGTTAATTAAGTTAAACGGAAATAGTTTAACTTAAAACGATTGTTTTGGCAAGTTTGGCGTCTTTAAAGTAGTTGTTCTAATGTTAATTTTGTGTTATACTAAAATAGTTATTATGATTATACAGTGGTTCGGCCAAGCATGTTTTAAGATTCAGGCCAAACCGGGACCTGGGCAAGAGGTCACGGTTGTTTTTGATCCTTTTGATCCTAGTAAATTAGGGTTAAAGTTACCCAAATTAAGTGGCGATATAGTAGCGGTCACGCACAATCATTTTGATCATAATTATTTGTCGGGGGTGAATGGAAATTATTTTTTGATTGACGGGCCGGGAGAATATGAGGTAAAAGGAGTCTTTGTTTATGGTTTAGAGGCTTATCACGACAACAAGCGGGGGCAGGAGCGGGGCGGCATTACTATGTATTCTTTGGCTGCCGAGGGCATAAGTTTGGCCCATTTGGGAGATTTGGGACAGACTGAGTTGACTTCGGAACAGATGGAACATTTAGAGGGCACCGATATAGTGCTTTTGCCAGTGGGTGGTACTTATACTATTGATGCTAAACAAGCCGCTCAAATTGTGGCGCAGATTGAACCGCGTCTTATTATCCCGATGCATTATAGGTTGCCGGGGTTAAAGACAGATTTACAAGAAGTTGATAAGTTTGTTAAAGAAATGGGGATGAAAGCGGAAACTCTGGATAAGTTAAAAATTACCAAGAAAGATTTACCGTCAGACGAAAGTCGTTTGGTAATTCTAGCTACTTAATTGGTTAGTCGGTTTATGCCTTCTTCTAAAAGGCGTTCCCAGACAAACAAGGCAGCCGAATTTGCTGGGCGCAAGAGTAAAATATTTTTGTTTATTTTGTTGTTGGTAACGGTGGTGATAATAGGGATTTTATCTATCAGTTTTAGTTGGCAGCAGGCTGATAAAAAGGAAGGAATTGATTTGTTTAAATTAATAAGTGATAGGTTTAGTAGTTTTTCTTCAACTTCTGTGCGTTAGTTCATTGTTATGGCTCAATCTAATATGTCTCAGGTAAATAATAAGATTTTAACTGGCCGTGTTTTAGCTCAACCGATTGAAGACGAAATGAAGCAGTCTTATTTGGATTACGCTATGAGTGTAATCGTGTCGCGCGCTTTACCGGACGTACGTGATGGTCTTAAGCCGGTACACCGGCGTATTTTGTACGCCATGTGGGATATTGGTTTAAAACCTCAGTCTAAGTTTCGTAAAAGCGCCACGGTAGTAGGTGAAGTTTTGGGTAAATATCATCCGCACGGTGACGCTGCTGTGTATGATTCTTTGGTTCGCTTAGCTCAACCCTTTGCAATGCGCCAGGTATTGGTGACCGGCCAGGGTAACTTTGGTTCAATAGACGGTGATTCAGCCGCAGCCATGCGTTATACCGAGACTAAATTAGCGCCGGTAGCAGAGGAATTGCTGTCTGATATAGAAAAGCAAACAGTTGATTTTATTCCTAATTACGATGGTTCTACGCAAGAGCCACAGGTGCTGCCGGCCAAGCTGCCCAATTTATTGTTGAACGGTACTATGGGTATTGCTGTCGGTATGGCCACCTCTATTCCACCTCACAACTTAGGAGAGTTGATAGAGGCTATTCAGTATTTAATCGATGAGCCTGAAGCAGATGTGGATGATTTAATGAAATTTATACAAGGTCCAGATTTTCCTACCGGCGGAGCTATTTTTAACAAAGATGATATCAGATTAGCTTATGCCACAGGTAAGGGTTCTATTGTCATGCGGGCTAAGGCCGAGATAACGGAAATTAAAAGTTCTTTCGCCATTGTTATAACTGAACTGCCTTATCAGGTGAATAAATCGGAATTGGTAATGCATATTGCCGAGTTGGTTAAGGAGAAAAAAATAGAAGGCATTAAGGATTTGCGCGACGAGTCGGATAAGGAAGGTATTCGGGTGGTGGTCGAGCTTAAAAAAGACGCTTATCCCAAAAAGATTCTTAATCAGCTGTATAAACATACCGCCCTACAAACCAGTTTTCATGTGAATATGCTGGCTTTGGTGGATGGCATACAGCCACGGGTGCTTACTTTAAAAAATGTCTTGGAGGAGTATTTAAAGCATCGTCAGCAAGTAGTGCGCCGGCGGGCTGAATTTGATTTGAATAAGGCGCAGGAGCGTGCCCATATTTTAGAGGGTTTGGTAATGGCCTTGGAAGATATTGACCGGATTATTGCCACTATTAAAAAATCCAAAGACAAAGATGACGCTAAAAAGAATTTAATGGTTAAGTTTAAGCTATCCGATCGGCAAACTGAGGCTATTTTGGAAATGCGTTTGCAACAATTAGCCAACCTGGAAAGACTGCGGGTGGAGGAAGAGTTAAAGGAAAAAAGAAAATTTATTAAGGAGTTGAAAGAATTATTGAGTAGTCCCAAGAAAATTTTAGGCGTGATAAAAGATGAATTGACCAAGCTTAAAGAAAAATATGCCACGGAACGGTTAACCAAGGTTTATGCCGGGGCGGTGGATAAGTTTACCCAAGAAGACCTGATTCCTAATGAAGCCACGGTGGTTATTATTACTAAAGACGGTTATTTAAAACGTTTGGCACCTGATACTTTTAAGTCGCAAGGGCGAGGTGGTAAGGGTGTTATCGGTTTAACAGCTAAAGAGGAAGACGCGGTAGAAAATTTATTTTCCACTACGACGCACGCTGATTTGTTGTTCTTCACCAGTCGCGGCCGGGTATTTGAACTTAAGGCTTATGATGTGCCGGTAGGTTCGCGTACGGCCAAAGGCCAGGCGGTAGTGAATTTTTTACAACTGGCGCCCGAGGAAAAAGTGTCGGAAGTATTGTCTTTAACCGACTGGCAGGGTTATAAGTATTTGTTAATGGTTACTAAGCATGGCGTTATAAAAAAGGTGGATATCAACTGTTTTGCTAACGTGCGGCGCAGTGGTTTGATTGCCATCAATTTAAAGAGTGGCGATTCTTTATTATGGGTTAAGCCGTGTACCGGTGAAGATGATGTAATGTTGGTTACTGCCAAAGGTCAGTCTATTCGTTTTAAGGAAAAGAATGTTCGGCCGATGGGACGGACGGCGGCGGGTGTGCGAGGTATTAAAATAAAAAATGGCGACGAGGTGACCGGTATGGATATAATTAATGAAGGTCGGCCGGGCGCTGACGAGCAATTGTTGGTCATAATGTCTAACGGTTATGGTAAACGCACCAGACTGCGTGAATATAAGGTGCAGGGTCGGGGTGGCAGTGGTATTAAAACGGCTAAGGTTACGGCTAAAACCGGTACGGTGTCAACAGCTTTTGTGGTTAATGCCAAACGGGAACAGGAAGATTTGATAGTGATGTCGGAAAAAGGTCAGGTTATTCGTTTACCTTTGAAATCGGTTTCCGTTTTAGGTCGGGCTACGCAAGGTGTTAGGATTATGCGTTTTAAAGCGGATAAGGACCAGGTGGCTTCGGTTACTTTTGTTTAATTTATTTTAGTTCAGTTAGTTTAAATTAAAATTACTGCTTCGCCTTTTGTCCGGTCGGACAAAAGGCGAATAGGTAAAGACGGTTAGATGAAGCCAGAGAGGATTTATTCTTTTAGATAAATAGATTAAGACTCTTAAGAGTGGCTTTATTCTAGGCTGTAATAAAGAACACAAAAGAAGAAGAAAAAAATAAGGTTACTACAAAATAAATAGGCAGTTTGATTTTTAAGGGGCTCTTAGTTTGGTCTTTTATTTTTTAGCTTAAAAGTAGCTATTATTTTATTTAGGTAGTTGACTTAATCACTAAAATTAGTATAATCAGTAAAGTATTGATTTAAATTTAACTATTTTACGATATGGGTTTGCCTGGGCATAGACGAACATCGTCACACAAGCGCCGTCGCGCTTCTCATTTTGCGTTAAAAGCCGCCAATCTTACCAAATGTCCCAATTGTCAGTATCCGATTATGACACATCGGGCATGTGCTAATTGTGGTTATTACAAGGGCCGTAAGGTGTTGGAAGTTAAATTAAAAAGTAAGGCATTAAAGGCTAGAAAGTCGGAGGGTAAAAAAGAAGAAAAGAAGTAAAAATTAATTTGCAATTTCTAAACCCTAAATCCTAAGCGGGTTTCAGTCTAATAGTTTTTAATTTGATTTAGTGATTAGGATTTAAGATTTTAGATTTACTTTGTTAACAATGTCTTCTCGCCATCTTATTCGTACAGCAGTATTGCAATCCCTGTTTCAGTGGGACTTTTGGGGTAAGACTGGTGATTTAATTAAAGACTTGCGTCGCAACATGTCAGAATTTAATCCGGAGGTGGAAGATGATGGTTTTGGTCAGCGTTTGATTCAAGGGGTTATTAAAAATTTGTCCGCTATAGACGATATGTTAAAGCGTTTGGCGCCGGAATGGCCCTTGGATCAATTATCCGGCGTGGATCGTAATATATTGCGGTTAGGTATTTTTGAGTTGAAATTTGCTAAAGAAACGCCACCTAAGGTGGTTATTAACGAAGCCATAGAGTTAGCCAAAGCTTTTGGTTCGGATTCATCCAGTAAGTTTATTAACGGTGTCTTGGGAAGTTTATATAAAGAAATGGAAGCCAATGGCGAAGTACCAATTGAGGATTTTAAACAGATTTTTGAACAATCTATAGCGGCCGAGTCAGCCTTGCCGGACATGACAGCTGATAAAGATAGTGTAGGCGCAACATTGGTTAAAAAGACTTAGTTTATTTTAGGAATCAAGAATAGCGAATTATGAATTAAAATAAATTAAAGATTAGCCTCTCTTTATTCATTATTTTTAGTTTTATTTATCATGAAAGATTTTAGTGAATTGGAAAAAATTTTAGGTGTTAGTTTTAAAAATCAGGATTTATTAAAACAGTCTTTGGTACACCGGTCTTATTTGAATGAGAATCCAGGCTTCCCCTTGCCGCATAATGAACGTTTGGAGTTTTTAGGCGATGCTGTGTTGGAATTAATAGTTACCGAGTATTTGTATAAGAATTACCCCAATCCGGAGGGGGAGATGACTAACTGGCGGGCGGCTCTAGTGAACGCCAATATTTTAGGGGATATAGCTGGTAATTTGGGGCTGGCTGATTATTTGTATTTATCACGAGGGGAGGCCAAAGATAATAATAGTAAAGCTCGACAGTATATTTTGGCTAATGCTATGGAAGCGGTAATCGGAGCTGTTTATTTGGATGGCGGTTGGACAGCGGCTAGTCAATTAGTTCAACGTTATATTTTAAGTCATTTGCCTGAGGTTTTAAGCAAGGCTTTATATTTAGATCCCAAGAGCCATTTTCAGGAGTTGGCTCAAGAAAAGTTTGGCATCACCCCTCGTTACGAGGTATTGTCTGAAACGGGGCCGGATCATGCTAAAATTTTTAAAGTTGGTTTATATTTAGGTGACGATTTTGTAGCAGAGGGGGAAGGTTCATCTAAACAGGAAGCGCAAGTAGCCGCTGCTCAGGCTGGGTTGAAGGCCAAGGGGTGGAAGTAGTAAGGTTTTAAGTTTAAACTAGCTTACAGCAGGCAAGTTTATAGGTTATTAATTTATGAATTTGGGTCGTTAAAGCACGAATAGCGAATTACGAATTATGGAAATAATCAATGACTTGTTCGTAATTCTTGCTTCGTAATTTTTTATTCACTTTTGAGCATGTATTTACAAAAGATTGAAATTCAGGGTTTTAAGTCGTTTGCCCGCAAAACGGTTTTAGAATTTAATCGGCAATTTACTGCCATTGTTGGGCCCAATGGTTCTGGCAAGTCCAATGTAGCTGATGCTATTCGTTGGGTTTTGGGAGAGCAATCTATTAAGACCTTGCGTGGGAAAAAAGCGGAGGACGTTATTTTTGCTGGTAGTGATAAACGTGGGCGATTAGGTATGGCCGAGGTATCCATATATTTAAATAACGCCGATGGTTCTGCGCCGATTGAATTCAACGAAGTAGTAATAACTCGTCGTGTTTTTCGGGATGGTCAGAGTGAATATTTATTAAATGGTAATCAGGTACGGTTGCAGGATATTCAATTGTTACTCGCCCGGGCCAATGTGGGCCAAAGAACCTACAGTGTTATCGGTCAGGGCATGGTGGACTCTATTTTATCTTCTTCTGCTTCGGAGCGTAAGGAATTTTTTGAAGAGGCTACCGGCGTAAAGCAATATCAATTAAAACGGGAACAAGCGATAAGTAAATTGATAGCTACTTATGAAAATTTAGAGCAAGCAACTTTAGTGCTTCAGGAAATCGAGCCGCGTTTGAAAGTTTTAACCCGACAGGTTAAACGGTTGGAACATCGTGAGGAGTTAATGGCTGCATTACGACAGCAACAAAAAGTTTATTACCGCTATCGTTATTGGTTTTTAGAAACACAACGGCAAGCGGTAATTAAGCAGGTAACATCTACTGAACAGGCTTGGCGGCAACAACAGGAAGAAGTGGCGAATTTACGTCTTAAATTGAAAAATTTAGAAGCGGGTTCAACCATTTCGGCTGATTGGCAAAAATTGCAAAGCCGGCAAAATGATTTACGGCATGACTTGGGGCGCTTAACTAAAGAGTTGGCCATGGCTCAAGCGGAAGAGGAGATTGGTCATTTTAAAAAGGGTGAAGGTGAAATCGCTTGGTTAAAACAGCGCTTGGAAGAAGTGGAGGGAGAATTAGCTAAGATAACCGCCCAGCGTCAGAGTTTATTTAAAGAGAGCGAGGCTAAACAACAATTATTATCAGTAAAGTTACAAGAGCAATCACGTACGGCTGAGTTGATTAATAATTTATCTCGCCCGGTTAGTGATACTTGGTTAAGTAAAGAATTGAAACAATTACAGACTGAGTTGCAACTGGTAGCTGGGTCATTAAGTAAAGCGGAAGATTGGTCGCAAGTTAAAGAATTAGCCAAACAAGCTGAAAGTTTGTCAGCTAAATTAAATAATTTGCTCGGTAAATTAATTAAACCTGAATCGGTCAATGATTCTGAGTTAAGTAAACTTTGGCTACAGCGCGAAAAGATAAGTAACGAGGTAGGAGCCTTACAGTCGGAGATTAATTCCTTGGTTAAGTTGGCGGGGGAGTTAAAGGTTTCTGAGCAGCGTTTGCAAGACAGCAAATTAAAAGTAGCGGCGGCATTATCGAATAAAACTAACGGCGGTCGGGTTGGTCAAAAAGCCGAGGAGATTAAAAAAACTATGGCTCGGGTGGAGGAGGAATTGGCTAAAGTTGATGCAACGGTAGCGGAGTTTCACTCTAAACAAGAGGCTGGACAAGCAGAGTTGTTTCAATTGCAACGTAATTTGGAACAATCAAATAATCAACAATCAGCGGCGGAGCGGCAATGGCATGAGTTTAAATTAGAATTGACCAAATTGGAGACTAGGTTAGAGGACTTAGAACGGGAATTGGCTCAGGAAGTGGATGTTGAATTAACGCAGGAGATTAAAGAGGCGGGTTCGGTTGATGATATAGACGAACCGGCGGTAGCTTTGGAATTGCAGAAGTTAAAACGGCAGTTGGAGTTGACCGGCGGTATTGAACCGGAAGTAGTCACAGAGTATCAACAGACCAAAACGCGTTTTGATTTTTTGACTAACCAAACTGCCGATTTAAATAAAGCTGCGCAGTCGTTAGAGGAAATTATTCAAGATTTGGACAAGACTATTGAGAAAAAATTTGTCACTGATTTTAAATTGATTAATGAAAAGTTCACTGAATATTTTAAAATTTTATTTTTAGGTGGTAAGGCTCAGTTAACTCTACAACGGAACGATTTAGCGATAGAAACGTCAGTTGTTAAAGAAGAAGTTAACAGTGACGCGGCAGCGGTTAGTCAACCCTTAACGCCTCGCCAAAAATTTTTACAGAGTGAAAAAATTAAAGCGGCAATTTTTGCCGGTGTGGAAATACAAGCGACACCGCCTGGTAAAAAACTTTCTTCTATTACAGCTCTGTCTGGTGGTGAAAAAGCCTTAACTTCTATTGCTTTGATTTGCGCCATTATTTCTTGCAACCCTTCACCTTTTGTAGTGTTGGACGAGGTAGATGCGGCTTTAGATGAATCCAATTCGGATCGTTTTGCCGCCATTTTGGAAAATTTAAACCGGCACACTCAATTTATTGCTATTTCACATAACCGCGCTACTATGAAACGGGCTGACATATTGTATGGCGTTACTATGGAAGACGATGGCGTCTCTAAACTGTTATCGGTCAAATTAGAAGAAGCTAAAGAATTAGCGGAGTAGGGGAAGTAGGGGTAGAAAAATTTTAAGTTTTATTTTATTAATGTCGGTGGGTGGACAGTCGGCGGGGGTTTTTAGAATTTAGGATTTTATGTTTTAGCTGTTTAATCTATCCTTGACAACTCGTCGGATAACAGTTATTATTCACCTCGCAATTTATTTATAGATATTGATTTATATGTTAGCTATTCGCTTGGCCAGAACTGGCAAGAAGAAAAAATCTTATTTTCGGATTATTGTTTCTGAAAAAACTAAAGATACACATGGCGATTATTTGGAGAATTTGGGTAATATTAATCCGCACACCGAACCCAGAACTATAGTATTGGAAGAAGAACGGGTACGCTATTGGTTAGATAAAGGGGCGCAGCCTTCACCGGTGGTACACAATATTTTAGTAGAGCGTGGTTTATTAAAGACTGAAAAATTGCGTGTTTGGCGGGTTAATCATAAAAAAGTTAAAGCCGCTGCGGCCAGCGGGAGTCAAGTATAAAGTCATTTGTGAGATATTTAGCTGCCCCTTTAGTATAGTAGTTGACTAAAGGGGCGGTCTTATTTAACATAATTCTTGACTCTAAGCACTTTAGCATTAAACCATTTTTAAACTGAAGCGGACTTAATTGGTAAGCCAAAGGTCGAAGATTTCGGCTTATCAGGTACGTTTTAGACTAAAACGGTTAATAAATGCTTAGCGGTTTATATTTTATTTTTAGCGTTAGCGTACATGTCACAAGAAATGCCGAAAGACCAGGAATTTATTGACTACGTGGTGAAAGCGTTGGTCGATCATCCTGAAGACGTTAAGACTGAACGAACGGTTGATGAAATGGGTGTTCTTATTACCCTACACGTCAGCCCAGAAGATATGGGTCAGGTAATAGGCCGCAGTGGCCAGACCGCCCGCAGCTTGCGCACTCTTTTAAGAGTAGTGGGCGCCAAGAATAACGCCCGTGTTAATTTGAAGATTTACGAGCCGGAAGGTTCACGCGGTCCTAGACGGAGCCGTGAGGAACATGAGGCTATGTCGGGCGAAGATAATTCAGCCGATACGTCAATCGTTGATGATCTGAAAATTTAGTTTATTTATTAATTCCCCCGTCGGTTCTAAACCGACGGGGGAATTTATTTTCAGGCCAACGGAAAAAGTATATAATAATATAATAATAACTTTTTTGACTATGGATGTTTTGACTCTTATTTTAATAGTGTCTGGATTAGGTCTGTTTGAAACTATTAACAGCGTGGATAATGCTATTATCAATGCTGAAATTTTAGCCGGAATGCAGCCTAAAATGCAGCGTTGGTTTTTGTTATGGGGATTGTTGCTGGCGGTTTTTCTAATTCGTGGCTTATTGCCTTGGTTGATTGTTTGGACAGTTAACCCTGAGTTGGGCCCCGTGCAATCTTTAACCGCCACTTTCAGCAACGACCCTAAGGTGTTGCAAGCGGTACATCATTCAGCACCGCTACTACTAATGGCCGCGGGTACTTTTTTGCTTTTTTTATTTTTTCATTGGTTATTTTTAGAACCAAAAAGTTTTGGTTTATGGGGTGAGAAATTTTTTTATAAAAATGGCGTATGGTTTTATGCGGTAGTTTCTGTCTTGTTGAGTATTATAGTTTGGCAGGCTTTAAAAATAGGTTCTCTCCCGGCTTTTGCGGCTGTAGTTGGTTCCACTGTATTTTTTATTACCCATGGATTTAAACAAAATGCCGAGGCGGATGAAAAAAAATTATTATCCAGCCATCGTTCTGATTTAAGCAAGGTTTTTTATCTAGAGGTGATAGATGCCAGTTTTTCTATTGATGGAGTGTTGGGCGCTTTTGCTTTTACCATGTCAGTACCTTTAATTTTGATCGGTAATGGTTTGGGCGCTTGGGTAGTGCGGTATATAACAATTAGTAATATTTACAATATAAAAAAATATCAGTTTCTTAAAAATGGTGCCATGTATTCCATACTGGTACTGGGGTTAATTATGCTAGCGGATGCTTTTGGTTTTGACATACCCAGTTGGTTATCGCCGGTGGCCACTTTTATAGTAGTGGGATACTTTTTTTATAAATCGCGTCAGGTTTTGTTAGCCGCTTAGTTATATGATTAGTTTTGATATTATAACTATTTTCCCGCGAGCGTTGGATTCTTATTGGCAGGAGAGTATTATTAAACGCGCGCAAGCTAAAAAACTTATTAAAATTATCAGCCATAATTTACGCGATTATAGTACGGATAAACACCATAAAGTGGATGATAAGCCTTATGGTGGGGGAGTTGGTATGGTGATGATGGCAGAACCGATTATTAAAGCTTTAAGTAAACTTAAAGTTTTGAAGCGGGATGCTAAATCAGCTTTTGACAGAATAAAACGCAGTAAAAAAAATAGAGTAATTTTGTTGGCAGCTAATGGTAAACAATTTACTCAAAAAGACGCCAGGCGATTGAGTAAGTATGACCGGTTAGTGTTTATTTGCGGACGATATGAAGGAGTGGATGCCCGTGTGGAAAAGTTTATTGACGAAAAAATATCAGTTGGCCCTTATGTAGTCACCGGTGGTGAATTGCCAGCGGCTTTAATTATAGATGCTGTAGCGCGTTTAATTCCCGGCGTGGTGGGTAAGGAGGAATCAATAATTAATGAGTCTTTTAGCGCTGGTTGTTTAGAACATCCTCATTATACCCGGCCAGAAAAATTAAAATTTAATGGTCGCAATTATTTAGTGCCCAAGATACTGTTGCGGGGAAATCACAAGAAAATACAAAGCTGGCGACAATCTAAATCTCCGTTAATTAAGTCTTGGTAGGGTGTTTAAGCGTTGGCTGAGGAAGCACTTGACAGATAGTGGCTGGTTTTCTATACTGAACAAGCCTTAATAAGTAACTTTTAAAACAGCCGTTCAAGAAACTCCCTAAAATTTAAGGAGATTTCAGGAAAAACAGTGGTACTTGGACCTTAGGGTAACCTCGAGTATCTCTGTTTTTTCTACGCCCAGGAACGGACGATAAGAAAAAATCCGCTGGTCGGCGGAAATATCGGCCAGTTTGTTCTTTGACAAAGTGACAGAAAAGCTATTTCAAGTCATTCCAGAATCGTTGTAAAACGGTTCAGCTGGTAAGCTTAGGCCGAATATTAGTCCAACGATTATATTCATTATGGCCTGGTCGCGACCAGTTTAAATAAACGCGACACATGAAGAGCTAATTCAAATTCTTGAATTATTTTTGAGAGTTTGATCCTGGCTCAGGATGAACGCTGGCGGCGTGTCTTAGGCATGCAAGTCGAACGGTTTACCGAAGCCCGCAAGGGTTTTGGTAAGCAGTGGCAAACGGGTGCGTAACACCTTGGTAATCTACCTCGAAGTTCAGAACAACTCCGCGAAAGCGGGGCTAATACTGGATGTGGTTCTAAATCATATGATTTAGAAAGAAAGCAGCAATGCGCTTTGAGAGGAACCTAGGCTCCATCAGCTTGTTGGTGAGGTAACGGCTCACCAAGGCTACGACGGATAGGGGGCGTGAGAGCGCGACCCCCCTCACTGGGACTGCGACACTGCCCAGACTCCTACGGGAGGCTGCAGTCGAGAATCTTCCCCAATGGACGAAAGTCTGAGGGAGCGACGCCGCGTGCAGGAAGAAGCCCTTCGGGGTGTAAACTGCTTTTCTATGGGACGAACAATGACGGTACCATAGGAATAAGGGGCTGCTAACTCTGTGCCAGCAGCAGCGGTAATACAGAGACCCCGAGCGTTATCCGGATTTATTGGGCGTAAAGAGTCTGTAGGCGTTCTGCCCAGTCCTTGGTTAAAGCCCGCCGCTCAACGGCGGAAAAGCTGAGGAAACTAGCAGGATTGAGGTTGGGAGAGGTATGCGGAATTGTCGGTGTAGTAGTAAAATGCGTTAATATCGACAAGAACACCAAAGGCGAAGGCAGCATACTAGAACACACCTGACGCTGAGAGACGAAAGCGTGGGGAGCGAATGGGATTAGATACCCCAGTAGTCCACGCCGTAAACGATGGATGCTAGGCATTGGCAGTATCGACCCTGTCAGTGTCGTTCAACCAAGGTAACCCCTTAAGCATCCCGCCTGGGGAGTACGGCCGCAAGGCTAAAACTCAAAGGAATTGACGGGAACCCGCACAAGCGGTGGAGCATGTGGTTCAATTCGACGATAAGCGAAGAACCTTACCAAGGCTTGACATGCTAGGCGTATGCCGAAGGAAACTTCGGCGGACCGTTAAATCGGATCCTAGTACAGGTGCTGCATGGCTGTCGTCAGCTCGTGTCGTGAGATGTTGGGTTAAGTCCTCCAACGAGCGCAACCCCTATGTTGTGTTAAATATTCACAACAAACTGCCTGGGTTAACCAGGAGGAAGGTGGGGATGACGTCAAGTCAGCATGGCCCTTATGCCTTGGGCTACACACGTGCTACAATGGGGTGCAACAATGGGGCGCGAAGTCGCGAGACGGAGCCAATCCCACCAAACCACCCCCCAGTTCGGATTGCAGGCTGCAACTCGCCTGCATGAAGCCGGAATCGCTAGTAAACGCGCGTCAGCCATAGTGCGTTGAATACGTTCTCGGGTTTTGTACACACCGCCCGTCACGTCAAGAGAGTCGGTAATACCCGAATCCACTCGTGGTGAGAGAAGGTAGGACCGATGATAGGGACGAAGTCGTAACAAGGCAGCCGTAGCGGAAGCTGTGGCTGGATCACCTCCTTTCTAGGGAGTTTTCTCTAGAGTGGGTGGTACACTACCTTAAGTCAATTTAGCTGGTTTAAGGCGTCGTATCACTCATGATAGGTCGATTCCATTACTGAAAAGTAAGGAAAATGAAATAGATATTTCTGTCACTAAGTCAGAGAACAACCAATCCCGCTCACAAGGCGGGGTTTTAGTTTATAGTATATTTTGTTATAATTAAACTAATGAATTGGTACGCCAATTCTATCTCTCGTCTAGATAGAGAGGAGGTGAGATAAATGTGTAAAAAAATGAACGGTTGGGATTGGGTGGCTTGGATTTTGTTGATAATCGGTGGTTTAAACTGGGGGTTGGTAGGTTTGTTTAATTTTGACCTAGTAGCGGCCATTTTTGGTTTAGGTTGGTTGGCTAAATTAATTTACATCTTGGTTGGTTTGTCAGCCGTGTATGTGGTGGTAACTTGTGGTCAAAATAGCGACAATCATAAACCAGCGGCACCAATTTCGGGCAATAACATAGGCATGTAGTTTAGCAAGCTCTTAAAACCCCTCGTTTGACAACGGGGGGTTTTGGTTTTAGTTTGGTAAGGCTTGATTATTAAACGCGTTTTTGTTACTATACGAACGCTATATTAATTATTCCTTTGTTAATTTTGGGGTGTGTAGCTCAGCTGGTTAGAGCACTTCACTGATAATGAAGAGGTCGATGGTTCGAGTCCATCCACACCCACCAATATCAAACTTTCCGATTTTTGCCTGATCGATTCGGCCGCGCGAAGC
>Ga0272446_1000950_pt1 | contig 43896 bp, 42 predicted proteins | sample YNPCB0061_FD_194587 | JGI IMG/M metagenome (GOLD analysis project Ga0272446, IMG submission 194587) | Hot spring microbial mat communities from Yellowstone National Park, WY, United States - YNP-CB-006-1 | ecosystem: Environmental > Aquatic > Thermal springs > Hot (42-90C) > Sediment | place...
ACTTGATGATTGGAGAAATGCAGTAAAGCTACTACCTAGCTTAAGGTTTTTAACCACTGTGGTGATTTTTTGACCATAGCGTTTACTAAATTGATTGCCTAGGACACCGATATATACCGAGTTGCTACCCGTAGCCATGATTATTTCCCGCACCAGATTGACCAAGGCTGCCTCTAGGTCAGACCGAGAATTAATCCCAGTTTCGTGAGTGGGCGTAAAACTTTGGGGTAGGTTACTGACAAAGCCACTATCAAACAAAGTAATGTACAAATTGCCGTTGGGCATGGGTCTGTGTAGGGCAAAAATCTGGCTGTGGTTGAGGAGTAGTTGCTGGGCTGACTGCCCCGGCATTAAGCTGTCCACAACCTGACTGATGGTGAGGTGATACTTGGCATGAAATAATTGGGCCAGCCGGGCTACTTTGATCCATGGGGCGCTGATTGCTTGCTGTTCGAGCTTGATCAGGTGTTGGAGTTGCCCTAGCAGTTGATCGATCGAACTAATCTCTGGGGCCAAGTGCAGCAGTCGAGTCTCGGTTTTACCAGTTTTGCTATTAAAGATGGTCAACATTTCCCCCTGTTTACGGACTAAATATACAGTCATTCCATGGGTTTGGAGGGTGGTGCACAAATGGCTCAATACCCCATCTGAGGAACAGACTAATACCTCTTTCGCGGTCGGATAGTGGATGAAAATTGAAGAGCCTACCGTAGCTAATTTCACATCTGCACTGTCTTTACCAGCTGGTACATGAATTAATTCATAGCCCCGCTGGTGAAATTCCACGTCTTGCTTGCCCATGTTACGCCAGTTGGCAAAGGCAATCTTGATTTGAATCGGATATTGGCAGAGCTGGTCTAGGTACCTTTCCGTAACTTGGTCGAGCTGAAGATTTTCTACATCTAATAACAGAATCGCTACACCCGATCGCACCCCGTTTGAGTTGGCCGGAGCAGCCAGAAACTGACCCAGGTAAAGCATCTTTTGGTGGAGATGCTCCCAAGCTTGAGAATTAAAAAAGCTTGGCTCTAAAAAAGGTTCCAGGAGTTTTCGGCATCTAGGGATTAATTGCTCTGGGGGGGTGCGATCAAGAATAGGAGAGATCTTCTTGATAAATGCAGCTTGACAGGCCGGGGATGACCACTGAAACGCCTTGCCTAATTTTGTGAAGAATTCCGGGGGAGTGGCCAAAATTGCCTGATACAGAGCCTTGCTAATAGTTGCAACCTCTGCCTCTATTAAACTGGCATAATCAGTCATAAACAATACAATAGATATTGGTATTTCTACAGAATGCAGCGTAGCCATTAAGGGCTAGAAGCATCTAAATGCCTCCTAGGTCAATGATAGTATTTTACTAAATACAAAAAGTTAAGCTTGCAATTTAATTATGGCCAGAGACTTACGCCGCTTCATACAACTATTAGAAAGCCGTGGCCAACTCCGCCGGATCACAACTGTAGTCGATCCCGATTTAGAAATTGCGGAAATTGCCAACCGGATGCTACAAAAAGGCGGCCCCGGCTTAGTGTTTGAAAAGGTGAAGGGTTCTCCCTTTCCACTGGCTGTAAATTTAATGGGTACAGTGGAACGCATCTGCTGGGCTATGAACATGGAAAAACCCGAGGAACTAGAGATTCTAGGTAAAAAACTGGGCATGTTACAGCAACCAAAGCCGCCCAAAAAATTATCCCAAGCAGTTGATTTTGGCAAGATTTTGTTTGATGTGATCAAGGCTAAACCGGGGCGCAACTTTTTACCCCCTTGTCAACAGGTGGTGCTCCATGAATCTGAGTTGGATTTGAATTTACTGCCGCTGATTCGTCCCTATCCGGGAGATGCGGGTAAGATCATTACTCTGGGTTTGGTAATTACTAAGGATTGTGAAACTGGTGTACCTAATGTGGGGGTGTATCGGCTACAGTTGCAATCTTCTAACACCATGACTGTACATTGGTTGTCGGTGCGGGGCGGGGCTAGGCATTTGCGGAAGGCGGCTGAGCGGGGCAAAAAGTTGGAGGTGGCGATCGCCCTGGGAGTAGACCCGCTGATTATCATGGCTGCGGCCACCCCAATCCCTGTGGATCTTTCGGAATGGTTATTTGCTGGTCTATATGGTGGCTCTGGGGTGCAACTAGCCAAATGCAAAACCCTAGATTTAGAGGTGCCCGCAGATTCTGAGTTTGTCCTAGAGGGGACTATCACTCCTGGGGAGGTGCTGCCGGATGGGCCTTTTGGTGACCACATGGGCTACTACGGCGGGGTGGAAGATTCTCCCCTAATTCGATTCCATTGCATGACTCACCGCCACGATCCGGTTTATCTGACTACTTTTAGTGGCCGCCCGCCCAAGGAAGAAGCGATGATGGCGATCGCCCTAAACCGTATTTATACCCCTATCCTCAGGCAACAGGTTACAGAAATTGTGGATTTCTTCTTGCCCATGGAGGCCTTGAGCTACAAAGCCGCAATCATTGCGATCGACAAAGCCTACCCGGGTCAAGCCCGCCGCGCTGCCCTGGCCTTCTGGAGCGCCCTACCCCAATTTACCTACACCAAATTTGTCATTGTTGTGGATAAAGACATCAACATCCGTGACCCCCGACAAGTAGTCTGGGCAATCACCTCTAAAGTTGATCCAGTGCGGGATGTTTTCATCTTGCCCCACACTCCCTTCGACAGCCTAGATTTTGCCAGCGAGAAAATCGGTTTGGGGGGACGCATGGGCATTGATGCCACTACCAAAATTTCCCCAGAGACCGAGCACCCCTGGGGCGACCCCCTAGAATCTGACCCCGACACCGCAGCCATGGTCACCCATCGGTGGGCTGAATATGGCTTGGCAGATCTGCAACTAGATGCGGTCAATCCCAATTTATTCGGTTACGATCTTAAGTAGTTACAAAATTTTACAGTCAATGATCCGGCAGAGCACAGCCTAGTTGTGGGCTTGATAGCTAAACCATTGAATGTTCCTGCTGCTTAAACTAACTGAGACGGAGGGTTTGATTGATTTACACTAGTTAACATTTTTTTAGAAAAATACCGAAACGTAATAGCGTAAATATTGCATAGTTATGATTGCTTGATGTTGCTGCTGTGTCGTGCAGCGGTAATTATAGAAACCTAAATTGCTGAGTTAGGGAGAAAACACGGTGAAACTAGAATCACGTCAAACCCCGGAATACTTAAGGGAGAGTTTTAGCGAATACGTAGCTCACCTCCAGCTACACATGACCCTCCATGCCCGTAAGCTTATTCCTAGTCTCTCGGAAACTGGAGACCATCGTCAACAAATGCTCCACCAATCCCAGTCTCAATACGAAAAGCTAGCTTCTCGCCAGGGCTTACTCTAGCCGACTTGGGGGTTGGAGATGTATTCAATCCCCGCTTAATGGAAAATGTCCGCCGCCTCGCCCATGATATGTGTGGCTTTCACGGCTCGATCGTCTCCTAAAACTATTAGGGCAAATAGGCGATCGCTCAATTCTGCCGTAGTCAGAGGTAGTCGGGAATTACGCAAAGCCATCAGGGGAGTAGCTTGCAAATTCCAGACCACAAAGTCTGCCTCTTTACCAGAATCAAAGTTCCCAATCACTCCATCTAACTCCAAGGCCCTAGCACCGCCCAGGGTGGCTAAAAATAGAGCCTGGAAGCTGGATAAACTCTGCCCACGTAGTTGAGTAACCCTGTAGGCAGCATCAGCGGTGTGAAGCAAAGAAAAACTAGTGCCGGCTCCAATATCAGTACCCAACGCCACCTTAACGGGCATAGATTTGGCCCGGCTGAGATTAAACAAGCCACTGCCCAAAAATAAATTTGACGAGGGGCAAAATACTGCCGTGCAGTTATGTTTTGATAAGCGCTCCCACTCCGAATCTGATAGGTGAATACAGTGGGCAAATAGGGATTTTGAACCCAAAAGGCCTGCTTGCTCATAGACATCTAAGTAGTCCCTGTGTTCAGGGAATGTGGCAGCAATTAATTCTATTTCCTGGAGATTTTCTGACAGATGGGTATGTAAATATAATCCAGAAAATTCTTGTAGAAGCTTGCCGGCCAGGTGGAGTTGTTCTGGACTGGAGCTAGCGGCAAATCGGGGGGTGACTGCATAGAGTAAGCGATCGCGCCCATGCCACTTTTCAATCAAAGTTTTGCTGTCTTGATAAGATGACTCTGCGGTATCTAGCAGGTAATCGGGGGCGAGGCGATCCATCATTACCTTGCCACAAATCATCCGGAGACGGCGCTGCTGAGCTTCCTCAAAAAAAGCCTCTACCGATTGGGGAAATACTGCTGGTAAAACCAAGGCAGTAGTTGTGCCATTTCTTATTAGCTCATCTAGAAAAAATGAAGCGATCGCTCGACAGTGAGCTACATCCTGAAACTTCCGCTCGGTAGGGAAGGTGTATTTATCCAGCCAATCTAATAACTGCTCACCATAGGCTGCTACCATTTCCGTTTGCGGGTAGTGGATGTGGGCATCAATAAAACCAGGAGTAATCAAATAACCACTGTAATCAGTTATCTCAGCCCCCGCATATTCACCTATTAAAGCATTGTAGTCTCCTACGACCTTGACCCGGCCTTGTTCCACAACTAACAACCCATCTGGGTAATATCTAATGCTTTCTGGATTAAAGAAAGGGTCATCAATACAGTCAACAATACTAGCACGAAATGCAGAGATATTCATAAACAAGGATTCAATTCTGGGGGTTTCAGCGGCAATGTTGCAAATTATAGAGCCTTAGAGACTGAGTTAGTTTGAATTTACGATCGCAATTTGATGTGTTGATTAACTACTATCTATGCTTAGAAGCTTAACACCCCCTAGACTCTCTTTTACAAAAGAACTATGCTGGTCTGTGAATCATGCTGGATTCTGTAGCAATCTTAACTTTATAATTGTGAATTTCTCTATTACGAATCGCTAGCTATTGCCACTATTACGAATCGCCAACTATTGCCAAGAGCATCGTAACAGAACCTCCCAAAATTTTACCTAATAACTGAATAACTAATAAAATTTTTTAGATAAAATTTTTCTTAGATAATCTTGAAGTTCCCACGAAACCGACTATAAGCTAGAATTAGAATTGATCTCAATCCCATTAAAGACTACTGAAACCAATAAAGTTAAAGTTAAAGTTGAGGTATAGCCATGGAACCTTTCATCCTTTTTGTACTTGTGATTCTGGGCGGGTCAACATTGGCTGGCAGCGTCAAAATTGTTAAAACTGGTGACCAAGCTCTAGTAGAGAACCTCGGTACCTACAAGCGCAAACTTGATGCAGGAGTTAATTTTCTGGTGCCTTTCCTTGATCGAGTAGTTTTCCAAGATACTCTCAGGGAAAGGGTACTGGATATTCCCCCCCAAACTTGTATTACCCGTGATAACGTTTCAATTACCGTAGATGCTGTCCTCTACTGGCAAATTATGGACATGGCTAAGCTCTACTACAAGATACAAAATATCCAGTCTTCCATAACCAATTTGGTTTTGACCCAAATTCGGGCTGAGGTCGGCAAAATGGAACTTGACGAGACTTTCACAGCTAGGTCTAAAATTAACGCTGCTCTTCTGGAGGAGCTAGATGAAGCCACTGACCCGTGGGGAGTCAAGGTTACTAGGGTGGAGTTGCGCGATATTGTACCAGCCAAGGCGGTGCAAGATGCCATGGAATTGCAGATGTCTGCTGAGCGCAAACGCCGCGCAGCAATCCTCACTTCTGAGGGGGAAAGGGAGGCTGCCATTAACTCGGCTAGGGGCAAAGCCGAAGCCCAAGTGCTAGCTGCTGAATCGGAAAAAAAAGCGATCGTCCTGCGGGCCCAAGCTGATCGTGAGCAACAGGTTCTCCGGGCCCAGTCCACCGCTGAATCCATCAAAATTATTGCCAATACCTTAAAGGATGACCCCCACGCCGCTGAAGCTCTCAAATTTATGTTGGCCCAAAACTACTTTGACATGGGCACTCAAATTGGCCTCAGCGGCAGCAGTAAGGTGCTGTTTATGGATCCCAATAATATTCCAGCAACGATCGAAGGCATGAAATCCGTAATCGCAGGCAGCCGATAAAAATCTCTAGCTAGCCTAGCCATCAATCCATCGATTGATGGCTAATTTATAAACCTAGGCATGACCCTGTAAGAGTTTCAGCGTCATCCTGTCTTGGGGTGTCTTGCCGCTGAAACGCAGTCACAGCCATGGATTAAGCACCCTTGGGATTTATTTTATAAACTAGCCCTTGGTTGCTGGTTTCAATGGTTTGTAATTGTCGGTATGGGCCTATGACCCTACTTTTGCTGTCGATCGCAGCATTAGAATCCCTGTAGAAAAATAATAGCTATCAGTTTGGCTAGCTCTTATCTCACATCCTTCTTCCAAACTCGGACTTACACATTAATACCGTATAGCATCTCAGAACGCATCAGGCTGAGCCAATGTAGGGTCTCTGCAAAAGTCTTGTAGAAGGAATTTTTGAGACATTTTCCCCTGCGTTTAGGAAACAAGACTCTGAAACCGCTACAAATTATCCACAATACACCTACAACAGTAGTCTCAGCCCTCCCCACTAATTGGCAAAACCTATTCATTAGACCCCGGACACCAGACGCTACTGGTAGTGTGTGCGGTATAGTAGTAACTCTAAATGTGAGATACCTTTGGGGCATATGCTCCCCAAAAAATCGATTCCTGAAGTTACCCAATAAAACCCAACAAAATATGGTTCAACAACTCCCCCAAAAGCAGACCAGTCAGCCTTTTCCAGAATCGGCTCCCGTTGCTAACCCGGTATTTTATCGCACTTACAGCCGCCGTGATGCCGCTGGACAACGTGAGAGTTGGCAGCAAGTGAGCGATCGCACCATTGCTGGATTAGCCGCCCTCGGCCGACTCACAGGGGCGGAAATTGCCCTCCTCAAGGAAATGCAAGACAGCTTAAAATGCCTATCAGCCGGACGATGGCTCTGGGTCGGCGGTACCACTTGGCTAGAAAACCCAGCCAACTTTCCAGGAGCCTACAACTGCTCCAGTACTGAAATTGATGACTGGCGAGCCTTTGGGCTACTTATGGATCTGGCGATGATGGGCTGCGGCACCGGTGCGGTTCTAGAACCCCGCTGCATTGCCAAACTACCCGTGGTTCGTAATCACTTGGAAATTAGCTTGAGTGGGGAAATTGGCACTACTCCCAAGGCTGAGCGCCAAGAACTAACCACAGTTGAGATCCAGCAGAACCAAGTCAATATCCGGGTCGGGGATAGCCGGGGCGGCTGGGTCACCTCTTACCAAGTGCTGATGGAGCTAGCTGCTGACCCGGCCCTGCCCAATCAATTGCAAGTCAGCGTAGATCTCAGCAGTGTCAGACCTACGGGGGAACGCTTACAGGGCTTTGGTGGTGTTGCTAACCCGGCCAAGTTGCCAGAGATGTACCAAAAAGTTGCCAAAATCCTCAATCGGGCGATCGGCAGACAGTTGACCGCCGAGGAGTGCTGCCTGTTAATCGATGAAGCGGCTGTGGTTGTAGTGGCCGGCAACGTGAGACGCTCGGCTGGAATTCGGCAATTTGCCTTTGATGCCCCCCTGCTAAAAACTAACCTCTGGCAGCAGGGGGAGGACGGGCAGTGGCGGATCGACCCGGATCGGGATGCGTTACGCATGGCTAATCACACCAGGGTATTCCACCACAAACCCAGTCGCGAGGAAGCGATCGCCTCAGTCCGGGAGCAATATTACTCTGGGGAAGGAGCAATCCAGTGGGCCGGAGAAGCGGTGGCCAGGGCTAATGCAGACTTACTAGACACAGCCGAGAAAAAACATCAGTTCCTCATCGCCTATACCCAGGGCGTTGGTCAGGACTACTTGGCTAAATTAGACCCCCGCATGGATGGGCAGGAATTGGAGCACCGACTCGGCCGCTATGGACTCAATCCCTGCGGTGAAATTATCATGAAAAATAATTTCTGTAACCTAGCAGAAATTCACCTCAACTGCCTCGATCCTACAGACTACCAAACCCAAGAGCGGGCATTCCAAGCTGGGGGCCTAGCTGTGGCTGTTTTACTGCACCACCGTTTTGAGGAGGCACGCTACCAGTACAGCCGGGAGATCGATCCGATCGTCGGGGTCTCCTTCACGGGCTTATTTGATTTTTGCGTCCATGCCTTTGGGGTAGAGTGGCTGCAATGGTGGCAGGCGGGCCGTCCTGATACGGCTATGGGTTTGGAGTTTAAGTCTAGGGAGCAAGCGTATTTGCAGCGCTGGCGGCAGACCGCTGAAGCTACGATTTGGGAGTATTGCGATCGCCACGGAATCCGCCGCCCCAACCGCTGTACTACCCTGCAACCGGCTGGCACCAAAAGCCTCTTAACCGGAGCATCCCCCGGCTGGCATCCCCCTAAAGCCGTCCGATTTATCCGCCGGGTAACTTTCCGAAAAAATGATCCCGTAGCCTTAGCCTGTTTAGATTATGGCTACCGGATTGTCCCCTCACAATCCGACAAAGATGACCAGGGTAATTTGCTGAATGACCCCTTTGACCCCCGCTGTAATGAATGGCTGGTGGAAATCCCTGTAGCCGTGTCGTGGGCTGACCTGCCGGGAGCTGACCAGGTGGAAATTAGCCAGTTCTCAGCCTTAGCTCAGTTTGATTTTTATATGCAGGTGCAAAGGCACTACACTGCCCATAACACCTCCGCAACTATTGAACTGCGCGAATCAGAGGTGGAGAGCTTGGGTGATCGCATCTATGCAGCGATCCAAAACGACGAGGGCTACATCAGTGCCGCCCTGCTGGCCCGGTTTGATGACCACCAGACCTTTCCTAGGCTCCCCTTTGAGCCAATCAGCAAAATCCAGTACGAACAATTAGTGGAAGAGGTGCGATCGCGTCGGAAAACCGGAGACTTCTACACAGCGCTACTGGCCCACGACCAAGGTTTGGCAGACCTCAGTGGGGTCGGCCCGGCTAGCTGCGACTCAGATAGATGCCTGATGCCAGAAAAATAAGGCTAGGTGGGGTCAAATTAACCCTATTTAACGTGAGTTCGCGATCAGCCTGCATTATTGCAAATTTGGTGACTTTGGCAAGGATATTGCTTGATTTCAGCCAAATTTCGTTGGATCAATGCCCCCGGACTGACTTTATTTAGGAATTTTTAGGCCCCTACTGTCTGAATTATCCAGGCCAAGGTAACCAAGTCGGCTTAACTTGTGTCCCAAAAACCTCCGGCTAGAAAATTCCTGGGTGCTACCTCTATTTTTTTGGGGGGCTTGGCTGTAGGCAAAGGCAGGTAAAGCCCGCCCATCTCAAAGTGATGGCTGACTGGGGTGCGATCGTAAACTGCATACGTTATATTTAGGTTTGGCTACCGCCTACTATCCCGGATATTTACGACCGCTCCATGAAACTGCTAGATAAACTATTTGACCAAATTGCCCAAATTAGACTAAGAAAGCCAGCTATTTCCCTCAAAACCCCAGCTGAGATTGAGGTGATGCGCCAATCAACCCGGATTGTAGCGACGGTACTAAAAGAAATCAGCCAAATGGTCAAACCCGGTATGACTACTGCTGACCTCGATGACTACGCAGAACAGCGCATCCGGGAAATGGGAGCGACCCCCAGCTTCAAGGGATATCACGGTTTTCCTGCCAGTATTTGTGCCTGCATCAACAACGAAGTTGTCCACGGCATCCCCAGCCGCAAGAAGATTATCCGCAATGGCGACCTGCTCAAGATAGATACGGGAGCATATTACAAAGAATTTCATGGCGACTCCTGCATAACGATCGCCGTCGGCCAAGTCAAACCCACAGCAGCTAAACTGATGGCTGCCGCTGAAGCCGCCCTCTACCAGGGCATTGCCCAAGTCAAACCCGGTAACTCCTTATTAGATATCGCTGGGGCGATCGAAGACTACGCCAAGAGCAAAGGCTTCACGATCGTCGAAGATTATGTCGGCCATGGGGTCGGGCGCAACCTCCACGAAGACCCGGCCGTGTTTAACTTTCGCACTCGTCAACTACCCAATGTTAAACTCCAGCCGGGTATGACCCTGGCCATTGAACCCATCCTCAATGCTGGTTCACGCCACACTAAAGTACTAGCCGATCGCTGGACAGTGGTAACCTTGGATAACTCCCTGTCGGCTCAGTTTGAGCATACGGTTCTAGTCACCGCTGAGGGCTACGACATCCTCAGCGATCGCAACCTAGTATAGGAACCACTCCACAGACCCATACAAATCAACTCACAGTTAAACCATGAGTCCTTTAACCTTGACCCCTCCCCAGGCTACCAACGCCTTTGATGCAGCCGTGATGCAGACCTATGCCAGATTTCCCCTCACCCTAGTCCGGGGTCAAGGCTGCCGAGTCTGGGACAGCGACGGACAAGAATACCTGGATTTTGTCGCAGGTATTGCCACCTGCACCCTCGGTCATGCCCACCCCGTCCTCATTGAGGCTGTCACCGAACAAATTAAAACCCTACACCACGTTTCAAATCTTTTCTACATTCCCCAGCAGGGAGAATTGGCCCAGTGGTTAGTAGCCAACTCCTGTGCTGATCGTGTTTTCTTCTGTAACTCCGGAGCCGAAGCCAATGAAGGGGCAATCAAACTAGCCCGGAAGTATGCCCACACGGTTCTAGGGATCGACTTCCCAGTGATTATCACTGCCCAAGCCAGTTTCCATGGCAGAACCCTAGCAACCATTACTGCCACGGCCCAGCCCAAATACCAGGCAAATTTTGACCCCCTTGTGCCGGGATTTGCCCACGTGCCCTACAACGATTTTGCTGCCCTTGAAGAAGCCATTGCCCGGATCGATCGCAATGAACGCCAAGTAGTTGCAATCATGCTAGAAGCCCTCCAAGGGGAAGGCGGTGTCACCCCCGGCGAACTAGATTACTTTCTCAGACTACGCCGCCTGTGTGATGAAAAGCAAATCCTGTTAATCCTAGACGAAGTCCAAGTCGGGGTCGGCCGCACTGGCAAACTCTGGGGCTACGAAAACCTCGGAATTGAACCAGATATCTTCACCAGTGCTAAGGGTCTGGCCGGGGGTATTCCAATCGGGGCTATGCTGTGCAAACAATTCTGTGATGTTTTTGCCCCTGGTGACCACGCCAGTACCTTTGGGGGTAATCCCTTTGCCTGTGCAGCGGCCCTGGCTGTCTGCCAGACCATCACCAAGGAAAACCTGCTTACCAATGTCCAAGCTAGGGGTGAACAATTGCGTACCAAATTGCGGGCGATTGCCCAACGCTATCCCCAATACTTCAGTGAAGTTAGGGGTTGGGGATTGATCAATGGTCTCCAGATCCGCCCAGAGATAGAATTGACTGCCCCCCAAGTGATTAAATCTGCCATTGCTTTGGGGCTGCTGTTGGTACCGGCTGGGCCAAAGGTGCTCCGGTTTGTGCCCCCCTTAATCGTATCATCGGAGGAAATTGACCAGGCCGCCAAGATTTTAGAGCAGGCGATCGCCAAATTGGGTAGCTGACCTCATGAATAAACCCACAACCCTACGGTTGAGCAATGGCCTGACGATTGTGGCTGAATCTGTCCCCAGTACAGCAGTCAGTTGCCATGTGGTACTGCCCATTGGTTCAGCGATCGAAACCGATGCGATCAACGGCATGGCCCATTTTTTGGAGCACATGATCTTTAAGGGCACCCCCAGCCTAGCCGTAGGGGAATTTGAGCAACGCCTAGAATCCGTCGGGGCGATCGCTAACGCCGCTACCAGCCAAGACTACACCCAGTACTACTTCACCTGCGCTCCCCAGGATTTTGCTCAGCTAGCCCCCCTCCAGCTAGAGATCCTCAGCCAAGCGGCTATTCCTGAAGAAGCCTTTGAACTAGAAAAGCTAGTAATTCTAGAGGAAATTCGCCGCAGCGAAGACAACTTGCAACGGCGCGCCTACCAATGGATGGTAGACCTCGCCTGTGCCCATCAGCCCTACCGCCGCCCCATCCTAGGTCCAGAGTCAGTGATTGCCAACCTGCAAGCTCAGCAGATGCGCGATTTTCATGGCAATTGGTACAGCCCAGACCTAATGACGATCGCAGTGGTAGGAAATTTGCCCATCGACCAACTGATTGAACCTGTTATCAAAACCCTAGATGGATTTTCCCCCAGCAATCACCCCAGACTGCCAACCCTACAACCAGAGCCGCCCTTCCCTGGAATTACCCAACACGAACACCGCGACCCCAGGCTCCAGCAAACTCGGCTTATGCTGGTTTGGCGGGTACCAGGATTAAATCAACTGGAGCAGACCTATGCCCTAGACATGCTGGCCGTCATCCTCGGCCAGGGTAAAACCTCGCGCCTATGGCAAGATCTGCGCGAAAAACGCCGCCTAGTCCAATACATCAGTGTTAGCAACATCACCTACCTGTGGCAGGGCCTATTTTTAATCGGGATGTATGTAGAGGCAGCCCAAATTTCTCAGGTAGTGGAAATTATTCAACAACACATTGCCGACCTCCACAACCAACCAGTAACAGCCCTTGAGATGGAGCGAGTCAAGCGGCTGGCCATCAATCGATTTATTTTTGGGGGAGAAAAACCGAGCGATCGAGCTAGCCTCTACAGCTATCACCAGTCCCTGTTTGGTAGCCTCACCCCCGCCCTAGAGTATCCCCAAACCATCCAAAAGCTGCACAGCCTAGACTTACAGCTAGCCGCCCGTCAATACCTAGCGATCAACCGCCACGGCATAATCACCGCTCAACCAGCAGCTACATAGCTGGGAGAAACCTGAACTCCACGGCGATTCCAGCAGTCAGTCGGGTTGACTTGGGTAATGGCATCCTCCAAAAACATGACCCGTTTAGCGTGGCTAAAGGAATTAACCTGATAAACCAGGGAATTAGTTAAATCTACACCAGTCAACCAACCGCTTTTAGGGTGGTAGGCCCCAGTATCGATATTCATCCAGCCCGGTCCTGCCACCAGCTTGCCCGGTTCTACCCCCGGAAAAGTAAAAGTAATGGTATGACCGGTAATAATGGTTTTGTCTGGAAAGTATGGCTTGGGAGATGCATGAAACTCTTCTCTAACCCAACACAGCTGCATAATCCCTTGCTTTTCCAAGGGCAGGTTGGGGTTTAGGCCCGCGTGGGATAGCCAAATGTCATCAAGATCTATGAAGGTAGGCAACTGATTCATCCAATCTAAGTGGTCTAGGGATACACCCTGACGACCATAGCTACGGAGAGTATTATTACCACCGCTACTAAGCCAAGTTTGTAGGGCTGGATGGTTACCTTTTCTGTGGAGCAGAATCTCCACAATCATATGTTCATGATTGCCAAGAATGCAGTTGTATTTATTATTGATTACCAAATCAACTACTTGGTAACTCTTTGGTCCTCGATCAACTAAATCTCCTAATAGATAAACTTGATCACTATAGCCTGGAGAGATCGCCTCTAAAAGAGCTACTAAGCTATCATAATGGCCGTGGACATCACCAATTACAATACGGCGTTGCATTTCTATAAATCCTTGGCAAATATATTTAGTATTTGGTAAATGAAACTCAAGTCTTTTAGGGGCTTAAGTAATATTAAGTATGAGTTTTCTGGGACGAGTAATACCTCTACCTGTAGTGAGAAAAGTACATAGACAAAAAAATAGAGGGTATGAAACCCTCTTGTTAAAATATATCTGAAATCCTGATCTTTACCCATCAGTAAATACACAGTTAGATTTCTGTTAAACCACTTAGGGTTATCACTGATAATCTACGTGTATTCACATAGAAAAACAACTAATTTGTCTATCTCATAGTTCGTTTAGGGCGGCAATGCCAGGCAAAATCTTGCCTTCTAGTAATTCCAGGCTGGCACCACCGCCAGTGGAAATATGACTCATGGCTGAAGCTAGCTGGAGTTTTTCTACAGCGGCCACCGAGTCTCCGCCGCCAATGATGGTACAAGCTCCCTGCTTGGTCAGTTCAGCTAAGCTTTGGGCGATCGCTTCTGTGCCCAATGCAAACTTATCAAATTCAAACACCCCCATCGGACCATTCCAAACCACAGTTTTACAGTCAGCTAGGGCTGTTTGGAAAGTTTTGATCGAGTCTGGCCCAATATCTAAACCCATCCAGCCATCAGGAATATTATCGACGCTTACGGTTTGGGCTTGGGCATCGGCAGAAAACTGATCAGCTACCACTACATCAGTGGGCAGCAGTAATTGGACACCCCGGTCACTAGCTTTAGCTTCCAGAGTTTTAGCTAGCTCTAGTTTGTCCTCTTCAACTAGGGAGTTGCCTACACTGAGGCCCCTTGCCTTGTAGAAAGTAAAGATCATACCACCGCCTAGGAGCAGTTTGTCGCATTTATCAAGCAGGGTTTCAATTACACCAATTTTGCTGGATACCTTAGACCCGCCGATAATTGCCGCTAGGGGGCGCTCTGGTTGAGCGATCGCCCCCTGCAAATACTGCAACTCCCGCTCAATTAAAAAACCCGCCACGGCCGGTTGCAAATATTTGGTTACCCCCTCAGTGGAAGCATGTGCTCTATGGGCAGTACCAAAGGCATCATTGACATACAAATCAGCATTAGCCGCCAGCTTCCGGGCAAACTCAGGGTCATTCGCTTCCTCTTCAGGGTAGAAGCGGACATTTTCTAGCATAGCCACTTGTCCATTGGCCATGCTGTTAATCTGGGCAGCTACCGTTTCCCCTACGCAGTCCTCACACATGATCACCTCTTGCCCAAGCAATTCAGCCAGACGCTCGGCGACTGGTGCTAAAGTTAACTTGGGGCTTACCCCCTTGGGACGACCAAGATGGCTAGCTAAAATCACCTTGGCTCCTTTACCAGTTAAATCTTGAATGGTCGGCAGGGCAGCTCGGATCCTTGTATCATCGGTAATACTGCCATTTTCTAAAGGCACATTAAAATCTACACGGACAAATACTCGCTTGCCAGCTATATCAGAGGCTGATAAATTTGCTAAAGTTTTCTTTGACACAGCGTTAACCTCGTTAATCTAATAATATCTTCTGCTCACCGTTGACCATTTTACCTGAGTGGGTGTCATGTTTAAGACTGTCCTGTTCCCTATAGACCAGAGTCGCGCATCCTTGGAGGCGGCTGAAACAGTAGCCAACATAGTCCAAAAGTATGAGAGTCGGCTGGTAATCTTATCAGTTTTGGAAAAAGATGAGGCGGGCGGCACTATGGCTGATGCAAGCGCCGTGGCCCAACTTTTGCAGAGCGTCCAAGCCATGTTTAACGACAAGGGCATCCCCTCAGAAGTTATTGAGCGCGAAGGTGTACCTGCTTTTACGATCTGTGATGTGGCTGATGAGACCGAAGCTGACCTGATTATCATGGGCTGCCGCGGTTTGGGCCTGACTGATGAAAATAAAAGTGTTACCAATCGGGTAATTAACCTGTCTCCGTGTGCGGTGATGGTGGTTCCCTAATTCCTGCGTAGGAGCGGTTCCAGGTACAGTTGTGGGTCTTGGGCGAGGGCACCAGCGGGGGAGTTGATCCGAATTTCAAAATGCAGGTGAGGGCTAGGGCTATGGGGGCGGCCTGTGTTTCCTACGGTACCGATCGGCTGACCTGATCGTACCTGTTGCTGTATACTCACTCCAATACTGCCTAGGTGAGCATAGCGGCTCTGCTGGCCTCCCCCATGGTTGATAACAATAATTTGCCCCAATTCTCCCTGTTCTCCCACAAAGGCTACAACTCCGTCTCCGGCGGCCAGCACCTGGGTACCTAGGGGTGCTGCTAAATCTATGCCACTGTGGAATTGTGACCCATTGAAGCCATAGTCCAGAAGTGCAGCGGTGGGCTGCGGCAGGGGATAGGCGGTGATGAATGATTGGAATTGGGCCGGCTGGCCGGGGGTAAAGCTGACTCCAGGGACAAAGATGACTGCACCGGGTTGGTCTTGGCAGCCATTAGCTTCAAACAAAACATCCGCCCTGACCCCGTAGCGACGGGCTAGGGTCTGCCAAGTGGTGCCAGTTCCTGGGACTATAATGCCGTTGAATGGAGGGATTCGTAATTGTGTGCCGGGTGCCGGCGATTGCAAACTGGGGTTAAAGCTGATTAGGGTACGGGGCAAGAGGTTGTAGCGGGCGGCGATCGCTTCAATGGTTTCGCCACTGGCCACCGTGTGGGTGCGGAGCCTATCAAAAACTGAGTTACATTGAGCAGAGACCGGGCTACTGAGGCCGATCGCTAAACTCGTAACTAGAACGTAGTACTTAAGTAAACGCATCTTCTCAAATGAACGATTTTTGGCTAAAGACCAGTGGCACTTGGCTAAACGTAGCCACCGTGGTTTTCGGTACAGGGCTGGGTTTGCTGCTGCGGGGAAGCCTGCCCCAGCGGATGCAGCAGGTGATTATTCAAGGGATGGGCATAGTCACACTTTTCATTGGCTTAAACATGGCCAATACTCTAGGGAGAGTTAAAGCGGGGCGTATTGATAGCGTAGTTTTGGCAGCACTACTTTTAGGTGTTGGGGGCATTCTGGGGGAATGGTGGCAAATTGAGGAAAGGCTGGCTAGGATAGGCGATTTGCTGAAAGAAAAGTTTAAAGGGGGTGGTAAGTTTACCGAGGGATTCGTTGCTGCCAGCCTACTATTTTGTGTTGGCCCAATGACCCTGGTGGGTAGTTTGAATAATGGTTTGAATGGCGACTACTCGATTTTAGCCCTTAAGGCGATGATGGATGGCTTGGTGTCGATCGCTTTCGGGAGTAGCTACGGGGTTGGGGTCGGCTGTTCGGCCTTGACAATTATAGTCGTCCAAGGGGGAATCTCCCTCCTGGCCGGCAGTCTAGCCCAGTTTTTACCTGATCCAGCCACAGCTCCCCAAATTTTACTGATGACCGGGGTCGGGGGACTGCTATTGCTGGGGTTGGGACTAAATTTACTGGAGATTGGCAGGGTGCCAGTGGCTGCTTTTTTACCAGCTCTGTTTTTGGCTCCCTTAGCCTATGCCATAACTGCTGGGGCCGGCTAGATTTTAGGTTGTACAGACAAGAACAGTGGCTTCCTGGGGCAAATAGTCAAAATAGTCAGTGGCTATATCGAAATGAGTACAATTCCCAGACTAATAGGTTGTATGAGTTATGGGTTTGGGATTAGCTGGCGGGTGTTGTGGCTGTATTTTGGGAGTTTGTTTACCTAATTTTTGGTCTTCATTCGGAGAAATTCAGCCACTAGGGCGATCGCTCCAGAAACCAGCAATAGCAGAACACTCAAGGCGTTGATGTCTGGTTTTACCCCTGTACGGATGCGGCTAAAGATCTCCATGGGGAGGGTGCCAGACCCCGCTCCAGCAGTAAAGCTAGAAATTAAAAAATCATCCATGCTTAACACAAAGGCCAGGAGGCAGCCAGCCACAATCCCCGGCATCAGTTCCGGTAGTACCACTTGGATTAGAGCTTGCCAGGGGGTAGCCCCCAGGTCAATGGCTGCTTCTTCCAGATGGGGGTCTAGTTTGGCGATTTGGGTGGCCACCACCACAGCCACGTAGGCTAGGCAAAATACCACGTGGGCTGCCACAATCGTTCCTAAGCTCAGGGGCAGACCCAGTACCGCCAAAAATACCAAAGTAGCTACCGCCAAAGCAATATCTGGCACTAGTACCGGCATCATTGCCACCCCCTGGTAGAGGCCCCGGCCCCAAAATTTGTATTTAGCCAGACCCACTGCTGCCATAGTTCCTAGAATTGCGGCGATCGCCACTGCCCCTGATGCCACCACTAGGCTATTCTGCAAGGCATACAGCAGCCGTTCATCCTTGAGTAGGCGTTCATACCAGCGCAGGGTAAACCCTTCCCACGTGGCGCTGTAGGCTGAATTGTTAAAACTGTACACTGCCAAGACCACGATCGGCAGGTACATATAAGCCAAGATCAACAAAGCAAATAAACTCTGGAGCATTAGAATACATTTACTGAGCAAGTACCGATCAAGTCAAAAAACCTATGCGCTTTTGGCAGATTCTTTGGCTGGGCTGGGTCTGGGCCTGGCGATACAACCCCGCTGAACTTATGGAACAGTTAATGGTGCTGTGTGCGATCGCCACAGCCATAATCTGGGGGTTTAACAATCGCTGGCCTTTTTTAATCCTCAGTTCCAGTTTTGCCCTAGGGGCTGCTGCGTCAATGCTAATGCGTGAAGCCATCAACCCTTCTGGGCAAGCCAAATTGGTCAGGCTACTCGGCTTGATTTTAACTCTCTATAGTATCCATGGCTTTGTAGAGCTAGTCCAGACCTATCGGTTAGCCCGCATTCTCCTGAAGTTTTTGCAGGTATAGCCGCCCTAAACCCAGAGCCGTCTAGTGAAATATATAGAAAACATACATAAACTAAATATTTATTGTTAATTAGCCTATGTTTGATGCTCTTGCAGAAAATTTAGAAAGTGCTTGGAGAAAGCTCCGCGGTCAAGACAAAATTAGTGCCAGTAACATCCAAGAAGCTCTCCAGACCGTGCGCCGGGCCCTTTTGAGTGCCGATGTCAACCTCCAAGTTGTGCAGGAATTTATGGCCGCCGTCGAGGCCAAGGCCCTGGGAGCCGAGGTAATCAGTGGTGTCCGCCCCGACCAGCAATTTATCAAAATTGTCCACGATGAGTTAGTGGCTGTCATGGGGTCGGAAAATACCCCCTTACTCCGGGCCGAGCAGCCACCGACAGTGATCCTGATGGCGGGTTTGCAGGGTACGGGAAAGACTACCGCCACCGCTAAACTCGCCCTGTACCTCCGTAAGCTCGATCGCACATGTTTACTGGTGGCCACCGATATTTACCGGCCAGCTGCGATCGACCAACTGATTACCCTAGGCGACCAGATCAATGTGCCAGTGTTCTCCTTGGGTACCGACGTAGACCCGGTGGAAATTGCCCGTCAAGGGGTAGCCAGAGCCAGGGAAACCGGCATAGACACAGTGATTATCGACACCGCCGGGCGGCTCCAAATCGATCAAGACATGATGGCCGAATTGGCTCAAATTAAAACCACTGTCCAGCCCGATGAAACCCTCTTGGTAGTAGATGCCATGACTGGTCAGGAGGCTGCGAACCTAACCCGGACTTTCCAGGAGGAAATTGGGATCACCGGGGCAATTCTCACTAAGCTGGACGGGGATAGCCGCGGCGGGGCTGCTCTTTCGGTGCGCCAAGTCTCTGGGCAGCCGATTAAATTTGTCGGGGTTGGGGAAAAGGTGGAAGCTCTCCAGCCCTTTTATCCTGATCGCATGGCATCCCGGATCCTGGGCATGGGGGATGTGTTAACCCTGGTGGAAAAAGCCCAAGAGGAAATCAACCTAGAAGATGCGGCCAAGATGCAGGAAAAAATGCTCAAGGCCGAGTTTGACTTCACTGATTTCCTTAAACAAATGCGGCTACTCAAAAATCTAGGTTCCCTGGGGGGGCTGCTAAAAATGATGCCCGGCATGGGCAAACTCAGCAATAACCAGCTCCAGGAGGGGGAAACTAAGCTCAAGCGGGCCGAAACCATCATTAACTCCATGACCCCGGAGGAGCGGCATAACCCAGACCTACTGGCCAGTTCCCCCAGCCGCCGCCGCCGGATTGCCAAGGGAGCCAGTGTGTCAGACCGGGAAGTCAGCGATTTGCTCTCCCAGTTTAGTCAGATGCGATCGATGATGAAAAAATTGGGCAGTGGGCAAATGCCCGCCGGAATGGGTAATCTATTCGGAGGCATGGGCCCCGCTCCAGCCAAAAAGAAACCCAAAAAGAAAAAAGGATTTGCAGACCTCTAGCCATGGATCTCAAACGCTGGATCGCCCGCCGGGAAAGTGATTGGCAGCAACTGGAACAGCTCCTACGGATTGTCGAAAAGCGGGGTATTCGTAGCCTCTCAGCCACAGAGGTAAAGAACCTTACTAGCTTGTATCGCTCAGTCTCCGCCGATTTGGCCAGGGCCCAGACGATCGCCGGGGCGGCCAGCCTGATGCAAAACCTCCAAAATCTAACGGCCCGTGCCTACAGCCAGATCTATCAAGGTTCTCGCCACCAGGAATGGCAAGCTGCATGGCATTTTTACCGCTGGGGCCTGCCTGAAGCTCTCCAACGTAACTGGTGGTATGTCTTTGCGGCTACGGCCCTGTTTATGGCGGGAGCGGTGGTGGCTTGGTGGTATGCCTGGGCTGACCCCTTGTTTTTGGCGGCAGTGGTACCGCAGCGGTTGATCAAAATGGTGCAGGATGAAGGCAAACTCTGGATGGGTTCGATCGTCGGCATTGAACCCCTGGCCTCTAGCAATATTATGATCAACAACCTTTCGGTATCCTTTGCCGCCGTGGGCGGGGGCATGGTGGCGGGGCTTTATACGATTTATATTCTGGTTTACAACGGCCTCCACATCGGGGCGATCGCCAGCCTAGTCGGGCAAAATGACCTAGCCTTCCCTTTCTGGGCTTTTGTGTTTCCCCATGGCTCCCTGGAGTTACCGGCGATCTTTATTGCTGGTGGAGCAGGATTATTGATTGGTCGAGCGATCGTATTTCCTGGCTGCTTCCGGCGCGTCGATGCCCTGAAACACTATGGCCAGCAAGCAGCCCAACTCCTGTTCGCCGTTGTACCCCTGCTGATCGTAGCTGCTGTCATTGAGGGTTTTATCTCCCCCAACCCCGCCATTCCAGACCCCCTGAAATACCTGATTGGCATTTTGCTATTTTCAGCGCTACTCAGCTACGCCCAGCGATCGCCCACCAACTGAATACCCAAAACACCAAATTTCAGTCCGAGCATTTCCAGATACAGCGCTTTTTGATGGGGCAGCGGTCGCCGACTTATCAAGAATTGTTACCTAACAAGGATTTCAAAATAGAGACGACCTTCATTGACATGAAAAGTGCTGTAAATTCAGCTCTCAGGATATTGACCGATTTGATACCAGTTGATCCCAAGCTAATATCGACCCTATCGGTGTAAACGCCCCAGTAACCAAAGGGCCGCCACAACCCCGGCAAAGTGAGCAAAGATTGTATTGGTATTCGCCTGAACAACAAACAAATCCAAAGGCTGAATAAATTGAATTGTCCCTGTCGGAGTAAAAACACCAGGCTGCTGGGCTAGCGATCGCGCCAGAGTACTACCAATAATTGCCTGGGCACCCACCAAGGTCAGCAACATCCCCAATAGATTAACAATCACCCCCCAACGCACCACATTGATAGTGTCAGACTTACTGGGGCGCAGATTTGCGATCGGATCCTTGAGCTGCCTCGACAACCGGGTATAGCGAAATGCCCAATAAATACTCACCCCCAAAGTAACTAGCCCACAGATCGCAAAGAAAATCCCGAAGCCAGTCCCCTGAGCCATCTCAACATTCCGGTTCGTAGTGGTTGAAAAGGCGTAGAGCAGCAAAATTACCGAAGAGATTACAGCCAACACCAGCTGTGTCCAAAAAGCAATCCAACCCGTTAAGCGCAGGGACTGGGACGCTTGCTTCAAGTTAGCCGGCAATGGAGTAGGATTTAACTGCTCTGACATAAATTAATCAGGAAATCCACTAGGACTGATGATTATAATTATTGTGACCAGAGTTTTTTAGCTGGTAAAAACCAATTTGGTCTCTATTTTCAGACTACCACAGTCGTTTGCATCTACTTGCTGCGCCTAGTGACCAAAAGATCTATATCTTTAGTAAATAGCAAGTCAGCTTAGGCTGACCATAACCGGGTTCCAGCAGCCCAGAAACGTTGATTCAGGGTCGACTCAATTGGGAGCTATTCTGGGTAACCTTTAGATCCCCATGCATCACTCTGGCCGTAGGTCTGTAGACATTGCGATCTGTCGATCGGCAAACCATAAGCTCCTTGGCAATGGGTCGAAACACCCAAACGCGGCCAACAGTCACAAACCTCTGGATATCTCTATTTGGTGATCGGAATGAAATTCGACGATATCTATCAATTTTTTGACAACCCGCCCCCCCACTATCTCAATAAAGAATTAGCAGTCTGCTACATCTTGGCTGTACTTCTACAGGGAGAATCCTACGGCACTGAACTAGTGGAAAACCTAGAGCGACGCTACTTGACCTACCGTATCTCCGATACTGTACTGTACGGCGCCCTCAAATTCCTAGAAAATAGCGGTGTTATTGAAAGCTGCTGGAAAAAAGTTCCCGGTCGGGGCCGGCCTAGACGGATGTATCGCATTAAAGTGGGCTGGCACAGCCGTTCGGAAGAGCTAGCCTCCCTTTGGCATGACTACGTAGTTGGTGAACGCAACGCCATGTCAGTATAGGGTTGAGTTGCTATTCTATTCCAATTAATTGGAAGAAGCTATCATCTAGCTCGTAACCAAGTACTTTGACCATGTCTTTGATCTTCGCAGGGCTTTTGATCCCGATTTGGGGCAGCCACTGAGTGAGGACAAAGACTTTTTGCATGACAAATATTTCTAGGGCTTCTGGGTTATACTGGATGCCTTCAGAGCGGTGGAACTCGTGGGGAACCAACATGGCTGTGTAGCGGGCTAGTTCTCCGGCCCGCCAATCCAGTAAAAACACAAGCCATGGGTAGAGGCTATCCAAGCGGACAAACCAAAGGCGGATCTCAGGAATCTCTGACAATTCTCTGGGGTCTTCAGGTGCTCTTTCAAAGTTAATTTTAAGGACGATGGTCTGCTCTTGGTTTGCGATCGTCCCTTGGGTCAACCAAGCTTCAACAACGGTGGTGACGGGAGTTAAATTCAAAGTTAAGATATCAGTCCCAGAAATAGTAATCTGCATGGTTTCAAATACTTTAATAATCAGAGTTAAGTTTCAGCTCAGGGCAGCCGAGTTACAGCCCAACCAATGGATAGACATTGAGATTCATGATGGTGTTTAGCCTAGAAGAGTAGATATCGAAATTGGCCTGATAGACATAGGATTTTTAAGCTCTGAATGTCAACTCAAATACAGTTAGATTAAACTGGAAATGAGTTCATTTTAGAAAAATATCTATAACATCAGCAACAATATTTTTAACCCATGTACACCAAGCCAATCCGCTCCCTAGAGGATGCCCTAGAACAATGCCAAATCAGGGGAATGCGTCTCAGCAAGCAACGCCGCTACATCTTAGAGCTACTCTGGCAGGCCCATGAGCACCTATCGGCTCGAGAGATTTACGATCGTCTCAACCACCAAGGCAAAGACATTGGTCACACATCGGTTTATCAAAACCTAGAAGCCCTCTCCCAGCAGGGAATCATCGAATGCATCGACCGGGGGGAAGGGCGCTTGTATGGTAATATCAATGACGCTCACAGTCATGTCAACTGCCTAGACACCCAGCAAATCCTTGATGTGTTTGTGGAGTTGCCGCCGGAGATTATCGCCCAAGTGGAACAACAAACAGGGGTAAAAATCACCGAGTATCGCATTAACTTCTACGGCTACCGCCGATCCACCGCCAATCCCTTGAATTAAACTCTGTGCTAGACCTTAAGCTCATCCGAGAAAACCCCCAACAGGTACAAATCCTCCTCGATCGCCGTGGGGCTTATACCCTCCAGCCCATCCTAGAGCTAGACCAAAAGATTCGTGACCTCGAAACTAGCCGTAGCCAAAAACAAGCCCGCGCCAATGAGATTGGTAAACTAATCGGGCAAAAAATCGCCAAGGAGCCAAATAGTCCAGAAATTCCTGGCCTGCGCGAGGAGGGCAACCAGATCAAAGCTGAACTGGCATCCCAGGCAGACACAGAACGGGAATTGCGCCAACAGCTGGAAACCCTACTGTTGGCTCTACCCAACCTCCCCAGCCCCGACACACCGATTGGCAAAGACGAAACCGAAAACCCAGAAATCAGGCGATGGGGAGACCCCCGCCCCAGCCAAGGGATAATTCCCCACTGGGAAATTGCCGAAAGGCTTGGCCTAATTAACTTTGAGCGGGGAGTCAAGGTGGCCCAGGCCCGGTTTATTACCCTGATCGGCCTGGGGGCAGCCTTGGAAAGGTCTTTAATTCAATTCATGCTTGATCGCCACATCCAAAATGGCTATGTGGAAGTCATTCCCCCATTCCTTGTCAACAGCACCTCCCTGCGGGGCACTGGCCAACTCCCCAAATTTGCTGAAGAAAGTTTCAAATGCGACCAGGATGACCTGTGGTTAATTCCCACCTCAGAGGTACCCGTAGTCAACCTTTACCGTGACGAAACCCTCAGCACTGACCAACTGCCGATCTACCACTGCTCCTATACCCCGTGCTTTCGTCGCGAGGCTGGTAGCTACGGCAAAGACACCAGGGGGTTAATCAGGCTGCACCAATTTAACAAAGTTGAGCTAGTGAAATTAGTGCACCCGGATACTTCGGCCCAAGAACACGAGAAACTATGTCAAGATGCGGAAGCTATTCTCCAGGCTCTGGAGTTGCCCTACCGAGTGGTGGAGCTGTGTACTGGAGATTTGGGCTTTGCGGCGGCCAAGACCTATGACCTGGAGGTGTGGCTGCCTGCGGCGGGCAAATATCGGGAGATTTCCAGTTGCTCTAATGTCCAAGATTTCCAAGCTCGGCGGGCCAATATCCGCTGCAAGGAACCGGGTAAAAAAGGTACCCAGTTTGTCCATGCTTTGAATGGCTCTGGTCTGGCGATCGGACGCACCATGGCAGCAATTTTGGAAAACTACCAGCAACCAGATGGCACGATCGCAGTTCCCAAAGCCCTCCAACCCTATCTGGGTCGTGAGTTCATCACCATTTAATCAAATCAAATTTAATCAAATCAAAGTAGTCACTAGCGGCTGCCATGCAAATTGCCACCTGGAATGTCAACTCAATTCGCATCCGCCTAAACCAAGTGTTGGACTGGCTAGAGGCTAACCCTGTGGATATCCTATGCCTCCAGGAAACTAAGGTGGTAGATGAGCAATTTCCCCAAGCTGAGTTTCAATCCCTGGGCTATCACTGCCATGTTTTTGGGCAAAAATCCTACAACGGAGTTGCTATTCTCAGTCGATCGCCCCTAGAACAGGTCACCACTGGTTTTAGCCCAGTCCTAGACCAAGACTGCGTGGGTGAGTTTGATGAACAGAAGCGCTTAATTGCCGGGATCATGGCAGGAATCCGGATAATTTCAGTATATGTGCCCAACGGCGGCGGTAGCCCAGAGAAGTATGCGTATAAATTACATTGGCTCAAGCTATTGCAGAAATACCTAAGCGCCGTTTTAGCTCAACCTTATCCCGTATGTATTTGTGGAGATTTTAATGTTGCTCCGGACGATCGCGATATTTATTTTGTCCCAGAGTCAACTGTAGTCGGAACTACCGACATTGAGCGGCAGCTTTTAGAAGAAATCCGTAATCTCGGTCTATTGGATGTGTTCCGGCATTTCCACAGTGACAGCGGACTCTACAGCTGGTGGGATTATCGAGAGGGAGGATTTCGGCGTAATCGGGGTTGGCGTATTGACTTGATCTATGCCTGCCAACGGTTGCTCGATCAAGCGACCTCCTGTCAAATTGACCTGGAACCGCGCCGCCAACCCAAGCCCAGTGACCACACGCCGGTAATTGCTGAGTTTGGTTAACGTTGCATCTGCTGCTGGAGAATACTGCGGATGCGATTGTTGAGTTCTCGGTTAGTCTGACGACTGATGGAAATTTGATTAAATTGAGCTGGGGTCAGGCCATGGCGGCTGATGATCTGCATTGAGCTATTACAAAAACCTTGGGCTTGGTTCCGGACATTGCCGCCTAGGTTACTCATACTGGCGGGGTTAGAGCAGTCTATGTCTGGTACAGAGCCATTATTATCTCTACTGATTTGTTCGTAGGTCTGACGGCGGGCCCGCTCAATCTCCACTGCGGCCCGGACGTAGGCAGCCAGTTCGCCATCACTGAAGCTGACCTGGCTAATTTCAAAGTCTTTTAGCTCCAGTTTGGTCATTTCTCCCAGCAAGTCTAAGTCACCAGAGTTGGCTAGGCTGGGGGTAGATAGGGAGAGGATTAGGGCGATCGCTCCCCAAGGAACAATAGCTTGCCGGAGAACCGGCCGATAACGGGCAATGAGCATAGGTTTTGTTAATAATTGAAACAACCAGTTTCTAGGAGTTCGATCGCCAGGGATATGTTCCATTGGGCTAGGTTTTAACTAAATGAGCTAAGCGGGCTTTCATGGCACTGGCCGCTAGGGTGTAGCCCCCATCAGCACCATCAATAAAATGGACATGCTGTCCATTGCGCCCAAGCACTAAACAGGTCATCAACACGCGATCGGACACATGGATGCCATACACCAACTTGCCTTGACGGTATTGACTTTCTAGGAATTTCTCCAAAAGTTGGCGTTGGGTACTAGTACCAGAAATCACCATTTTGAGGATGTCATCTAGTTTTCTGTAATCCGTAGCGCCGATCACAATCGCCTTATACTTCCCCCAATCCACTTCCCCGGTAGCAATACCATAGCGCATCAAAATCGTCCCAATCAGGTTACCCAGCCAAATCATAACCAAGTAAAGCCAGCGATACCACCAGCGGGCCGATTTAGTCCGGACTTTGGTTTCTGTGATTAGCTTTTGGTAGCTAAAGGAAAGGCGCAACTTATCTGGGCTGACTGGGTTAAGCTGACAGTCATCACCATAAATGCGGTAAATTTCTTGGATGAGTTGGCTATAGGTTTGCCCATTGGTCTGCCAATCGGAGCCAGTGGCCATAGCAATTAGGCTGACCGCTTCCCCATGGTGACTGGGGATATCTTGCCAGCGGCACTCTAAACCAGAAAAATTAGCTGTTTCAGGAGATAGTTCATTTAGGTAGTTCTTATAGGAGTAACTATAGCTTTGGTCGGGGTGTTTGGCTAAATCTGTAGCGTAGGTCAAGCCACCGCCGATGATTGCCGCTTGAGTGTAATGGTCGGAGATGCGTACCTTTGCAACTGCAACTGTCTGGTTTGCATCCATCAAATCGGCAACCGGGATCATGGCTACCCGCAACCTCATTCGAAACTCGGCTTCGGCAATCTGCTGGAGCGCAAGGAGGCTAAGTTGGGCTGGCTTATATAGAGTTGAGGGAATCAGGACACTAGCACCGTCACCACCAAAGATGAAGGGCAGTTCGTGATCTGAGGTTAAGTTGAGGATTACAATGATCGAACTCGCCCCCAGGAAATTTACTTCTCGGTATTTGCCCGCCGCCACCTGCTGGGTAGAGTTGACGATATCTGTGATCACCACATACCAGTCCCTGGGGACGGGCTGGTAATGGCTGGGATTGGTGATAGCTAAAAACTGGTTTAGCTCCGGCAAATCGCTGTAAAAGCTGGCAGTAGACATGGTTGATACATCTAAATTGGGCAATGGTAGAAGAAACCCTAGATGTATCTTCCAGTATAGACTTGATTCCTCAGGTAGTTTGAGGCGCGATCATATCCACTAATTTTGTTACTCGCTCCTTTACTTGGTCGCGGACTTGGCGAAATACCTCAATTCCTTGGCCTTCTGGGTCTTCCAACTGCCAGTCCTCAAATACCTCCCGCAACACCCACGCCTGTGGGAGATTGACCCCACAGCCACACAGGGAAATCACCGCATCAAAATCCTCAGGGTCAAAATCAGCCAGGGGTTTAGAGGTTTGGGTACTGATATCAATACCCACTTCAGCCATGACTTCCACTGTTACAGGATCCACTCGGCTAGCTTCTAGGCCAGAACTAACAACCTCCACCCGCCCAGCGCCGATGGTTTTGGCAAAACCCTCAGCCATTTGAGAACGGCGGGAATTCTTCTTGCACACAAACATGATTTTCTTCATAAACTACCTCAGGATTTTTCATAGTTTGACCTACTTTTACAGGGAACATGTTCTGTGTTCAAGTAAGTATAAACCATAACCGCTAACTGGGCCCCGACGATCGGCGCGACCCAGTACAACCAATGGTGCTGCCACAGGCCGGTCACTAAGGCTGGCCCGAACGACCGGGCTGGATTCATGCTAGCCCCAGTAATCGGCCCCATACAGGCTGCTTCTAGCCCTACTGTCAATCCAATGGCTAGACCTGCAAGGCCATTCACAGCTCTGCGATCGACCGCCGCCCCCAAAATCACCAACATTAAAATAAAAGTCAGAATCACCTCTAGGCTAAAAGCTTGTGGCCAGTTACCCTGCAACGGCAAGGTTGCCCCCAAATTCCCTACCCGGCCCAAGGTTAGCAGCAAAGACCAAGAGGCTAAACTTGCCCCGGCCAACTGGGCAACCACGTAGGGAACCACCCGTTTTGGGGTAAATAAACCACCAGCCCAAAAAGCTAAGGTCACAGCCGGGTTAAAGTGAGCGCCACTGACATGACCAAGGGTGTAAATCAAAGCCGCTACCACAGCTCCAAATACAAAGCTAATTCCCAGGTGCCCTAAAGCTCCGTCACTGAGTTGATTTACCATCACAGCCCCAGTACCAGTAAAAATTAAAATAAAGGTACCAAGAAACTCTCCTAGTAGTTCTCGACCACAGGTGATTTGGCTCAGTTTGTTTAGGCGCATGGATAATTTGGACCAGATTTGCATTGATTGCGGTGATGGCTATTTGCTGTCGAGGAAACAGGGAGAGGATTCGATCAGTGATTGGGTGCTGGGACGATTATCGCCAAATTCACTGGCATCTCCCAGATTCACATAAATTTCCCAGCTCGCCCCGTCAGGGTCGTGGAACACTATCTTATCTTGGATGTTGTAGCAGCAGGTAACTTGGTGATGAGACTCTACCTCTAGACCAGCCTGTTGGAGGCGATCGCTCTGCTTTTGCAGCTCAGTAGGATCAGCTACTTCAATTCCCAAATGGTTAAGGCTACTGTAGGCTTGGGAATTCTCAATCAGCAGCAATTTAACTCCAGGAACAACAAACTCCGCATAACCGGGCCGCTGCTTTTGGGGAGGAACTGCTAAGAGATTTTGGTAAAATTTCACTGACTCATTGACATTACTTACATTGAGGGAAAGCTTGAGGAGCGGCATAACAGTTCATACAGATGTAGTTTGATACTTTATCTGCCCCATTCTGCGGGCTATATTGATATATGTCAATACCTTTTCCTCCTCAGCTATTTGTTTTATTTATGTATCGCTCTAAGCCAGTCCTGCCCTGCTGTCCCCCCCTTTTAACCGGCCAGCTTACCCCCGATCAATCCATCAAGCTGGCCAGTGTGTTCCGTGTTTTGGGAGAGCCAGCCCGCCTGCAAATTTTGAGTTTGATTGCGATTCAGCCCCAACAGGAGGTCCAAGCTTGTCAGTTGGTGGAAACTCTAGGACTAGCTCAGCCTACGGTCAGCCACCATCTAAAAGTGATGTACGAAGCGGGAGTCTTAGCTAAGGAACGCCGGGGCAATTGGATCTATTACCGGATTCTATCTGAGCAGTTGGCGGCACTGCGGAATGTACTAGCCCAGGGATTTGAGCAGGGGCACTAATTGTGACTTTTCCACCACGTAAACTTTTTGGATTTGACTGGCATTAATGGAAACTTGAGCGTTGGCAAAAACTAGAATTGGGGTTACGTAGCTGAGGTTTCTTTTTTCCTTGACTTGCAGAGCTTGGTACTTGGCTTGGGCTAGGAAATCTTTTTCAAAGACGCGCTGACTTTTACCCAAGTGGCGATAGAGCTTTTGCTTTTTGGTGAAGATTTTGCCCCGGTGGGATTTGACTTCGATCGCATAGGTTTTTTGCTGGGGTGAAGTGCAGACAATATCAATATCAGCCAAGCTACGTCCCAAGCGGACCCCCAAATTCAATTTGCCAGCCATCTTGAAGCAAAGGCTGTAGGGTTTTGCCAATATCCTCTTTGCGGCCCCTTGGTCGGCTCTTTTGGCTAGCTCTAGCAAGCTTGCCCCTCGGATAGCGTTAACGATAGCAATCAAAACCAATACCGCTAGAATTACTGGCGAATTCAAGAAGAGAGTGGCCAAGCCTAAACTGAACATCGCTGCCAAAAGGTAAAGGCTGGCTCGGATACGGCGTTTCTGGGCTAGTCTACGGACATTCTGGCCAGGAGTGAACATAGTCAATTGGCTGTTTGATTATTGATCCGGAAGTTGAACTGACTAGCACTGGGGTGGCAGCTAACACAGGTATTGACCGTAGGCGGGGTCGGGAATTGTAACTGGGGATGTAGGGCGCGGAAAACCCTGGCTTCCCGGAGTCGGGAGGGGACTCGCTCATCTACCAATAGGGGCCGGGAAAAAGCCTGCAAATAATCCCACATCAGGGCAATTTCTACACCACTGATCAGGGGTAGGGCCTGGCCGTAGTGCTGATTGGGGTTTTCCAGGAGGCGTTGCCAAGTTTGGGTGGGCAGGGTTTCTGCCGGTAGTGCAATGTGGCAGCTACTACAGTTGGCCAGGTAGATCTCTAGGCTCTGTTCAAGTTGCTTGGGAATAATATCAGTGGTGATTACTTGGGCGGGGGTGACTCTAGCCTGGGCGATCGCTCCACCGCCACCCAAGCACACCAAACAGATCAAGATTAAACTCAACCATTTTTTCATCAATTGCACCTATACTTCGATACTGCGGAGTAAGCGATCGACAATGGCTTTGGGGCGTTTTCCCCCAGCCGCAATCATCCGATGACAAAGTACATAGGGGGCCAAAAACTTGACATCATCAGGGATTACATAATCGCGTCCCTCCAGAAAAGCTAGAGCCTGACTAGTGCGCTGCAAGGCTACAGTCCCCCTAGGGCTTACTCCCAAGGTAATCTCCTCATCTTGGCGGGAAGCCCGAATTAAATTGACCATATACTGCTGGAGGGAATTTTCCACTTTAACTTGGCTGACTTGGCCTTGGAGTTGCTGGACTTGCTCTAGGGAAATGCATGGGGTCAGCTCGGTCAGGGGCCGATTTTTCTGATGGAGTTGCAGCATCTGTAGCTCCTCTTCAGCGGAGGGGTAACCCAAACTCAAAGACAGGATAAAGCGGTCCATCTGAGCTTCCGGGAGGGGAAATGTCCCCTGATATTCCACGGGGTTTTGGGTAGCAATCACAAAAAAGGGCTGGGGGACTGGGCGCGATTGATTATCCACAGTTACCTGCCGCTCTTCCATGACTTCTAGCAGGGCAGACTGGGTGCGGGGGGTAGCTCGGTTAATTTCGTCGGTGAGCAGGATATTGTTAAACACTGGCCCGGCTAGAAATTCAAATTCACGCTGATTGGGATTCCAAATATTGGTGCCAGTAATGTCGGTGGGCAGGAGGTCTGGGGTGCATTGAATCCGACCGAAGGTGCCTTCGATAGATTTGGCCAAGGTCTTAGCTAGGAGGGTCTTACCCACACCGGGAACATCTTCTAAAAGGACATGACCACCAGAAAGTAGAGCTACCAAAATCAATTTAATTGGTTCATCCTTACCGACGATCGTTGTAGCGAGATTTTCTGTCAGTTGTTTTAGATGGTGTTGCATAGTGGAAGTTTACCCGGAACCTAGTTATTTTCAAGGAGTAGCTCTAGATAGTTATAGCAACTTAAAGTTGATTTCTGGGAAAACTTTTGGCGCAAATCTCGACTATCGAATGGAAATTTGCAGTAGACTGGCTTGCAAGTGAATTCTTCTAAAAAACTCCCTATCAACCCAAGTTCCTATGGCGCAGTGGCAATTTTTCATCCAGCCGGAAGGTCAAAAAAACTGGCAACCAGTGCAATCTCCCATGCAGCTAATTGCTGGTAAATATCGTTTGATTGCCAGGGGTAATAGCCAAGTTGAGGGGGTGGAGGTGAAAGTTGTCTATCGGGAAGCGGAAACTAATCGGTGCCGTACCCAGGTACGATCGCGCTCCGTTAATGCCAAGGGGGTAGTGGTGGTGTTACCAGCCACTGATTTGGCTCCTGGTAAATGGGCTGTCCAAATCCAGGCCAATGGCCAGCCAGTGGCTAAGCTAATCTGGCGGGTTGATCCAGATGCGATCGCCGATTTGCGCTCCCAGTCCCTAGCAGAAATTGATAATGTCCTCCAGGAAACGATCGCCTCAGTGTGGGAACACTTTGAAGAAGTACAGTCTGAGGTAAATGCAGAGCCTAGAGCCTGGTGGCCAGAGCTACCTAAACCCGACTATCCAGAAATTAGCCCACCTGCAAATTTCGTGGCTTTGGCCCAGCCCGACTCAGGAATTACCTTAAATCTTGACCATCACAACTGCATCGCACGCCAAGGTCAATACATCACAGTTACCGGTACTGTGGAGGTGCCCCTGACAACCCTGCTCAGCGGGGCCGAAATTCCCTCTGATCTCAAGGATGCAACCCTCCAAGGTAGCTTGCAATACCAGTTCCGCGACCCCCAAACTGCCGAAATTACCTTCGATACCGAGTACCCTCTACTAGTGCCTATACCGGTTGGTACTTTCCGCCATACCCTAAGAATTCCCAATCGATCATCGTCGCGGCTATTACTGGCCGAAGCCACCCTCTACGGGCAAGACAAACAGATTTTAGCTAGCCAATCTTTTTTAGTGTCTTCAGATCTTGAGGATTTGCTCAGCTTGGTGATAACGGAGCCAGAGGCAATGCTGGCTATGGCCAATCCGCCCCTGCCCAAACCCCAAAAACCCCAAGAACAGCCCATGCGTCCCTATCGGTTCACTGAGCCGTCCTCGGTGGGGCGCAGCCCTCTTCCCCAGGCGATCGCCAAAACTAAACCCAAAAATTGCTTCGTCCAACTTCCCCATTTTGCCGCCGGCCAGCGTCCTCAGGCTAGACCAGAGATCACATCTAAAGTTGAAGAACCGACCAAAAGTATCCCGGAGACTGCCCCAGTCATACCATCCGAGCCACCGGAATTGCCGACCCGGGAAGCAACGGATCAGCCTGACATCAGCCCACCAGTTTCACCGGATCATTTGCTCAACAAACTCCATACCCTAGCGGACGATCACCAACTCCACGACTACCTCCGTACCCAAGTTCTCCTTGATGCAGCTAATCTCAATAGCGGAGCTAGGTTCCTGCTGCCTGCCGACTCAGACCTCGAAAGCTACGAAGTGGTAGTGGATGATGAACCAGCCCCTCCAGCCCAGCCCCGATACGACAGTTCCGGATTTCCCTACCCCCAAGAAGCCGCTCCGGCGGCCGCCAACGCTGGTATTTGGGCCCATGTGCCTGTGCCGCCACCGGTTATTGTAGTACCAGAGGAAGAGTTGACCATTGGAGCAGCAATCCCAGTCCGAATTAAGTTACCCCCCGGCCAGTCGGCTCTCTACATCAAGTTTTGGGTCAGGGATTGCCAGAACTCAATTCTCATCGACGGGCCGAGGGTGATCCTGGGGCTTGCCCCCAACCCAAACCAAGAGCTGGAAGCCCTGACCCGTGTAACCCTGCCGGTGGGTTGCCACTGGGTGAGGTTTGAGGCGATCGCCATCGACCCCCACCGAGACCAAGAAAGTCGCAAGGCTTCAGTGGAAAGAATTGCCATTCCCCCCGACACAATCCAGGCCAGTGCAGATGTGGGTAATCCCGCCTACTGAGCCGTGAACCTTAACTTTGATTAGTTGGCCAATTCCCTAGGCTGTAATCAAAACCAATTGATGTGATTGGGAATTTTAGCAGTTTCCTCCTCAAGCTGGGAGAGGGCTATGACTATCTCAAATCTTAAAGAATCCCACGGGCTTTAAGCGCCCAAGGTCTTTAATCTCCTGGTGGTTGGGGCAGTTGGGATTTTTGGAGGCGCGATCGCCGCTTTTGATAATAAATTTCATACCATTGCTTGGAGCTACGGATTGCTAGCCACAACATCAACAAGGCAATTAACCCACCTTGCCTGGGGGCATCAAAAGCAAAAGCTACCAAAAATACACACAGTACATCCTGAACGAAGACCAACCAGAGGGGTAAACCCCGCAACCGATAAAACCAACCAATTTGGACTAGCTGTAACACAAAGGCCAACAGCCCCCCCACCAGCCCAGCCAGCCAACTCAATTCCCTGGGCATATTGGTAAATTGGACGACCGTCAGGCCCAAAATTGCCCCGACGATCGGACTAAAGAACAATTGCACCGCATGGAGAAGCCTCTGCCCCAGGAGTTTTTTAGAGGCAAAAATTTCAAACAAAGACCAACTTACCAAAACTGCCACAATTACTTGGGGATGAATCCGAGACAAAAGCGGTACCTTTGACCAGAGTTGCTCACTTTGTAGCAAGCCAATTACTAGCAAAGGTAAGGCAATCCTCATGCCGGCCGCAGCAGATGCCGATAAAACCGCAAGAATTTCTAACATTGATGATTAATCGTGGTGGTATGTGGTTTGGGGCGGGCAACTCTGAAAAATTTGGTTACGATCGAATCCCCCTGGGTTTTGGTAGTTGAGCTGGCAATTTCAACCTATGGTCAGCCTTGCTCGTTTGACGAGTTTAGTTGATATTTAAATTTAATATTTTTTATCTAGGCTGTGAAGAAAATTATAGCGATACTTAACCCAACCGGGACGATGGTAATTACCCAACAGATCCCGGTCTTCTCTGAGTTGATTAGCTAGCCAAATACAGCTTCAAATTACAAATTTAGGGCGATCGAACTTAAACAAATGGCTTTCCACTTGATGGTATATTTCTCCCCAAAACGAGCGATCGCCCTTTCTACCTCTTAGAAATATAGATTCAATCAGGAACTCTACCACTGCCAATTTGCAGGACGATTACTGCACCTGAATCAATATTTTCCAAAAAACAGGAGGAGATTTTCTAGATGTGGAGACCAGAAGATTTAACCCAAACCGGATTTTACCAAGAGGCTTTCAGCGGAGATAGTCAGGAGGGGAACACTTGAGTAAGTTAGCAGCTACCAGCAAGTTATCGGTCTTGGGGGTAGCTGTGGAGATAACTACCCAAGGGATGGAGACATCTGCGGAAGGGGTGTAGCAGTTTGTAATCCTGCATCTCGGTGCGTCCATGGTCAGCGATCGCAATCAATATAATGGTGCCTTACCACTCCAAAGTCCCCCCAGAAAATCTTGGCCGCTTTGTCCGAGGAAAATCCAACCCTAGACTAGAAAAAGTGGGGAGCCGTGGGGGGCAGGGGAGCAATTTGAGGATTGGTACCACCGACTTGGTTGGTGCGGATAATCCACAGTTGGGCCCCCTGCCCTAAGAAAATTTTAGCTAGGCGATCGAAGGCAGCCCTGGGCAGCAGAGTCCGCCAAGTGGTCAAAGCCGCCATAAATTCTCCTAGGAAACTGGCTTTCTGCCCAGTCCCAATCACTTCTTGGACACTGCGTTGCCAATCACCCCGGACAATTCCCAGGGGTTCTAGTTCCTTTTCTAAAGCTTGACCAAGGATGGCCAACTGATTAAATCTCTGGGTTTGGGGATGGTTGGGGTTCTGGGCTAGCCATTGCTGGATCTGGGCGCTACCGGCCACTTGGTCGGTGATCTTTCTGATGGTGACGTAGAGGGCTTGGTTGGAGTCTTGCACACAGGAGGTAGCCGGGGTGACCAGGGCTGCCCCAGTACCGTCACCAACCCGATAGCGGGCCATCATCACCATTAATTGGGTCTGGAATTCATCCCATGGGGATAGGGCTGTGCCGCCAAAATCGTAGTCCTGCGTAACCGCAGGTAGGTGAATCAAAATATCAGCGATCGGTCGGTTGCCCAGCCAGCCGCGCTCCAGATTCCCCATATACTCAGCCCAACTGATCTTGCCGGAAATGATGCCATCGGGGTTGTGGGCGTAGATTTGGTAGTAGGTAATCTGCCACTGGAGTTCGGCCGCTAAGGGTTCCCAGATTACCTCTGCTAAACCGTAGGAAAAGTGTCCAGTAACTATCCCAAAGGTGGTTGGCTCAGCTTGGGCACCGCCAATGCCCCCAAAAATATGCATGACGATCGCCCGGTCGCCCAGCCGCCAATCAGATTCTGGCCGGATGATCGCCCGGTCACCCAAGCGCTGCCGGGATTGGGGAAGGTTGGCTAGCCAGGCAACTTGGGTTGTGTCTTGGCGGGACTGCTCCCAGGTTTGCTTGGTTATATACCTTATCCCCGCTTCAGTAGTCGGGAAAGTGGCTTGGGGATTGAGCTGAAAGAGCTGCCGGGGAGCGATCGCCTGCACCAGAAACTCTCCTGTTGTCGTCTTTCGCCCATAGACATACCAGCCAATCTGGTTACTCCGAGATGCCTCTAGACCCTTGGTTGTGAATCTGAGGACTCCATCCCGGTCGGGTACCACCTGGGGAATAATCATCCGGCTAAAGGGGCCATCAAACTTGCCGGTGGCTCGGTTGAAGTGGCGGACTGTGGACTGCCCATCGGCTTCAGATTTGACAATTTGGACTAGGGCATAGTGGGTACCAGCTATTTGGATTGGTTCTGTGGCAATAGTAATGGTACTTCCTTCCACCCGCTGGGGCACGAGCTTAACCCACACATCATCAAGAGGACGGGCCCCTGCTAGGGATTCGAGGGGATCCACTGCCTGGCGTTGTAGCCGTTCTGGGTTGATGTTGCCTGAGGCTTGGCTGGCGATCGCTTGGGCTGTGAACTGGACATCGCGCTTGGTTAGTTGCCGGTAGCGGTTCACTTGGGGATCATCCGGCCACTGGAGTTGGTAACGATCGCCCATGGGTACTTCCAACTCCACCCCTTTGTCCTTGAGAATCAATCGCCCTACCCAGGGAGCAACTGGCTGAAACAACTGGGGATCGTAGGTAGCTTGGGCAGCCAACTCCGGTTGGGGCTGGCCACGGAAAATCGCATAGTTGCTCGATCGCACCGTCTGGGTCTGCACTGGATAAAACAATTTGGGATAAAACAGCCACAGAATTAGCCCAGCCAGACACATCAAAAAGTAAAAAAAGGGTTCTCGCAGTAGCCTTAGCACAGATCTTGGGAGGAGTCTAAATTTAGGCAATTTTAGAAAAATTTATAGTTTTAATAGGGCCTATCAAGCAAAGCTCGAAAAACCCAAATCCAGTGGCACATCTTGAATCCGGCCGTTGCCGACTGCTTGGTTGGCTGCCCTAAGGTCAATGTGGCCTGTGTAGAGGGCCTTCCCGACGATCGCCCCGACCACACCCACTGGCTCCAGGGCCAACAGGCTCAGCAAATTAGTAATTGAACTAATTCCGCCGGAGGCAATTACCGGAATCTCCACTTGGCTGGCCATTTCCCGGAGTGCATCCAAATTAGGCCCAGCCATGGTACCGTCCCGGTGAATATCTGTATAGACGATCGCCGCAGCACCCACTTGAGCTGCCCACTGACCCAAGCCAGTGGCGGGGGTTTCTGAGGTTTCTAGCCACCCGTCAGTCGCCACCAAACCATTACGGGCATCAATGCCGATGATAATTTGTCCAGGGAATTCTTGACAAAGGCGGGTCACGAGTTCCGGCTGCTTGAGGGCGGCGGTGCCTAAAATCACCTGCCTAATCCCCAAGTCTAGGATCTGGGCAACACTTTCTTGGCTGCGGATGCCTCCGCCCATCTGGATTGGCACCTCTACCTGCCGAGTGATCGCGGCGATCACTTCACCATTGACAACCCGTCCCTGCTTCGCCCCGTCTAGATCCACTAGGTGTAATTTTTCTGCCCCCTGTCCGACCCAGCTTTTAGCCATCGCCACAGGGTCATCACTAAAAACTTGAGAATTTTGGTAATCCCCTTGGTGAAGCCGGACACAGCGGCCCTCTAGGATGTCGATGGCTGGGATCACAATCATTGCCAAAATAGGGAGTTATATTTAATATCAAAAGTCATATCACGAACATCTTTAGATTAACTTGAACCATGAAAAATCGTATAAGCCTACACCCAAATTTGAATTAATTTAATGTAATCTAATGGAAGATTGACCCCATTCTAGACAGGCTAAAAAATTATCTAGCTACCTTGACACAACTAACCCGGTTCATGCCGCGGGGTCTAGAGGCACTCCACAAGCAAAACTTGAGATTTAAGTTGATAGGAAGTTAATATTGAATGATATCCTAGGGCCAGATCAAATCCATTTAGATAACTAGATAAAGCATTAATTAAAGTATCGCAGACTATTCAGCTTGCTAAACGCCCCAAAACCATACTAGCTAAAGCACTAGACCAAAACAGTCAACTAATTGAATCAGGGACACACTTTAAAGGAGGTAACCCAGTGGACGAATACAGGAATTGCCTAGATGCTCTTACCGGGGCGGTACAGCAACTAACTGGTAAATCTGATCCAGAAAAATTAGAGAGTATTGTAGAGCTGATCATGCAGGCCATGACTGGCCCTTGGCGCAACTTCCACACTCCCGAACACATTTTTGAGGTGGGTGCTTCTGGAGATGCGATCGAGGTCATCTCGGCTCTGTTCCATGACATGGTGTATGTCCAGGTAGACCAAGGCTTGAGCCTTAATATTAGCCGCTACCTGACTCCTTTCATCAAGGAGGTAAAAGGCAGTGAACTGGTGATCTGTTCTGAAGAGGAAATGCCGGAAGACCGCCTTTTTGACATTGTTCTAGCTGTGTTTGGAATGCACAAGGGGCAAGTTTTGTCTCCCTTTGCTGGGCAAAATGAATTTTTGAGTGCGGTCATTGCGGCCAAGTGCATGGCCCCGATTTTAGGGGATGGCCCGGTGGCTGAAATTGCGGCATGTATCGAAGCTACTATTCCCTTCCGTTCGACTAACAAAGACGGGCGTACCTGTAGTGATGTGTTACACGATCGCCTAGTTGAAGTAAACACTCGGTTTGGGTTTGGCTGGTCACCGGGGTACATTATTAACGTAGTGAAGCGATCGGTAAGGTTGGCCAACCGAGATGTGGAGAATTTTGGTGCTGAAAATTCCGCTGACTTTTTAGATAATACCTGGAACCTACTACCGGAAACTAACCACGAGTTGTCTAACAGCAATTCCTACACTGTGGTTGGCTATCGGCGATCGCTCCAAAAAATGGAAGGATTTATGAACTTCCTCAAGCCAGAGGTCGTCTTCCACCAGTACCAAAATGAACCCAGCGACTCGGATTACCAGGATTTAATTGCCAGAACTCGCAAGAATCTGGAGGTTTCTAAGCTCTATTTGGGCAGCAAGCTCTTTACGATCGCCCTTTTAGAGTGCCTCTCCTACCGGTTGGGTAAAATGATTCCCCTATCGACAATGATGGGTGAGTTGCCTACCCCAGAAATTAAAGTAGCTTCCTTAGCCGACTTTTTACCTGATTCTCCCCTCAACCATCAGTTGGCCAACCCTCTGGAAGTGGAGGTCTTAGAAATTCTCAGCAAAGGCCGCAACCGAGAATCTCGCTATGACATTAAAAACTCACCCCTAACAACTTTAATCATCAGAAAGATTGGCTTTAGCGAAACCATTGCCCTGTTAAAACGAGCCAAGGAATTTTTCAATGGTAATCTCAGCCCTGAGGACTTTCTCAATGAGTGCCCCCGGGATATTGTGGCGATCGTAACTGATGCCCTGATGAAGTTGTTTGAAAGCCGCAAATCTGCCCTCAAAGGCGAGAAGTTGCCAGCCTACCAATCCAGCAGCAGATTAGCCTAGTCGGTCAATCATGCGGTATTGAATTGCCTCGGCAATGTGCTGGGGTTTAATTTCCGGAGAATCGGCCAGATCAGCAATGGTTCTGGCCACCTTGAGGATACGATCGCTGGCCCTGGCAGAAAGGGCCAGTTTTTTAATGGCGCTGTGGAGGAGTTGTCTGCCAGTTTCATCCAACTTACACCAACGTTGCAGGTGCCGACTTTGCATCTGGGCATTGCAGTTAACTTGGGGGTGATCAGTAAAGCGGGCTTGTGACCGCCGTCGGGCGGCCTCGACCCGCTGTCGCACCTGTTCTGAAGCTTCGCCCGACGGCTGGCTAGTAATTTCCTCAGCCTTGAGTCGGTTGACAGCCACTTGGAGATCAATGCGATCGAGCAGTGGGCCTGAAAGTTTTGCCCAATAGTTTTCCCGGGCCCGGGGCGCACAGGTACAAGGTTGAATAGGATCGCCATAATAGCCGCAGGGACAAGGATTGGTGCTAGCCACCAGGGTAAACTGGGCCGGAAAAGTCACTGATTGGCGGGTGCGGGAAATCGTGACTAGCCCATCCTCTAGGGGCTGGCGGAGAAACTCCAAGACATCCCGCTTAAACTCTGTCAACTCGTCTAAAAATAAAACCCCGTGATGGGCTAGGGAAATTTCCCCAGGGCGCGGAAAACTGCCACCACCAACTAAAGAGGGTCCAGAGGCGGAATGGTGGGGACTGCGAAACGGGCGATCGCTCACCAAACAGCCCCGCTCCTTAAGCAGCCCAGCCACGGAGTGGATTTGGGTTACCTCTAGGGCCTCAAGGAAGCTCATCGGCGGCAAAATACTAGGCAATCGCCGGGCCAGCATAGTCTTGCCACTACCGGGCGGGCCGACAAAAATCAAATTGTGTCCCCCCGCTGCCGCAATCTCCAGGGCCCGGCGGGCTAGGTACTGCCCCTTCACATCCTTGAGATCCGGGGCATGGTGGTTGCCCTGGGCCAACAACTGCTGGGCATTGACTTGGATAGGAGTAAACCGCTCTGGCTGGTTTAATAGCTCGGCTACCTCAGCTAAGTGCCGACAGCCAAATACTGCTATATTATCGACCACAGCAGCTTCCTGGGCATTGTCTTGGGGAACAACCATACCTTGAATACCCATGGATTTAGCGGCTGCTGCGATCGGCAGTACCCCAGCCACTGGCCGGAGATTACCATCTAAAGACACTTCCCCCAAAAATAAATAATCAGCTAGGAGTCGCCCCTGTACCTGTTCAGAGGCTGCTAGAATCCCCACGGCAATCGGCAGGTCAAAACTCGGCCCTTCCTTACGCAGGTCAGCCGGGGTCAAATTCACGACAATCCGGCGCATCGGAAAGGCAAAACCAGAGTTTTTGAGAGTGCTCTTGACCCGCTCACGCGACTCCTGGACGGCTGTATCCGGCAAGCCGACCACAATAATTGTCGGCATTCCGGCAGAAACATCCACCTCTACCCCGACCTTGAGGGCAGTAATTCCGACCACTGATGCACTCCAAACTCTCGCTAACATGGTTTTGGCCTCGGATTTTTGCCTATGATGGAAAGGCTGCAAGGATATTAGACCAACTATGACTACTCCAGACACTATCTTTGGCAAGATTATTCGTCGGGAAATTCCCGCTGATATCGTCCATGAAGACAATTTATGCCTGGCTTTTCGGGATATTAACCCCCAAGCACCGGTACATATCTTAGTAATCCCTAAAAAACCAATCCCGCAACTGGCTGCTGCCACCCCAGAGGATCACGGGGTATTGGGGCATTTGCTCTTGGTGGTAACGCGGGTGGCTGAGCAGGTGGATCTGGCCAATGGTTATCGAGTGGTGATTAACAATGGTGCTGATGCAGGCCAAAGTGTAGATCACCTGCATTTACATATTTTGGGTGGCCGGTCGCTGGGTTGGCCGCCGGGCTAATCAACAACTACTTGGTAGTACCGGAGCGATCGCACCTCCCCCAGCACCGCCACAGCGGCCCAGTAGTCGTCATTTGGTACAAACTGCCACACGGGTGTTGCCTCCAAAAGCACCGGGCGAAATCTTCCCGGTTCTAGAGCCGTAAAATTGACGGGCGGCGCCAAGTTGACCCTACCCAACCCCTGTAATCCTTCCCCAGTGGCCTTGAGATAGGCCTCCTTAGTAGTCCAAATTTGCAAAAAGCCAGCTTGGAGTTGGTCTGGGGGTAAACTAGCTAGGGCCATTGCCTCTGCCCTAGAAAACCAGCGTTGGGCTAGGGCTAGGTAATCAGTGGCCGGGCGGGCTGCTTCTACATCTATGCCGATCGCAGCGGCGATCGCAACTCCATACAGGGCTAGTCCGCCGCTGTGAGATAAGTTAAACTCGATACAGTATTTCTTGTTATTGTTATCAATACCCGGTTTGCCAAACTGCCCACAGGTGAATCTAATTTCCTGGGGTTCTAGGTCTAGGTAAAGGCTGAGAATCTTTCTGAGCCAGCCCCTTGCACTCAGGTAACTTTGACGGTGTGTATCTAGATGAAACCTTTCTGACCTAGACAGCTCATCCGGTGACAGGTACTGGTAAAGCCAGGGCGAAGGTTTGAGGGGAATCTGCCACAGGTGTATTTGCTGTTCAGAAAAAATAATCGGTTTATCTAATCCAAAAGCTGAGCATTCCTGTATCTCAACTTTTATCTGTGTGGAATTGGGTAAATTAGCTCTACCAAAGTCTAGGTTAGTCAAAATCTGTTGCCAAAATTACTCAGGAGTAAATCCCATGCTAGACTATCCGACCAGAGTCTCTGATGTGCCCCTAGTTGGTCAAATTTTAGCCTACCAAGCCGAGCAAATTGCTGATCGCACCGCAGTCAGTAATGGTCGGGTTTGTTTAACCTACGGCCAGCTCTACAGACAAGCCCTGGCCTTGAGTGCAGACTTGGTTGCCATGGGTGTAGAACCAGAGAGCTTAGTCGGGATTTGTGTGGAGCGATCGCTAGAGATGATCATCGGCATTTGGGGAATTCTCCTAGCTGGCGGAGCCTATGTACCCATCGACCCAGCCTATCCCCAGCAGCGGATTAGTCATATTATTAGCGATGCGGGTCTCAAGATTATCCTTACCCAATCACCCCTAGTGGAGAGGCTGCCGCGGGAGTCACAGGATTCAGCCCAATTGGTTTGTTTAGACAATTGGCAGATGGATCATAAACCCACTGCCCCCAAGGTGATTACCTCTAGGCAGCTAGCCTACGTGATTTATACCTCTGGCTCGACGGGTCAGCCCAAGGGGGTAATGATTGAGCATGGGGCCTTGGGGGCATTTGTGGCCGCAGCGGTGACTGCCTACGGAATGCGGGGGAGCGATCGCTTCTTGCAATTTGCCTCCCTTAGTTTCGATGTAGCGGTAGAAGAAATCTTCACCTGTGCAGCGGTGGGCGGCACCCTAATGCTCCGTAACGAAGAATGCCTCCATCGATTAGTAAATTTTTAGAACTGTGTCAAAATTGGCAGATTAGCATTTGTAACCTACCCACAGCCTACTGGCATCAGCTGGTGGATTACCTGGCAGCCCAAAAGCAAACCATGCCCCCCTCAGTACGCCTAGTGATCATTGGCGGTGAAAAGGTGCAACGGCACCGGGTTGAAAAGTGGTTAAGCACAGTTGGTAGCTATCCCCGCCTCATCAATGGCTACGGCCCCACAGAAACCACGGTGACTGCCACCATTTACCCTGTGGAAACCTTATCTACGGGAGAAATTCCCATTGGCAAAGCCCTGGGCAATTGCCAGACCTTTATTCTAGATGAAAAACTACAGCCAGTCGCCCCCGGCCAGGTTGGTCAGCTCTGTATTAGTGGGCCAACCTTGGCTAGGGGATATCTCAACCGTCCTGAACTGACAGCCACCAAGTTTTGTACCCCAGCTAGCTTGGGGCTACGCATTTATCAGACCGGGGATTTGGTTAAGCTTTTGCCGGATGGAAATTTGGAGTACCTTGATCGCGCCGATTTCCAGGTTAAGGTGCGGGGCTTTCGGATTGAGTTGGGAGAAATTGAAGCCTGCTTGGCTGGGCACCCCGGAGTCAGGGAAGCAGTGGTATTAGCCCAGGATGACCCCAATGCTGGCAAACGCTTGGTGGCTTACGTGGTGCCCCGGGCCCCCATTGTCACCGCCCAGCTAGAGCAATTTTTGAGCGATCGCCTACCTGAATATATGGTGCCCCGCCTCTACGTGGTGCTAGAGGAATTGCCAATCACAGTCAATGGCAAAATCGACCGCGCAGCCCTCAGTTCCATGGAAGTTATCCCCACGAAACTGGACTTATCACCCCAGCAGGGCGACCCCCTCGAAGCCCAGTTGGCCAAGATTTGGCAGCAGGTGCTGGGGACTGAGTCCGTGGGTTTAGATGACAATTTCTTTGATTTAGGGGGTGATTCGAT
>Ga0272446_1000951_pt1 | contig 43891 bp, 51 predicted proteins | sample YNPCB0061_FD_194587 | JGI IMG/M metagenome (GOLD analysis project Ga0272446, IMG submission 194587) | Hot spring microbial mat communities from Yellowstone National Park, WY, United States - YNP-CB-006-1 | ecosystem: Environmental > Aquatic > Thermal springs > Hot (42-90C) > Sediment | place...
CCGAATGATCGTTTTTTATACTTTCTCCTAATACTTCTTTCCACATTTCTTTTTCAGTAAAGAAATCATTTATTAATCCCAATCCATCTTCAAGGTACTGCAGGCATTCGTCATGGGTAAGTATTTTATTCTTATAATATTTCCATAACACATTAGTTGTTTCTGAAATATACAGTTCTGGAGCAATTACCCAAGAAGCCTTTTTGACTAAGCTCTCAAAATAGTCCTTTCGTTCTTTTTGCAGAACTATTTGAATTGCAGCACTTACATCTAATACAATTGTCATCTATTTCTATCCTCTCGTAGTAGTGCCACATCATCAATCTCATTAACTTCCTTCTTTATTACTCGAGCGTTTATTTTTTCTAGTAAAGCCTTTCTTCTTTCAATATTAGGTTGTTCTAATTGAAGCCCTTATACAGCCATATGTATGCAGAGTCAAGTCGTTCTTCTTGCCCGCGAAAGCGCGTCCGGCTAACATCTATATTCGATTGCCAGGCAAAGGCACTTCTCATACCGCTGGAAAGAAAGGCGGAATTTGTCTGAAAAGATCGCGCGCCGTCCTGGCGCGCGAGGGAAAAAGAAAAACGGAAACATTTGATTGTTAGCACGATAAATAGTATTATTAATCGCAGGGAGGCTTGTATGGCCAACGAGATAACTGCTAATGATCTTAAGCTAAAAGGAATTACAGCAATTGATGAGCTCACCGCCTCTGGCTATGAAGCCGTAATCACCGTTAGGGGAAAGAAAAAATACATTGTTATGACTGTTGAAGAATATAATCGCCTCAGGGAATATGAACTTGCTGGTGCAATAATTGAAGCTAAAGATGATATAAAAAATGTAAAATACAAAAAAGGCTCAGTAGAAGAGCATATAAAGAGAATTGGGAAATAAAATGTATGGCCTTATCTATACAGAATCCTACGAGCAAAAAGCCAGAAAGTTTTTGAAAAAGCATCCAGAATTAAAAGCACAATATGAAAAAACATTAAAACTGCTTGAACTAAATCCATACCATCCTTCTCTACGGCTGCATAAAGTTAGTATTCAAGGGAATGAGGTTTTCTCAGTTTCGATTAATATTTCATATAGAATTACCATAGATCTACTCATTGACGATCTTGAGATTATTCCAATAAATATTGGATCACATGATGATGTTTATAAATGAGGCTGTCCCGTAACTTAGGAAGTTATCAGACAGCCTCAAATGAGGAACTTCAATCCAGGAGGTTAATATGAAAGACTTTCTACTTTTCAAGGATTATATAGGATCAGTTCATTTCAATGCGGAGGATGAAATATTTTTCGGTAAAATTGAAGGAATTGAAGATTTGATATCCTTTGAAGGCTCAAGTGTTTCTGAACTTAAGAAATCATTTGAAGCAGCAGTTGAAGATTATATGATTCTCTGCAAAGAAGTCGGCAAGAATAAGGAGAAATCATATAAAGGCAGTTTCAACGTACGCATAGCTCCAGAAATTCATAAGAAAGCCAAGAGAATTGCAATAATGAAAGGCATTTCACTAAACCAATTTGTTCAGAAGGCTGTAGAGGAAGAAGTTTTAAGAGAGAGTGCAGATTTATAATATAAGAAATGTGCATAACAATCGCTTCCACGTGTGCCACGAAAAGGCACCTTAGGCTGAAAGAGATGGAGGTACTTAACCACATCATTGATGAGGGACACCGCACCAATGACGCGCTACCGGTTAAGCGTATGTTGGATGGACCCTGCGGATAAAGTATACTTGCAATTATACTTGACACTTTGCCTTATTAGTGTTATATTTATGTTATCATCCTTTTAAAGGAGTTTTTATGCCTCAGATATCCCTTTATATTGATGAACCAACACTTAAAAAAATTGAAAATGCTGCTTCACGTCAGCATCTTTCAATTTCGAAGTGGGTTGCTGAACAAATTCGTAATAGAATTGAACCGAGTTACCCTTCAGATTTTGAGAATCTGTTTGGTTCTATTAATGATGAATCATTTATAAGACCAGAACAGCTCTCATTTCGGGATGATTCAATAAGGGAATCTTTTTAATGTACTTCCTTGACACAAATACATGTGTATATTTTTTAAATGGAAAATATGAATCAATAAAAAATAAAATATTAACTACTTCACCAAATGAAATATTAATCCCATCAATCGTTAAGGCAGAATTAATACTCGGAGCATATAAGAGTCAAAAAAAGAAACAAAACATTGAAATAATTGAGAAATTTCTTCAACCTTTTGAAATTGTTCCTTTTGTAGACTTAGTTTCTTATGTATATGCTGATATAAGAAGTGTTCTAGAAAAAGAAGGAAAAATAATAGGTCCTAATGATTTATTAATTGCCTCTATTGTCAAATTTCATGACGGAATTCTCGTAACAAATAATACTAAAGAATTAGAAAGAATAAAAGGTTTAAAATTAGAGAATTGGATAGTATAGTTTTACTTACAGTGAAATAAGAAAATAACGCATAATAATCTCTTCAAGCGGTTAACGCTACGCGTTATGGCTTAAGAGTATGTTCGATGGAAAACGCCTTCGGCGCGCATAAAATTAAAACTTGACATAGTATATACTAGTGTATATATTATGATCAAGCGAGGTTTAATATGCTTATTTCCAAAGTCTTTATGAGTGGTAACAGTCAAGCGATACGCCTCCCCAAAGAATATCAGGTTGATGATAAAGAGCTATATATAAAGAAAATAGGAAGCACTATCATCCTTTTTCCTAAAAATAATCCTTGGGAAGCTTTTGAAAGAAGCCTTTCAGAATTTACAGATGATTTTATGGCAGATGGGAGGAATCAGCCGCCTGTTCAAGAAAGAGAAGAGTTATAATGTATTTGCTAGACACGAATATCTGCATATACATAATAAACAACAATCCAAGAACTGTTGTTGAAAAAATAAAACAACTCAAACCTTCACAGGTAAAATTATCAGTAATATCTATTGGTGAACTTGAGTATGGAGTATCCAAAAGTAGAAACAGAGAACGGAATAGAAATGCCCTTGTTGGCTTTGTTTCGGGTTTTGATATTTTGCCTTTTGATGATAATGATGCTGAAGTATTTGGAATAATTAGAGCAGAATTAGAAAAGAGAGGACAAGTAATTGGATCATATGATATGCAAATTGCAGCGCAAGCAATTTCAAATGATTTAATTCTAGTTACAAACAACACTAGAGAATTTGAAAGAATTAAAAAATTGAAATTAGAAAATTGGATATAAGAAAATCGTCCAACAATCGCTTCCACGTGTGCCACGAAAAGGCACCTTAATCTGAAAGAGATGGAGGTACTTAACCACATCTTCGTGCCCAAAAATGACACCCCTCCGGGTAATAGTAATTAAAGAAGTTGTCCCGTAACTTCCTAAGTTACGGGACAGCCTCAATTACAGGAGGAAAAATGTCTGTACTTACCTTACCGTTTGTCGATTTGAAAACCGTACCGGCCAAAAATCTTTTCTTTGTGGGACTTCCCGGGAGTGGCACCGCAGTATCCTTAATCTGCTTCGCGCTCAGGTATATCGAGGTTATTTCACAGCCTGTCTTTATCGAAAATTATGATGATTTTCATGTCGGCAAGGACAATCAGCTTCAAACATTGGCTAGTCTCTCTCAACTTTCGTTCCGAAGTGTGCACAGTAGGTCCGAAGAGTTACCTTCCCCTGCTTGTAAAATATTGGGTTACCTGCCTGGTTTACGAGATGCGGACGACCTTGTGGTTCGGCATCAAAAGTTCAACTCAACGGAATCAGAACTTGTTCTGGTGCTGGATAGCACCCGGTCAAAAATCATAAATGATGATTTGCTGGATACCGCTGTAAAGCTATTAATGCCCTATATTATCCTTACAAAACTTGATCTCTGTAATGATACGGACTATCTCTTTCCCCTCCTTCACAAGCGGCATTTCAAGGTTTTGCTGGCATCCTATGGAGAAAGAATACCTACGGATTTCAATGTGAAATCAGAGGCGGGTTGAACGGCGGTCGGTATATTTCTATTCAGTACCTTGTCTCGGTTAATCTTGTGTGTCCGTCCCTGGCATAGGACCGATCTATTCTCGGTCTATGCTTACATTTGCGGTGGATGGACAGTATCTTAACGTCAGTATTGCCGAAAAAGGTATCGTTGGAAAAATTGACGCCCGTGATCGAATTCCCCTCGGCGGTGGAACTGATTTCTTCCTGGTCCAGGACACAGATTGGTTCATTACTTTCGAGTTTTTTCCTGCCTCATCACCTGGAGAGAATCCTTTAGTAGAAAGCCGAGAGCTCGGCCGTTACCCGCGCAAGCAACGTACTTTTTTGTCTGTCGCCTCTTCCTTCTATGTCTTGAAGGACGGCCCTTGGTTTGTCACCGTGGATCGGGATTCCAAAGGCATTGCCCGCGATAATACTACTGATACCTTTCTTGGCATTGAATTGACCTTGGTGAATGTTCTTAGAGGGGAGTACCGCGAACTCATCGCCTTTCGGCATGGAGCCGAAGTACAACTCTTTGATGCGGAGCTTAACCTTGTCAGCCTGCGACGGGCCGACTACTTGGGTATCGATCTCGACCATCATGGGCCTTGAGCGACGCTGTCACGTGTGCGCGCATCTTCGTGGAGGCTTCGTGTGTATAAACAATTGACCCAATTGCTTACTGCGGCGCGCTTGATCTCGCGGGCCCAGGGGGCGACGATCAAAGAGCTGGAAGATCGAGTCGGTATCTCGCGACGATCGGTGTATCGCTTGCTCGATGCGTTGGAAGATCTCGGCTACACTTTCTACGATGAATACGACGGCAAGGAACGAACCGTTAAGCTCAACGAAGAACGGGATCGATTGCGATGGTGGGTTCCGCTCCCAAAAGTGAAACTTAGCTTTGAGGATTGTGTCCTGCTCGACTATCTTTTCCGCGAGGTTACCGAAACACCGATCCTCGCGGAGCGTGTAGCCCAACTTCGTCGGAAAATTGCCGGCCTCATCGCGGATGGGGGGTATTCCGTTTCTGATTCGGATCCGCTTAGGGGGACTTCCTTCAAAAAGAAACCCACCCTATTGCACACCGCGCCGGTCGGTAAAGCCTTGACACCACAAATGGCTGAACTCGTTCAAGCCCTATTCCAAGGCATCGAAGAACAGACAGTCTGCATCGTATCCTATGAAGCTTTGAGCACTGGGACGGTCAAGACCTATCGCATTCATCCGCTCGCCCTGTTCGATCACGATGGGGGCCTTTATGTTTTTGTCTTGGTTCCTTATTACGGCGATATCCGAATGTTGTCGGTAGAGCGAATAAGGACCCTGGATTTGACCGAGGAAAGCTTTGAACCGCCAGAGTCTTTCGATCCGGAAAAAAGACTCTCCGATCCCTTCGGCATCATACTCGATGAACCTTTCATCGCTCGTATCTGGTTTTCTGCGGAGCAGGCTCCGTATATTCGCGAACGCGATTGGCCTGTGGGAAGCAGTTTTGAGGACGCTGCGGATGGATCGACGGTTTTCTCGGTTGAAACTGCGGGAGTATACGAACTAAAACGGTGGGTGCTAAGTTTCGGGGCCGATGCTGAACTCCTGGAACCTACCTCCCTCAGGGAAGAGATTGCCGAGGCCCTCTCCCTAGCATCTGCCAATTATAGGGTGACAAGCTGAGTAGTGTGCCCGGAATTGGCACGACCTTTGGGTACGCTATTATCCGGAGGTCACCAATGAACCGAACAGTCGGCTTCTTGAAACACGCTTTCCTTTGTTCTCTTGTCCTTTTCACCTACTTCGGCACGCACGACCTTGTCGCGCAGGACTCTCGCAAGGTCCTGGCTTTTTACGCCTTCGGCGATACGATGCTGAACCTGTTGTTAGAGCAGAGCGCCGCTCAAGGCGCAAGCCCCGCGAAACTGCAGGGCTTGCGGCTCGGAATCGAGCGGGAGCTTGAAAACAGCCCCATTGAGGTAACGCTGCATTCCGACGGGACGCTCACCATCCTTTCCGGCGGAAACACCACTGAGGCCGTCTACAAGACGCAGGGTAATTCCCTAATGGTTCAGAACGCGCAAACTAAGGAGTACAAAGAGTTCGGTTACTTCACGAGGAATAAAGCGGTACTCGTGATCAATAATTCATTATTCCTAGACCGACAAGCCCTTCCTTGATTAATCGTTCTCTTCAAATGGCCTTGCGGAATCTCAGGTTCCGTAAGGCTTTTTGGGCATAGAAAATAATGGATCGATTCGAATCTTAATGAGTTGGAATGCGTATGGATGATGTAGAAGAAAACCCATACCGAAGGGGCCTGATACCTACCTTAGTTTTGGGAGCTATTCGAGAGGACCTCAACGACTTTGCCTTCAGGATTGCGCAGGTTATAGTAATAATATTGATTGGAAAAATATTAGGAATGAATAATAAAATACATCAATTCAATTTATTCCAGACGCACAACAAGATTATAATAGAACCGCGCCAATTATGGCTCACAAGTTAAGCTAATGTTTTTAGGTTGACCCTCCGGGCAAGGAAAAAGCTTGATTTGATATCATAAAAACGATATAATGATGTTCTGTGGATGTTATAATTTTAAAATCGTCTTCCACTGCGGAAAATCTAGTCAATGAGATTGAAGATCTTCGTAATTTCAAATAACGTATCAAAAAATAAAATAAGTGAACCTTATTCGGAGGCCTTTCTTGTTTAAGCCCCTGTATCCGCCCCTACTGCCCCCCGAATCGGTGGAGCGTCGGCCCCCGGTCAACCTGGTAGCCGACGACGGGGTTCTATTTTCCCACGAGTACCGTAGGGATTTTGACGCCGTATCGCTCAGGCTGTACTCGGATAGGGACCTCTTGTCCAACGGTTTTTTGGCCCGGCACGGCCTGCCGGAATTTTCGGCCTTCGCCGTCGAACGGCGGGGTTTGGGGCGGCTAAAGACACTGGTCCGTTCGGTCCAATATTCGGCCTTTACCCGGCCCCTACGGGTGGAACAGGCCCTGGTACTTACCGACGAAAACGCCAACGGATTTTTTCACTGGTTCTGCGACGAGCTTCCCAAGCTGGAGGCCCTGCTTCTTTCGGCTCCCGAAGAATTGGAACGGAGGACCCTGCTAATCCCCGCCATGGCCGATTACGCTTACCTGCGGACCAGCCTGGAACCCTACGGTATACCCGAGTTTCGGGTCCTGCTTCCCCGTGAACGGGCCCGGTGTGCCGACCTGTTGTGGGTCCCCCCGGTGGCCCCCACGGGAAACTATCGAAGCGCCCTGATGCGGTCCCTTCGGGATCGATTCCGCCGTTATTTCGTAGACGGAAGTTCAACCTCCCCATCCGGAGCGTCCCTGGCTGTCGCGTCCGGCGCGGCCGGCGCGGCGAGAAACCGGCGGCGCCTCTTTATCAGCCGAGCCGAAGCGCCCTGGCGGAAAATAGCCAACGAAGCGGACTTGGCGCCGACCCTGGAGCGTTATGGCTTTGAGCGGGTGGTGATGGAACGGCTTTCCCTGCCGGAACAGGTACGACTGGTATCGCAGGCCCAGATAATCGTGGGAAACCACGGGGCCGGGCTTACCCACATCCTCTGGATGAATCCGGGAACCCGGGTCCTGGAGCTTCGGCGACGGGGGGACCGGCAGAATAATTGTTACTATTCCCTGGCCCAGGCCATGGACGTGGACTATTACTACCAGCTCTGCGACGCCGTGGACGAAACCGAGGATACCCACACGGTAGATTTTATCGTGGACATTAAGGCGTTGGAGCGGAACTTGGCTCTGCTTGAGAAACCCTAATAAAAAAATCCTTAGGGGAACACCTCCCAACGAGGCCCCCATTCTTTTGAGCAAATAATGAGTCCCCTCTAAAAACTGATGTTTTTAGAATTGTCTCAATAATGGTATTTTTATAGGAGCAGTCTATGTCCACCAATCTTCCTCGCTCTCTCAACCCCCGTATCCTCGTGACCGGGGGGGCGGGTTTTTTGGGCAGTAATCTCTGCGAGCGCCTGGTAAAGCAGGGCAACGATGTTATCTGTTTGGATAACTTTTTCACGGGCCAGAAGCGGAATATCGCCCACCTGGTGGGGAATCCCTTCTTCGAGGTAGTGCGCCACGACGTGACCTTCCCCTACTACGCGGAGGTGGACCGGATCTTCAACCTGGCGTGCCCCGCGAGCCCGCCGCACTACCAGTTCGATCCCGTGCAGACCACCAAGACTTCGGTTCACGGGGCCATCAACATGCTGGGGCTGGCCAAGCGGGTCAAAGCACGGATTTTGCAGGCCAGTACCAGCGAGGTGTACGGGGACCCGGATCAGCATCCCCAGCGGGAGGATTATTGGGGTCACGTGAACCCCATCGGCATTCGGTCTTGCTACGACGAGGGCAAGCGTTGCGCCGAAACCCTCTTTTTTGATTATTGGCGCCAGCACCAGTTAGAAATCAAGGTGATCCGAATCTTCAATACCTACGGTCCCCGGATGCACCCCGACGATGGCCGGGTGGTGAGCAACTTTATCGTCCAAGCCCTAAAGGGCCAGGATCTGACCATATTCGGCGACGGCAGTCAGACCCGGTCCTTCTGCTACGTGGACGACCTGATCGACGGTATGCTCGCCATGATGAATTCGGAGCCGGGCTTTACGGGGCCGGTGAACATCGGAAACCCCGGGGAATTCACCATGCTGGAACTGGCGGAGCTGACTTTGAAGCTGACGGGATCGAAATCGAAGATCGTTTTCCGTCCCCTGCCCCAGGACGATCCTAAAAAGCGGAAACCCGATATCACCCTGGCCAAGGGCAAGCTGGGCTGGGAACCCCAGGTTCCCCTCGACGAGGGCCTTAAGCGGACCATCGCCTATTTTAAGGAACTGCTGGCCCTATGAACCTGGCCCCCGTCGTCCTCTTTGTATACAAGCGGCCCGACCACACCGCGCGGACCCTGACTGCCCTGGCGGCCAACCCGGAAGCCCCGGAAAGCGACCTTATCGTCTACGCCGACGGGGCCAAGGGGACGGCCGACCGGGACGCCGTGGAGGCGACCCGTGAAAGGGTTCGTTCCTTCAGAGGAGCCTTTAGGTCCCTGTCCTTGGTAGAACGGGAGGAGAACTGGGGCCTTAGCGGAAACATCGTGGACGGTGTCACGACGGTCGTGGGGGAGCGGGGGAGGGCCATCGTTCTGGAGGATGATATCGAGACGTCCCCGGCCTTCCTGGCATATATGAACCGTAGTCTGGAATTGTACGCCGATGAACCCCTGGTGGCTTCTATCCACGCGTACATGTATCCCCATCAAAGACTTCTGCCGGATACCTTCTTTATTCGGGGGGCCGATTGCTGGGGCTGGGCGGTGTGGGAGCGGTCGTGGCGGGTTTTCAACGCCGATGCGGGGGCCCTTCTGGCGGCCCTCCGGACCTGCCCCTGGGCACGGGAGTTCGATTTCGACAGAACCTATCCCTACCGGCGCATGCTCCGGGATACCCGGGCGGGGAGGGTCGATTCGTGGGCGGTTCGCTGGTACGCCTCGGCGTTCCTGGCGGGAATGTATACCCTGTACCCCAACCTATCCTTGGCGCGGAATAGCGGAAACGACGGTACCGGTACCCACAGCGGCGTCTCGGACCGCTACGAAGTTCCTCTAGCCGAGGCGTGTCCGCCCCTGGAACGGCGAAAGCCCGAAACCGACCGGGAGGCCTATGGGGCCTTTCGGGACTACTTTTTAAGCCTCCGGCCTTCCCTTGCCGTCCGGGTCGTCAGGCGGCTTGCGTCGATACTGAAAAAATAAAAGGAATAGAAATGCCATCCCTTATCAAATTACAGACGATCCATCAAAGCCGGGGCAGTTTGACGGTTATAGAAAAAATTCTCCCCTTCCCGGTCAAGCGGGTATTCTATATTTACAACGTACCCCCCGGTTCGGTCCGGGGCGGCCATAGTCATAAGCGGACCCGTATGGCCTTGATAGCCCTCCAGGGGAGCTGTAAGATCACCGGGGCCTGGGACGCCTGGGAGTACCGGTTGGACGATCCTTCGCTGGCCCTGATTCTGGAACCGACGGATTGGCACGAGATGCGGTTTGACCTTCCCGGTACGATTCTCCTGTGTCTGGCGTCGGAGGAGTTCGATGAAGACGACTATGTCGATGAAAAACCTCCAAAGGAAACGCACCAATGATCCATATGAACGAATTTAAAGACGAACCGGAGGATTTGCTGGCCGCCCAAGCTCGGGCCGCCGAACGGGTGATCCGCTCGGGGTGGTATATTCTGGGTAACGAGCTGAAACGCTTTGAAAAGGCCTTTGCCGATTGGACCGGCCTTCCCCACATGGCCGGGGTGGGTAACGGGATGGACGCCATCGAGATCGGTTTACGGGCCGCCGGGATAGGACCGGGAGACGAGGTTATCACCACGCCCATGACCGCTTTCGCCACCGTGCTGGCCATTTACCGCTCCGGGGCTACCCCCGTGCTGGCGGATATCGACAGCGATACGGCGCTCTTGGACCTGGCCAGCGTGGATCGGTGCGTCACGAAACGGACAAAGGGGGTCCTGCTGGTACACCTGTACGGCCGGGTCCCCGATATGGACGCCTGGCGCGGCTTTTGCCTTGACCGGGGTATTCGGTTGTTCGAGGATTGCGCCCAGGCCCACGGGGCCCGCTGGAAGGGCGAGCACGCGGGGACTTTCGGCGCCTTCGGGGCCTTCAGCTTCTATCCGACCAAGAACCTGGGGGCCATCGGGGACGGCGGCGCCCTGGGTACTACCTCGGCGGATATGGACGCGAAGGCCCGGGTTTTGCGTAACTATGGCCAGAGCGTCCGGTACCACCACGAGGAAATCGGTCTAAACTCCCGGCTCGATGAACTGCAGGCGGCCATTCTGGCCGAACGGCTCCTCTGGCTGGATCGCTTTATCGAGCGGCGTCGGCAGATTGCGGCCCGTTACGACCAGGAACTCCGTAACTCCCTGATCCGGCCCCTCACCCCTCCCCCCGAGAAGGAGAACCACGCGTACCACCTGTACGTGGTCCGCTGCGGCCAGCGGGACCGGCTTTCCGCTCACCTAAAGGAGCGGGGCGTGGAGACCCTGATCCATTATCCCGTGCCGGCGCACCGGCAAAAGCCCACCCTGGATATTCGGCGGGACCCAAAGGGTCTTACGGCGGCGGAACGCCACGGGGATACCTGCCTTTCCCTGCCCTGCCACCCCCAGATGAGCGACGAAGACGTCACAGCCGTGATCGAGGGAGTCAACTCCTTTGTCTGAACGCTTCGTTACCCTCTTTGATTCGAACTTCCTGCCCCAGGGTTTGGCGCTGTACGAGTCCCTCAGGCGCCACCGCGCCGATGGTGAACTCTGGGTGATCTGCATGGACGAAGGGCTGGAGCGAACCCTGGGGCAACTGGCCTTGCCAGGCCTCCGAACTATCCCCCTGCGGGACCTGGAGTCCCCACGGCTTCTGCAGGCCAAGGCGAACCGGTCCGTGCGGGAATACTGCTGGACCCTGACGTCCTTTAGCTTCGACGCGGTGTTTGACCGTTGTCCCTCCGCCGAGCGACTTACGTACCTGGACGCGGATCTGTACTTTTTCAGAGACCCGGGGGAAATCCTCGCCCTATTCGAGGCTTCGGGGGCGGCGGTCCTGGTAACGGAGCATGGGTTTGACCCCGAGTACGATAAAAGCGAGATCGTAGGACGCTTCTGCGTCCAATTTTTAACCATGGACCGATCAGACCGGGCCCGGGAACTCCGCGCCTGGTGGCAGGATCGGGTGATCGAGTGGTGTTACGACCGCCGGGAGCCGGGGCGCTTCGGGGACCAGAAGTATCTGGACCAGTGGCCTCTCCTGTTCGGTGACCGGCTTTTCATCCTTCCCCGCCACGATTGGGCCCTGGCACCCTGGAATGTGCGCATGGAGGATCGTTTGGCGAAAGGAAAGGTGGACCCGGTGTTCTATCACTTCCACTCCTTCCGGCTGGTACAGACCAATCTGGCTCGGACTGTGGAAGGGGGGTATAGGATTCCCCGTTCCGCCCGACGTTTGTACGGGGAATACCTTACGGCGGTGGAAAGGGCCATGGACCGCATGGCCGCTTTAGGACTTCAGATTCCGACCCTGCCGCTAAAAAAACGGAGATTTGCGATACTTCGGCATGGAATAAAACGGCTGTTGGGACGGGCGGATTCCTACGCTAAAATAGGGAGGAAAGGATGATCGAAAAGGGGATAGTATTAGCCGGGGGGCGGAGTACCCGATTGTACCCCGCTACCCGGGCCCTTTGTAAGCAACTCTTGCCGGTGTACGACAAGCCCATGATCTACTATCCCCTTTCCACGCTCATGCTCGCGGGTATCCGGGATATTCTCATTATCGTGAACCCCGACGAGGAAGACCTGTTTCGTTCCCTCTTTGGGGATGGTCGTCAATGGGGTATCCATCTGTCTTACGCCGTACAAACGGCTCCCCGGGGCTTGGCGGACGCGTTCATCGTGGGCCGGGACTTCGGTGCCGGCAAAAACGTGGCCATGATCCTGGGGGATAACATCTTCTACGGTGAGGGTATGGCGGCGCTGTTACGCCGGGCTGCGGACCGGGACCAGGGCGCCGAGGTATTCGCCTACTACGTCGTCGATCCGGAGCGCTACGGAGTGGTGGAGTTTGATCAGCAGGGCAAGGCCCTTTCCATAGAGGAAAAGCCTAAGGAACCCCGATCTTCCTACGCGGTAACGGGACTGTATTTTTACGATTCCGAGGTCTACGATATCGCCCGTTCCGTCAAACCCTCCAGTCGGGGGGAGATAGAGATTACCTCCATCAACCAGGTATACCTGGAACGGGGAAGACTGGACGTGGAAGTCCTGGGCCGGGGGGTCGCCTGGCTCGATACGGGAACCCACGATTCATTGTTGGACGCGGGAAACTTTGTCGCCCATATCCAGAAACGTCAGGGACTTAAAATATCCTGCCCCGAGGAAATCGCCTACCGGCAGGGCTTTATCGACGCGGAGACCCTGGAAAAATTAGCGGAACCCCTGGCAAAGACCGAGTATGGCATGTACCTTAAGCGGCTTTTGCGGCAAGACAAGGCGTACCTAAGCCGTCGTTAATATACCCGTTGGGACAATTCCTCAACCTTTCGTTACAAGAGCCTTGGATAGGTAAACCATCTATGAAGTTAGCAAATCTTCCCTTTAAAATAGAAAGTACGATCTACCGGACCCTGTACCGCGCCCTGGGAGCTAAGCCTTCCAGCGCGCCCTACCTGAGCGGCGATACCTTCCGTTCCCTCTGTTCCCGGTTTTACGAATCCGATACAACGGGGACCTTCGATCCCTCTGCGGTGGAAGAGGGGGAACTGATCTTCTGCGACACCTGGTTACTAAAGCCTTTCCTGCAGGGGCCCGGGAGAACCATTGGGGTACCCTTTTCGGTGCTGTGCCACAATGGGGATCCGAACATCGATGCTTCCTACGGGCCGCTCCTCCCGACCAACCTACGGCGGCTCTTCACGAACAACGCCCTGGTCCAGGACCCCCGAATCGTTCCCCTCCCTATCGGCTTGGAAAATAAGCGTCTGCACTACAACGGTGTTACTGCCGATTTCCAACGTCTGCGGCGTTCGAAGGGGGCCATGGCCGCCAAGCGGTCGAGGATCCTCAGCGCCTTTACCGTCGGGACGAACCCAGCTATCCGGCAGGCCGCCCTGGATCATCTTGCTACGAACCCCCTCAACGACACGGTGGGCCGGATGAACAGCCGTTCCTACCGGAACCTTGCTTCGACCTACCGGTTTATCGCCTCGCCCCCCGGCAACGGTGAAGATTGCCATCGAACCTGGGAGGCCCTGTACATCCGCTCCGTACCCATTGTTCTGCGGTCTCCCCTGACCGAACATTTTTATAACCTAGGTCTTCCTCTGCTCCTGGTCGACTCCTACGGCGACAAACGGCTGGCCGACCCGGACGCCTTAGAATCGATTTACGGGGACCTGGAGAGCCGCTTTGAAAGCCCGGTTTTGTGGTTCGATTACTGGAAGAAAACGATAGGGGCGAATCGATGATCCTCCTCTCCGTGATCACCGTGGTTCGTAATAACAGCGCCGCTCTGGAGCGGACCATAGCTTCCGTGGCGGAACAGACTTGGCCGGCGATCGAATACATCGTCGTGGACGGGGCCTCCACCGACGGAACCGTGGCTATCATCCATCGGAACCGGGACCGGATTACTCGCTGGGTAAGCGAAGCCGACGGGGGAATTTACGAAGCCATGAACAAGGGCGTTCGGATGGCGACGGGGGAGTACGTGATTTTTATGAACGCCGGGGACCGGTTTTACGGCCCCGATACGGTGGCTACGATGATGGAAGGGGACCCGAAGGTGGAACTGCTGTGGGGGGACTGCGTGATCGAAAAGTCCGACGGGTCCGAGGAGTACGATAGCGCCCGAAATGTTTTGGGCCCCCTGTACCGCCAGATGACGGTAAGTCACCAGAGCCTTTTCACCCGAACCGAAGCCCTGCGGCGTCGGCCCTACGACGAAAACCTACGGATAGCCGCGGATTACGATTTTCTCTGCGACCGCCTTTTGGCGGGGGCTACCTGGGAATACCGGGCCCTGCCTGTATCCCGCATCGACGACCGGGGCATGTCGGCGGTGGGCTTTGAACGGGGCATCGCGGAAAAAAAACGGATAGCCCTGGCCCGGTTCCCCCGGAAACGGTGGGCTATTCATGTTCACTACGGTGTACTTTTACTCTATATGCGTTTAAAATCCGCCCTAGGGGGCGTCCGTGGACGCTAGGTATCATGAACAATCTAATTGAAGAATTGCGGGACTACTTTTCCCGCAAGGAAAGTATAGATTTAGCTTTGCTTTTTGGTTCCCAAGCCCGTTTAACCGCCTCCGAAGGGAGCGATATCGATATAGGAGTCCTGTTTAAATCGCCGCCCCATATTTTTGACGTCGGCCTTTTAATCGAGGAATTGGAATCTTCTTTTAACCGTAAGGTCGATTTTGTTGATCTACAGGGACTCGAATGGTCGGATCCTTTTTTTGCGTACCGGATCGCCTGCGAGGCCATCGTACTGAGGGACGGGAAGCCGGGGATTTTTGCCGACTTTAAAACAAGGGCATTCCTCTCCTATTTCGACATGAAGGATTTTCTTGAAAAGGCGAGATCCGATTTAGATACCCGCCTCGATCGGGATAACTTTGGGAGGCCGATCCATGCTTGAGCGTTTGGCTCAACTGGAACGAAACGTCGCCGCCCTGGAATCCTTCCGGCGGGACCATGGGATGGAGGAAGTATCAAATACGATTACTCTTCAATGGACCCTCCGGTACGGGTTAATCGAGTCGATACAGATTGTTATCGATACGGCTTGCCATGTATGTAACGACAAAAACCTGGGAACCCCGAAAAATTACGGCGATTGTGGTCTATTCCTTGTCCAGTTTGGGTATCTCGATCGATCTCTAAGCGCTCCTATCCTTTCCATGATCGGCCTAAGGAATCCCTTGATTCATGAATACGTAACGATAGACGTAAAAAAGCTGTTCTCGTTCCTTGATGAATTGGATGTGTTCCGTTCCTACGCGGCGGCGATTAAATCCGCCCTGGGGGGCGTCCGTGGACGCTAGGTACCTGATCCGGCTGGACGATGCGTGCGCCACACAAGATCGCGGTCGTTGGGACGCCGTGGAGGCGGTTCTGGATCGTTACGGTATTAAGCCCATCGTCGCTATTGTTCCCGCCAACGGGGACAGGGAGCTGGTCCGCGGTCCCGAAGACCCGGCCTTTTGGGACCGGACGCGGAACTGGGAGCGCCAGGGCTGGACGATCGCCCTCCACGGGTATTCCCACGTTCTTCGCCCTCTTGCTGTTTCCGGAGGCCCCTCGGCGGCCCGATCCCTGGTTCCGGTCAACGAGTACGGGGAATTCACCGGCCTATCCGCCGAGGAGCAGGACCGCCGCGTTCAAGAGGGGCTTGCCATCCTCCAGTCCCAGGGGCTCACCCCCCGGGTTTTCGTAGCCCCCGCCCATTCTTTCGACCTTCAAACCCTGACGTCCCTCCAGAAGGTAAGCCCCATCCGTGTCATCAGCGACGGGTTTTCCTTCCGTCCCTACCGCCGTTTTGATTTCCTGTGGCTCCCCCAGCAACTTTGGCGGCCCCGAGCCATGGGTCCGGGACTCTGGACGGTCTGCCTGCACCCGAATACGATGACGAAGGGTACCTTGGACGCTCTGGAATCCTTTTTCACGGCCCACCGTTCCCAGTTTCCGTCCCCCTCGGAGGTGATCGGGGAAGCTCAAGAAACCGCCGGCGCCTATGGTATTCAAGACGCCCTGTTCGGCGCCGCCTTTACCGCGGCCCTCAGGGCTAAGCGTCTTTTGGCGCCTCGGCGGCGCGGACCGCCGACCGTGGGACCGCCGACCGTGGGACCGCCGACTGCGGGACCGCCGACTGCGGAGCCGACGGCAAAGGGACCAACCTAAGGGGTGCGACTCGATGTATTGGGAGGTTCGGTGTGGAGAATTTTAAGGAAACCCGGTGGCGTCAACGCTTCTCTAACCTGTCCCGGGCCTTCGACCTGTACCAGGAGGCCGTTAATGCGGTGGCGTTGAACCGGCTTGAAAAGGAAGGGCTTATACAACGTTTCGAATACACCTTCGAGCTTTCCTGGAAAACCATGAAAGACTACTTGGAAGGGAAGGGGATCGAAACCCCCTATCCCCGGGATGTTTTGAAGCAAGCTTTTGCTACGGGTTTGATACGGGACGGGGATATCTGGATGCGAATGCTGGATCAACGGAATTTGCTATCCCACACCTACGATGAAAAAACCTTCGAGGAGGCCTCTACTCTTGTCCGGGGCGTTTTTTATACGGCGGTGTCGGAATTGATGGGACGCTTAACGTCGGAGCTGTAGGAAATACCATGGATTTCGGCATATCTCAGCGGTCGTTGGAACTGCTTCGTTTGGCCCTTCGTCGGTTCCCCGAAATCAAGAACCTTCGGGTATTTGGATCCCGGGCTATGGGTAATTACAAAAATGGGTCGGATATCGATCTGGCGATAATGGATCCGGTGGATGGGGAAACCGCCCAGCGTTTTTCGACCCTGGTCAACGAGGAATTGCCGATTCCATACCGAGTCGATATTGTGGTGTACGATCGCCTGGAAAACCAGGCGCTCAAGGATCACATCAGAGAAAAGGGTCTGCCCTTCGAATTATAAAGTAAAGGAAATCCAGCATGGAAAAGGAATACGATATTTTTGTCCCCGGGCGCATTTGTCTGTTTGGGGAGCATTCGGATTGGGCGGGCGGGTACAGGCGGATCAATTCGCGGGTCGATCCGGGGTTCGCGATCATCTGCGGTACCAACCAGGGGCTCCATGCCCGCATTCAGAAGCATCCCGACAGCCTCGTGTTCCGTTCCTCCTTCGAGGAGCAGGGCCAGCGGCAGGAGTTCCGGCTTCCCATGAACATCGACGCGTTGCTGGAGGAGGCCCGTAAGGGGAGCTTTTTCAGCTACGTGGCAGGGGTGGCGTACCAAATTTTAACCCATTACGCCGTTTCGGGTTTGGTAATTGACAACTATAAAACCGATTTGCCGGTAAAGAAGGGGCTTTCTTCCAGCGCCGCGGTGTGCGTGATGGTAGCCCGGGCCTTCAACCTGGCCTACGATCTGAAGATGACCGTCCGGGGAGAGATGGAATACGCGTACCGGGGCGAGATTACCACCCCCTCGCGGTGTGGCCGTCTGGACCAGGGGTGCGCCTACGGTTCCCGTCCCGTGATGATGCGCTTCGACGGGGATACCCTGGACGTGTCCGAGGTTCCCGTGGGGGCGGATCTGTATTTGATTATCGCGGACCTGAAGGCCGGAAAGGATACGGTGAAGATCCTCTCGGACCTAAATAAGGCCTACCCTTTCGCGGAAACCGAGGTCGCCCGGGGGGTCCAGGAGTATCTGGGGCCGATCAACCGGCGTATCCTGGAGGAGGCGTCGGAGGCGATCCGGCTGGGGGATCCCCAGCGGCTCGGGGCCCTGATGAAGGAGGCCCAGACCCTCTTTGATCGGTACCTGGGCCCCGCCTGTCCGTCCCAGTTGACGGCCCCGGTGCTCCACCGGGTTCTTTCCTACGCTCCCCTGGGGCCGTACATTTACGGCGGCAAGGGGGTGGGGAGTCAGGGGGATGGGACGGTGCAATTCCTGGCCCGGGACGCGGAAAGCCGGGAACGGGCCATCGAAATCCTGGAGCGGGACCTGGGGCTTTCGTGCCTACGCCTGACCGTTCCCCGGACCCGGAAGGTCCGCAAGGGGGTGATCACCGCCGCAGGCTTTGGGACCCGCCTATTCCCCATGACCTCGGCGGTCCGGAAGGAATTCCTCCCCGTGGTGGACCCGAAGGGCCGGATGATTCCCCTTATCCTGGCCAACGTGGAGGAAGCCCTGGCGGCGGGGATAGAGGAACTGTGCATCATTATACAGGATTCGGACCGGCGCCTGTTTGAGGATTTTTTTAGGCAGAACCTTCCGCCGGAACACTACGCCAAACTATCGATCCAAGCGAAGGAACAGTTCAACGGGATACGAAAAATCGGCCAGCGGATTACGTTCCGGACCCAAACTGAGCAGAGAGGGTTGGGTCACGCGGTATTCATGGTCCGGGATTGGGTGGGTAACGAGCCCTTTTTGTTGATCCTGGGGGATCACCTGTTCGTCCCCCGGGGGCCGGTCCCCTGCGCCAAACAGCTGGTGGATCGGTACCAGGATTTGGAAACCAACTTGATCGGTCTGCAACCTACGGCGGCCTCGGAAATTCACCGCTTCGGGACCGTGGGCGGAAGCTGGGTTTTCGATCAAGCCGAGGCGGCTGGGGAAGGGCGGGATCTTTTGGAGATTACGGAGTTCAAAGAAAAACCCGACGTTAACTACGCCCAGGAGTACCTGGCCATCGACGGTTTGGGTTCGGATACCTTTTTGACGGTCTTTGGATTATACCTCCTAAAGCCTTCAATTTTTGAGGAACTGGAACGGCTCACCGAGGCGGCGCCTTCTTCTTGCGGCGAAGAGGTCCAGTTGACCGACGCCCTGGAGGGGCTCCTTAAAAAGGAGCGGTTTTTAGGGCTGACGATTCGGGGAGAAAAGATCGATATTGGGCTTCCATCGGGGTACCTGGACGGGATCGCCAAATTTTCGGGGCGATCGTAGATGATCAGTCTGCGCAGATCAAAATGGGGTATCCCCTACCTGCAACGGTGGTTTGCCCGCCGTGGAAGATTGGGTGATTGGTTGGGCATAACCGCCTACCGGCAGTTTTTGGGCTCTTCCCCCGGACCCTGGTGGATACGGCGGCCCTTTTCCACCTCCATTATCGACCTTTCCCGGACCGAGGAGGAACTGTTTTCGTCCATCCATCGGGATGATCGAACAAAAATTAACCGGGCGGATAGGGAGGGCCTGCAATGGATAGGCACTGACGCTCCTGCTCCTGCCGATAGGGACGACTTTATTTCCCGTTACCGGGCCTTCGCCCAGGAAAAACGGATCGCACCCCTTTCCCGGTCCCAGCTGGAGAGCTTCGGGAACTCCCTATTTCTATCCAAGGCTCTGCGGGAGGATGCGGTGTTGGCCTGGCATCTGTACCTGGTGGACCGGGAGGAAGGCCGCGCTCGGTTTCTGTACGGTTTATCGGAGCGCTTTGTCCCGGGTGCGGATACGAACTTAATCGGCCGGGCAAACCGGTGGTGCCATTGGCAGGATATGCGGAACTTCAAGGCCCAGGGGCTGGGGACCTTCGATTTTGGGGGCATTGCCGTGGACACCGAGGACCCCGCCCTGGTGGGGATCAACCAGTTCAAACTCCGCTTTGGGGGGCCCGTACGGCGGGAGGACCACTGGGTGTCCCCCCTGTACGCCCTGGCTGAAAAGCTGGGTCGCCTATGATCGACCCGTCGGTCCCCCTTCCTGGCGTTTTTACACCCCTTCCCCCGGGCGGTCCAGGGGGTTCTTCCGTGGTGTTCCTGATCCCCGCCCTGGGGACCGGCGGGGCCGAGCGGGCCGTTACCGCCGTGGCCGACGCCCTGCGGAACCGGGGGCGGGATATCCGTATCCTCTGTCTCGAACATTCCCCCCCGGGCGAAGGCCTGACCTGTTCCGTGCCGGTGGAGTATCTCTCGAACCAACGGACTAGCGCGTCTTTTATCACCAAATTCCTTCTTCTGCCTATTCTGGCGCTTCGATTACGGGGTTACCTGCGGCGCCACGACTGTTCGGTCGTGATGAGCCACCTGTTTCGGGCCAATTACGTCAACGTGCTGGCGTCCCTGCTGTTTCGGTCCCCCCATAGGACTATCCTGGTGAACCACACCCGTCCGCTTCGTCTTGCGTCGGAGGGTTTTTCCGGCCGAGTTAACCTTGCCCTGTTCCGTTGGCTGTATCCGCGCTCCGACACGGTGGCCAGCGTGTCCTCCGCCGCCGCGGCCGAATGCGCCGAACTGGGGGGCTACGGAAGCGAAAAAACGGCGGTGCTATACAACCCGGTGGATACAAAACGGGCGGCCCGTACGCTGGGGCGGTTCGGCGCCAACGGCGGGACGACGAGGGCCCGAGACCCCGGGGAAAAGGGCGATCCTGCCCCCTTTATCGTCGCGGTAGGGCGTCTGGTTCCCCTTAAAAGATTTGACGACCTTATCGCCGCGTTCGCTCGGATCGCTGACGCCTATCCTACCGTAGGACTTCGGATCGTGGGGGATGGCCCCGCGCGGCCAAGCCTGGAACGTCAGGTCCAATCCTTAGGCCTGGGCCTTCGCGTCGACTTTCGGGGCCGCCGGGAGGATCCCTTCGCGGAGATGGTGGGGGCCCGGGCCCTGGTGTCCGCATCGGAGACCGAGGGGTTTGGGATGACCCTGGTGGAAGCCCTGGCGTTGGGGGTCCCGGTGGTATCCTCCGATTGCCCCTACGGTCCCCGGGAAATTCTCGCGCCGGAGACGGACCCCCGAACCCTGCTCCCTTCCCCCGGGGGTGGGGTTTCCGGTATACTTTTGGAAACCGCGCCCTTTGGTATCCTTTTCCCCGTAGGTTCGGTGGATAGCCTGGCGGCGGCCCTGGTCCGTGTTTTGGACGACCAAGAGCTGGCCCTACGGTACGCCCGCGGGGGACCGACTCGGGCGGCGGATTTTGATATCCAGCGGGTAGCGGACGCCTACGAGGGTCTGTTGTTCCAGGGAGGTTCTCGATGAAGGTGCTCATTACCGGAGCCGCGGGGTTTATCGGCTTTCACCTTTCCCGTGCCCTGATTGCCCGGGGGGACGAGGTGTGGGGTATCGATTCCCTGACCGATTATTACGATCCTATCCTAAAAAAAAATCGCCTGGCCGCCCTGGGGGTTGGGGAACTTTCCCCCTCCCAAGAAGGGCAGGGGCCCTCGTTTTCCTTTCAAAAACTCGATCTGGATGATGCCCCGGCCGTGGATCGGTACTTTGCCCTCCATTCCTTCGACCGGATTTGCAACTTGGCCGCCCAAGCGGGGGTTCGGTACAGCCTGGAAAATCCCCGGTCCTACGTGGCCTCCAACGTGTCGGGTTTTTTGAACCTCCTGGAGGCCTGCCGAAACCACGGGACGGGACACCTGGTGTTCGCTTCCAGTTCTTCGGTCTACGGATTGAACGAAAACTTACCCTTTAGCGTCCATGGTCCGGCGAATCACCCGGTCAGCCTGTACGCGGCCACCAAAAAGGCCAACGAGGCCATGGCCCACGCGTACGCCCATTTATTTGGGATTCCCATCACGGGTCTCCGTTTTTTTACGGTCTACGGCCCCTGGGGACGCCCCGATATGGCCTATTTTAAGTTTGCCCGCGCTATCTCCCGGGGGACTCCCATCGATCTGTACAATGGGGGGCAGATGCTCCGGGACTTTACCTATATCGACGATATCGTGGACGGCCTTCTGCGGGTGCTGGACCATCCCGCGTCGCCGAATCCCCATTTTGATCGGAAAAACCCCGACCCCGCCAGTTCTACCGCCCCCTTCCGGATCTACAACATCGGAAACCACCGGAGCGAACCCCTGATGGATCTGGTGTCTTTTTTGGAAGAAGACCTGGGCAAGAAGGCTCTGGTCCGGAATTTGGGTATGCAGGCGGGGGACGTCCAGGCGACGGAGGCGGATGTTTCGGATTTGGATAGGGATTTTGGCTGGATGCCCTCCACCACCCTCCAGGAAGGGGTCCGCCGCTTTGTTGCATGGTTTAAGGAATACGAGGAGGTTTATGGATGAAAAAAGCGTTAATCACCGGAATAACCGGACAAGACGGGGCCTACCTGTCGGAATTTTTGTTAGCCAAGGGCTACGAGGTCCACGGGATAAAACGTCGGGCTTCCAGCTTTAACACGGATAGGATCGATCATCTGTACCAGGACCCCCACAGTAAAAACGTTCGGTTCCGACTCCATTACGGTGACCTGACCGATTCTTCCAACTTGGTTCGGCTGATACAGCAGATTCAGCCCGACGAAATTTACAACCTGGGGGCCCAAAGCCACGTGCAGGTTTCCTTCGAGGTCCCCGAATATACCGCCGACACCGATGGGGTGGGGACCCTGCGCCTTTTGGAGGCGATTCGCCTTTTGGGGATGGAAAAAAAGGTACGATTTTACCAGGCTTCTACCAGCGAATTATTTGGAAAGGTCCAAGAGGTTCCCCAGCGGGAGACCACCCCCTTCTACCCCCGGTCTCCCTACGCGGTGGCCAAGCTGTACGCCTACTGGATCGTGGTGAACTACCGGGAATCCTACGGGATGTACGCCTGCAACGGGATCCTCTTTAACCACGAAAGTCCTCGCCGGGGGGAAACCTTTGTAACCCGAAAGATAAGTCGAGCGGTGGCACGGATTAAGCTGGGCCTACAGGATAAACTCTACATAGGGAACATCGATTCCAAGCGGGATTGGGGCTTCGCGGGGGACTACGTGGAGCTGATGTGGCTTATGCTTCAACAGGATAGGCCGGAGGATTACGTGATGGCCACCGGGGTTACCACGACGGTCCGGGACTTTATCACCATGGCCTTCGCGCGGGCGGGAATGCGCATCCGCTGGGAAGGTACGGGGATCGATGAACGGGGTATCGACGAAGACACCGGCCAGACGGTGGTCGAAATCGACCCTCGGTACTTTAGACCCGCGGAGGTGGAACTTCTGTTGGGAGATCCGACCAAAGCGATTACCCAGCTGGGCTGGAAACCCAAGGTAGCCCTACCGGAACTGGTGGCCATGATGGTGGACCACGACCTAAAACTAGCGGAAAGGGAAACCTACCTTAAGAACGGCGGCTATCACATCAAGAATTACTACGAATAATGAGTCCCCTCTAAAAACCAATTGTTTTTTAAAGTTGTCTCAATAAGTACGGTAAAAGGATCGATTCATGGAAAGGACAGCAAAAATTTACGTCGCGGGGCATAGGGGTCTGGTCGGTTCGGCGATCCTTCGACGCCTCGAAGCCGGGGGCTATACAAACCTCATCACCCGAACCCACGCTCAGCTGGATTTAACCAGGCAGGAGGCGGTGGAAGAGTTTTTTCTTTCGGAAAAGCCGGACTACGTATTTCTCGCCGCGGCAAAGGTGGGGGGCATTCTAGCCAATTCCACCTACCCCGCGGATTTTATCTACCAAAACCTGGTTATCGCCACCAACGTGGTCGAAGCCTCCCGAAAGTCCGGTGTACGGAAACTGATGAATTTAGGCTCCTCCTGCATTTTTCCGAAAATGGCCCCCCAACCCATGAAGGAAGAGTACCTCCTTTCGGGACCCCTGGAGGAAACCAACGAAGCCTACGCGGTCGCTAAGATAACCGCCATCAAGCTCTGTCGGTACTATAACGAACAGTACGGTACCAATTTCATCTCCGTCATGCCCACCAACCTCTACGGCCCCGGGGACAACTTTGACCTGAACAATTCCCACGTCCTCCCCGCCCTTATACGGAAGTTCCACGACGCCAAGGTTTCCGGCCGGAACCTGGTCGAACTGTGGGGCGATGGATCGCCCTACCGGGAATTCCTTTATTCCGACGACCTGGCCGACGCGGTGGTATTCCTGATGGAACGCTACGATTACAAGGACATCGGCGAGTTTGTGAATATCGGCTCCGGCGCAGAACTAACCATCCGGGAGCTGGCCGAAAAAATCAGAACCATCGTTTTTGGTTCCGATAAAACCTGCCGCATCCAGTGGGACCCCAGCAAACCCAACGGGACCCCCCGAAAGTTGCTGGACGTGTCGAAGCTGAACAAGCTGGGCTGGAAAGCAAAAATCAGCTTGGATGAGGGTCTCCGGCGGGCCTACGAAGAGTATAAGCGGGGAAAAGAAGCGTGAATTCGAAGGGGTAATAAGATTTAATTCCCCTCTAAAAACCAATTGTTTTTAGAATGGTCTCAAATTTGACTTGAAAGTCTTTTTATGATATATTTAAAAGACTGGAGAATGAAATGTTGGTTAACCTTAAGGAAGACATTAAGCCAATTTCTTATATTAAAACGAACGCCGCGGATATGATGAAGTATGTCGCTGATGTTAAAAACCCCATAATTATTACGCAGAATGGTGAAGCAAAAGCTGTTTTAGTTGATATTGAATCGTATCAAGCTATTAAAGACGCTTTTAATCTTATGAAGATACTTCAACTATCTGAAGGACAAATTGAAAAGGGCCATTATAAAAAAGCTACCGATGTTTTTAATGACATAGAAGCGACGCTTCAGAAATAAAAATGAAAAATTTTGAAGTTGTTTTTTCGCGATTTGCTGAAGGCGATCTAGAAGAAATAATCAGGTATTTCTATGAAATCAATCCAGAATTTACAAAGGAATTATTTAAGAAGATCAAGTCAAAAATAATGGAACTTAATATATTTCCTTTCAAGGGAAGAATAGTCCCAGAATTAGAAAAACAAGGAATTATAAAATACAGGCAAGTACTGGAAGGAAACTATAGGATCATTTATACAATTAAAAATGATAGGGTTATTGTATTAGTTATTATGGATTCACGAAGAAACCTGGAAGATATTTTACTCAACAAACTAACAGAAATTGCGGAATCTGGAGAAGTGTAGTGTTTGTTGAGCGGTCTTTTTTTGTCCTTGATATACTACCAATAAGAGTGATATAGTAGTAAATAGAGGGAGCAAGGCATGCGTTTATCCACCCGGAGTAGATACGGTCTTCGGTTATTGTACGATTTAGCCCTATACTATGGCGAGGGGCCGGTTTTTTTAAAGGATTCGGCCCGGAGACAGGGTATTTCCGAAAAATATCTGAGTAAACTAGTGATTCCCCTGCGGGGAGGGAAGTTGATTTTCTCTGAACGGGGGTCCCGGGGCGGATATTCCCTGGCGCGGCCGCCCTACGGGATCACGGTATGGGATATTGTGTCGGTTTTGGAGGGTGAAACCGCGCCGGTGGAGTGTGTTCGGGATAGGAAGCTCTGTCCGTCGTCGGATCTTTGTCCTTCCCGGGATGTTTGGGTGGGCCTTGAGGGGGCTATTCGGAAATACTTGGAAGGGATCACCCTAGAATCCCTGGTGGTTACAAGTCAGCAAAAATTGATGACCTATCAAATTTAGAGTCCCCTCTAAAAACCAATTGTTTTTAGAGGGGACTTAAGCAATTCCTATAAGGAATTGCGATTTCAGCGGAACCATTCTAAAACCTGATGTTTTTAGAATGGTCTCAATTGAGGAGGGAATATGAGGATTGCGGAAAACATAACGGAGCTGGTGGGTCACACGCCCCTGGTCCGTATCACCAAATTAGCCCAGGGAATGGGCGCCCGATTGGTGGTTAAGCTTGAGTCCTTTAACCCCCTTTCCAGCGTCAAGGATCGTGTCGCCTTGGCTATGATCGAAGACGCGGAGCGCCGGGGCCTTTTGGCCTCCGATTCGGTGATCGTGGAGCCCACCAGCGGGAACACGGGCATCGGCTTAGCCTTTGTGGCCGCGTCCCGGGGGTACCGCTTGATCCTGACGATGCCGGAGACCATGAGCCTGGAACGGCGGAAGCTGTTAAAGGCCCTGGGGGCGGAGTTGGTGCTTACCGAAGGACCCAAGGGGATGAGGGGGGCCATCGCCAAGGCGGAGGAACTGGCCGCTTCGATTCCCCACGCCTATATTCCCCAGCAATTCAACAATCCGGCGAATCCGGAGGCCCACCGGCGTACCACCGCCGAAGAGATTTGGGCCGATACGGAGGGGGAGGTGGATATTATCGTGGCGGGGGTGGGTACGGGGGGAACCATCACGGGGACCGCCGAGGTCTTAAAGCAGAGAAAACCGTCCCTTCTGGCGGTGGCGGTGGAGCCCGAGGGGTCTCCGGTCCTTTCGGGGGGGCCGCCAGGACCCCACAAAATCCAAGGTTTGGGGGCGGGCTTTGTTCCTGGGGTCCTGAACCGGGGGATTATCGATGAGATTCTCCGGGTAAAAGAGGAGGACGCGGGGCGCATTGCCCGGGAATTGGCTAAAAAAGAGGGTATCCTGGTGGGTATATCCTCGGGGGCGGCTCTGTGGGGGGCCCTGCAGGTGGCCCGGCGGCCGGAAAATAAGGACAAACTTATCGTGGCTATCCTTCCCGACAGCGGGGAGCGGTACCTGAGCACCTGGCTCTTTGACGTGGACGAAGAACAAACCTAGGGGGAAAAGACTATGGCGAACCAGAGACATTTCGAAACCGAGGCCCTGCACGGGGGCCAAAAACCCGATCCCGCGACCCTTTCCATGGCCGTTCCGGTGTATCGGACCAGTTCCTACGTTTTCAAAAGCGCCGAACACGCGGCCAATCTTTTCTCCCTCAAGGAGATGGGGAATATCTATTCCCGGATCACCAACCCCACCAACGAGGTACTGGAAAATCGTGTGACGATCCTGGAGGGGGGCGCCGCTTCGGTGGCGGTAGCCTCAGGGACCGCGGCGATCTTCTACGCCATCATCACGGTGGCCAAAATGGGGGATGAGATCGTTTCGGCCTCCAACCTGTACGGGGGAACCTACACCATGTTCGACGCGATCCTGCCGGACCTGGGAATTAAAACCCATTTTGTGGATCCCCGGGATCCGAGTAATTTTGAATCAAAGATCAATGCCAAAACCCGGGCCCTCTTTATCGAAACCATCGGTAACCCCCTGTTGGACGTGACGGACATCGACGCGGTGGCTCGCATCGCCCACAAGCACCATATCCCCCTCATCGTGGACGGTACCTTTACCACCCCCTTCCTGCTAAAAACCCTGGACCATGGGGCGGATATCGTTATCAACTCGCTGACCAAATGGATGGGGGGCCACGGTACCGCGATCGGCGGTATCATGACCGATTCGGGCCGCTTTGATTGGTCGGACCAGCGGTTCTCCCTGTTCAACGAACCGGATAAAAATTACCACGGCCTTCGATGGGCCCGGGATCTGGACCCGTCGTTGACCAAAATCGCCTTCGCCCTCCGGTTCCGTCTGGTCCCCCTCCGCAATTTGGGGGCCTGCCTCTCGCCGGACAACGCCTGGACCTTTTTGCAGGGCCTGGAAACCCTGAGCGTCCGTATGCCCCGGCACAGCGAGAACGCCCTGGCGGTGGCCCGGTTCTTGCAAAAAGATCCCCGGGTGGCCTGGGTCCGTTACCCCGGGTTGCCCGAAGATCCTTCCTATCCCTTGGCAAGCCGACTGTTGGAACGGGGCTTCGGCGGGATGGTCGTTTTCGGCGTTAAGGGCGGCAAAGCGGCGGGAGAAGCGTTTATCGATCATCTTACCCTGTTTTCCCACCTGGCCAACGTGGGGGACGCCAAGTCCCTGGCCATACACCCGGCCAGCACGACCCATTCCCAGTTATCGGAGGAACAGCAGAAGGAAGGTGGTTTGACCCCCGACCTGGTGCGGCTTTCCATCGGGTTGGAAAACCAAGGGGATATCCTTGGGGATATCGATCAAGCCCTTGCGAAAATTCGATAGTGTGGTAGCATTACTTTAACGAAGGTTGAGCAAAAGACCCCTAGGGGTCTAGGGAGACCGGGGGGTCGGCGGGTCTACACCCCAGCGTTGGGGTGTGGGGCTATGGGTGCTCAGGCTTCGATAAAGTAAATTTTGGAAGGGGTTGTTATGTTCGATATCGGTGCCGCGTTGGATCAGCAGATGCAAGCCCTATTAAAAAATCGCCCCACGGTGGTGTTTATCGAGCCGGAGGATCCCCGGGTGGTCGAAGCGGCCTTCGATTTACCCCGGTTTTGCAGGCCCGTTTTTTTAGCCCCGAGGGATCAGGTGGCTTCTCTGATACAAAGGGAGCTGGGTTCCGTCGATCCTTCTCGGGTGGAGTTTCTCCTCAGCGAAAGCGCCTTCTGTCCCATCGAATCTCGGTCCGATTTGGTCGAAGAATTTGCCCGCACCTACAGGGACGCGCTATCGAAGGACGATAGAAAACTTAAGAATCCTCCAACCCTGGAGGAGGGCCGACGTTTCGCTTCTACCCCCGCGGGGTTTGGGATTTTGTCGGTCCTGCGGGGGCACGCGGACCTGGTAGTGGGTGGGGCTCGGCACGAGCCGAGGGACTATTTTAGACCCCTTCTGCGGTTTTTAAAAACCGAAAACTTTGCCTGCGAGGTGGGTATTATCATCCTGCCGGAAAGTCACCAAGACGGGGTGTATCCCCATAACCTGGTAGTTCTGGGGGACGTGGGGGTGAACGCCACGGTGCACCCGGAAACCCTGGCGGAGATCGCGGTGAATACCTGCGTCGTGGCCCGGGATCTGATTCCCGAGGAGGTCTTGCCAAAAATCAACGGCGCCGTGGTTAGCTATTCCAACCGGGGGGCCGACGAGGGGCCCAGTGCGGAGTTGGTTCGTAAAGCCGGGGCCCTGATTCCCCGTTTTTTGAATAAGCGGATAGCCCAAAACGATCGGTATTCCTCCATTTCCATCGTCTCGGAAATTAAAATTTCCGTAGCCCTGTCGGAAAAATCGGCCCACCGGTACCCCCGGCTTCACGACGGGGATCTGCAGAAAAACAACGTGATCATCACCCCCAATTTGGATACGGGGAACCTGCTCTTTCATCTTTTCGGCACCCTGTACCCCGACGCGCACCGGTTTACCATCGTGGCGGGAATCGGTCAGCGGGGGGTCGATCTGCCGATGGACGTGAGCCCCGCCGACGCGGCCCTGGCGGTAAAGGGTACTATTCTGCGGCTTCTCCGGTCGGGGAACTGGAAGCGGACCGAACGGGATACCTTTTTCCCCCGGCCGCGAATTCTGGCCATCAATCCCGGGTCCACCAGCACGAAGGTGGCGATTTACGAGGGGGAAGAGGAGATCGTCACGGAGGAGCTCCAACACCGGGTAGAAGACCTGGCTCCCTTTGAGGGGCAAAGTATTACCGCCCAGTTCGCCTTTCGAAAAGCGGCGGTGCTGAATTTTCTTTCCGCTCACGGGTACCGGATTGAGGACCTGGAGGCCGTCAGCGCCCGGGGAGGGCTGTTACGACCCATTCCCCACGGGACGTATCGGGTAAACGATAAAATGAAGGACGATCTGTTGGCGGGGCTTGGGGGGGAACACGCGTCCAATTTAGGTGCCCTGATCGCCGATGAACTGGTCCGGGGCACCGATAAACCGGCGTATATAACCGACCCGGTGGTGGTGGACGAACTGCTCGATCGGGTCCGTATAACCGGATTACGGGAAATGAAACGGCGGGCCGTAAGCCACGCGTTGAACCAAATTGCCACGTGCCACCGCTACGCCCGGGAGCACGGTTCCTTTTACGAACGGCTTAACCTGATCGTTTGCCACCTGGGGGGCGGAATCTCCATCGGGGCCCACAAAAAGGGCCGCTGTGTGGATGTGAACAACGCCCTGGACGGTGAGGGCCCCTTTACCCCCCAACGGTCGGGCTCCTTACCCGTGGGACCCCTCATACGCCTCTGTTTCAGCGGCAAGTACACCCAGGATCAACTGCTTCGTCTGAACAAGGGGAAGGGTGGTTTGATCGATCTGGTGGGAACCGCAGATTTTCGTCTTGTGGAAGAAAAGGCCCTGGCCGGGGAAACGGAGTATGCCCAGGTCTTCGACGCTCTTTGCTATCAGGTATCCAAGTGGATCGCTTCCATGGTTCCTGCCTTTGACGGTGAAACCATCGACGGGATTATCCTGACCGGCGGTATGGCCCGATCCAAGCCCCTGGTCCAGCGGGTCCGCTCTTACCTGGGGAACGCTCTTCCACCGCTGACCGTGTACGGCGGCGAAAACGAAATGGCCGCCCTGGCCCAGGGGGCCCTGCGGGTCCTAACCGGCCGGGAGCCGGCGAGGGAATACTGATTCTCCACTTCCACAAGAAATATTCCCGCCGAAAGGAGGTCCGCGCTACCGCCGGGACTGATGCGCCGCTGTACAAAGTCACGGGCCATCTGATTTAGGCGGAAGCGGCCTTCCCGGGAGGATAGGCCTCCGAGGTTTAGAACTTCCATGGCGGATTTCTGCGCGAAGGTAAGGGCATCCTGACCGCCCCGGTGGAGGATCGTGGTATCGTCGGTCACGGCGATCAGGGAAAGCAGTGCGTGGACGCAGGGGGTATCGTCGAGGCGTGGCGAGGACCGGAGGATGGAGAGGGCACCGTAGTCGAGGCTGGGGAGTCCCCCTTCAACCTCGCCCCGAACCCCGCGGGTGCCGTAGGTCCTGAACGCCTGGGCGCCGTGGGTGGACGCGACGGGAAGTTCCCGATCCGCCAAGCCACCGGCTATCCGGGCGGCGAAGCGGCGTATCCCGTCGATTTCCGGCCGTAGGCCCGCGCCCAACAGAACCCCCGCCGAGGCCGCTAGAAAACCGAGGATGAACAGGGCCCCCTTGTGCGTGTTGACACCCCCCGTGGCTTCGAACATCCGCGCCTCACCCTTCTGACCGATGTCGCGGAGCGCGAGGAGGAACGCGGTATCGGAATGAATGGGGATATCGACTAAACTTTCATAAGGGGTTCCGCTTGGATTGTCGCTGGTCCCGCAGAATCCGATCGCGGCCCAGGTGGGATCGGCGGAGCCCCAACGGAATCCCTCCGCCGCGAGGGCGGCGAAGGTTGGTTCCAGCACCAGGGCGCTGTCGGCGAAGGTCATGAAATCCATATCGTCGTGGGAACCGGAACCCCAGCGGTCCACCAGGCCCGGTTTAGGGGCCGCGGCGACTTCCCTGAGCAGGGCTCGAAAGGCTAGGTTTCCGATTTCCTCGGCGATACGGGGTTGGTTCATGCTTTTCCTTATGCCGCGGCTTTGGCGGCTTTCGCGGATTTAAGGATTCCGGTGACAATGGGCCAGCCCACGGAAAGCACGGTTATGGCTATCAGTACTACCGCGATAGGGGAAGCGACGAAGATTTTCATATCGTTGTTAGAAATCAGCAGGGCCTGCCGGAAGGATTGTTCCATGGTTCCCCCGACGATTCCCGCGAGGATCAGCGGAGAAGAGGGAATCTTTGCCTTTTCCAGGTACATGCCGATAAGGCCAAACGCGATAAGCAGGAAAAAATCTATGGTGCTGTTGGTGATCGCGTAGGCGCCGATGAACGAGAGCCCCAGGATGATCGGGTAGAGGACCTTGGCGGGGATTGATAACAGGCGTACCAGGACGCTGGCGAGGGGAAGGTTTATGATAACCAGGATGAAGTTGCCGATGAACATGGAGGCTATCATACCCCAGGCGACGTCGGGCTGTTGTTGGAACAGCATGGGGCCCGGTTGCAGGCCCAGCATGAGCAGGGCGCCCAGCATAACCGCCGTGGTTCCCGAGCCGGGGATCCCGAGGGTCATCATGGGGATCAGGGCGCCGACGGAGGAAGCGTTGTTGGCCGCTTCCGGGGCGGCGAGGCCTTCGATGGCTCCCTTACCGAATTCCTCCGGGTGCTTGGAAAAGTTTTTCTCGTTATTGTAGGACATCAGGGCCGCCATGGTACCCCCCGCGCCGGGAAGGGCGCCGATAAAGAAGCCCAGGGGCGTGGACCGGAGAATAGCGGGCCAGGACCGTTTCCAATCTTCCTTGGTGATCCAAATCTTCCCAAATTTTGTCTGCATTTTCTTGTTCGGATCGTGAACTGTCTTAAAGCTTTTGAACACCTCTCCGAGGGCGTAGATTCCAATGATGATGATGAGGAAATCGATACCCCCCTGCAGTTCCAGGATGCCGAAGGTGAACCGGGATATGCCGGTAAGGCCATCCTGACCCACCGTGGCGATCATAAGGCCCAAGAACATACCGATAAAGCCCAAGATCATCTTATCCTTGGACATGGCGGCAGTGGCGGCTAGGGCGAAGACCATCAACAGGAAGTATTCGGCGGGGCCGAACTGAAGGGAGAAGCGGGCCACCGGGAGGGCGATGAATACGAGGGCCACGTTGGCTATCATACCGCCGATGAAGGACGCTATGGCGGAAATAGCCAGGGCCGCCTCTGCCCGTCCGTTCAGCGTCATGGGGTAGCCGTCGAAACAGCTGGCGATGGCGGCGCCGTCGCCGGGGGTATTCAAAAGGATCGATGCCCGGGAACCGCCGAACATGGCGCCGTAGTAGACCCCGGCCATGGTAATCATGGCACCCACGGGACCCATGGCGAAGGTGAGGGGCAGAAGAACCGCCACGCCGGTGGCTGGGCCCAGACCGGGGAGCATGCCGATAATGGTTCCGAGGACGCCGCCGAAGGTGGTCCAAAAGATATTCATCGGCGTAAGGGCGACCTGGAATCCATGGGCCAGGTTGATAAAAATCGTTTCCATAATTTAGTGGTATCCTCCGCTATTAGATATGAGACAATTCTAAAACCATCAGTTTTTAGAATTGTTCCTCTAAAATCGCAATTCCTGTAAGGAATTGCTTAAGTCCCCTCTAAAAACAATTGGTTTTTAGAGGGGACTTAGATATCAAGGAAGGGCAGACGGGGAAGTTGGATGCCCAGTACGTAGCCGAAAAGGACGTAGACGCCGACGCTGAAGGTCACGGCGACTATGATATTAACGAGGGCTCCCTTTTTCCCGTTGATGAGGAAAAGGATCGACCCAAGGTAGAGAATGGTGGAAACTACGTATCCCGCGGTTTCGAATATAAGAGCGTACACCACGCTGGCGATGATCGCGAAAATCATCTCTTTCCCGTAGCGGGTAAGAGTTTTTGGCAGGGTTATTTTTATCTTTTTTCCTGAAAAATGGAGCTTTATAAGTTCTTTTATGGTGAGGTATAATCCCAGGCTTAACATTCCTACACCGACGATAAGCGGAAATACGATATGTCTGATAGGATCGCCGAAGGGGGAGTGGGGCAGGAGAATCGACATCCAGGTATAAATCCCGCCGATTAGGACCGCGGCGATTCCGGTAACCAAATTCATGGGCATGGCAGTTCCTTGTGTGGAGGCCGGATAGACAAGCCTATCCGGCCCAAACTTTCCTATCGGCCCGCCTATTTCGCGATGCCGATCTCCTTCAGAATCGATTCCATCAAAACGCTGTTCTCTTCCAGGAATTTTTCGAATTCCGGTTGATCGGCGTAGTTCTGGTCCCAACCATTTTGCTGGCAAGCGGCGACCCATTCGGGGGTCTTTACCATTTTAGCGAAGGTTTCCCTCCAGTATTTGACCGCCGCGGCGGGCATTTTGGGGGCTCCGAAAAGTCCGCGCCAGTTCAGGAACTCCGCGGGGATTCCCATTTCTCGACAGGTGGGAACGTCCTTGCCAAGGCCAAAGGTGGTTCTGGCAGGGGCGGTGGAAGCGAGAACCTTCAGTTCCCCCGCTTCGGCGAGACCCCGGAGGTCCGCGAGCCCGGCGACGAGTACGTCGATGTGACCGCCCATGAGCATGGCGGCGCCGGAGTTATCCTGGAAGCTGATGTACTTGATCTGCTTCAGATCCTTAACCCCCGCAGCCTTGGCCATAACGAGGAAGGACACGTGGTCCATGGATCCCGCGGCGGAGTTGCCGCCGACGGTGACGCTGGTGACGTCTTTTTTAAGGGCGTCCATGACATCGTTGATGCTTTTAAACTTGGAATCCTTCTGTACCGCGAAGGCGTTGTAATCGGTGATGAGCCGAGCCAGCGGGGTGGTATCCTTGTAGCTCAAGGGGGTCGATCCGTTGAGGTGGATCAAAAGGATGGGGGGGCTGTAAACGGCGATAAGTTTATCGCTGCCCTTTTTGGTTTGCATATATGAGAGGTTTACCGCGCCGCCGCCGCCCACCTTGTTGGTGACGGGCATGGGGTTGGTTACCAATTTAGTGTCCGCGAGGACCTTTGCTACCGTGCGGATGGTCATGTCCCACCCGCCGCCGGCGCCCGCGGGGGCGATAAACTCCAGGTTTCCCCGGGGTACGAACGATTGCGCCGCTAGGGGCGTTCCGACCGCGACGGCTACCGTCGCGACGATGAGAGCCAGTTTCTTCATACAAAAACTCCTTTGGTTTCTAGTTCTTCCATGCCCCACTGTAGTAGTTCCTGGAAACGATTTGCCACCTCTTCCGGTGAATGAAGCCGGCGTCCCGCGCAAATCGCCGCTGGTTCCCCACAGATAAAGCATTTCCGGGAATCCGAACCCATAGATTCCCGGTCCAGTTTTACATTCCCCGGACCGTAGACGTCGAAGTCCCACAGCCGTCCCAGGGAATATCCCTCTTCTATGCCCACCGTAATGCCCTTAACGGACAAGGGGGGGGCAAAAATCACCCAAAATCCACAGAGACCCGTATCACCGTCCCTCCACTCTCGGTTTCCGTAGGCAAGGCCCAGGTCGGTAAGCCGGGATTCCAAAAGCCTGGCCCCCCACCGGGCGGCCCTTCGGATATCATCCCCGTCCTTACGAATCCCCGGAGCGGTAATCGTTAGCTGTACCACCGTCCCCAGACCCTGGGCTCCCAATTCGGTTCTCCGTTGGAAGCGCCGTTCCCGTTCGGCCAGGGTTTTCGCCAGCAGGGGATCCACGGTTACTCCTCGTTCCCCGGAAGCGCCTGGGCTTGACGAATGACGTCCAGTATAGTGCCGTCCCGGTACTCCACCAGGCCGATGATCTTTTCGCCGAATTGAACCGGCGCCGGCTTTCCCGTGGCGTGTTCCGCCCGTTCCCGCAGTTCGTTGATGTCGTACACCGGTAGCCGAGCGGCTTTGAGCCGGTCCCGTACTTCCGGCCGCCGGGGGTTTACAGCGATACCCTGGTCCGTAACCAAAACGTCCACCGTCTCCCCGGGGGTGATGACCGTGGTGACCCGATCGATCACCGTGGGTATGCGGCCCCGAATGAGGGGGGCCACGATGATCGACAGCCCCGAACCGATGGCCGTATCCGAGTGGCCCCCCGAGGCCCCCCGGATTACACCGTCGGAGCCGGTAATCACGTTGACGTTAAAGTCCGTATCGATTTCCATGGCCGAAAGGACAACCACGTTGAGCTTGTTGACCACGCATCCCTTGTTAAGGGGGTTCGCGTAGAGGGACGCGTCGATTTCCGTATGAAACCGATTGACCCCCAGGGATCGGACCGCCTCCAAATCAAAACTCTGGACGTCCAGGAGGCGCTTGATGAGCCCCTCTTCGTGCATTTTAACGATCTGGCTGGTTATACCTCCGAGGGCAAAACTCGCGGTGATCCCCCGTTCTATCATCATCTCCCGGAGAAACCGGGTTACCGCTACCGAAGCTCCACCGGAACCGGTTTGCAGGGAATAGCCCCCTTCCATGTATCCGGAAGCGCCGATCACATCGGCGGCGGTTCGGGCTATCAGCAGTTCCCGGGGATCCCGGGTCATCCGGGTGGCCCCCTTGGCTATGCCCGCGGGATCGCCGATCTTGTCCACCACCACCACGTGGTCCACCCAGTCCTGGTGAATGCTGACAGGGGTGTTGGGGTACTCGCACAGGTTATCCGTTAAAAGGATGGTCTTTTTTGAATACCGGGCGTCGACGATGGCGTACCCCAATGAACCACAGGCCGAGGGACCGGAAAAGCCGTTGGCGTTGCCGTATACGTCCGAGGATGGAACCCCGAGGAAGGCGACGTCGATGGAAATGTCACCGGTCTCCACCGCCCTCGCCCGCCCTCCGTGGGAATGGATTAAAACGGGTATATCCATAAGACCGGCGGAAATCGCGTCCGCCAGGGGACCCCGGATACCGCTGGTAGATATACGGCGGATTAAACCATTTTTAATATGTTCAATCATGGGAGCGTGGACCGTGGTCAAGGAGCTAGGGGCAAGAATCAGATCCTTAAAGCCCATCTTAGCCAGCACGTCCAGGACCATGTTGACCACAAAGTCTCCCTCCCGCAGGTGATGGTGAAAGGAGATGGTCATCCCGTTTTCCAGTCCCACTTTCCGGACCGCTTCCTCTATGGAATCGACTACCTTGCTTAAGCGGGGGAGGGTTCGGGAGCCCTTTTCCCGGCGGACCAGGGGGGTATTCTCCCAAGCCCCGCCAAAGGGTTGCAGTTTGCCGTAACCATCCACGGTGGCCGGTAATTCCCGGCCCAGGGCGTTGACGCTCATCTACGAACCTCCTGGTTTATTTCGATTCCCGAAGCCCGGGCTAACTCCAACGTTCGCAGGGCCCGTTCCACGATGGGCTTATCCACCATTTTACCGTCCACGGAAACCACCCCCGAGCCCCGCTCTTCGGCTTCCTTAATGGCCGCGGTGATCCTGAGGGCCCGGTCGATTTCCTCCCGTGTGGGGGTATAGACGGCGTTCACCAGGGGTATTTGTAGGGGATGGATAACCGATTTTCCGTCAAAACCCAACTGTTTAGCCAGTTTTGTTTCCCGGATAAAACCTTCCTCGTTATTCACGTCCGAATAAACCGTATCGATAGCCATGATGCCCGCGGCTCGGGCCGCCATGACAAGGAGGCTTCGGGCGACGAAGATTTCCGTTCCCTCGGGCGAACGGGTCGTATGCAGGTCGGTTACGTAGTCCTCTGCCCCGATGGCGATGGCCGTAAGACGGGGACTGGCCAGGGCTATTTCCCGGGCGTTGAGAATGCCCTTGGCGCTTTCTATGGCAGCCATAAGCCTGGTTGAACCCACGGGACGACCGTATTTCCGTTCCGCCGCCTCTACGACCCCTTCCATTACGTGGATGTCCTCGGGGGTTTCGGTCTTTGGAAGCCTGATCGCGTCGACCCCCGCGGCGACCATGGCGTACACGTCATCCCTGCCAAAGGGACCGTCCAGGCTATTAATCCGGACCACCTTTTCAATTTCCCCGTAAAAAAGGGTTTTTAGGGCGTTGAAAACCAAAAAACGAGCCGCGTCTTTTTCCTTTAGGGCCACCGAGTCTTCCAAATCGAACATGATCGAGTCGGAACGGTAAATGTGGGCATCCTTTACCATGCCCGAATTATTCCCTGGCACGTAGAGCATGGTTCTTCGAAACTTCATTTAAAAGCCTCCCATGCGATCGGAGCCGGATCGTCGGATGCCCGGAGAAGGGCGGCCGAAAGCCGAGCTCGGATGGTACAGTCTAGGGCTCCCTTATCCTGCAGACGGAGGCGGCAGGATTCCACCGCGAAGAGCCTTAGGGTTTCATGGACTACCGAACGAATTTGTTCCCCAAACCGTATCGCGGTGGCCCCTTCTATATCGATTTGGTACGGATTTCCCGGAGGGCTCCCCTTTTCTAGGGGTTCCACTGTAATAAGCACGTCGCTGGACTCTAGGGTTCCCGCGGACGCGGTTTTCGTAATGCGCATGGTGCCGTTCCTCCTGCTAATGGCGGGTTGTTCCCGCGATGATTTTTTTGATTACCTCCGCCGCTTCGGGGGATTGTAAATACCGTAGGGTTGTTTCCGGTACCAGACTTTTCAGTGTTTGCCAGTCCCCTGTCCGCAGGGCTTCCCGGACACTCGACGCGCTGATTGCTTTTCCATCCGCTTCAGCTCGAGGTAGCTCAACGGCCTCGATTCCTAGGGGGGAAGCAATTCTTTCATCAGGCTGTTGTATAGATTGGTTACCGGACAGTAGGGCTCTGTTCCCATAAAGCGGGCGGTGATTCCCAACGATGGGGCGATACGGGTACCGAAAAGTTGGACATCCAACCGAGCGTGGACTTCCGTGGCCCGGGATTTTTCCTTTAAAAAATAGGTGGGAAAGGTGGCTTCGGAAATAAGGTAGGGACCGCTGGGGATGACCGCCACGTTCGGTAGATCCGCCGTTCCTTGCCGAACCAGATCAAGACGAACCGCCGCGGGAAAGGATGATTTATCGGCCTCCAATACAAAAACCACCAGGGTCCCGCACCGAGCGCTAGCCCGTTCAATAAGACTCCGATGTCCCAGCGTAAAGGGGTTACAGTTAACCACCACCGAACCGACCACGTGCTGTTGATGGGGAATCAAATCCCCGGGGCTAGAAGTGACGACGGTATCGGGCCGGGTGGGTACGCCAGGGTACCCCTGTCGGGATAACTCTGCTATCGTTGAATCAACCCATCGATAAAAACTTCGGCGGTCACTTTCCATCAAGATGGCCCCCGACGCAGATGCCTTAGCGTTTGACGGGTCGTTTTCCGAGGACGCCAAAAGGACGAAACCGAGGGACTCAAAAATTAGACGGTTCTTTGGGGCGGTAAAAACCCGAAGCAGACTTCGGTTTCGGTCGTGGGCTTCGGTAATGATTCTTTAGTTTAACGAAGGTTGAGCAATGGGACTTTTTACCACCACCACTAGACCTACAACCTATATTCCACCATTTTTATAGCGCCCATAGGGTTCTTTGCTCAACCTTCGTTGAAGTACCAAAAGATTAAATCCCTTGATCCCTCCAAAGGCAAGCTGACCCTCCTGTAAACGAAGGGATGCTCCGGGGGCAAAATGATCATCCTGCAGGCCATCGGAGCGGGTCCATCGTTTCATATCCTCCGAAGATGGATCGTAACTAAGGAGCCCCATTTCCGTGGAAAGCCAAAGGGTTCCAGTCCTGTCTTCGGCGATTCCAAAGACGCTGGGCCTCCGGGGTAAAAAACCCAAATTGACTGGTCTAATACGAAGGCTTCCTCCCGCCATTTCGTATCGATCCAGACCTGAACCGGTTCCTATCCAAACATTATTTTTAGAATCCCGGAGAAGGTAGTAGATGGAAACATCGCTGGTAGATCTTTCGGTTCCATCCTGGGAAGGAAACTGTTCCACCACCCCAGTCCGGGGGTCTATACGTTGCAGTCCCCCGTCCCAGGTTCCTACCAACAGGTTACCGTTCCCATCTTCTTGGATGCTTCGAACCGATCGGCCTCCAAGCCCCTCGCCGGAATTAGGTTTATAGGTGTATCTTTTTCGGGTACCGTCAGCCTTGAGTTCCACCAACCCCGATCCCTCTAAACCCACCCACAGATTTTTTTCCCGGTCTTCGTACAGGGCCCACACCACCGGGCCACCTTCGGCGGCGATGCCCGAATCTTCTCCCAACCCTAAGCTAACGGCCTTAGCCGTTTCGGTACGAGGATCGAATTTAAAAAGACCCACCCCATCGGTCCCCACGAACAGATTCCCCTGGGAATCGTATAACACTGAACACAAACGGTTGCTGTTTAGGCCGGATGCTTGTCCAAACATACGATACGTCCGGGCTTCCAGGTTGTATCGAACTAAACCTCCGCCGTCGGAGGCGACCCAAAGGTTTCCGTCGGGGGCTTCGGAAAAAGAACGAACCGTCCCTGCGGGTAGAGCTCCTTTCTTTCCGGCTCTATGGAGCCCAAAGGCCATGGCTCCGGGGTTTCCAATGGAAATCCCTCGATCCTTTGTTCCTACCCACATCATTCCAGTTTTATCTCGAATAATCGATCGGATAAGGTCTCCCGATAACCCCCCCGGAGGATTTTCGTGGGTACGAATTTGGGCGTTAAGCGTTCCCTCACCATTAAAAATCGCGATCCCTAACCCCTCGGTCCCTACCCAAATTTTCCCCGATTGATCCGTCGCGATAGTTCGGATTATAGACCGATCTCCCCCCTGGTCTTGGGGTATGGATACCCGCCGGGACGAAAAGGAACTTTGCTCCCCCTCCGAAGGGGATAACACAAAAAGGCCGTTTCCCTCCGTTCCAATCCAGATATTTCCCCGTTCATCTTCGCACAACGAGCGGACCGTCGAATTAAGGCCCACCAGGGGTAGTTGAACCCGAAGGATAGGGTCCCCGGCCACGTCGCTGTGGTTCATGACCAAAAGTCCCCCATTGGTGGTACCGATCCATAGTCGACCTTGATGATCGTAGAGAAGCGATCGAACAATGTTAGAAGACAACGAAGAGTTACCCATCGTGTATCGATAGAACTTATTATGCCTATAATCCCATTTAGCCAGCCCCGCTCCCCCCGTACCAACCCACAGATCCCCCGAGGGAACCGCCGCTAAAGAATAGATTAGATCGCTTCCAGGGCTGGACCCTTGGGGCCCCTTCTCCTTAAATTGATCGATTCGACCGGTTTCAGGATCCAAACGATTCAACCCTCCCCCGTCGGTACCGATCCACAGCTCCCCTTTTTTCCTTCCGCCAACGCAAAAATCACCGAACCGCTGATCGACGTTTCCGCTGGACCTCCTGGCTTAAAAGAGACCATTTCGTTTCCATCGTAACGGTCCAGGCCTCCAAAGGTCCCAGCCCACATAAAGCCCCGCCGATCTTGTAAAAGACAATATACCGAATCGTTGGATAACCCATCTTCTGAGGAAATCGTGGAAAAGTACAGATCCCCGTAATCGGCCTCGGAGAAGACCCAGGAAAGGGGGATTAAAAGGACTGTAGATAGGATGAAGAAAAGACGTCCGAAATTCATGGATTTGTAGTATACCATATCTTGTTCAACGAAGGTTGAGCAAGTTGTAGTTTTGCCCCTGCTTTTGGTGTACCCCGTACTTCAGTACCGGGTCTATAGCGCCATAAGGTTTATTTGCTCAACCTTCGTTGAAGTAAATAACCATAGATACCTACCTCGTGCTATAATAGAAAAATATGATTATTCAGGCTCGTCATCATTGGTTTTTGTATCCTTTTTTTAAGGCCTACTCCCGATACGCTACCCGGTTCAGTTTTTCTAACATTCAGGTTTTTTCCTCCGTTCACGATCAGGGGCTTCCTATCCTTCTGTTGGGAAACCACACCAGCTGGTGGGACGGATTTTGGGCGGAATATGTTAACCTTTCGTATTTTAAACGAAAACCCTACGTCATGATGTTGGAAGAACAGTTACGTTCCCGTCTGTTTCTTCGGGGCGCGGGAGCTTTTTCTATAAACAAACAAAGCCGATCGGTGGTCGAATCTATTCGATACGCGACAGAAATTTTGGGTCATAGGGAAAACATACTAATCCTGTACCCCCAGGGAGAAATACGATCCTCCCATGAATTTCCCCTTCGCTTTGATAAGGGATGGTTTCGAATTTTATCCCGTCAAACCCAACCGGTGCAGGTAGTATTTTTAATCGCGTTAACGGATTATTTTTCCAGCCCAAAGCCGAGCCTTTCGTTATACCTCTATGATTATCCCTTCCATGGTCAGGGTCTTTCGGATCTAGAGGGGGACTTTAATCGGGCGTTAGAACGGAGTTTACAGCAACAGAGGAACCTGGTATGATAATTATCTACGGTTTTTCCCTTCTGTGCGCTGTTTTCCTAATTTTTCAGACGGTTATCCTGCTGATCAACGTAGTTTCGGAAAAAATAATTTCACCCTACTCCGTGAATCAGTATCCCCCCGCTATACTTGTCCCAGAACAGGAACTTCTTTCGATTCTCATTCCCGCTCGAAACGAGGCTGACCGTATCGGGGCCCTTTTAGATGATCTTTTGCGATCGGATTATGAAAACCTAGAGATTTTGGTGTACGATGACGCATCCACCGATAGCACAGCTGACATCATCCGTCGTAAAATGTCCGGGGATTCTCGGATCCGCCTCCTTTCGGGGTCCGCTTTACCAGAAGGGTGGGGGGGTAAAAATCACGCCTGCCATCGACTCGCTCTGGAAGCCCGGGGACGATATTTTCTATTTTTAGACGCCGATGTCCGATTGGATCCGAACATACTCCCTTTTACCGTGGATTATGTAAAACGTTACGATTTAACTTTGCTATCCCTATTTCCTTGGCAAGATATGGAGTCTCTGGGAGAAAAGGCAACGGTTCCCTCCATGTATTGGGTTCTTTTGAGTCTCCTCCCCTTACCCCTGGTTCGGAGGAGTCCCAATCCCGCTTTTTCCGCGGCCAATGGCCAGTTTATGCTCTTTGACGCTCCTCGGTATCGATATTTTCGATTCCACGAACAGGTCCGCCACTTTAATGTGGAGGATATCCTGATCAGCCGTTGGATCAAAAAGCAGGGACTTAAAATCGATGTCAAAATATCGGAGAAAAATCTCCGATGTCGGATGTACACGGGATACAGGGCCGCCCTGTCAGGTTTTTCCCGGAGCCTTTTTCAGTTTTTTGGTGGAAGCGTGGTAGCTACCCTCCTCTTTACCCTGATCACCACGGGAGCTTGGACCCTGTGGCTTTTTCCACCATCAAACCTTCCCCTGGGCTCCTGGGGTGGGTTCCTTTGCCTGTTTTTAGCTTGGAACCTCCGGCTCCTCATCGCTGTAAAGCTTGGTCTCAATCTTATACAGGGACTTATTTTGGGACCATTGCAACAGTTATCATGGCTTGGTATGGTAACTCTAGCCCTATTTCGTCGTTTCCGAGGGAAAAACGTTTGGAAAAATCGTACAATTGTTTTCAAGTGATCCAAAAGAAATGGCTAGGTCCCCTGATGTCTTTCTTCGTCCTTATGGCAATTCCAACCCTGGAAGCTCAAACTTACGAGGAGCAGTTTTATTATGCCTACATCCATTCTCGAATGGACCTTTGGGAACATCTAACCCAGGGGTTGCAAAAGGAATTTGACGCCACCGCAGATACCCGTACTCTCCGTAGCTTGGTTTTAGCCCAATACGGTCTTATCCCCTATAAAATTTCAAAAAAGACAGAAAAGAATCTAGGAATAATTGAAAAATTGATAACCAACGCAGAAAAAAATATCCGGGAATTGATCCTCCGGGAGCCGGATCAAGGGGAACCCTACGCCTTCTTGGCGGGCTTGTTTGGGTATAAAATTGGGATAAATCCTCTTTCGGCCATCGTAAACGGTCCCCGAAGCTCAGAAGCTCTGAAAAAGGCTCTCTCTCTCTCTCCCCAGAACCCCTTTGTGCAACAAGTGGCAGCCCAAATCGAATATTTTACACCATCCCTCTTTGGGGGATCAAAAACCATGGCCGTTGTACTTTTTGAACGTGCGGTAGGTAGTTATGAAGCTTCTGGAAATCCCCCATCAAAAAATTGGGTTTACTATAACACCCTTTTAGGATTAGCCCAGGCCTATGAAGCCACTGGAAAAATCACCCAGGCGGATAGGGTTTATCGACGGATTCTTACATTGGAGCCGGGGTTTGTTTGGGTGAGGGATACGGTGTATCCTCTGTTTAAACGAAAGTACTTCAACGAAGGTTGAGCAATTGATAATGGAATTTAGTATTGATAATGGAATTTAGTATTGATAATGGAGTTTAGCTATGAAATTAGTAACGGTTTTTGAAAGTACCGATCGTTTATCCGCAGAAATGGCTGAAGGATTGCTGAAGGATAGCCAAATCCTCACCCTTTTACAGTGTGATGATGGGGCGGGCCTTTTCCCCGGGATAGAAAGCTATTTTGGTTGCCGAATTCTCGTTCGAGAAGAGGATGAAACCAAAGCGCGCCAAGTTTTAGGTACTTCAACGAAGGTTGAGCAACCTACACCCTAACAAAGAGGGGGAGGTACTCATCCTTCTTTTTCAACGGCGTTTTATACTCCCGGTTCCAAATCTTTTT
>Ga0272446_1000952_pt1 | contig 43820 bp, 46 predicted proteins | sample YNPCB0061_FD_194587 | JGI IMG/M metagenome (GOLD analysis project Ga0272446, IMG submission 194587) | Hot spring microbial mat communities from Yellowstone National Park, WY, United States - YNP-CB-006-1 | ecosystem: Environmental > Aquatic > Thermal springs > Hot (42-90C) > Sediment | place...
TTAACGGGCGGGCGGGAATCGTTGCGGGGAAGAGAATTGGCTCCTCAGGTAGGACTCGAACCTACAACCCTCCGGTTAACAGCCGGATGCTCTACCATTGAGCTACTGAGGAGCAGCGGGTAATTCTGTTGTAGCAAGCGCGCGCGGCGGTTGTCAAACCGCCGCGCGGCGCATCGGCGGGATTCAATTACTGGGTGACGAGCTGGCCTTTGCGGTACATCTCGGCCATCTCTTCGAGCGGAATCGGGATGATCTCCTTGGCGTGGCCGGCCTGGCCGAACTGGATCATCCGCTCCATGACGACCTTCTTCATGGCCTCGCGCGCGGGCTTGAGGTAGTCGCGCGGATCGAACTTCTCGGGCGTCTCCCACAGCACCTTGCGGATGGCGCCCGTCATCGCCAGGCGGTTGTCCGTGTCGACGTTGATCTTGCGCACGCCGTTCTTGATGCCGAGCTGGATCTCCTCGACCGGGACGCCCCAGGTCGGCTTCAGCTTGCCGCCGTACTGGTTGATGATGTCCTGCAGCTCCTTGGGCACGGAAGAAGAGCCGTGCATGACCAGGTGGGTGGTGGGAATGCGCTGGTGGATCTCGATCAGGCGGTCCATCTTGAGAACCGAGCCGTCGGGCTTCTTGCTGAACTTGTAGGCGCCGTGCGAAGTGCCGATGGCGATGGCCAGCGCATCGCAATTGGTGTCCTTCACGAACTGCTCGGCCTGGTTCGGGTCGGTGAGGTGCTCCATGCCGGAGCCGCCCGCGCCGTGGCCGTCCTCGATGCCGCCGAGGCAGCCGATTTCGGCCTCCACGGTGACGCCCTTGGCATGCGCCATCTCGACCACTTCGCGCGTCACGCGGACGTTGTAGTCGTAGCTGGAGGGCGTCTTGCCGTCTTCGAGCAGCGAGCCGTCCATCATCACCGAGGTGAAGCCCATCTCGATGGCGGACTTGCACGTGGCCGGGCTGTTGCCGTGATCCAGATGCAGCACCACGGGGATCTCGGGATAGAGCTCCGTGGCGGCGAGCATCAGGTGATACAGGAACCGGTCCTGGCTGTAGGAACGCGCACCGCGGGAGGCCTGGATGATGACCGGCGACTCGGTCTCGCGCGCAGCCTCCATGATGGCCTGGATCTGCTCCATGTTGTTGACATTGAAGGCGCCAACACCATAACCTTTCCTGGCGGCCTCATCGAGAAGCTGGCGCATGGAAACGAGGGGCATCGGGTTCTCCTCTCAGTGTTTGGAATTAGGATGGATGAATCCTGTTTTCAAGTTTTAGTGTACTACATGCGCGGCGCCCCCGCTTGGCCGGGCCGAGGGCCTCAGTGATACCAATCGAGGATTTTCGCCTCGATCCCCGAACCCGCCAGCGCCTTCTCGAACTCGGCGAGATCCGAGCCCCGGTAGTGGTACGGAATGGCGACCTTCGGACGAAACGCTTTCGCGCCTTCCCCGGCTTCCTCCGGCGGCATCGTGTAAGGAAGGTTCATGCAGAGCAGCGCGGCGTCGATGTTTTTCAGCGCCTTCATTTCCGGGGTCGCCTCGGTGTCGCCGGAGATGTAGAGCCGGAAGCCGGCCCAGGCAACCACATAGCCGTTGCCGCGGCCTTTGGCATGGTACACCTGGCCTTCTGAGGGGCCTCGCTTCAGGTTGTACATCGGGACGGCCTCGATGTGGAAGCCCGCCGCATCCGTGCTTTCGCTGTTGCGCAGGACGCGCGCGCCGGGCAGCTTTTCCGCCACCACGGGCGGGGCGATGACGATGGTGTCCGCACGGCGGACCTGTTCGATCGCCTTCAGGTCGAAATGGTCGCCGTGCGAGTCGGTGATGAGAAGGATGTCCGCCTTGGGAAGCCCTGCATAATCGCCCTGGCTCCACGGGTCGACATGCACCACCTTGCCGCCAGCCTCCAGCATGAAAGAAGCGTGCCGGATGGCCGTGAGCTTCAAGGGGCCGGACTTTGTGGGAAATTCCAGTGACGGGTGCGCGCCTGCGGCGGCGAGCGCGGCCAGGAACAGGAGAACAACTGCTGACCTCATGACGTCCAGCATACGGCGGCTGCAGGCCGAAGGCCACGGCAGCCGCGCGGGTCTGTGCTACGCTGGGATTTTCCCCCTCATGCAGGAAGATCCGGGCCGCGCTGCGGCGGGCGAGAAGTTCGAGCGTCTGGTCGCGATCATGGCGCGCTTGCGCGGAGAGGGCGGATGCCCGTGGGACCGCGAGCAGACCTTCGACACGATCAAGCCGTACACGCTCGAAGAGACCTATGAAGTGCTCGACGCCATCGACCGGCGCGACTGGCGCGCGCTGGCCGAAGAGCTGGGCGACCTCGTCCTGCAGGCGGTGTTCTACGCGCAGATGGCCCGGGAGCAGGGGCTTTTCACGATCAGCGACTCGCTGGACGCCATCAATGCCAAACTGGTGCGGCGCCATCCGCACGTGTTCGGGGAGGGGACGGCGAAGACCGCCGCGCAGGTGCTCGCCCGGTGGAACGAGATCAAGCAGGAGGAAAAACGCGAGCGCGGCGAGGAAAACCGCGGTCTTCTGGATGGCGTGCTGCGGAACCAGCCGGCGCTGATGGAGGCCGCCCATATCTCGAAAAAGGCCGCCGCGGCAGGTTTTGATTGGCCGGAAATCAGCGGCGTTTTCGACAAAATGCGCGAAGAAATCGCCGAGCTGGAGCAGGCGCGCGAGGGTGCTTCCCGGGAGCATGTCGAGGAGGAGATCGGGGACCTGTTGTTCACCGTCGTGAACGCGGCCCGCTTCCTCGGCGTCGATCCCGAGCAGGCGCTGCGGCGCACGAACGCGAAATTCCGCTCCCGCTTCGCCCACGTCGAAAACGGGCTGGCCCGGCGGGGCAAGGATTTCCGGCAAACCACGATCGAGGAGATGGAAGAGCTTTGGCAGCAGGCGAAGACGAGAGAAGGATCGAAGTCCGGGGGCTGAAGGGGCTGGACGAGCTGAACGAAGCCGTGCGGCTCCAGAAAGCGATCTGGGGCTTCGCCGACATCGAGCTGCTTCCCCTGCGCCTCTTTGTCGTCGCCCAGAAGGTTGGCGGACAGACCTTGGGCGCCTTCGACGGGGGCCGCATGGTGGGCTTTCTGCTCGCGATCCCCGGCCTCAGGCAGGGGACGATGTACCTGCACAGCCACATGATGGGCGTGCTGCCCGAATACCGCAACCTGCGCATCGGACGGCGCCTGAAGCTCGCGCAACGGGAGGAGGCGCTGAGCCGCGGCATCCGGCTCGTCGAGTGGACGTTCGATCCGCTGGAACTGAAGAACGCCTTCTTCAACATCGAACGGCTGGGCGCCATCGTGCGGCGTTACGTGCGCAACCAGTACGGGACCACGAGTTCCCCGCTGCACGGAGGCCTGCCGACGGACCGCTGCGTGGCGGAATGGCGCCTGGACAGCCCGCATGCAACGGCGATTCTCGAAGGGCGCGAATACGACCGCGGCCCCGTGCTGGAACGGATCGCCATTCCCGCCGATATCGCCGAAATCCGGGAAAGAGACCCGGAAAGAGCCAAAAGAATTCAGGCAGAGGCGAGCGATCAATTCGAGGAATATTTCGGCCGTGGCCTGGCAGTCACCGGTTTTGAAAGACGGCCGGAAGCCGGCGTGTATCTTTTCGGAAAATGGGATTCAGAATAGAGCAGATCCGGTTGCACTGGCTGGAAATGCCGCTGGTGCATTTCTTTGAAACCAGTTTCGGGCGCACCACGCAGCGGAAAATCATCCTGGTCGAGGTGTCAAGCGGCGGCGTATCCGGCTGGGGCGAAGTCACTTGCGGGGAGCATCCGCACTACAACGAGGAATGGACCGCGGGGGCGTGGCTCATCCTGCGCGATTACCTGGTCCCGGAAGCGCTCGGCTCGATGCTGGAGACGGCCGCCGGCGCGGCGCGCTTCGGGGCCGGCTTGCGCGGCCACCGCATGGCCCGGGGCGGACTGGAAGCGGCCTGCCGGGACCTGGAGGCCCGCCTGCTCGGGGAGCCGCTGTGGAAGGCCATCGGCGGGGGGGCGCGCCGGGAAATCCCCTGCGGCGTGTCGATCGGCATCCAGAACACCGTGGAGCAGTTGCTCGAAAAGATCCGCACGGAACTGGCCGCGGGGTATCAACGGATCAAGATCAAGATCAAGCCGGGCTGGGACGTGAACGTGGTGGAGGCGGTGCGCCGCAAGTTTCCCGACATTCTTCTCATGGCGGATGCCAACAGCGCCTACACGCTCGCCGACGCGGACCGGCTGAAGGCGCTGGACCCGTACCGCCTCATGATGATCGAGCAGCCGCTGGCGCACGATGACATCATCGACCATGCACGGCTGCAGGAGAAGATCGAGACGCCCATCTGCCTGGACGAGTGCATCCGCACGCGCCACCACGCGCGGCAGGCCATTTCGCTCGGCGCCTGCCGGATCATCAACATCAAGCTGGGCCGCGTGGGCGGCTTCACGGAAGCGAAAGCGATCCACGATCTCTGCCTGGAACACCGGATCCCGGTCTGGTGCGGAGGCATGCTGGAAAGCGGCGTGGGCCGGGCGCACAACATCGCGCTGGCATCGCTCGAAAACTTCACGCTGCCGGGCGACGTTTCGGCCAGCAAACGGTACTGGGCGCGCGACATTATCCAGCCGCCGGTGGAAGTCACGCCGCGCGGAACGATCGAGCTCCGCGATGAGCCGGGCTTCGGCTTCGCGTTGGACGTGGAATTTCTCGAATCCGTTCGCGTGCGGCAGGAGACGTTCTGCGCGCAGTGAAACCCGTGCCGCGGGCGCTCTATGCGCTCATACTCCTGATGACGCTCATCTGGGGCGCCAACTACGTGGTGGCGAAGACGGCGCTGCGCCACTTCCCGGCGCTGTTGATCGGCCCGTTGCGCGCAGCGCTGGCGGCGGCGCTGCTGGCGCCCGCCTACCTGATCGTCCGATCCCGGAGCGGGCGGCGGGACTGCTGGACCGCGCGCGAACTCTGCTTCGTGGGCGTGCTGGGCGTCTTCGGCATCACGTTGAACCAGGTTTTCTTCATTCTTGGCATGGCGCGGACCAGCGTGGCGCACGCGGCGCTGGTCATCGCCACCACGCCGTTGCAGGTGATGGCGCTGGCCGCCATGCGCGGGCAGGAGCGGATCACGCTGAGGAAAGCGGCGGGCATGCTGACCGCCGTTGCGGGCGTCGGCGTGCTCCACATCGGAGACGCCGGCGGGCGCGGAGCGTCGCTTGCGGGCGACGTGCTCGTGTTTCTCGCTGCGTTCTGTTTCTCGCTCTATACGGTTTTCAGCAAGGAAGTGACGCGGCGGCACGATTCGCTCACCGTCAACGCGCTGGGCTACGTGGCGGGCGCGCTGGCAGGGGCGCCGCTGCTGGTGCATGAATCGCTGCCTTTCGACTACGCGCGAGTCGGTGCGGGAGGGTGGCTGGCGCTGGCCTACATGACGCTGCTGGCTTCCATCCTTTGCTACCTGATCTTTTACTACGCCCTCGACCACATGCCGGCCTCGCGGCTGGCGGCGTTCAGCTATCTGCAGCCGGTGATCGCCGCGGCCACGGGGTTCGCTTTTCTGCACGAGCCGGTGACGCTGCCCGTGGCGGCAGGCGGAGCGCTGGTGCTCGGCGGCGTGTGGGTGACCGGGCGGAGCTGACCCGCGATTGCCGGATCGCGGCCGCTGCGGCGAGAATCAAAAGAACCGCCATGGACGGACTGGAAGGCAAGACCGTGCTGGTGACCGGCGCGGCGCGCCGCATCGGCAGAGCCATCGCGCTCCGGTTGCACGCGGAAGGCGCGCGCGTGCTGCTGCATTACGGGACCTCGGAAGATGAAGCGCGCGAAGTCTCCGAGCTGTGCGGCGGCGCGCCGCTGTACCGGGCCAATCTCGAAAGCGCCGGCGAGATCCGCGAGATGTTTGCGCGGATCGGCCGCGAGCAGGGCGGCTTGTACGGGCTGGTGAACAACGCGGCGCGGTTCACGCGCAAGGCGGTGGACGAGATCACCGAGCAGGACTGGGATTTCATCCACTCGGTGAACCTGAAGGCCGTGTTCTTCTGCGCGCAGGAGGCGGCGCGGCTGATGGGGCGCGGGGGCGGGGGGCGGATTGTGAACATCAGCTCGATGGGCGCGTTTCTCGCCTGGCCCGAGCACGTCCACTACTGCGCGTCCAAGGCGGGCGTGGTGGCGCTGACGCGCGGGCTGGCCAAAGCGCTGGCGCCCCGGATCAGCGTGAACTCGGTGGCGCCCGGCGTGATTCCGTTCGAAGAGCGCGAGGATCCCGCCATCCAGAAGATGGCCCGGTCCACGCCGGCGGGCCGGCCCGGCACAGGGGAAGAGATCGCCGACGCGGTCGTTTTTTTCCTCAAGGCCAGCCCGTTTGTGACGGGGCAGGTGCTGCAGGTGGACGGCGGGCTGGGACTGCGCTGACACGGGCATTCCCGCTCAATCCCGCGGCCGCCGCGCCGATAAGGGGGCTGTGACGGACTTGATGGCGCGGGCGGCGGAACTGCTCGCAACAGCACAGGCGTGCTCGGAGGCGGGCAGCGAAGGAGAGTGGACGCTGCTCGAGGGCAGGGACGGCGCCTGGCAGCTTGTGGCGGGCGCGGTGTGCGATCCCCGCGCCATCGCATCGGCACGCGGCGCGCACACTGTCATGCAAGTGCGGCGCCGGGCGGGCAAGGTCCGCGTGGAAGCGTGGCAAGAGGGCGGACGGTGCGTGCTGGAGGAGCGCTCTTCAGGACAAAAGTGGCAGCGCCTGATTGCGGAGCAGCGGTTGTACGCCGCGGCTGCCGGCGCTGTTTGAGCCGGATGCGCGCAGCTCAAGGCAGGCCGATGTCGCGCAGGAACTGCGCCGCCTCTTCCGGAGGGGTGGGGTTGATGTAGAAGCCGGTGCCCCACTCGAACCCCGCCACCTTGGTGAGCTTGGGGATCACCTCCAGGTGCCAGTGGTAGTGGTCGAGCGGCCCTTCCTGCAAGGGCGCCGTGTGGAGCATGAAGTTGTAGGGCGGCTTTTCCAGCGCCTTGTCGATCTTGCGCAGCACGGTGCGAACCACCCACCCGAGGTTCTGGATCACCGCGGGCTCGGACGCCTCGAAGTGCGCATTGTGCCGCCGCGGCACGATCCACGTCTCGAACGGGAAGCGCGAGGCGAACGGCGCGATGACGACGAAGTGGTCGGACTCGAACACGATCCTCTCGCGCGTCTGCAACTCCTGCTGGAGGATGTCGCAGTAGATGCAGCGCTCGCGGAAGCTGAAGTAGCGGCGGGAACCCTCCAGTTCCTCCTGCACGCGCTTGGGCACGACGGGAAGCGCGATCAACTGGCTGTGCGGGTGCTCGAGCGTGGCGCCGGCCGCGGCGCCGTGGTTCTTGAACGCGATGACGTAGCGGAGGCGCGCGTCGCGGCGCAGGTCGATCATGCGGTCGCGGAAGGCGAAGAACACGTCCGCCACCTGCTTTTCCGCCATCTCGCTCAGGGAAGTGCCGTGCTCGGGCGTCTCGATGATGACCTCGTGGGCGCCGACGCCGTTCATGCGGTCATACAATCCCTCGCCCTGCTTGTTCAGGTCGCCCTCGACGCGCAGGGCGGGGAACTTGTTGGCCACAACGCGAAGCTGCCAGCCCGGCGCGTTGGGCGCGCCGGATTCGCGGTAGGCGAGGATTTCCGGCGGCGTCTTCGTCTCCATGCCCGGACAGAACGGGCAGATGCGCGCCGGCGGGGGCGGCGTGCGTTCGCGCACGAAATCCATGGGGCGGCGCGCGCGGTCCGTGGAAATGATCACCCAACGTCCGGTGATCGGGTCTTTTCTCAGCTCAGGCAATCCCGGTCCACCCTACTGAAGTATCAGTGAGCATCCCTCAGGATATCCGATCCCACTCGGCGGGTGACCAGGCATCACGGTAGTGCCGGATCTGGTACGGCTCGAAGACGACGGTGACGATGTCGAAGCGCGCTTTGCCGGGCGGAATGCGCCAGCGCCGCAGGAACAGCCGCGCCGCCCGCACGATGCGCCGCTGCTTGGCGCGGTCGATGGCGCGGAGGGGATCGCCCGCGAACGTGTTGGTGCGGCTCTTCACCTCCACAAACACCACTGTGTCGCCGTCGAGGGCCACAAGGTCGACCTCGGCGTCGCGGTCCGGCAGGATCCAGTTGCGGTCGACCACCGTGAGACCCTCCGCTTCCAGATAGCGGTGGGCCAAGTCTTCGGCGCGCTTGCCCAGCGCCACGTGATCCGGATGCCGCCGCATCCGCGCCCAGTGGCGCACTTCATCGCACCACCGGCAGAGAGCGCTCACCCACACAGGGCTTCACTTGACGGCTTCGAACTCGAACTCCATCACCTTGCCGCGCACCACGAAGCACAGGTAGTGCTCCCAGAACAGCCGGAACCGCGGCCAGGCGTTGACGAGCCACTCGAAGCCGAGCCACCTCCACAGGGCTAGTAGCCGCACGCGGACTTTTCTCTCACGCAGCCGCGCCGCCGAGTAGTAGCCGAAGCCGCCGTGCGAGTCGCCGAAATAGCGAAAGCTGAAGGAGTTCAGGTGCCAGCGGTGGGTGGGGTCGCAGAAGCTCGAAAAATCCGTGTAGTGGGGCGTGGTGATGCAGATCCGCCCGCCGGGGCGCACCAGCCGGTGGAACTCCTCCATGGTGCGGATGACGTCGGCGACGTGTTCGATGACGTGGGTGGCGTAGAGCTCGTCGAACGAGGAATCGCGGAACGGGTAAGGGAAGTGGTCGAGATCGGCGATCACATCGGCGGCGGCACGCGGGTTGCGGTCGAGCCCGATGGCGCCGGGGCGCTTGTTGAGGCCGCACCCAACGTCCAGGATGCGCGGCGGAGTCACTTTCACAGTCTAGCGGGCGCCGCGGGCCGCGCTGCCGGTCCGGATCCGCGCGCTCTCCTGAACGTCGGCGGGGCAGACATCCGGCACGACGACCACCTCCGTCGTGAACACCAGCGGCTTGCCGCCCGGCCCGTCATACGTCAGTTCGAGGAAGAACGCCGTCCAGCCGGACTCCGGCTTCTCCACGGACGCTTCGTAGACGCCCTCGACCGGCTCGACCGGCGCCGCCTCCCAAGCCGGCCCCAAGGTTTCCAGGCGGAAATCCCGCGCCGCGGGATTGTGCGCTTTCCACAGCAGCACAGACTTCGGTCTGTCTACAGGCCGCAGCCGGATCCGGCCCGCGGCGCGGTCGGCCTGCCAGAAGAAGCGCGGCCTCGGCTCCCCGCGCAGCACCATTTCAATCCAGGCCAGAATGCTCGGAGCGGCGTCGGGAGAAAGGGCATGGTCTGTATTCGGGATATAGCGAAGGTATTTTTCGCCAGGCAAATCGTCCCAATAAAAGCGGCTGGAATCCAATAAAAAGAATTGATCTCCGGTGGAATTCACCACATATTTGGGCAGCGTCAGGCGGCCCCGGTATTCAAATGGGTCCTCGATCCGCAGCAACGCATCGAGAGCGGGGTCTTCGATGCGGTCCATGATGCCGCGCTCCACGTAATCGGAGACGGCCGGCGCCCAGAACCCGTAGCAGCGGTAGTGGTGGGTGAAAGAAGGCCTGATGTTGAGCAGGTCGATGACCAAAGGAACCACGCCCGCCACCCGGGCGTCGGCGGCGGCCGTGCTCCACGCGGTCCAGCCCCGCTTGGAAGCGCCGATGAGGATGAAGCGGTCCACCACGGCTGTTTTCTGCTGTTCGAGCAGTTCCGTCACCGCATCCATGGCGCGCACGACGGCCCTGGTCATCGGCAGCCGCGCCGGCCAGCGCTCGTCGCCCGTGTCGAGGAACCGCCGCCACGTAAAAGCGATGAAGGCGTCTTCGCTCAGCGGCCGTTCCTCGCCGGCAAACCGCAACGGCTGGTTCGGCACCGCGCGCAGGTCGGCCACCACGGCGCCGGTCTCCGAGGCGAGCAGGGCCAGCAGCGGATCGGGCGCGGGAGGTTGCAGTGTGTTGGAACCTCCGTTGATCAGGATGATCGCCGTCCGGTAGCGAATCTGGTCCGGATAGACGACTGTGAGCCAGTGGCGCCACTCGGTCCGGTCCACCTCCGACGGCTCCAGCCAGCGCTGGGAAGTCAGTTCGGCGACCACTGCGGTGAAGCCCGGCAGCGTCAATCGGGACGCCTGCACGATCCGGTAGGCCGAATCCGGCGCTTGCACGTAGCGATCCAGGGCCGTGCTGTCGATCCCCTGGGCCGCACAGAGGCAGGAGAAAGCGGCGAGAAGCGCGCTGATTCGGGTGCGCATGCCCCCAGACTAGCGCGGGCGGGCGATGCGATGCGGCGCGGGCGGTCAGCCCCGGGAAACCTCTTCGATGCACTCCTCCAGCGTCTGGACGGCGAAGTCGGCCTGGTCGGCGGTGAGCACCAGCGGCGGGGCGAGCCGGATCGAGTTCGGCCCCGCGCCCAGGATCAGCAGCCCGCGCTGGAAGGCCAGATCCACGATGCGGTCGCGCAGTTCGGGCGCGCGTTCTTTGGTTGCCTGGTCTTTGACGAGTTCGAAGCCGATCATCAGGCCCAGCCCGCGCACATCGCCCACGTGGGCAAACCGGCGCGGCCACTCGCGCATCCGCGACATCATGCGTTGGCCGATGCGGGCGGCGTTGTCGACCAGCTCCTGCTCCAGCAGATCGATGGTGGCCAGCGCGGCTTCCACAGCCACCGGGTTGCCGCCGAACGTGGAGGCGTGGGCGCCGGGTTTCCACGCCATCAGTTCGGCGCGCGCCACGGTGGCGCCGAGCGGCAATCCGCTGGCAATGCCCTTGGCGATGGCGACGATGTCCGGCTCCAGTCCGAAATGCTCGGAAGCGAACATCCTGCCCGTGCGCCCCATGCCGCTCTGCACCTCGTCGGCGACGAGCAGGATGCCGTGCCGGCGGCACACGGCCTGCAGTTCGTCAAAGAACTTCTGCGGCGGCACCACGTAGCCGCCCTCTCCCTGCACGGGTTCGACGAACACGGCGGCGGTTTCCGAAGCCGGCAGGATGGTGCGGAACAGCTCCTGTTCGACCACCTTCACGCACTCGACGTTGCAGGTGTCGGGCGTGCGGTTGTAGGCGCAGCGGTAGCAGTAGGCGTAGGGGATGTGCGTGGCGCCGGGAAACAGCGGCGCGAAGCCCTCCCGCTGGGCGGTCTTCGATGCAGTGAGCGACAGCGCGCCCATCGTGCGCCCGTGAAACGCGCCGAGGAACGCGATGGACTTGTCCCGCCGCGTCGAGTAGCGCGCCAGCTTCAGCGCGCACTCGATGGCCTCCGCGCCGGAATTGCCGAAGAAGACGCGCCGCGGCCCCCCGCCGGGAACCAGCTTGGCGAGCCGTTCGCCCAGCGCCACCATGTTCTCGTAGTAGAAGTCCGTGCCGGACATGTGGAGGAAGCGCTCCGCCTGCCGGCGGATGGCTTCGACGACGCGCGGGTGGCAGTGTCCGGTGGCGACCACCGCGATGCCGGCGTTCATGTCGAGGAAGCGGTTGCCATCGACGTCCGTGACGATGGCGCCTTCCCCGCGCTCGATCACGAACGGGTAGCTGCGCGTGTAGGACGGGCTCATCACCGCGTGGTCGCGCTCGACGATGGCTTTCGCCCGGGGACCGGGCAGTTCTGTCAGGATATGGGGCAAGTCGGGGCGGATCATGGTGGACATCGGCATCTCTCCCTGTGAGCAGAAATCTGAGGCTTTGATGGCAGACGGCTGGCGGGAGGGGCCTAATCGCAGGCAAACAGGAAGGGCCGCATGGCGGCGGGTGTCCGCGTCACACTCCGATTTTACGCTAGAATCGGCTTCTTGAGAACCCCGCAGTATGAGCAGTGATCCCGTTCTCTCCCTCGAAATCATGCCCGAGGAGGCGCGCCGCCTGCTGAGCGAAGGCAAGGCGCGGCTCATCGACGTGCGGGAGCCGCACGAGTACCAGATCACCCGCATCGACGGGGCGCAGTTGATCCCCATGCACACCGTGCCGCAGCGGCTTGCCGAGCTGGAAGCGGCCGCCGATGACTCCATGCTGATCGTTTATTGCCACCACGGCGTGCGCAGCCTCAGCGTGGTGGACTGGCTCCGCCGGCAGGGCGTGGAGCAATGCGTTTCCCTCATTGGAGGCATCGATCTCTGGAGCCGCCAGATCGATCCGCAAGTGCCGAGGTATTGAGAACCGCCGTGCCCCAAAAACCGAAGTTCTACACCAAACCCACCTGAACCACCTGCCGCAAGGCCAGGAGTTTCCTGGCCCGGAAGGGAGTGGAGGCGGAGATCGTGGATCTGTCCAAAGGGCTGAGCGTGGACGAACTCGACCGGCTGATCGGGAAGCGCGATTACCGCGAGTTCCTCAACCCGAAAAACGAGCTCTACCGGCAGATGGGCATGAAAACGAACCCGCCCCCGCGCGAGGAAGCGCTGCGCCTGATGAGCGAGAACCCGAACCTGATCCGCCGCCCCATTCTCGTGCGCGGCCCGAAGATCCTGCTGGGCTTCGACGAATCCGAATGGCGCGAGGCATGATGCGCTCCGGCGGGGGAGCGGGAAGTGCTATTTCTGATCGTGTGATCACGCGCAGAGACCTCGCCATGGCGGCTGCCGCCGCATCCTCGAGCCGCAAAGCCCGCGCTCAGCAGCAGCCGGCCTACCGCGGCGCACTTGCGAATTTCGAAGGACGCTATTCGCCGGAGTCGTTCGACTCGCTGGCCTGGACAAGGAGGCGTTACGAAGAGATGCCGCGCCGGCTTGGCTTCCGGGCGCGCAACCGCCGCGAGGCGCAAGCGTGGCAGCGGCAATTGCGCGCCAAACTGACGGAGCTGCTGGGCGGGTTTCCGCCGCGCACGCCGCTGCGCGCCGAGGTCCTCGAGAAGAAGGAATTCCCCGCCTACACGCGCGAGAGCGTCATCTTCGAATCGCGCCCCGGGCTCGGCGTGTTCGGCTACTTCCTGATCCCGAAGGACCGCCCGCAGCCGCGCCCCGCGCTGATCTGCGTGCCCGGGCACGGGCGCGGCGCCGACGACATCGCGGGCATCGATGAGAAAGGCCAGGACCGCACTGCCAAAGGGCCGTACCAGTTTGATTTCGCGGTGCAGGCGGCGGAGCGCGGCTTTGCGGCGTTCGCCATCGAGCCGCTCGGCTTCGGCTGCCGCCGCGACCCGGCCAGCCGCCGCCGCGGGCTCGGGCAGTCCTCCTGCCAGCCCGCCGCCGGGGCGGCGCTCCTGATGGGCGAGACCATGATCGGCTGGCGCGTCTACGACATCATGCGCGCGGTGGATTACCTGGAAACGCGCGCGGAAGTGGATGCGCGCCGCATCGGGCTGATGGGCATCAGCGGCGGCGGCACGATCACCGCGTTCGGCACGGCGCTGGAGCCGCGCATCTCTGCGGCGTTGATCAGCGGCTACCTCAACACGTTCCGCGACTCGGTCTTCAGCCTCTCGCACTGCATCGACAACTATGTGCCCGGCATCCTCCGCTGGTGCGAGATGTACGACATCGCGGGGCTGATCGCGCCGCGGCCGTTGTTCTGCGAGTCCGGGACGAAGGACGACATCTTTCCGATCGAGGCGTTCCGCTTCTCGTTCGGCAAGGTGCAAGAGGTCTACCGCGTTTTCGGCGCCGAAGACAGGATCGGCCAGGAGATCTTCGAAGCGGGGCACCAGTTTTCGGGCAAGCTGGGGTTTCCGTTTCTGGAGAAACACCTCGGGGCATAGGACGCGATGGCGGAGTACGAGCTGCTCGAGCACACGGCCGATACGGGCTTCCGCGTGCGTGGCATGACGCTGGAGGAATTGTTCCGGCATGCGGCGGAAGCACTGGTGGCAATTGCAATGGATGCCTCGAGGATCGAGCCGAGGGAACGGCGGAGCGTGGGGGCTATGGGCGAGAACATCGAAGAACGGCTGGTAAACTGGTTGAACGAAGTGCTTTGGCTACTGGACGGCCAACATTGGGCGCCGGGACGCTTCGATGAATTGCGTTTGGAAGGAGCATCCGTATCCGCCATCGCCGGAGGCGAGCCGCGAGACGATGTCCGGCATCCGCCGCGCATCGTGGTCAAGGCGGTGACTTTCCATCAGCTTGCTGTGATGCAGCGGGAAGACGGCTGGGAAGCCAGCGTGTTTCTGGATATTTGACGGGGTGCCGCCCCAGGCCAAGCGACGACGTCGGGGAGGGGAGATCTTGGGAATCCAATCAAGGGTTCGAGGCTGGCTGGAGCCGGTTCTGGCACGATTCGGATATGGGTTGAAAATTCTGGGCGCTCCGCCAAGAGGCTACAGCGAATTTCTCAGGCTGTACCGCTCGCTGGCTCCGATGCCGCAAACGATTTTTGATATCGGGGTAGGACAGGGCACGCCTTGGCTGTATGAAGCCTTCCCGGCCTCCCGGTTTGTGCTGGTGGAGGCGCTCGTGGAATTCGAACCCTATATTCACGATATCTGCCGGAAATATGTTGCTGAAGTGCATTATTGCTGCCTTGGGGCGGCGGAGGGCGAGACGGAATTCGAGGTTCACCCCTGGGACCTTACGGGTTCTGGCCTGCCGGTTGCGAGGAAAAGGGATGCCGGCGCCGGAAATGGCCCGGCAGGCAAATCCATGGAAATGCGGCGCGTGACGGTGCGCACGCTGGATTCCCTGGCGCAGGGCAAGCCGTTGCCGAGCATTATCAAGATCGACGTGGAAGGCTCGGAACTCGATGTCTTGCGTGGCGGCGCGCAGGCGGTGCGGGCGGCGGATCTGATTCTTCTGGAAACTTCCTTGACTGGCAGGCTGATCATCGCACCCGACCTGATCGATGTCGGGGCTTGGCTCAAAACCCAGGGGTTCCACCTGTTCGACATCCTGGAAATCTCTACGAGGGGTCCGAACCACGTTCCATGCTTCGTCGATGCCGCTTTCTTGCGCGCGGACAGCGAAGCCTATCGACGGCTGGCTGCTGTTTGAGCAGGCCTCCCGGCAGGCAGTGATGCCGGTTCGTGGAGGGACAATGGCTTGTAGGAGGCCGAGGTCTTCCTCGACATCTGACATGCAGATCGAACACGTCGACGAAGTCCGCCACCGGATTCCGAAGAGCGCGCGCCCCGCCATGCGCACCGGCGTGCTGTTCTATGCCAGCGGCGCGATTCTCGAACAGGTCGAGAAAGACCGCGCGCTCGAGCAGGCGATGAACGTCGCCTGCCTGCCGGGCATCGTGGGGCCGTCGCTGGCCATGCCGGACATCCATCAGGGTTACGGGTTCCCCATCGGCGGCGTGGCGGCGATGGATTGGGACAGCGGCGTGGTGAGCCCCGGCGGCGTCGGCTACGACATCAACTGCGGCGTGCGGCTGATCCGCACGAATCTCGAACAAGACGAAGTGCGCGCGCGGCTGAAAGAGCTTGTCGACCAGGTCTTCCGCGACGTGCCCTGCGGCGTTGGCGGCAAAGGCCATCTCGACATCAGCGAGAAGCAGTTGAACCAGATCCTTGAGCAAGGCGCCCAATGGATGGCCGGGCACGGTTACGGCGAGCCGTCCGATATCGAGCACTGCGAGGAGCGCGGCCGGCTCGCCGGGGCGGACGCGGGCGAGGTAAGCGCGCGGGCCAAAGAGCGCGGGCGGCCGCAGATCGGCACCCTCGGCAGCGGCAACCATTTCCTCGAAATCCAGTTCGTGCAGAAGGTCTGCGATGAGGAAGCGGCCCGCTGCTACGGCCTTGAGGAGGGCCAGGTGGTGGTGCTGATCCACAGCGGGTCGCGCGGGCTGGGCCATCAGGTTTGCACGGACTTTCTGGCGCAGATGGGCGCGGCGATGAAGAAATACGGCATCACGCTGCCGGACCGGCAACTGGCCTGCGTGCCCATTCAAAGCCCGGAGGGGCAGGCGTACCTGAAAGCCATGCGCGCGGCGGCGAATTTCGCCTGGGCCAACCGCCAGGCGATGCTGCATTTCGTGCGCGGCTCGTTCCAGAAAGTGTTCGGCAAGCACGCGCGTCTCGGGCTGGTTTACGACGTCTGCCACAACATCGCCAAACGGGAGCGCTACGAGTACGAAGGGCGCGCTGTGGACGTGCTGGTGCACCGCAAGGGCGCCACCCGCGCCTTTCCGCCGCGCCATCCGGAGATCCCCGCCGATTACCGCCCGGTTGGCCAGCCGGTGCTGATCCCGGGCAGCATGGGCACCGCCTCCTGGGTGCTGGCCGGCTGCGAGGGCGCGATGCGGGAGAGCTTCGGCAGCGTTTGCCACGGCGCGGGGCGGCTGCTGAGCCGGCATGCCGCCAAACACGGGCGCGACGCCCGCGCCGTGCAGCGCGAACTGGAGGAGCGCGGCATCCTGGTGCGCAGCGAAACCCGCGACGGCATCATCGAAGAGGTCCCGGAAGCCTACAAGGACGTGGACGAAGTGATCGAGACGGTGCACCGCGCCGGGCTGGCGCGGAAAGTGGCCCGGCTCCGCCCGATGGGCGTGATCAAGGGCTGAGAACCGGCTTCCAAGGCCGCTACACTGATACTCGATATGCCTGAAGTGCGCCGCGCGCGCCCCGAGGAGGCGCCTCTCCTGCTGGACCTGATCCTGGGTCTGGCCAAATACGAGAAACTGGAACCGCCGGACGAGGCCGCGCAACGGCGGCTCGTGGCCGACATCTTCGGCGAGAGGCCGCGTCTGGAGGCGTGGCTCGTGTTCGCGGACGGCGAGGCCGCCGGATACGCGCTCGTGTTTGAAACCTATTCCAGCTTTCTTGCTTTGCCCACGCTGTATCTGGAAGACATCTTCGTGCGGCCCGAATTCCGGGGCCGCGGCGCAGGCGCGGCGCTGTTCCGCCGCATGGTCGAAGAGGCCGGACGCCGCGGCTGCGGGCGGATGGAGTGGGTCGTGCTCGACTGGAACCAAACAGCCCTCGATTTCTACGAGCGCTTCGGCGCGCAGCGGCTGAAGGAGTGGATCACCATGCGGCTCACGCGCGCGGACTTCGATCGGATTCTGAAAGAATAGGCCTCGATGCGCCGCCCAGCGATTCTCTGGATCCTTGCTTTCGTGATTACCGCAGCCTCGGCCGTCTACCAGCGGATCACTGGCCCCACCCATCCCGCGCGCGGCAAAGTGACGCTTGCCGGCCAGGAGATCCGGTACCGGCTGCCGCGGAGCATGGCTGGCGGCGATGCGGAGGTGCGCGTGCCCGCCGCGTCGCCGCAAACCAGAGGGACGCTTGCCTGGAAGCGCCACAAAAGCCGCGACGAGTGGACCTATGCCGAGATGGCCCGCGACGGCGGCAGCCTCGTGGGACGCCTGCCGCAACAGCCGCCCGCGGGCAAGCTGGCCTACCGCGTGATTCTTCAGGATGGCAATGAACGCGTCACGCTGGGCGGCGAGCCTGTCATCATCCGTTTTCGGGGAGAAGTGCCGCTGGCGGTGCTGGTGCTGCACGTCATCGCCATGTTCGGGTCCATGCTCGTGGGCACACGGGCCGGACTCGAATATTTCCGCCAGTCGCCGGAATATGGCCGCCTGGTGCTTTGGACTCTTGTCCTGCTCGCGGCGGGCGGCTTCCTCCTCGGGCCTCTGGTGCAGAAATACGCTTTCGGAGCTTACTGGACCGGATGGCCGTTCGGTACGGACCTCACTGACAACAAGACCGCCGTGGCGCTGCTCGGCTGGCTCATCGCATGGCTCAGGCTGCGCCGCGCGCCGGAAAAAGCGGGAGCCTGGGTGCTCGCCGCGGCCATCGTCATGATGGTCGTGTTCGCCATTCCCCACAGCCTGTTGGGCAGCGAACTCAAGTACGAGTGAGGCTCACAGCATCCGCCACAGGGAAGCGGGGGGCTGCCTCTGCTTGAAGCCGCGGAACTTCAGGCAGGGAATGTACAGCAGCGCCACCCCTGCCAGCCACAGCGGATACAGCAGCCACTGCGGCGCGGCGCTGTGCCGGAACGCGAGCATCGACAGCCCGCCAAACAGATAAAAGTGCGCGATGTAGAAAAACAGCGGCGCCTGCCCGTACACCGCCAGCGCCCGCACCAGCCCCCCCAGCCGCTCTCTCGCCCGGTCGAGCCACCCCAACAGGACCAGATCCAGCCCCAGCATCAGCGAAGTGAACGCCAGGCTCGGCGGGTATTTCACCACCGTGAGCCACGCCATCCATCCCGTGCCGTCCGCCAGCCGCAGATTGCCGAAGCCGCCGCCGGCGCGCACGGCGGCGAACAGAAGGATGAGCGCAAGCCCGGCAGGGAGGACGGCGCGGAGAGTTCGCGCGGCATCCAGGCGCAACAGTCGCCCGAAGCCGACTCCCAGCGCGCAGATGCCGAACCACGGCAGAAACGGATATCCGCTGGTGACAAGGGTTGATTGGCCCGGCGCGATCAGCAGCAGGGCAAGGGAGCCGCCGGCTGCTTCCGCGCTCATCTGAGGCAGCATCACGTTGGGCGCGAGCACACACAATGCACCGAGCACAAACCACCACCGCGTGGCGAGTCCCGCGAGCGCGCCCGCCAGCATCATGCTCAATCCCAGCGTCACCAGAACGCCCAGAACCACGGGCGCCAAAGGCATCGCCTCCTGCCCCGCGCGCGCCATCAGCGCCATCGGCGTCACTTCGAAGGCGTAGCTGATCAGCACGAGCACCGCCCCGCGCAGCAGGAAGAACCGCCGCACCCGCGCCGCGTCCCAGCCGGCTTCGCTCCTCGCATCCGCCAGCAGCGCCATGCCCGCGCCCATCAGCATAAAGAATCCCGGGGCGCACAGGTGCGTGAGCCAGCGCGTGAAGAACCAGGAAGGACTGCCGTAAGAGGGCAGGGGCTGGTTCCACATCTCGAAGGGGTGCACGCGGGCCAGAAGCAGCGAGGCGTGGTCGAGCGCCATGAGCACGAGGATGAGCCCGCGCAGCGCATCAATGGCGGGCAGGCGTTGCTTCACGGCTTCTTCACCGTCGGGTAGGCCACGCCGAGCTGCTCAAGGTAGGTCGCATACCGCGCCGGGTCGTAATAAAACTTCCGCATCTGCGGGCGGAACCTCTCCATCCGTTCGCGGTTCAGATCGACCGGAGGCTTCTGCTCCACCGGGACCAGCGACTGCCACTTCGTCTCTTTCGTCTGCTCGGCGAAATACTGCTTGGCCGCGGCCAGCAGTTCGGGATTCAACAGCAGATCCAGCGCCGTCATCGCATGCGCCTTCGCGCCTGCCGTGGCCCCTTTGTGCGCGATCGGGGTCGCCATCGAGATGCCGCTCGACCAGTGATGGCCGATCATGCCGGGGATGTTGCCCGGGAAGCGAAGCACCACCGTAGGGACGTTCCAGCCGACCTCGGCGATATCGTCCGAGCCGTAGCTGCGGCGCGAGGGGTCGGGCGGGCGCAGTTCGGTCAACTCCGTCTTGAGCCCTTCCTCCTTCACCTGCAGCTCGCGTTGCGCCGCGCGCGCCAGCGCCTGGTCGGCTTCAGACCATTGCGGCATCCCGGCGCGCCGGATGTTGTCGTAGAGCGCTTCCGCCAGCGGCTTGTTGAAGTGCCCCGGCCAGGCGGCGCCCAGCGTGCGCTCGCTCATTTCCGTGTCGGTCATCATCGCTGCCGCGCGCGCGATCCGCGTGCCGATCTCGTGCAGCTCGTTGATCCGCAGATAGTCCCACTCGCGGAAGTAGTACCAGACCCTCGCCACCGGCGGCACCACGTTCGGCTGGTCGCCGCCCTGCGTGATCACGTAATGCGAACGGTGCTCGGGCCGCAAGTGCTCGCGCCGGTAGTTCCACCCGATGTTCATCAGCTCCACCGCGTCCAGCGCGCTGCGTCCCGCCCACGGCGAGCCGGCCGAGTGCGCGCTGCGGCCGCGGAAGGTGTACTCCACGCTCACCAGCCCCGTGCCGACAGGCCCGTAGCTCGTGCCGAACTCCGACGAGATGTGCGAGCTCAACATCACGTCCAGATCCCGGAAAAGCCCGGCGTTGACCATGTAGGTGCGGCTGCCGATCAGTTCCTCGGCCACGCCTGGATAGACGCGCAGCGTGCCGCGGATGCCGTGGCGGCGCATCAGCTCCTGCACCACCAGCGCGGCGGTGACGTTCACCGCCTGTCCGGCGTTGTGGCCTTCGCCGTGGCCGGGCCCGCCCTCCACCAGCGGCTGCTGCCACGGAATGCCCGGCGTTTGGGATGTTTCCGGCAGCCCGTCGATGTCGGCCATGAAACCGATCACCGGACTGCCTTGCCCCCACTCGGCCACCCATGCGGTGGGCAGGTCCGCAACGCCGCGCGTCACGCGGAAGCCGTGCTTTTCCAGAATTCCGGTGACGTATTTCGACGTCTCGAACTCCTGATAGCCCAGCTCGCCGAACGCATAGATCGAGTCCACCATCTCCTGCGTCAGCTTGCGCCGGCCATCCGCCATCTCCGCAGCCGCCTGCTTGAGTTCTTCCATCCTCGGCGCCTGCCCGGCCGCGAGGGCTGCGGCGCCGGCTGATCCCAGAAATGTCCTGCGCAACATGCGTTTCATCATACGCGAGCCGCGGCGGCGCCGCGAGGCACGCGCAGGACGGAAGCGGGGCCTCTGCGGAGGGGCAAGAGTCTTCCTGCCGCGCGCGGCGGCTGGTTTCAGGATTCTCGGCAGTCTTGCGGATTACCTGGCCGGTTCCAGAATCTCAATGTCCTTGAACCAGACCTCGGTCGGGCGCTTGGCGCCGTGCGCCTGCAAGCCGATGACGCCTTCCAGCCGCCCGGCGGTGTCGTTGGGCAGCGCGAGCGTCTTGACGCCGTTGACGTGAAAGACGATGCGGTGGCCGTGCAGGGAAGCGGTCATCTCGTTCCACTCGCCGGCATGCACGGCAGCATTGTCCTCCGGACCGGTGACCCACTTGCGGCCGTTGGGGCCGGTTTCCCAGAAGCCGCCGGTGCGGGCTTCGGCGTCCACTTCCACTTCATAAGCGGCGTAATTTTCGGGATCGGTGCGCACAAATACGCCGGAATTTCCCTTGAGAATTTTGAATTTCAGCCGCAGCGTCAGGTCGCGGAAGCTGCGCTCGCTGAGCACCATGGCGATGCGCGGGTCGTCATCTTTCGAGCGCAGGCGGAAGGCGCCGTCGGCGATTTCGGCCAGTCCGGCGCCGTTGTGCCGCCAGCCGGTCCAGGTCTTGCCGTCCCAGATGCGGCGCCACTCGTGGCGCCCCAGGTCCTGGATGCGGATGTTGCGCCAGCGCACCTGAGCGGGTTTCTCGCCTTTGTAGGCATGCACCTGCAGGGCGATGAAGCCGCTTTGGTCCATGGGATCGGTGAGATGGGCGCAAGGCACGCCGTTGACCCACACGCGGATCGTGTCGCCCCGCGCCTCGATGCGGTAATGGTTCCACTGGTTGTCTTTGAAGGCTTTCGAAGCCGCGGGGTCGGAGGCGATGTTGTGCAGCCAGCCGCGGCGCGCCTCGTCGTAGATGCCGCCGGACGAGCCCGACTTCTCGTTGGCGATCTCGACCTGATAGCCGTAGACGCGCCCTTTCGGCACCTTGCGGGCGACCCACTTGCCATTGTCGAAGACCTGGATGGGGCCTTCGTCCGGATAACGGCGGGAGCGGATCTGGATGCCGGAGTTGAGCGCGGGGTCGGTCATGGTCTCCAGCTCGAGGATGAAGTCGCCGTACTCGCGCTTCGTGCACAGGAAGCTGTTGGGGCTGCCTTCGGCGGTGGTTCCGATGATGGCGCCGTTTTCCACTTTGTAGGTGGCGTAGCCGTTGCACACCTCCCAGCCGTCGAGCGTTTTTCCGTCGAACAGGGGCGTCCAGGTTTGCGCGCCGAGCAGGGCGCAGAAGAGGAAGAGCAGGGGCGGAAGTTTCATGGCTCTGGCCGACATCCTACACGATTGCGCGCCGGCGCGCGCCGGCTCAATGGCGGGGCCCGGGGATTTCGCCCGCCGGCTTGCTCTCCGGGATGAGCCAGCTCAGCGCCACCGAAGACGCCAGCACCACGAGGATGACCAGCAGCGACAGCACGATGGGGATTTCGTAGAAGCCTTCGATCGCCATTTTGACGCCGACAAAGACGAGCACCACCGCCAAGCCCACGCGCAGGAAGCGGAACTTCGGGATAATTCCGGCGAGAAGAAAATACAGGGCGCGAAGTCCGAGAATGGCGAAGATATTGGAGGTGTACACGATGAACGGATCGCGCGTGATGGCGAAAATGGCAGGGATCGAATCCAGGGCGAAGACCACGTCGGTGGCTTCGATGCAGACCAGCACGAGCAGCAGCGGCGTGGCGTATTTCACCCCGTTTTCCCTGACGAAGAAATGCGCGCCGCGGTAGCCGTCCACGCTCCGCACGAACCGCCGGAACAGGCGGAAGACGGGATTTTTCTCCGGATGCACCTCCGAGCCGCGGTCCAGAAAGAGCTTCACGCCGGTGAATATCAGGAAGGCGCCGAAGACATAGATCACCCAGTGGAAGGACTGGATGAGGGCGGCGCCGGCGAGGATGAACGCCGCCCGCAGCACAAGCGCGCCGACGATGCCCCAGAAAAGCACGCGGTGATGCAGCTCCCGCGGCACGGCAAAATAGGTGAAAATCACCACGAAAACGAAGATATTGTCTACCGACAGCGCCTTTTCGATCACGTAGCCCGTGAAAAACTCCAGTGCGTGCTTGTGGCCGAACCAGAAATAGACCCCGACGTTAAACACCAAGGCCAGGCAAATCCAGAACACTGACCACAGCAGCGCCTCGCGGGCATGGATAACATGGACGCGCCGGTGGAAGACTCCGAGGTCGAGCGCCAGCAGCGCCAGCACGAGCAGCGTGAAGCCCGCCCACAGCAGCGGCGTGCCGATCGATGCTTCCATCAGCGGGAATCCCCCCGGGCGCGCGGAGCGCCCGCGGCGTCGCGGGAGGAGGGAAGAACGGGCGCAACGGTCGTGATCACAGGGTCTATTTCAGGATAGTCCAGCCGCCGCCTCCGCGTGCTGGCTGCCGCTTGCCAGCGCGGCCAGAATCTCCAGCGCCGCCTGTTTGGCGCCCTGCCCGGTCTCTCCGGCGGGGCCGGTGCAGGCGGGGCAGCCGTGTTCGCACCCGCAGCGGCTGATCAGATCGCGCGCGCCGGCGATCAGGCGGCCCGCCATTTCGTACAGGGGCGCGCTCTGGCCGATGCCGCCGGGGTAGTTGTCATAGAGGTGGAGGTTGGGCTCGAAGCAGGCCACCGGCGGGGCGATCTCCTCCGTGATCGACACGCCGAGGTCGCGCGGGTCGCACATCAGCAGCAGCGAGGCCACGGTGCGGAAGGCATGGCCCAGGCCGGTGAGTCCGTTGAGCCGCTCGGCCGGGGAAAGGTGGCCAAAGGGCTGCCAGAAGGCGGCGGGGAAGTGGAGCCAGAAGCTGGTGGTGTGCATCTCCTGCTCGGGCAGCGACAACGTGCCCGCGCCGACATTCTCGTTGGTGTAGAACTTGATCTTCTTGAAGCCGACGATCTGGCGGTTGACGCGCACTTCGCCGTGGCGCGCTTCCGCCGCGGCCAGCGGCTTGACGGCGAACTCCTCCAGCACCTTCACCTGCGTGTAGTCGATGGCGTCGGTGTAGTAGTCGCACTCGACTTGCCGCACGTAGGCCTTGCGGCCGCCGTAGTCCATCCGCTCGACCTGGTACTGGCGCGCCTCGTGCAGGTAGATGGCCTTCTCGTGCAGTTCGGTCAGCGCCGCCGGGAAGGCCACCTCCCCGATGACGCGCTCCTCGCCGGTGATGTCGATGACGACGAAGTTGTCGCTGGTCACCGAGCGCAGGCTGATGGCGTCGGCCGGGTAGGAGTCGGCCACCCAGTGCCAGGCGCCCGCCGAGTGGTGCACCACGCCCAGCTCGGCCAGATAGCGGCACAGCTCATCCGTCTCATGCGGGCCGAAGCGCTCGCCGTCTTTCACTGGCAGCTCGAAGGCGGCGCATTTCAGGTGGCTGATGAGGATCTCCAGGTTGTCCGGGTTCACCTGCGCGTGCTCGGGCGGCGTTTCGAAAAAGAACTCGGGGTGCTCGACCACGTATTGGTCCAGCGGGGCGCTGGAAGCCACCAGCAGCGCCAGCGCCGTTCCCAGCCTGCGCCCGGCGCGCCCCGCCCGCTGCCACGTGCTGGCGATGCTGCCCGGATAGCCGGCCAGCACCACCACGTCGAGCGAGCCGATGTCGACGCCCAGCTCCAGCGCGTTGGTCGCCACCACGCAGCGGATCTCGCCTTCGCGCAATCCGCGCTCGATCTCGCGCCGCTCCCGCGGCAGGTAGCCGCCGCGGTAGCCGCGCACCGAATCCGCGCCCGCCGGCGGTTGAGCGCAAGCGTCTTTCAGGTATTTGACGAGCACCTCCATCGCCAGCCGGTTGTTGGCGAACACGAGCGTCTGCTGCCCGCGCAGCACCAGTTCGGCGGAAAGGCGCCGCGTCTCGTTCAGGTAGCTCCGCCGGATGCCCAACTGGCGGTTCACCACCGGCGGATTGTAAAACACGAAGTACTTCTCGCCGCTCGGCGCCCCGTTGTCGGCGATCAGCGTGAATGGCTCCCCGGTGAGCGCCGAAGCCAGCTCGGCGGGGTTGGCGATGGTCGCCGAACAACAGATGAACTGCGGCGCGGAGCCGTAGAAGGCGCAGATGCGCTTGAGCCGCCGGATCACGTTCGCCAGATGGCTGCCGAAGACGCCGCGGTAGGTGTGCAGCTCGTCGATCACCACATAGCGAAGGTTCTCGAACAGCTTGGCCCACTTGGTGTGGTGCGGCAGGATGCCGGCGTGGAGCATGTCCGGGTTGGTGAGCACGACGTTGGCGCGCTCGCGGATCTGCTTCCGCGCATCCTGCGGCGTGTCGCCGTCGTAGGTGAAGGCGCGGAAGTCCGCCCCCATGGCTTCCACCGTGGAGTGGAATTCGTGAAGCTGGTCCTCGGCGAGCGCCTTGGTCGGGAACAGGTACATCGCGCGCGTTTCTGGATCGTGGCTGAGACGGTCCAGCACGGCGAGGTTGTAGCACAGCGTCTTGCCGCTTGCCGTCGGCGTCACCACGGCGATGTGCGCTCCCGCCCGCAGCGCCCGCCAGCTTGCCGCCTGATGCGAGTACAACTGCCGGATGCCCCGCTCCCGCAAGACGCGCCTCACCGCCGGCGCCACCTCTTCCGGAATGTCCTCGAACCGCCCCGGCTGCGCCGGCTGGTGGCGAATGGCGCGCACGGGCGAGTTCGGCTCCCCCATCCACGCCTGCAGCCGCGCTACAGCGGCGGACAGATCGGCGCGTTTGGAAAGACCCAGCGCGTCGTCGCGGTTGGGATCGGGAAAATCCAGACTGAGGTTCATCGCCGCCTCTTCGCCTTTTCTTTGCAAGGGTAACGCAGGCGGCTGCTTGCGTCAACCGGGCTTGACGCGCTTACCCTGCCACCGAGGCGGCCCGGCGCGCCACCCGCTCGAACTCGTAACGCTGCAACATGGCGGCGCTGCACTGCCGGACGCGGTCCCGCCGCACAATGGCGCCCCGGCAATGGATCCTCACTTCCACCCCTTCTTCCGAAGAGGGCAAGTAGATGAAAAACTCCAGCAACTGGCTCTTCTCCAGCTTCTCTCCGGGGTCCTCGATGAGGACGCCCCGGGAGCTGATGTTCCGGGTCTGTAGCCGGAGCGTCACCTGCCGGTCGCCGATTCTGAACACCTCGACGGGCAGGCGCAAGTCAAATCTGCGAGAACGACGTTTCTCTGCCACAGCCTGGCCTTTACTCCATCTAAGTACTTTTTCGTACGCCGGTCAATCAGATACACGCAGATATCCACAGGGCGGCGACTGCTTCAGTACTAGGTATCTCGGGCCGGTTTGAGGCGTTACGGTTCCGTTTCCACCACCGGAAGACCCGGCGGAGGTTGAAACCGGAATGAAGAATCCTGTACAGGCACGTTACGTTGCTCGTTCCAAAAGCGAAACTCCATCGCCGTTGCATCCAACTGGTGGATTACCAGGCGCTGAATGCCGCCGTCCGCGCCCAGAAAAAAGTCCACGCGCGCGAAGGGCAACCGGTTGCTCTTTGGCCAGGCGGACAGGACTGTAGCGCCGTTCTGTTCTGACAACTCGAATGTCGAGAAGGTTCGCCGCAAGTCCAGCCTGCCCAGCAGAAAGGCCAGCGGCGCTCTGAAATCATCCGCCTCCTTGAGCCGCGCCCGCTCCACCTGCCGGGCGCCCGGCGAGTAAAGCCAAACCCACTTGCCATCGCACACGAAGAGCTTGCCCGCCGGGCGGTCATATTCCCAGCGCATGCGTCCCGGTTTGCGCAGGGTCAACACGCCGGTCTCCACTCGTCTGGGCCGCCCAGCCACCAGATGGGTTTGCTCGAACCGCGCCTGGAGCGTGGCAGCGCGGTTGTAGCGTTGCTCGAGCGAGCGGATGACGGAGGCGACTTCTATGCCGGATGCCGGCTGCAAAGCAAGAACGGCGGCGGCGAGGGCGAGAGCGGTCACTCGCGGCCTCCCTCGTCGGCAGGCGGCCAGGGATCGCCCCAATCGGCCTTGCGCGCCTGCTTCCACAGCGCGTCCCGCCGCCGCACCGCCTGGCGTTCGACGCCCTGCGGAGTGCACAGCGTGAGCCCGATCCAGCCGGGGCGCACCTCGGGATGCCGAAGAATGCGCGCCGCGGGGCGCGGGGCGTCCGCTTTCAGCGCGGTCAGATAGCAGAACTTCTCATCCTCAAAGCCCAGCGAGCCTCCCTTCAATTGCCGGTGCAGCCGCGACCGTTCCACCCGCACGGCGAAGTGGCACCAATCGCCGTCCTGCATCGGGCATGCCTGCCCATGGGGGCAGGGCGCGAGCAGGCGCGCGCCGGCTTGCAGGAGCTGGCGGCGCGCCTCCAGCAGAAGTTCAAAACCTTGCGGCGTGCCGGGCTCAACCAGGATCAGCGCCTTGCCGGCCAGCCGCCAGGCTTCGTCGAGCAGTTTGGGCCGCGCCGGCGGGGGCAACTCGTTCAACACATAACAAAGGCTCGCCACATCGTGAGCCTGAAGGCCGGGGAGCCGGGTCAGATCGGCGCAGATGCGCCGGGCCGGACGCAGGTCGTCCCAGTGCGGGTTTTCGTCAACCAGCGTAGCCAGGCAAGGCGCCACCCACGCGGCCGCACCCGGGCCGGCGCCAAGGTCGAGCCAGGAGTTCGGAGTGAAGGGAAGCTCGGCGGCCGCGCGCGTGAGTGCCGCGTACGTCGCGGGAAGCCGGGTGGCGGCGTAGGCGGCGCGGAGGAGGGGTGAGTCCAGCGGAAGGGGAAGCCCGCGGCGGTAGGCTTCGCTGATGCGGGCGGCAGCGTGAGCCAGTTCGCCTGTGGGGAAGGCGGCGGCGAGGGCGGAGATCGCCTCCTGCAAGGGGGCGGGAATTTGCGCGGTCTGCATGGCAGGGGAGGTGTCAGGCGCCGGATCCGGACAAGGGGCGCGCCTTGCCACGGATCTGAAGCAGGGAGAAATGCCGGAGGGAATGATTGGAGGCGCGGGCGGGAATCGAACCCGCGAATAAAGGTTTTGCAGACCTCTGCCTTACCACTTGGCTACCGCGCCTTTGGCCGGTTCGGTTCAATCCCAATATAGCGCAGCCCGGCGGCCCGCGTCGCTGTGCGGGCTCACTTGCCCGCCACCAGCATGCGCAGGGACACCGCCAGCAGAAACACCGCGTAGACGCGGCGCGCCGTCTCCGGCGACATGCCGAGCGTGATCTTCGCCCCGAAATAGAAGCCCACGAAGAGCCCGGCCGCCACCAGCGCCGCGTAGACCAGGTTGACGTGCCCGTTGCGGTAGTACTCGATCGCTCCCAGCAGCCCCACGGGCGGGATCAGCGCCGCCAGCGAGGTGCCCACGGCGTCGAAATGAGGCAGTTTCAGCAGCAGGATCAACGCCGGCACGATCACCAGCCCGCCTCCGATCCCGAACATGCCTCCAAGCACTCCGGCCACCAGGCCGATTCCAAGAAGCGGCAGATAGGTTTGCATGGCTGCTGGCCAGTTTACTCGACTGCCCCGGCGCGCCGCCAACGGATTTCTTCCCTTCCGGCGGCGCGCAGGTAATCCTTTTCGGATATGGTTCCGTCTTGTGGGTTAGGATGAGCGCAATGGCAGAACCGCTCGCCGCCGCGGGCGCTGCAACCCGGCACTCCGATTTCAGCGGCTGGATGCTGGCGGAACAGCCCCGCATCTTCCGGATCTGCCAGCGCATGCTGGGAGACAGCGATGAGGCAAGCTCCGCCACGCAGGATGTGTTTCTCAAGGCCTACCAGGCGTGGGAGCGCACTGCGGCCGAACTGGACGACCCCGCCCGCTGGGTTACGCGGATCGCTGTCAACACATGCCTGGACCGCCTGCGCTCCCGGCGCTGGCAGTTCTGGCGCAAGCGCCCCGACGGGCCGGACGAAGAGATCATCCTCGCCATGGCGCCGGCGCGCGAGCCCGACGGGGAGGCGCAGGTTTTCGCCCGGCAGATCGCCCGGCGGCTGGCCGCGGCGCTCGACCAGCTTTCGCCCCGCCAGCGCGCCGTTTTCACGTTGCGGCATTTTGAGGATTACGCGCTGGAAGACATCGCCTCGCAACTCGGCCTCGACGTCGGCACGGTCAAGGCGCACCTGGCGCGAGCCGTGGCCAAGCTGCGGGAGGAATTGAAGGACCTGTACGGCATGAGCCGGGGAGAACGGACATGAACGAAGCCCTCCGCCATCTCGACGACGAGCATCTCCTGCTTTCACTTTATGGCGCGGCCGCGCCGGAGACCGCCGCCCACCTGGAGGGTTGCGCGGAATGCGCCGCCCGGCTGCGCAATCTGGAAGCGCGCCGTTCGGCGTGGCTGGCCGCGCCGGCGCCGCCTGCCGACGCGCCGCGTCTCCGCGCCCAGCGGGAAGCGGTGTACCGCGCCATCGAGCAGGACCGCCGGCGCCCTTACTGGCGCGCGCTTCAGGCGGGCGTGCTGGCTTGCTCGGTCCTGCTCGCGGTGCTGCTGTACCGGCCGGCGCCCCCGCCGGTGGAGAGCGCCGGCAACCAGGCCATCTCGGACCAGCAGCTTTACAACGATCTGGCTGAAATGATGAACCGCGACACGCCCGCAGCGGCCGAGCCGTTGATGGCGTTGTTCGCGCCCCAGCAATCCCAGGAGTCACAGCAACCATGACCCGCCTTTGTCTGATGCTGATTCTCAGCGGCGTCCTGTTCGCGCAGGCCCCGCCCGGATACTTCAACTGGTGGGACTCGCCCATCGCCAACGATCTCAATCTGTCGGAAGACCAGAAGAAGCAGATCCGCTCCATCGTGCAGGAGTATCGCGACCGCCTGATCGACCAGCGCGCCGCCTTGCAGAAGGCCGAATTGCAATTCGGCGACCTGTTCGCCGAGGAGTCGCCCAACCCGGCGCGCGCCGAACAGGTGATCGAGCAGCTTGTCGCGGCGCGCGCGGAACTGACGCGATCCATGTCCCGCATGACGCTGCGGTTGCGCGCCGTGCTGACGCCGCAGCAGTTCCAGGAGCTGCAAAAGCGCCGCCCGCGGCTGATGCCAGGGCCTGGCGCGGGGCCGATGATGGGCCCGCGGATGCGCGAATTCCAGGAGCGCCGGCAAAAGAAGGCGGCGCCCAAAGGCCCTGGCGCGCCCATCTAACGGTTCTTCCCGTCCGGCCTTGACGGGAGAACGCGCTGCCTCCCGTCGCACGCCGCCGTGCGCTCGCTTTGTCCCTGCCCGTTTTCGGAGGAGGATTTCTCGCAATGAAGAATTCATTGCCGGCCCGGTCCGCAGTGCGCTTCCTGTTGGCTGCCGCACTCTGGCTGGGCCATGGCGCCGGCGCCGCCGGCCAGGCTTATGACCCTCTGGCGCTGGCGCCCGGCGCCGCGCCGGAGGTGGCCGATCTCACCATCCGGGATGCCAAGCGCCAGCGCGATATTCCGGTGCGCGTGTACCTGCCCCGGGCCACGTCCCCGGCGCCGGTGATCCTGTTCAGCCACGGGCTGGGCGGATCGCGCGAATACGGCCGCTATCTGGGCGAGCACTGGGCGGTGCGCGGCTACGCAGCCGTGTTCCTGCAACACCCCGGCAGCGACGAGTCCGTGTGGAAGGGCGCGCGGAAGCGGCAGCGCATGCAGGCCATGCAGGAGGCGGCCAACGCTCAGAACTTGCTGCTGCGCGCGGGCGACGTCACCGCGGCGCTCGATCAACTGGAGCGATGGAACGCCGAGCGCGGACACAAGCTCGCCGGGCGGCTGGACCTGGCGAGGATCGGCATGTCCGGCCATTCCTTCGGCGCGATCACCACGCAGGCGGTGTGCGGGCAGAAGATGGGCGGGTCAGCCCGCCTGGCCGATCAGCGCATCTCGGCCGCGTTGATTTTCAGCCCCAGCAGCCCCCGGCAGGGATCGCCGCAGCAAGCCTTCAGCGGCATCACCATGCCGTGGCTGCTGATGACCGGTACGGAGGATGTCTCGCCCATCGGCGGCATCGACGTCGCCTCGCGGCTCGCCGTCTATCCCGCCCTGCCGCCGGGCGGCAAGTACGAACTGGTGCTCGACGGCGCCACGCATTCGGCGTTCTCAGACCGGCCGCGGCCCGGCAGCGGCGGCTCCTCGAACCCGAACCACCACCGCGCGATTCTCGCTCTCAGCACCGCGTTTTGGGATACGTACCTCCGCGGCGACGCCCGCGCCAAAGAGTGGCTGCACGGGGCGGGGCCGAAGTCGGTTCTCGAACCGCGCGACCGGTGGCAGATGAAATAACCGGGCGCTGCCGGGTGGAACAAGCGGCCGGCGGAGCGCTCCCGTGAGCCGGCGCGGCCATGCCGTTGCCGGGCCTGTTCTGGTTCCCAGGCGCGAGCGGCATTCCACGCCCGGAGGCAGCGCCATGGGGCGCCGGCGGCGCGCACAGTGGGGCGCGTCCGGTCCGTGGCACACTGGGAAGACACGAGATGAGCCATCCGAAACAGGAACTGCGCCTTTTGTGCGTCGGCGGCGCCCGGCCGAATTTCATGAAGGTGGCGCCGCTGCTGCACGCTCTGCGCTCCGACAGCCGCTTCCATCCTTTGCTGGTTCACACGGGGCAGCACTACGATCACCAGATGTCGGGCGCGTTTTTCCGCGATCTGGGCCTGCCGGACCCGGATTTTTATCTGGGCGTGGGGCCGGGCTCCCACGCGCAGCAGACGGCGGAGATCCTGAAGAGCTTCGAGCCGGTGGTGCTCGATGTGCGGCCCGATGCCGTGGTTGTGGTGGGCGATGTCAACTCCACGCTCGGTTGCGCACTGGTGGCCGCCAAGCTCTGCGTGCCAGTGGTTCATGTGGAGGCGGGGTTGCGCAGCTTTGACCGCACGATGCCGGAGGAGGTGAACCGGGTTCTGACAGACGCCATCTCCGACCTCCTGCTGGTGACCGAGCCGAGCGGGCTGGCGAACCTCGCGCGCGAGGGTGTGGACGCCGCCAGGGTGCGGCTGGTGGGCAACCTGATGATCGATTCGCTGCGCAGGCATGTGGACCAGGCCCGGGAGCAGCGCATGGCTGAGCGGCTCGGGCTGAAGCCGCACGGATTCGGCGTGGTGACGCTCCACCGGCCGGCCAATGTGGATGAGCCTGCCGCGCTGCAGGGCATCCTGGAGGCGCTGCTCGAGATAGCCGCGGAGCTGCCGCTCGTATTTCCGGTGCACCCGAGGACGCGGGCCAGGCTTCCTGCGGCTGACACGCTGTGCCACGAGCGGATCCGCCTGCTGGATCCGTTGTCGTACCTGGAGTTTCTTGGCTTGATGGCGGAGTCGGCGGCGGTGTTCACTGACTCCGGCGGGATTCAGGAGGAGACCACGGTGCTGGGCATTCCGTGTTTCACGCTGCGGGACAACACGGAGCGGCCGGTCACGATCGAGCAGGGCACCAACGTCCTGGCGGGGACGACCACGGAGTCCATTCTCTCAGCCTGGCGGCAGCATGGCCTGCGCCGGCCGGGCGCGCGTACTCCGGACCTGTGGGACGGGCAGGCCGCAGCCCGCTGCGTGCAGGCGATCAAGGATCATTTTCTGCGGCGGTGAGGGCAGCCGCCAGAGCGGGAGAGATCAGCGCCCGGCGCCGGTGATGTGCACCAGCGGCGCCGGCCGGGTCTGCGAGTCGAGCGCGCGGCGGGGATCGGCGAGCGTCTGCGGAGCGCGCCAGAAGTCGAAATACGACGTGTAGTGCACGCAACTGACGGTGCAGTGCGGCGCGCAGTCCTTCTCCGTGAGGTACTCGCGGCGGAAGTCGTCCATCGTGTACTCGGCCAGCGGCTTGGCCGGGTAGCCGCGCTGTTGCGAGCAGTAATGCACCAGCCCGTCTTCGCAGATGTAGAGGTAGCGGGCGCCGGCGCGGCACCGCCACTGGTTGGGCAGCCCCTTGGCGATGTTCTCCTGGAAGAAGCTCAACTGCGAGTAGTTGCGCTTCTCCATGGCTTTCACCTGGATGTAGATTTCCCGCTCGCGCTCGTTGAGCGGCTTGAGCTGCCCCGTATGGTCGTGGATGATGCCGATGGTGGAGCTGAAGCCCAACTCGAGGGCGCGTTTGGCGATGACGAGCGCATCCTCGGGGTGGCGGACGCCGCCGCCCACCACGGAATTGATGTTGACGTGGAACAGGGCATGCTTTGCCAGCAGTTGGAGCTTCTTGTCGAGCACCTTCAGGCTCTTCTTCGACACGTCGTCCGGCATGACGTTGTCGATGGAAATCTGCATGTGGTCGAGTCCGGCGTGGTTCAGCCGCCCGATCTTCTCGCTGGTGAGCAGGTAGCCGTTGGTGATGAGCCCGGCGATGGCGCCGTTGCGCCGGATGCGCGTGATGATCTGGTCCAGGTCCGGGTGCAGCAGCGGCTCGCCGCCGCTGATCGTGACAATCGACGTCCCGAGCCGCCCGAGCCGGTCGACTCGCTCGAACATCACCTCCGTATCCACGGGCCGCGAAACGTCGTCGTACTCGTTGCAATAGGCGCAGGAGAGGTTGCAGCGGCGGATCGGCACGATGTGCGCCATCACGGGGTGCTCGACGTGAACCGCACCCCAGGCAATCATCTTCAGCTCGCGCAATCGTCTCTTCAAAGCTGCCCAGTCTCGGCGGGCGCGGAATCCGTGATCCGTCATGAACTACCTGCTATTATCTCCGACGCCCGCCGCCGGGGGGAAGATTCAGGGTTCAATGGCGAAGACGCGCCGATGAATGGCGAAAAAACGGCCTTGAACGGCGGGTCACTGTTTCTTCGCCGGGGGCTTCGGCGCCGCCGGCGCGGGCTCGTCGACCCCTTCGAAGGTGATGGTCGTCTCCGCCTTGAACTGCTTGTAGTCGCGGTAAGTGATGACCAGCTTGATCGGAATGGGGCCGGATTCGAAGTTCAAAACGTCGTTGGATGCCGTGTAGGTGGGGAACCAGAACTTGCCGTCGATCTGTTCCCGCCAGGTTTCGAACTTCGGGAAGCGCTGCCCGGCCACGCGCTTGCCTGTGCCGACGCCGCGCCCGTATGTCTTGACGATCTGCAGGTCGCGGTCATCCACCCAGACGATGCCCGCGAAGTAGCGCTGGCCCTCGGCCATCGCCTTCGGTTTGACGGCGAAGACGTAGCAGCCGATTTCGTCGAGCTTCTCGCGCCCCAGATAGCGCACGCGGTAGTTGGGCAGGTCCTTCAGCGTGAAGACAAAGGGCTGCACGTTGCGCATGTCCTGTTCGTCCTCCGGCGTGAAGATGATGTTGCGCAGCGTGTTCATGGGTGCGTACGTGACGCGCTCAATCCTCTTGCCGGACTTGTCGAACAGGATGTCGGCCTCCATCTCCATCTTGCCCACCGGGCGGCGGTCCGGGCCGAGCTCGTCAAAGCGGTAGCGCTGGCGCCAAGTGTAGTTTTCCCGGGCGCGCGCGAATTCGGTCTCTTTTTCGGCCATCTTCTGGATGATGCGCTCGATCTCCTCCGGCGAGGGGTCGGGCGCGTTCTGCGCCAGAGCGGAGGAGGCCGCGATCAGGGCGGCGGCGAGCAATGGCTTCATTTCGTCCCTCCCACCCTCGTTGGATGCTCCCCGCGGCCAAGGCGTTGCGGCGGTCAGCCGAGAAGCTGTTTCGCGATGGTGAGCAATTGCATGTTGGTCGTGCCTTCGTAAATGCGGCCGATTTTGGAATCGCGGAACAGCTTCTCCACCGGGTAGTCGCGCGTGAAACCCACGCCGCCGAAGATCTCGATGGCGCGCGAGGCCGCGGTTTCGGCAATCGTGCTCGCCCAGTACTTGGCCATGGCCGCTTCCTTCACAAAGTCCAGCCCGGCCTCGCGGCGGCGGGCGGCGTTGTACACCAGCAGCCGCGCGGTCTCCACATCCGTGGCCATTTGCGCCAGCTCCATGCGCACCGCCTGAAACTCGGCGATGGGGCGCCCGAACTGCTGCCGCTGCTTCGCATACCCGGCGGCATGCTCCAGCGCCGCCGCGGCAAGCCCGGTCATTTGCGCCGCGATGCCGATGCGGCCGACATTCAGCGTTTCCATGGCGATCTTGTAGCCTTGGCCCGGTTGGCCCAGCACGCTTTCGGCGGGAACGCGGACGTCCTCCAGGATCAGCTCGCAGGTCGAGGAAGCGCGAATGCCCAGCTTGTCTTCCTTGCGCCCCACTTGCAGCCCCTGCGCATCGCGCGGCACGAGGAAGCAGGTGATGCCCCGGTAGCCGGCATCGGGGTTGGCGTTGGCGAACACGAGGAACAGGCCTGCTTCCGCGGCGTTCGTGATCCACAGCTTGCGGCCGGTGATGCGGTAGCCGCCATCCGCGGCAGCCGCACGCGCCGCCAGGGCAAAGGCGTCGGAGCCCGCGCCGGCTTCGCTCAACGCAAATGCGCCCACGGTGTCCGCAGCCAGCCGGGGCAGCCATTGGCTCTGCTGCTGCTCCGTGCCCCAGCGCTGCAGGGCGTAGTTCACCAGCGTGTTCTGGACATCCACGACCACGGCCACGGCGGGGTCCGCCTTGGCGATTTCTTCGATGGCAAGCAGCGCCTGCGTCAGCGTGCCGCCTTGCCCGCCTCGCGCTTCCGGGATCTCGATGCCCATCAAGCCCATCTCGAAGAGCTGCCGCAGCAGCGCCGGGTCGAGCCGGCCGGATTCGTCCATGGCGCGTGCCCGCGGCGCAATCTCCTTCCTCGCGAACTCGGCGACGGCGGACCGGAACAGCGAGTCTTCCTCGCTCCAGACCAGCAGGGGCGCGGGCGCGGCGCCGATGGTCGGCTCGTGGGTCGGCATGCCATCATTAAACCATGCCGTCATCGTTTCTCCCGGACTGGAAGGCAGTCGCGGAAGCGCACAAAGTCGAGTTGCCGGAAGTTTCCCTGCTGCGGCTGGCAGGCCTGTCGCGCACCATGCTGGGGCTGCGCGGCATGCTCGACTGGGGCGAGGAGCCGGCCGAGGTGTTCCGGGTGGACCTGCCGCAGCCGGAGCCGCGGCCATGACGTTGACCGAAGCGGCGGCGGCGCTGCGCCGGCGCGAGGTCAGCGCAGTCGAGCTGACTCTGGAATGTCTGGCGCGGATCGAAAAGTGGAACCCGGAGCTGAACGCCTTCATCACCGTGACAGCCGACCTGGCGATGGAACAGGCGCGGCGGGCGGACGCCGAACTGGCCTCGGGCATGGACCGCGGCCCGCTGCACGGCATCCCCATTGCGCACAAGGACCTTTTCTGCACCCGCGGCATCCGCACCACCGGCGGCTCGAAGACCTTTGCCGAATATGTGCCGGAGTTCGATGCAACCGTGGTGGAGAAGCTCGCCGGCGCGGGCGCGGTGATGGTGGGCAAGACGAACCTGCACGAGCACGCCTACGGCATCACCTCGGAGAACCCTCACTATGGCGCGGTGCGCAACCCGTGGGACCCGGAGCGCAGCCCGGGCGGGTCATCCGGAGGCAGCGCGGTGGCGGTGGCCACGGGCATGGCCATCGCCGCCACGGGCACTGACACCGGCGGCAGCATCCGCGTGCCGGCTTCCTGGTGCGGGATCACCGGGCTGAAGCCCACCTTCGGACGTGTTTCAAAGCATGGCGTGCTGCCGCTTGGCTATTCGCTGGACCATCCGGGGCCGATGGCGCAAACAGTGCGGGACACGGCGCTGCTGATGGAGGCCATGGCGGGGCACGATTCGAGGGACCCGAGTTCCGCTGACCGCCCCGTGCCGCGCTGCCTGCCGGAGGAAGGCGAACTGAGCTTGCACGGCGTCAGGATCGGCCTGCCGCGCAATTTCTACTTCGACCGGATCGACCGGGAAGTGGATGCCGCCGTGTACTTCATGGCGTATACGGCGGAGGACCTCGGTGCGCAGTTGCAACGGGTGCAGGTTCCCGACGGCGAGCAACTCAATACGCTGGCGCACATCACGCTGCTGGGGGAAGCCGCCGCCGTTCACGAGCCATACCTGCGCAAGCAGCGCAATACCTACGGAGACGACGTGCGCACGCTGCTCGACATGGGACGCGTGATTCCCGCCGTGGACTACTTGCAGGCGCAGCGGCTGCGGAAGCGGATTCTCGGCGTGTATCTGGACATATTCAGGCGCGTCGATGCGCTGCTGCTGCCGGCCACGCCGATGACGGCGCCGCGGATCGGGCAAAAGCAGGTGCAGATCGACGGCGAGATGGAAGACACCCGCATCGCCGCCACCCGCCTGCTGCGGGGCTTCAATCTGTTGGGGCTGCCCGTGCTTTCCATGCCTGCCGGCTTTTCCTCCGCAGGGCTGCCCATCGGATGCCAGTGGATCGGGCGCCCCTGGGACGAGCCGCTGCTGTTGCGCATCGGCGCGGCGCTCGAGGACCGGCTGCAACTCCGGCGGACGCCGCCGCGCTTCGCCTGACTCTGGCGCCGTTCTTGCAACGGCGGGCGGCCCGCGCTCATCCAACTCACCATGAAGCGGTCTGCTCTGTGCAGCCTGATCCTTGCCATGACTCTCAACATGAACGCCGCATCCTTCCCTGAACCGCCCATCGACGAGAAGCCCGCGCCGGGACTGCGCAAAGCCGTCTTCGCGGGCGGCTGCTTCTGGTGCACGGAGGCGGTGTTCGAGCTGATGGAAGGCGTCAAGGACGTGGTCTCCGGCTACTCGGGGGGCGCGGCGGAAACGGCCAACTACCGGCGCGTCTCGATGGGCGACACCGGCCACGCCGAGGCCATCCAGATCACCTACGACGCCTCGGTGGTGACCTACGGGCAGCTTCTGCGCGTGTTCTTCGAAGTGGCGCACGACCCCACCCAGCTCAACCGGCAAGGGCCGGACGTCGGCCCGCAGTACCGCTCCGCCATTTTCTATCTGAATGACGAGCAGAAGCGGATCGCGGAAGCCTACATCCGCGCGCTGAATGACGCCAAGGTGTTCCGCTCGAAAATCGTCACAGAACTGGCGCCCTTCAAGGCCTTTTATCCGGCGGAAGAATACCACCAGGATTACGCCGTGAACAATCCCGGCAATCCCTACATCTATTACAACGCCGTTCCGAAGGTCGAAAAACTCAAGAAAGCCTGTCCTCGCCTAGTGCGCGGCGGAAAGAAATGATCCTCCGTTTTTCAGGAAAGAGCGCATGAAAATCGCGGAATTCGACGACTCGGGCCGCTTTCTCGGCTACGCCGAAGTGGAGCCTCTCCGCAAGGACGAAGACGAATGGCGCCGGGAACTTCCCCCCGGCGTCTGCTTCGTCACCCGGAACAAAGGCACGGAGCCGCCCTTCACCGGCGCTCTGTGGGACAACCATGCGGACGGCATCTACCGCTGTGTCTGCTGCGGCACGGCGCTGTTCGGCTCGCAGGCGAAATTCGAGTCAGGCACGGGGTGGCCGAGCTTCATTCAGCCGCTGGATCCGCTCAATCTGCGCACGGAAAAGGACCACTCCTGCGGCATGGTTCGCGTCGAGGTGCTGTGCGCCCGTTGCGGCGCGCACCTCGGGCACGTCTTTCCCGACGGCCCCCCGCCCACGGGCCTGCGCTATTGCATGAACTCCGCATCCCTCCGTTTTGTGCCGCGCCCCGTGACCGGGTGAGAATTGGCGCGCGGCGCGCCGATCCGATATAGTTTGCGGCGGAGGACCTTGCCCATGAACCGCCGCTCCTTTCTCGCCGCCGGCAGCGCGGCGCTGGCCGCGCAGGCCGCCCCCGAATATGATCCCGTGATGCAGGCAGGCGTCTATGTCTGGACGCAGCACTATTCCCGGCAGGGCAAGCGCGCGCAGGATCACATTGCCGACATCTGTGCCGCGTTTGCGCGCGCCGGCTACCGGGACGTGGAGCTGATGAACCTGTTTTTCGAGCCGGGGCTGGACCGCGTCACCTTCCGCGCGCTCGAGGCAGCCGGGCTGCGGTGTTCCACCGTCTACAACGGCGGGCCGATGCACACACGCGAGGCGGCGCGGCAGACCATTGCCGCGACGGTCGAGCTGGCGCAGCGCATCCAGCGCAACCGTCCGCTCGACGCGGTCGTGTTCAACCCCAACCCCGCCGGCCGGGACAAGACGGATGAGGAGCTCAAAGTGCAGGCGGAAGCGCTGGAGACGCTGGGCTGGGCGCTGTGGAACTCCGGCGTCCGGCTGATGCTGCACCAGCACGCGCCGGAGTTGGCCGGCAACGGGCGCGAGTGGCGCTTCATGCTGGCCCACACCGACCGCCGCTACATGCGGGTTTGCCTCGACACGCACTGGGTTTACCGCGCCGGGCTCGACGTCATGACGCTGCTCAAAGAGTGCGGCCCCCGACTCTACGGGCTGCACGTGCGGAATTCCAGGGGCGGCGTGTGGACGGAGGAGTTCGGCGACGGCGACATCGACTACAGGCCGGTGGCGCAGCACCTCCGCGATGCGGGCTTCACGGGGTATCTTTCAGTGGAACTCGCCTGGGACAAGGAAACGCCGGTCACGCGCCCGCTGGAGGAGAGCCTGCGGCGGAGCCGCGAGTACGCCGAACGCATCTTCGGAATCGCCTCCCGTTAAACTGAAGGCATGCGAAAGCTGACCAGCATGATTTGGCTCTCCCTGGCGCTGTCGGCGACCCTGGCGGCGCAGAAGAGCGGGATTCAGAAAGAAGATCTCGACCCGAACTGCAAGCCGTGCGAGGATTTCTGGCGGTACGCCACGGGCGGCTGGCTTGACCGGAATCCCATTCCCGCGCGCCAGGCGCGCTGGGGCACGTTGCCGGTGATCAACGAACGGAACCGCGAGCGGCTGAAAACGATCCTCGAGGAAGCGGCGGTTGCGGAGTCCGGCGCGCCCGCGCATGTCCGGCAGATCGGCGATCTCTACGCCGCCTGCATGGACACCGCGGCCATGGACGCGCGCGGCGCGGAGCCGATCCGCCCCCTGCTTGAGAAGATCAACAGCGTCTCCAGCCTGGACGGGCTGCGCGCCTTGCTGGTGGAGTTCCAGATGACGGGGATCTCGCCGGCGGTGCTGTTCGCGTTGCCGGACCTGAAAAACAGCAAGGAGATGATCGCCAACATCGGCGCGGGAGGCATCTCGCTGCCGGACCGCGACTATTATTTCCGCGAGGACCCTCGGTCTCAGAAGATCCGCGAAGAGTTCCTCAACCACGTCGAGCAGATGTTCCTGTTGCTGGGCGAGCCGCAGGACAAAGCGGCTGCCGCGGCGCAGAAGGTGATGGCGTTTGAAAAAGAACTGGCCGGGGCGATGCTGACGAACGTGCAGCGCCGCGATCCGTATGCCCGCTACCACAAGATGGATCTGGCCGGCGTGAATGCGCTGACGCCGAATTTCGACTGGAAGGCCGTGTACCGGCTGTTTGATCTGCCCGAGTCGACGCCGGTGAACGTCAGCGAGCCGGAGTTTCTCAGGAAGTTGAACGCGCAGATGACCGCCGTGCCTCTGGAGGACTGGAAGACGTGGCTGCGCTGGCGCGTGGCCAAGAGCGCGGCGGGCCTCCTGTCGAAGCCGTTCCGCGACGAGGATTTCCGTTTTTCGAGCACCGTCCTGACGGGAGTGAAAGAGCCGCTGCCGCGCTGGCAGGAGTGCGCCAACACGGTGGACCGCACGCTGGGCGATGCGCTCGGCCAGGAATTTGTGAAGCGCTATTTCCCTCCGCAGGCGAAGAAACGCATGCTGGAATTGGTGGAAAATCTCCGCGCCACGCTGAGCGAAGAGCTGGAAAAAGCCGGCTGGCTGGCGCCGGAGACGAAAAAGAACGCCGTGGCGAAGCTGAACGCCTTTTATGCCAAGATCGGTTATCCGGACCGCTGGCGCGAGTATTCGGGCGTTTCCGTGCGCCGGGACCGCTTCTTCGAGAGCGTGCGCTCCGCGGCGGATTTCAACCGCAAGTACCAGATCTCGAAGATCGGCAAACCGGTCGACCGCAACGACTGGGGCATGACGCCTCCAACGGTGAACGCCTATTACAATCCGACGATGAACGAAATCGCGTTTCCGGCGGGCATCCTGCAGCCGCCGCTGTTCGATATGGAGGCCGATGACGCGGTCAACTACGGCGCCATCGGCGCGGTCATCGGGCACGAAATGGGGCACGGCTTCGACGATCAGGGTTCGAAGTACGACGCCGAAGGGAACCTGCGGGAGTGGTGGACTCCGGAGGACCGCAAGAAGTTCGAGGAGCGCACCGCGTGCGTCATCGAGCAGTACAACAACCTCGATGTGGGCGAAGGATTGCGCCACAACGGCAAGCTGGTGGTGGGCGAGGCGCTGGGCGACCTGGGCGGGCTCACGCTGGCTTACCGCGCCTACAAGCGTTCCCTGAAAGGCAAGGAAGGCCCCGTGCTGGACGGCTTCACCGCAGACCAGCGTTTCTTCCTGGCGTTCGCGCGCACCTGGGCGACAATCGACCGTCCCGAGGCCATGCGTTTGCGGTTGAATACGGACCCGCACCCCCTGCCGCGCTTCCGGGCGATCGGCACGTTGCAGAACATGCCCGAATTTCACAAAGCGTTCGGGTGCAAGCCGGGCGATGCCATGGTTCGCCCTCCGGAGAAACAATGCAAGCTCTGGTAATTCTTGCTCTCGTTGCCATGGCGGCGGCAGGGCAGACGTTTACCGTCACTCTGCCCGCCGCCCGCGCGGACAAGCCGCTCGACGGGAGGCTCCTGTTGCTGCTGTCGGCCGATGCCTCCGCCGAGCCGCGGTTCCAGATCGCCGACGGGCCGAAGACGCAGATCGTCTTCGGCATGGATGTGGAGGGGTGGCGTCCGGGCACGGCACTGACGTTCCGTCCCGACACGCCCGGCTACCCCTATGAACGCCTGAGCGACGTGAAGCCGGGCAACTACTTCGTGCAGGCGGTCTTCGACATCTACGACACGTACCGGCTGAAAGACGGGCGCGTTCTCAAGCTGCCCGTGGACCGCGGCGAGGGGCGCCAATGGAACCGCGCGCCGGGCAACCTGTACTCGAAGCCGCGGCAGGCGGCGCTCTCGCGCAGCGCGAAGATTGCGGTGGCGCTGGAGGAAGCGATGCCGCCCATCGAGCCGCCCAAGGACACGAAATACATCCGGCACATCCGGATCCAGAGCCGCCTGCTGAGCGAGTTCTGGGGCCGCCCGGTGTATCTCGGCGCCCATGTCCTCCTGCCTCACGGCTTTGACGAACACCCGGAAGCCCGCTATCCGCTGATGGTGTTCCACGGGCACTTCCCGCACGACCTCGACGGCTTCCGCACGGAGCCGCCCGACCCGGACCTGAAGCCCGACTACAGCGAGCGCTTCCGGCTTCACGGCTACAACCGCATCCTGCAGCAGGAGGCGTATGACTTTTACCGGAAATGGACTTCGACGGATTTTCCGCGTTTTCTGGTCGTGGAAATCCAGCACGCCAACCCCTATTACGACGACTCGTACGCGGTGAATTCCGCCAATCTCGGCCCTTACGGCGACGCCATCATGCGCGAGCTCATCCCGGAAATCGAGCGCCGTTTCCGGGGCATCGGCCAGGGCTGGGCGCGCTTCACCTACGGAGGCTCGACCGGCGGCTGGGAGGCGCTGGCGGCGCAGATCTTCTACCCCGACGATTTCAACGGCACGTTCGCCGCCTGCCCCGACCCCATCGACTTCCGCGCCTACACGCTGGTCAATATTTACGAGGACCCCAACGCATACTTCGTCCAGGGGCCGCACCTGCGGGTGCCGCGCCCCGGCAAGCGCAACTGGCTCGGCGAAGTCTCGATCACGCTGGAGCAGATGAACCGGATGGAGCTGGCGCTCGGAACCAAAACCCGCAGCGGGCAGCAGTTCGACATCTGGGAGGCGGTCTACTCGCCCGCCGGGCCGGATGGCTATCCGGCGAGGATATTCGACAAAATCACGGGCGTGATCGACAAGAAAGTGGCTGAATACTGGCGGGAAAACTACGATCTGCGCCACATTCTGGAGCGCGATTGGGCAAAGCTGGGCCAGAAATTACGCGGCAAGATCCATATTTATGTGGGCGACATGGATAATTATTACCTGAACAACGCCGTGTACCTGATGGAGGAAACTCTCAAAAAGCTGAAGGACCCTCCCGCCGAGGCCACGGTGGCCTACGGCGACCGCTTCGAGCACTGCTGGAACGGCGATCCCAACTTGCCCAACGCGATCAGCCGGCTGCGGTACAACACCATGTACCTGCCGCGCATTCTTGAGCGGATCGAGAAGAATCATCCGCCCGGGGCGGACCTCAAGAGCTGGCGGCACTGATTCTCAGGGCAGCTTCTCGGTGAGGGTCACCGGCTCGCTGAGCCGGAATGTCAGCCGGGTTTCGCTCGGGAGCTCGGCGGGCTTGCCGCGGGTGGCCATGGCGCCCCCGGCGCCGGCGGCGCCGCCAATGGCCGCGCCGATGGCCGCTCCTTTGCCGCCTCCCGCAATGGCGCCGATGGCGGCACCGATGCCCGCCGCGACGCCGGCTTTGGCCACATCACTCTTCACGCCGCTTTCCGCCTCATGGCGGAAGGCGTCGGTGCGAACCTCCACTTTCTGGCCGTCGGCAGTGGTCAGTTCGTCAAGCTGCAGCACGAGAGCCGCTCGGCCTTTGACGCGCCCCGCGGCCGCCGCCTCGGCGACGCGCCCGCGCACCAGGGCGCCGCGCTCGGCAATGACCAGACCCTCGACAATCAGCGGGGCGTCGAGCGTGGCGAAGAAGGCGTCATGCGTGGAATGGCGCTCCGTGCTGAGGCTGTCGCGCAGCCGCACCGGAATCAGCGTGCCGGCCGGCACGGTGACCGTGCGGGGTTCCCGCTTCGGCGGCGCCGGCTTTTCCACGGCGGCCGGTTTCGCCGCCTCCGCCGGTGGCTGCACCGCGGGCGCGGGGGCGGGCGGCGGGAGGACGCGCACGTCCTGCGGGGCGGGCGATACTGAGCGGGGCGGTTCAGCGGCGGGCGCCGCCTGCGCCACCTCCACTTTCTTTGCTTGCTCACTGGCTGCCGTCTGCCTCGGCAAAGAGGCTGGCGGCTTGCGGGGGGAGGCGGTGCGCGCGGCGGAAGCCTTCGCGACAGGGGCGGGCTTCTCTTCCACCTTCGGCTCAGGGGGCGGCACTTCGCGAGCCTCCACCAGAGGCGCCGCCGCGGGCGCGGGCGCAGCGGCTTGTACTGCCGGCGCGGGCTGCGAAGGCGTCCCGGGTTCGCGGTCTTTCAATCCGAAGTACACCACGGTTCCCACGGCGATGCCGCCCGCCAGAAACGCCAGACCAAGCTTCTGCCACATCTTCCTGATCCTCACCCGTTGTGGACGCACGCGCAAGGCTTTCTGTTTCGGACAAGAAGGCGCTGCCCGGTAAAATGGAAATAAATGGTTCAGTTTCCCGCAGAGTTGCGCATCGGCCCGGTACGGATCCAGCCGGCGACGGTGCTCGCCCCGATGGCCGGGGTTACCGACACCGTCTTCCGGCGGCTGATCCGCGCGCAGGGCGGCTGCGGGCTGCTGATGACGGAGTTCACCAGTTCGCACGGGGTGGTGGCCACGCGGCGCCATCCGAACCGGAAGCGGCTCCAGAGCTTCCACTA
>Ga0272446_1000953_pt1 | contig 43796 bp, 37 predicted proteins | sample YNPCB0061_FD_194587 | JGI IMG/M metagenome (GOLD analysis project Ga0272446, IMG submission 194587) | Hot spring microbial mat communities from Yellowstone National Park, WY, United States - YNP-CB-006-1 | ecosystem: Environmental > Aquatic > Thermal springs > Hot (42-90C) > Sediment | place...
ACGACATGTGACACCGTTGACCGCCCTCCAGGTGCGTATCCTGGAGTTGCTGGGGTTGTCGCCCGCCGTCTACACCGCCCTGGCCGAAAATTGAGCAATGTCACTATTTTTTCAGCGAATGGACAGACATAATTCTCGACTTCGCAGTAAAGGTGCGTCTGGCGCCCCAACACGAAGCGGATTACAAGACACGGACATATTGCCAGGGAAAGCGAGATCAACATAATGCCAGGAATCACTGCACTGTCTGAGGAAGAAATCACGTCGGCGCTCCAGGGATTGCCCGGCTGGAGCGTCGTTAACGGCAAGCTGCATAAGGAATTCAAGTTCAAGCACTTCACGGCGGCCTTCGGGTTCATGACCAAAGTCGCCATCGAAGCCAATACCATGAATCATCATCCCGAGTGGTGCAACGTATGGAACAAGGTCGTGATCGATCTGGTTACGCACGAGGCAGGCAATCGAATCAGCGAACTGGATGTGCTGTTAGCCCGGAAGATCGAAGAAATGGCGTGAGATGCAGGCAGGTTGCAGAGTGTGTTTCATGTTCGGACGACTATCGCAGGTCATCGCCGTTGCATCGTGCGCAATCCTACTTGATGCACTCCCTACGCTCCGCTATACTTTGCGGAGCGTAATTGCTCGCCAGGTTAACGCGCCTGGCGTCACGAGTCATGCGTCACCTGTGACCTGTCACTCATGACGGGTGACGGCAGGAGCAGCCAATCAAAATCGGCAACGATATTTGCGCGCCATGCGGGGAGGAAGGGAATTTACCAGATGAACAGTGACTGTCTGATTCAGGATGCCACCGCCACCGGCGCTTCGTTGCTCCTGACCACTGCGTACGGGCCGCACGTCCACCCCACCGGGTTCGAGGTGCTGGCTGCTGAGTGGAATGATCTGGTCGCCCGCACGCGCTTCAATTCGATCTTTCTCACCCACGAGTGGCAGACAACCTGGTGGGCGGCGCTGGGGCAGGGTGATCTCTGGATCGTGGCGTTTCGCTGTCCGCAGAGCAAGGCATTGGTCGGGATTGCGCCGCTCTTCTTGCACACGGTGGAAAGCGGCGCCGACGCTGGCAAGCGTCAGTTCAACCTGGTTGGCTGTATCGAGGTCAGCGACTATCTCGACATCATCGCCGACCGCGATCGTGAGCAAGAGGTCTATGCGGCCTTGCTCGCCTGGCTGCATGGGTCCGATGCACCCGCCTGGGACATTCTCGACATTTGCAACTTGCCCGAAGCCAGCCGCACCTATCAGGTGCTGCCGGAACTGGCAGCGGGTTATCGCCTCAATGCCGCTGTCTTCCAGGAAGATACGGCGCCGCAATTCACCCTTCCCATGCGTTACGAGGAGTACCTGCACACCCTCGTCGACAAGAAGCAGCGTCACGAAATCCGCCGCAAACAACGCCGCGCCGAACGCGAGGCGACGATAGGGTTTCACCTGGTTGGGCCAGAGCACGTGCTCGAAGCTGAGGTGGACGACTTCATCGCCCTGCAGCGCGCCAGTCGCGCCGATAAGGCAGATTTCATGACGCCCCAGATGCGCCGATTTTTCCTCGCCATTGCCCGCCGGATGTTGGAAGCCGGCTATCTGCGGCTCTTTTTCCTGACCATCAACGGCGACAAGGCCGCGACGCTCTTTGCCTTCGAGTACGATCGACGCTTCTGGTTGTATAATTCTGGCTACGATCCAGACGCCCACGCTCAACTGAGCCCTGGCTGGGTGTTGCTTAGCTACACAATTCAGTACGCCATTGCTACAGGCTGTCGAGTCTTCGACTTCATGCAAGGCGACGAAGAGTACAAATATCGTTTCGGCGCCACCGATTACAAGGTGATGCGAGTGACGCTGCGGAAGGCAAAGTGATGCGTCAGTCGTCAAAGGTTGCTCAAGACGCCGCTCGTCCTGCGTGATGGCAGGATGAAGGGAAGAGCCACCCTTGACAAGTGCACAATCTGTATCCGAATGAATTCTGTGAGGCGCGATGCGAAGCAACGGCGCACCATCCAATGATCCCAACGCTCGCTACGACGACGGTGCGGATGACGACTACGAACTGCTCGATGATCTGGCTGACGAAGAGTTGCAGCGCGCCAATGCGCGGCAACGCGCCCGGCAGCGCGACTATCGCGCGCGGTACAGCAAGCCGGGGCGTCGTCCTGCTTCAGAACGTGAGGGCGCATTCAACGCGCTGCTCTGGCTGCTCGATGGCGCCACCGGCATTGTAGAGGAACTGCGTCACAACGATCTGGGGTTGCCAGAAGATTTCTGGGTGCATGCCACCGCTGCCCGCAAGGAGACGTTGCTGGCGCTGCGCGCCATCCTCGACGACTGGATCGATGATGAGGCTGAGGCGCAGACGCCGCCTGATGTCGATCCGCCAAAGCGGCGCGGTGGCATCGATATTGATTTCTGAGGCAGGATGGCGGGCATGAGCACGCGTCATGCCGCGCCGGATTGCCGGGCAATCGTTATGCCTGTCTGGGCGTCACGTCGGCTGGCTCCTCCGCAGCGACGCTGACCACACGTTCCTGCGCCACGATCACCTGCCCAATGCGCCCGCCCGGTGCGCGGCTCACCCAACGCCGCGCGGTCACGCTCACATCCACCCGGCGCTCGCCGCGCAAACTCGAATGATAGGCTGCCAGCTGCGCCGCCGCAAGGAGATCACGTTCATCGGGCGCGGCGCCCGCTGTGCGGAGAATCACATGCGCGCCGGGGGCGCCGCGCACATGCAACCAGGCGTCATCGCTACGCGCCAGTTGAAAGGTCACCTGTTCGTTCTGGCGTGCGTTGCGCCCGACGATGATCTCGGCGCCGCGCACGGTGCGATACCACAGAGGGCCGCCGTCGCCGCCAGCTGCTGGGCGGTCACGCCGCACAGGGGCGCGCGCAAAGCCAGCGCGCTGTAGCTCCTCAACCACGGCTGCCAGCTCCGGTTGATTGGCGGCGCGCTGTGCATCCAGGGCAAGCTGCGCCAGCCATGCCCGATCCGCCAGCAACGTGGCGCGGCGTTGCGGAATGATCTGCGCCGCGCGCTCCAGCTTGGCGGCGCGCTTGAACATGCGCTGCGCCTGCTCGACCGGTGTCATCGTGGCGTCAAGCTCGATACGCAGCGTGGCCTCGCCGGTGTCCACTGTCAGCACGCGCTGTCCTGGCGCCACCTGACTGGCTAACGCCAGCAGCCAGTTTGCCTGTGCGCGCAGCGCTGCGGCTGCGCCGGGCGCGGGTTCGTCGCCAGCCAATGCTGTCAACCGGCGCGTGACCTGTGCCTCAGCGCGGCCAATCTGCGCCAGCACCTGCGTGCGTCGCGCCGCATAGGGATCGACCGCTTGCGCGCCGGCATAGTTGCTAAAGAAGTGCTCCACTGCCACGTTCAGCGAGGGTTGGGGGTTGAACTGGCCGCGAAAGTGGATAGGATAGGCCGCAAAGCCGACCGGTGCGCCTGCCTCCTCAATCAGGCCGGGCTGCCACGCCCCGCTTGCCACCGGCGCCCAAAGCTCTTGCAACGCCTGCGCCACCGCCAGCACATTGGCGCCCTGCCCGGCGTTGCTGTCGACGGCGGCGCGCCAGGCGATCTCACGCGCCGCCGTCGGGCTAAGACCGGCAATGCCTGTCATCAGCGCCCTCCACAGCGGCCCTGGCTGGTCCATGATGCGTGCAAGCTGTGCGTAGTAGTCGGCGCTGCCGTCATCGCGCGGCGGCAATTTGGCGGGTGCTGGCGGCGCTGCATATGGCCGCCCCGGCAGCAGCGCGCGCCCTTCACCCACCGGCGGCAGGTGGCGCAGACACTCCAGAATGCGCCCCGCCGGAGTGAGCAACAGCGCGTTCGGCTGGCGTCCGATCAACTCAACGACCAGCGTCGTTGCGCCAACTTCGGCGTGTTCGAGCTCAAAGCGCACCACGCGCTCGGTCGGGTCCGGCTGGGCGATAGCAGTGAGCCGTGCATTGCGCGCATACTTGCGCAGCAACAAGAGCAGCGGCGTCTCGCCTGCCCCGCGTCGCAACTTGTAACCTACGGTGTGGATGCGCGCTGCACCGGGTTGCAGCGCCAGCAGCAGTTGATGACGCGTGCCAGGCGTGTAGATTTCGAAGCCAAGCGTGTTTTCATCGACCAGCAGCACTTGCTGAATCCGTCCGGGGCACAGGCTGTGGTTGAGTTCCGCGGCAATGCAGGCCAACGTCAGAGCATCGAAGTGCATGGCTGCTTACACCGGCTGGGGGTCGAGCCCCTGCTGCTGAAGCGCACGCGCCATCACTGGCTCGCGCTGCGCCATCGTGCCGCCGACGGCAAAGTAGGCGCTGACACTTGCGTACCAATCGCGCTTGACGCTCATGGCGGCGTAAGCCGATTCCAGCTCCGCGGCGGTGAAGTCAGCCGGGTAACTGTTGTCAAAGAAGCAGAGTGAGCGTGGCAGGCGTGGCTTGACCGGCGGGTATTTCTCTGGATCGATGACGCCAATGCACAGCCCGTACAGCGGCAACACGCCCGGCGGCAGCGCCAATTCCTGGGCGATAATGTCGGTGTGATTCTGCACAGCGCCGATGTAGCACGTGCCGTAGCCAAGCGACTCGGCGGCGACGACCATGTTCTGTGCGACCATCGTAGCGTCGGTGGCGCCGTAGATCAGACCGATCCGCGCGCGCATCCCCCATTCGCCGCCGCGGTGTTCCACCAACCGTCGCAGCCGGTGGACATCCACGCAGACAACAAAGAACTCAGCAGCGTCGCGAATATGCTGTTGATTGGCGCACAGGGTGGCAAGCCGATCACGCCGCGCGGCATCGGTGATGCGCACGAAGCTGTACATGTGGCCCTGCGCGTCGGTGGGAGCGCGCCGTCCAGCCTCGATGATCAGGTCAAGATCGCCTGGCGCCAGCGGTTCGGTCAAAAAGAAGCGCACCGAGCGGTGCTGGCCAAAGACAGCCAGGGCTGGTGGGAAGGTGACAGGTATTGGGTGCTCCATGCAGCTATCTCCTCAAGCGTGTGCAAATTGCTGTTGTACGAGCAATCTTACTGGAAAGGTGACCCGATCTATGTAATCAGGTGCGCCCTGGTGCTCGGAACAGCGCCCTGCTTTCAGCACCTGTGATAGATCAGCCAGGATGTGCTATGATATGCGCCGCGCAAAACCGACCGGGAGAACCAGGATACTGTACACCAAACGAGTGCACGTTGGCGCAAATAAGCCGCTGGTTGCGTGTCACGTGCTGCGTGCTGCGTAACGAGACGGAATACGCAGCACTCAATACGTGCATCATTGGTCTGTTTAAGCCCATGTGCACTAGAGAACAGCGATTGCGAGGGCGTCTATGATCACACCAGACCGCATCGTTTCCACCACCTGTCCCTACTGCGGCGTCGGCTGCAACCTGCACCTGCACGTCAAGGACGACTTCATCCATCGCGTCACCTCCCCGCACGACGCTGTGGTGAATCATGGCAACCTCTGCGTCAAGGGGCGCTTTGGCTACGACTTCATGTATCACCCCGACCGCGTCACCACGCCGCTGATTCGCAAGATGCCGCAGCAGCCAGGTGCGCGCACGCAGGCGTTCGACCGCAGCGAGTGGCGCGCAGTGAGTTGGGAGGAGGCGCTCGACTACGTGGCCGATCGGCTGGTCGAAATCTATTGGCGCGACGGCAGCCAGGCGCTGGCAGTCTATTGTTGCGCCAAAGCCACCAATGAAGACAACTACCTGCTACAGAAGTTGTTCCGTGCGCTCTTCCGCACCAACAACGTCGATCATTGCACGCGCCTCTGTCATGCCGGCAGCGTGGTCGCTTTGCAGATGGCGCTCGGCAACTCCGCCATGAGCAACACTGCGGCTGAGGTCATCCACAGCGACTGCTTCATCGTCACTGGCTCCAACACCACTGAGAATCACCCGATCATTGCGCTGCAAATGAAAGAGGCGGTGCGCAAACACGGCGCAAAGCTGATTGTCATCGACCCGCGCCGCCTGGAGTTATGCGACTTTGCCACACTCTGGCTGCCGCTCAAGCCGGGCGCCAACGTGCCACTCTTCTCGGCGATGGCGCATGTGATCGTCAAGGAAGGGCTGGTCAACCGCGCCTTTGTCGACGCGCGCACCACCGGCTACGACGAGTTTGTGCAGTCGTTGGAAGCCTTCACGCCCGAATACGCCGAAGCGATCACAGGCGTCGATCGCAGTCTGATCGTTGAGGCGGCGCGGCTGTACGCCACTGCCAGGAACGGCGCGATCTACTGGGGCATGGGCATCTCGCAGTTCAGCAACGGCACCGCCAGCGCCTTGGGGCTGATCCACCTGGCGCTGTTGACCGGACACATCGGGCGACCAGGCACGGGGCTGAATCCGCTACGCGGGCAGAACAACGTGCAGGGCGCCTCGGACGCCGGCGCCATGCCTTTTCACTATCCCGGCTACATGCCTGTCGACGATGCAGAGAACGCAGCCAAGTGGGAGCGGGCATGGAACATCGAGCCGGGCGGACTGAACCGCAAACGCGGCCTGACTACGACCGAGATTCTCACGCACGCGCATCCGGGTGGTGTGCGCGCCCTCTACATCATGGGCGAGAATCCGATGATGACCGAGCCGAATCTCAACGTCACCCGCCAGCACATGGAGCAGCTCGAATTTCTGGTGGCGCAGGACATCTTCATCAACGAATCGGGCGCGTTTGCCGATGTCTTCCTACCCGCTGCATCGTGGGCGGAAAAAGAGGGCACCTTCACCAACACCGACCGCCGCGTGCAACGTGTGCGCCGCGTCATCGCCCCGCGCGGCCAGGCGCGCCCCGACGCTGAGATCATTTGCGACCTGGCGCAGCGCATCGAGCAGCGGCTAGGACGCCCCACCAGCGCCGGCTGGCAATACGCCAGCCCAGAGGACGTTTTCCGCGAGATGGCGAGCGTGGCGACGATCTTTGCCGGCATCACTTACGACCGCATCGACAGGGTCGGGCTGCAGTATCCTGTGCCCGACGAGTCGCATCCGGGCACACCCTTCCTCTTCGCCGATACATTCCCCTCTGGGCGCGGGCGCTTTTTCCCTCTGGAGTACGTGCCTGTCGCCGAAGAAGCGGACGACGAATACCCCTTCATCCTCACAACCGGGCGCCTGCTAGAGCACTGGCACGGCGGCACAATGACGCGCCACTCGCAGCTCGACGCGCTCTACCCGGCGCCGTGCGTTGAGATGCACGCAATCGACGCCGCGCGGCTGATGGTCAACAGCGGCGACGTTGTGCGCGTCTCCTCACGGCGCGGGTCGGTCGTGCTACGCGTCGAGGTGTCGCCCAAGGCGCGGCCAGGCGTCGTTTTCATCCCAATGCACTTCAGCGAAGCCGCCGCCAACCTGTTGACGATCGACGCCCTCGATCCACAGGCGAAGATTCCTGAATTCAAGGCGTGCGCGGTCAACATCCAGATTGCCGATCGCACAGAAGCGCAGCAACTCCCTGCTCCGTCGCCGCGCGGTCGCTACTAAGCGTTAACCCAACCTTTACACGCCCCGTCGCTGCACAGGCGTCAAAGTTAATCCACCCCGTCTATGCTCTGCGTAGACAGGATGGTTTGATTTGTCCGCAAGGAGGGGTGGAAATGGGGACAACACGGACGTCAGAGGGGATACAGCTAGAGAGATTTCTTGCGCGGTGCCGGGCAGCAACGCTGCGCCGGGCGCTGTCCGAAGATTGGCTCAACGCCATTTTCCCAGACATTCGTCTGCTCATCGGCTGTGACCAGGGCGCAGAACTACACCTGGAGGGTGACGTCGCCACGCACACCGTGCTCGTCTGCATGGCATTGCCTATCTTCGCACGCCGCTATCTGGATCGCGAACCAGATTTTGTGGAGCGTCTGGCGGCGTTGATGCACGATTGGAGAAAGCCGATGTGTCGTCGCAACGCCCATCTGCGGCCGCCCTTTCCCGGTCACGAAGTGCAGGCTGCGGCTTTCACCCCCTTGCTGGCGCAGCGCCTCGGCTTGAGCAGCGCCGAGCAAGAACGCCTGCACTTTGTGGTCGCCCGACATGGGCTCGCCCACGAGTACCCCTATCTGTCGAAAGGCGAGCAGGAGCGGCTGGTTGCGTCGCCCCATTGGGCGTCGCTGGCGCTGCTGCAGGCTGCCGACGCGCACAGTTGCTGGTGTCCTGGCGGTGGTCACCTGCCGATCCACTGGGAACTCTTCGAACAGGCAGCGTTGTTGGCGCAAGAGCGCGCGGCGGGAAGCGGCGCAGCTTCAGCATCCGCCATTGACAACTGGCGCTATGCGCCGCCATACGATGCCCTGGCGCCAATGCTTGCAACCCAAACAACCTGGTTGTGACAAAATGCACAATTGGCGATCCCAAATCTTGTGCATTTTGCCCGATGCACGTATAATGGTGTCCATACTACAATAAGTGTGAAGTTTACTGGGGAGCAAACTTCGCACACATTCACCTCTCCCGGCAACGGGAAACCTCTTCTTTCCTCCGGGCGCTCATCGCCGGGTACACCCCGGCGATGGCACCCAACTCCTCTCTGTTGATTCAGGTGATAAAGCAGGGTTTGCCCTCTTCGACGTTTTGAAAATGGGCGTCAGCATGATACACTTGCGACCAAATTTGTCTCCGCATGTCACCCTGGAGTGATTTGAGGGCAATTGACGCCTCGCCTATAGTCGCTGTTGATCGAGCGCCACGGTGCGCCGATTCCTGTACTTATCCCCTTGAGGGTGCGTGACTCAAACTCGAGCGTCATCTGCTGTAAAATCTACTTTGTTGGATCGAACCTGCAACCAACCATGAGGATGGAGGGATCGCTCAATGGCTGAATACGCCGTTGAACTGCGCAATGTCTGGAAGCGCTTTCCCGGTCCTGGCGGTGAAGTTGTCACCGCTGTCAAGAATGTCTCGCTCAAGATTGCCGATGGTGAATTCTTTGCGCTATTGGGGCCGTCGGGCTGCGGCAAGACCACCTCGCTGCGCATGATCGCCGGCTTCGAGCTGCCGACAGAGGGCGAGGTGCTGATCCACGGCCGCCCGATGGGGCGGACGCCCCCCTTCCAACGTCCGGTCAACACCGTCTTTCAGAGCTACGCCCTCTTCCCGCACATGACGATCGGCGAGAATGTCGCCTTTGGCCTGCAAATGAAGAAGGTTGACAAACAGGAGATGCAGCGCCGCGTGGGTGAGGCGTTGGAGATGGTGCGGCTCGCCGGCTATGAGCGGCGCAAGCCAAAGCAGCTTTCGGGCGGTCAGCAGCAACGGATTGCCCTGGCGCGCGCGTTGGTGAATCGCCCCGAAGTGCTGTTGCTGGATGAACCGCTGGGTGCGCTCGATCTGAAGCTGCGCAAAGAGATGCAGCTCGAACTCAAGAAATTGCAGCGCGAGGTTGGCATCACCTTCGTCTTTGTGACGCACGACCAGGAGGAGGCGCTGACCATGAGCGACCGCATCGCCGTGATGGAAGGCGGCGTCGCGCTGCAGGTCGGCGACGCCAACGACATCTACGAACACCCCAACTGTCGCTTTGTCGCCGACTTCATCGGCGACACCAATTTTTTGGAAGGCGTGGTCGGCGCGCTGGAGCCGGGCAAGGCGCGCGTCGATGCAGCAGGCGGCGTCAGCCTGTGGGCGCACACACCGCAGCCAGTGACACCCGGACAGAAAGTCACGGTCACCATCCGCCCGGAGAAGATGCACATTCGCCCCACTGCCACCGATGTGAACCAGTTGAGCGGGCATGTCACCGACATCGTCTACATCGGCACCGACACGCACTACGGCGTGATCTTGAATGGTGGACAGACGATCCGGGTGCGTGAGCAGAATTATTCGGCGGAGTCGCGGCTGCTGGCACGCGAGGGGGAGTCGGTCAGCGTGCGCTTCGCCATCGAAGCCGCCCGTGTCTTGACGGAGTAACGCCATGATCCAGAGTTTTCGCGAGAACCGCCGCTTGCAAGGCTTCCTGCTCATCCTGCCGACGCTGCTGGTGATGTTGGTGATGCTGGTGATCCCACTCACGCTAACGGTGATCACCAGCTTTGGGCAGCGCGACGCCGACGGCAACGTGATCTACACCTTCACGCTGGAAAATTACTGGCGGCTTTTGGGCTTCACCGAGACCGGGTGGGATGACCTGTACCTGGGCATTCTGTTGCGTTCGCTCTGGCTGGCGGTGCAGACGACCGTGATCGTGATCCTGATGGCGTATCCGCTGGCATACTTCATTGCCCGCGCGCCGGAAAAACGGCGCAACTTCTTGCTCTTCCTGGTGCTGATTCCCCTGTGGACGAACTTCATCATCCGCATCTATGCGTGGGTCATGATCCTGCGCGGGCAAGGTGTGCTCAACTCGGCGCTGGGAGGCGTGGCGGGGCTGCTCAGCATCCCCTTCACGCCGTTCGATTTCTACCCCTCGCAGGGCGCTGTTCTGGTCGGCATGGTCTATGAATTTCTGCCCTTCATGATTCTGCCGATTTACACATCGCTGGAGAAGATCGAGCCTAATCTCTATGAAGCCGCCGCCGACCTCTATGCCAACGCGTTTCACACCTTCTGGCGTGTGACGGCGCCGCTTTCTATGCCAGGCGTCGTCGCCGGCACGATCCTGACGTTTGTCCCCGTCATTGGCACCTTCGTCGTCTCCGATATCCTGGGCGGGCGGCAGGTGATCCTGGTGGGCAACCTGGTGCAGCGTCAATTTCTCGATGCCCGCAACCCGCCCTTTGGCTCGGCGGCGTCGATTATTCTGCTCTTGATGACGCTGACGCTGACGCTCTACTATACACGGCGCTTTGGTCTGGGTGAGGAGATTGCAGCAGGATGAGCAGCACAAAACGGTCTCCCTGGTTGACCCTTACGGCGCTGCTGGTCTATTTTTTCCTGTACGCGCCGATTGTCGTTCTGGTTCTCTTCTCATTCAACGCCTCGCGCACGAATGTGGTCTTTGAGGGCGTGGTCAATCAGGGGCCGTGCGGGCCCTTCTACTGGTACTGCCAGTTGTTTCGCAACCGTGACGTGATGGAGGCAACGCGCAACACCCTGGTCATTGCGCTCACCTCCACCTTTTTCGCCACGATCATCGGCACGATGGCGGCGTTGGCGCTGCAACGGTTCGACTTCTTCGGCAAGAACGCCGCGGAAACCTCGCTCTACTTCCCCATCGTCACACCGGAGATCGTCATGGGCATCGGCATCCTGGTGCTCTTCAGCGCCGCTTTCGGCTGGATCAACGCAGCGCTGGCGTTGCCGCCCAACCAGCGCTTGACAATGGGACTGGGCACGGTGATCATCTCGCACATTGCCTTCAGCATTCCGTTTGTCACACTCGTCGTACGCGCGCGGTTGCACGGCTTCGACAACCGGCTGGAGGAAGCGGCGATGGATTTGGGCGCCAACGAACTCATGACCTTCCGCAAGGTGACGCTGCCGTTGATCGCGCCGGGCGTGTTGGCTGGCGCCATGCTGGCCTTCACCCTCTCGCTCGACGACTTTATCATCACTTTCTTCACTACTGGCCCTGGCGCCACGACGTTGCCGATCTACGTCTATGGCTTGCTGCGCCGCGTCGTGACGCCGGAGGTCAACGCCCTCTCCACGATCTGGATCCTGGTCGTCCTGGTCGTGGTCGGGATTTCTCAATGGTTCCAAAATCGCGAATAACTCTGTGAAAGGATGACAAGATGGCTGGACGATTCTGGGGTGGATTCATGACAGTCGTGCTGGTGACGCTCCTCGTGGCGGCATGTGGCGGCGGAGGCGACACCCCAGCACAAGAGGCGACGTCGGCGTGCCCAGAGCCGAATCCGCGCCTGGAAGTGACTTCCACTGAAGTCAACCTCTTTGTGTGGACGGAATACATTCCACAGGCGACCATCGATTGCTTCGAAGAGGTCTACGGCGTCACCGTCAATAAGGACGAGTACTCTAGCAATGAAGAGATGTACGCCAAGCTCTCGGCAGGCGGCGCCAACTACGATCTCGTTCAACCGACCGACTACATCGTGGCGCTGATGATCCGGCAGGGTCTGCTGCAAGAGCTGGACAAGAGCAGGCTGCCGATCTTCAAGCAACTTGACCCGAACTATCTCAACCTGCCGTTCGACCCTGACAACAAGTATACGCTCCCCTATCAGGCCGGCACGGACGCCATTGTCGTCAACACGGATGCGGTGGAGACGGCGCCGCAATCCTTCGCCGACCTGTGGAACCCTGAGTACGCCGGGCGCCTGGTGATGCTCGACGACTCGCGCGCCATCATTGGGATGACCTTGCTTACTCTCGGCTACGATGTCAACACCACCGACCCCACGCAACTGGAGGAGGCCAAAGTCAAGCTGGCAGAGCTGGTGAAGGGCGTCAAGCTCTTCGACAGCGACAGCCCCAAGACCGCGCTGATCGCAGGCGATGTTGATCTCGGCATCACCTGGACGGGCGAAGCGGTGGTGGCGCAGCGCGAAGTTCCGGCCATCGAGTACATCTACCCCACCGAAGGACCGATCCTCTGGCAGGACAACTACGCCATTCCGGCGGGCGCGCCGCACGTCGATGCAGCCTACGCCTGGCTCAACTACTCGATGCAGGGTGATAACTTCTGGCGCATGTTGGACGAGTTCCCCTACACCAACCCGAATCGCGCCGCGCTGGAGTACGCGCAGGCGAATCACCCCGAACTCTACGACGCGTACATCAATTCCAACATCACCAACACCCCAGCGGAGGTGTTGCAGCGCGGGCATCGCATTCAGGATGTCGGCGAGGCAACCCCGCTTTACGACCAGGTGTGGACGGAAGTCAAGGGCGGGTAAGTTGTTCGTCATTGTCTCCGGCGTGGTGGGCTGACTGCCTTGTCACGCCGGAGGCGGCGACCTGCGGGGCCTGTCACGCCGGAGGCGGCGGCCTACGGGGCCATCACGCCGGAGGCGGTGACCTGCTGCCCTGAATCACTTTCCTCTTCCGGCAGCGGCAGCGAGGCGTGGACATCCATCGCCAACCCATCTGGCAGCGGTTGGGAGCGCCACCGGTAGTACGCCGCCGCCCCGATCATGGCAGCGTTGTCGGTGCAATATCGCAGCGGCGGAATGTAGAGCGGAATGCCCAGTGCGTCCAGCCGCGCCGCCGCAGTGTCGCGCAACATGCGATTGGCGCTCACACCGCCGCAAATGCAGATCTGGCGCGCGCCGGTTGCCAGCGCTGCATCCGCCGTCTTTTCCACGAGTACATCCGCCACTGCCTGCTGAAAAGCCGCCGCCAGATCGGCCAGCAAGTGTGGGTCGCGCAGTTCCCGCCCCTCCTGCGCCAGCCGCCGGATCAGATTGAACATTGCCGTTTTGAGGCCGGAAAAACTGAAATCGAAGCGATGATCGGCGGCGTGGCGCAAGGCGCGCGGCAGATCGAACGCGCCGGGATCGCCCGCCTCGGCTGCCTGCTGGATCGCTGGCCCGCCAGGAAAGCCCAGGTCGAGCAGGCGCGCCACCTTGTCGAACGCCTCGCCAGCCGCGTCGTCCAGTGTGCCGCCCAGCCGTCGGTAACGACCATGCCCGCGCATCTCGATCAACTCAGTATGTCCGCCGGAGACGATCAGCACCACAATCGGGAAATTGTCGCCAGGGCGTCCCTGCGCGCGCTCCGGCGCGTCCAGCCAGTTGGAGTAGATGTGCCCCTCCAGATGATTCACCGGCAACAACGGACGATCGGCGGCGAAGGCGAGACCCTTCGCTGTGTTCACGCCCACCAACAAGCTGCCCGCCAGCCCCGGCCCGTGCGTCACGGCGATGGCGTCCAGCCCCCGCGCGGACACGCCCGCCTCAGCCAGCGCCTGCGCAATCACCGGTTGAATCGCCAGCACATGTTGCCGGCTGGCGACCTCAGGGAAGACGCCGCCAAAGCGTCGATGCAACTCGATCTGCGTGGCGACGACATTGGCATGCACCACGCACCCATCTTCCACCACCGCCGCCGCGGTCTCATCACAGCTTGTTTCAATCGCCAGAATCTTCATACCTGCTCCCAGGCCACAACACCAGCCCCGTACTCACCAGCAACGCCGCCGCCGCGATCAACATTGCCGCCATGCGCACTGGCGTTTCGCCAAAGCGGGCGTCAATGCGATGGCGCCCCGGCGTCAGTTGCAACTCGATAGCGCCAAAGGTCGGGTCAGGGCGCAGCGCAGTTGGGCGGCCATCCACAGTCACCGCCCAACCAGGGAAATAATAGACATTGAGCCGCACCACACCGTCGCTCTCCATCTGCACCACGCCACCAGCGCTGGAGCCGCCAACATAGCTCTCAACCACCTGCCCTTGCCCGGCGACAATCTCCAGCCGCCCGGCCGTCGGCGCGTTGCCACGCGTTTCGACGTAATCGGGCGCTGCGTAGGCTGCCGACAGCGTTGTCGTCGTGAAAGGCTGCGTCACCCAAACGGTGTAGCCAAACATGTCGGGATGTTCGCGCTCGAACTGGTAGACCGCGCGCCCATCTTCGCGCCAGGGCTCGACCGGGGCAAGCTGCGCCTGGATGAACGGGTAGCTTGCCAGCATGGCGAGCAGACTCATCACCACCAACCCGCCCGCTGCGCGCCAATCGGGCAATGGCGAGGGCAAGAGATTCCACAGCGTCAGCCCGCCCAGCACGCTGAAGACGAAGCCAGCCAGCGCCAGCAGCCGCCACGGAAACTGGATTACGGCTAACGGCGGGATCGCTTCCCACAATGGCTGCGCCAGCGGCGACATCACCAGCAGCAGCCCGCCGCCCACCACCAGCAGGTAGAGCATCTGCGCGCGCGCCCGTTCCGCCCGCCGCACCTGGAAAAGCGCAGTCAGCGCCAGGATCACCAGCACACTGCCCAGTTGGAAGGACATGCCATCATTGGCGCCGGCGGGATCGTCGGAGTAGCCAAACCCCCAGAAGGGACTCAGGTATTGACCGAGCTGGACGAAGTGATTGCGGAAGTCGTAGGTGTCGGCCACATAGACCTGCTGGTCGAGATAGCGCCCCTCCACCAGCAGCGGCAGCAGGAAAATGGCGTAGATCAACAGCGCCAGCCCGCCCGCCGCCCCCGCCAGCAAGGAGGTGCGCAGCAACAAGCCGCGCTGTCGCCACACTTGCAGCAGCCGAAAGAGCACCAACGTCACCACCAGCGGGGCAATCGAGAGCAGGGCAAAGGCGTGCGTCAACAGCGTGGCGGCAAAGACCAACGCCGCTGTCCCCAATCGACGCGGCCAGCCGGGCGCGCCGCCGCGCACGAGCAGGCGGTCGAAGGCCAGCACAAGCCACGGCAGCCAGGCCAGCAGCAACGTGTCCGCCAACGCCCCGCGTACGTAGAGGCCGACAAAGTGATAGGGCAGATAGGTGTAGAGCAGAGCAGCCGCCACCGCCGCCAGCCGCACGCCATCAAGCTGATGAGGATCGCTGGCTTCCTCCCAACCTGAGGACGCGTGCCCGGTCAGCCAGGCAATCACCAGCCGATACAGGCCCCATGCACCGGCCAGCGCGCCGGTCAGCCACGCCAGCTTCACCGCCAGCGTGACACCCGCGCCCGCCAGCACAAAGAGTTCGGCCACGTAAAACCCAAGCGGCGCCTGGATCAAAAACGTGGGGTAGCCCAGGCCTTGATTGTGATGCAGCGCCCAGCGCGGCCACAGCGCGCCGTCGCGGATCGACGCGTCGAACATCTGCAAAAAGAAGACACTGTGGCGGCCATCGTGCGCAGTGTACCAGTAGCCGGGTGCGGCCAATGGCGCTAGCGACGGCAACACCAGCGCCAGCAACAGAATCAGATACGGATCAAGACGCACGCGTCGCATGTTCCACCATTCCACCCGCCTTCACTTCACCGCCTGGGGCCAGCCGTCGTTCGCCGCTTCCGGCGCGGCGACTGCCAGGCCAAGCCCGTCGATCTCTGCGCCATCATACCTGAAAAGGGGCGGAAACCAAGAAGCGCCAACTGTACAACCGTTGCGTCAGAATTATGGTATACTCGCACCATCTCCATATTCGCATCATCACCGATAAGGACGAAACCATGCCAACAACATTCTCTCACCCCGATCGTGCCGACGGTCGTGTGAATGCGCTGGTGCAACTTGCCGCCGAACTGGGTCAGGGCGGCGGCGGCAGCCCCTCCCGGCGACGCACAGCGCGTCTGGCGCTGCGCTGCCTGGCGGTCTTTGCGCGCAAGCAGTTTGATTTTTTGCGCACCGGATTGCAGCCGGGCGGTAGCTTCGAGGCTGACGCCCGTTTTCCCTTGTCCTACTTGCTGGAGGCGACAGCGCGCCAGGTCGCATTTGACACCGACGTGCTGTTGCGGACGCTCGGTCAGCGCGAGGCCGCCGCGTCGATCCTGCCGATGCGCACCACGCTCGACCTGGCGGATCGGCTGGCGAGCAACGCGATCTTGCCCGCCGTGCGACATGGCCTGGTTGCGCCCACTGTCATGCTCACCTACTTCCAGAAGTCACCCACGATCCGGCTGTTGCCATATGTGCCCCTGGGCGTGATCGGCATCGACTTCAGCGCCAGCGGCGACAGCTCGCGGCTGCTGGCGATTGCCCACGAGACCGGCCACCATGTCTACCGCCAGATCACGGTGAATTACACCGCCCATCTCGACGCGCAGGTGGCGACGATGGCGGCGGCGCCTGCGCCCAACACCTGGCCCACGTGGTTGCTGGCGTGGGAAGAGGAGATCTTCGCCGACATCTACGCCGCGCTGGTGGCCGGCCCTGCCGCTGCGCTGGCGCTGCAGGAGATCATCCTGACCGGCCCCACCGCTGCGCTGACCGAAGACGACGGCGACCATCCGCTCGACGCGCTGCGCCCGCAGATTATGCACACCACGCTGCGCGTAATGGCGACGCGTGGGCCCGATTCGCGTCGCGCCGCACTGCTCTCCGCCGCCGCTGCGCTCGACGCCCAGTGGCAGGCGCAGTTGGCGGCGCGGGGCGCACCCGACGTCTTCACCCCGGCTGGCGCCGACGCCCCGGTGACGCTGGCGGCGGCGGGCGAGCTGCTGGTCGCGCTGGTGACGGAGATGTTGGGCGGTGCGCTGGCGCCTCTCGCCGCCGATGCTGCCCACGCGCCCTGGAGCACCGATGCGCCGCCCACCTGCCTGGCGCAGTTCGATGACTTTTGCTTTGGCCTCGGCGAGGCGTCGCTGCCAGAGTTGACGCTGCGCAACAGCGACCAGGTCGTGGCTGTGACGCGCTTCCCCGTCAAAGCCAAAGGCGATGCGCGCACCGTTGGCGAAACTGGCGACGCCTATCTCGACGAACGTCGCGACGCCGGGCTGAGCGGCGCCGCACTCACCGCTGCTGAGTGGAAAGCCGTCTTCCTCGCCGGCGACTGGACGACGCAGGAAGGCGGCAGCGGCATCAAGCCGCCCGTCTTCAACCCGACCTACTGGTGGCTGACGCCGATGCCCGCCACGCGGCCAGTGCAGCCAGTGCGACCGGTGCGTCGCTGACAGTTGCACTCTGCAGGAGATGCTCAATGCGCACTCTGGCGCAATTTCCACGGCGCGACCCAAAATGTGCTCTAGTTCACGCTGCATGCGCGCCAGGTCAAGAAACCCAATGCGAGAGCCAGGAGCAAACTCAACCCACACCCCTGGAGTAAACGTCTGGTCGGGTACAATAGAGTACAAATTCGATGGAACACGGCGACCGGCAGGCGGCGTCCTCGCTCCTTGCAACTGACAAAGGCAACCATTATGAATCCAGTCGACATCATTATCAAGAAACGCGACGGCGGCGAACTGACCCGCCAGGAACTCGACTTCTTCATCCGCGGCGTCACCAGTGGCGCCATCCCCGACTACCAGACGGCGGCGTGGCTGATGGCCGTCTACTTTCGCGGCATGACAGATCAGGAAACGACCGACCTGACGCTGGCGATGGCGGCATCGGGCGATCAGCTCGATCTGCACGACGTGCTGCCCGGCGCCATCATTGTGGATAAACACTCGTCCGGCGGTGTGGGTGACAAGACAACCCTGGCGGTGGGGCCGATCGTCGCCGCCTGCGGGCTGCCCGTTGGCAAGATGAGCGGGCGTGGGCTGAGCTTCTCGGGCGGCACGATCGACAAGTTGGAGAGCATCGCTGGCTGGACAGCAGAAATCTCAGAAGCGCACTTTCGGCGTCAGTTGCGGGAGGTTGGGCTGGTGATTGCGGCGCAGACCGCTAACCTGGCGCCTGCCGACAAGCTGCTCTACGCGCTGCGCGATGTGACTGGCGCCGTGCCCAGCCTGCCGCTGATCGCCGCCAGCATCATGAGCAAGAAACTGGCTGCCGGCGCCGACGCCATCGTGCTTGACGTCAAATGTGGGCGCGGCGCATTCATGGAGACGCTGGACGACGCGCGTGCGCTGGCGCGGCAGATGGTTGCCATCGGGCGACTGGCCGGCCGCAAGGTGACAGCGCTGATCACCCAAATGGCGCAACCGCTGGGGCTGGCTGTTGGCAATGCGCTGGAGGTGCAGGAAGCCATCGCCACGTTACACGGTCACGGGCCAGCCGACTTCCAGGAACTGGTCGAGGCCGTTGCGGGTGAAATGTTGCTGATCGCTGGCGCAGCAATCGACAGCGCGGACGCGCGCACCCGGGTGCGCGCAGTGATCGCCGACGGGCGCGCCTTTGCGAAGTTCCGTGACTTTGTAGCCGCACAGGGCGGCGACGTGCAACTCGTGGAGCATCCAGAGCGTCTGCCGGCGGCGCCCGTGCAGGTTCCTGCGCCAGCGCCGGTGGATGGCTACGTCCACGCCATCGACGCGCGCACAGTAGGGTTGGTCACGGTCGATTTGGGTGGCGGGCGCTTGAAGAAGGGCGATCCGGTCGATCCGGCGGTGGGTGTGCTGCTGCGGGCGAAGGTCGGCGCGCAGGTGAAGGCGGGCGAGCCGCTGTGCATTGTTCACGCCGCCAACGAGGCAACGGCTGCCGCTGCCGTCGCTCGCCTCCAAAGCGCCTACACAATCCAGCCGGCGCCTGCGGCAGGGCTGGCGATTGTGTTGGATCGGATTGCAGAAGAATAGGAGATTGGGAGATTCAAGGTTAGGGAAGCCAGGGCGCTTGCCTCTGGCGCAGCAAATCACCTGATCTCCCAATCTCCCTACCACTCCGTATTTCGCCGCTCGCGCACGACGCTGCCGTAGAGTGCGGCCGTGCGGCTGGCGATGTGGCGCCAACTGTACTGCTCTTCGACCTCGATCGCCGCGCGGCGACGACGCGCCGCGGCGGCGGCTGGATCGATGAAAAGCTGGTTGACAGCCCAAACGATGCTCATTGGATCGTTGGCGTAGACAGTGAGGCCATTCTCCTGGTGGTGTACGACCTCAGCCAGTCCGCCTACGCTCGACGCAATCACATTGGCGCCCGCCGCCATTGCCTCCAGTGCAACGATGCCGAATGGCTCGTACAGGCTAGGGAAGATGGCGGCATCGACAATGGTGTAGAGGCAGTCGCGCTCCTCGTCGCTCACAAAGCCCAGGAAATCGATCGACTTCTCGACATTCAGTTCGTAAGCCAGCGGCCAGTATTTCTCACCATTTTTCCCGGCGACCAGGAGCCGCGTGTTGGGGTGATCCGCCAGAATGCGCGGCATGGCGCGAATCAACACGTGCAGCCCCTTTTCGTGGACGATCCGCCCCACAAACAAGAGGAGATGTTCACCGTTGGGCGCGTAGCGATGACGCAGCAACGCGCGCTGAGGTTCGGAGCAGCGCGTCATCCTGGCGCGGTCGATGCCATTCGGGATCACCACGGTCTTGGCGTCCGGCACGCCGAAGTAGTTCTGCAACTCGTGCTTCATGAATGTGCTGCACGCAATCACATTCCATGACTCAAAGCAGCTTTGCCACTCCAGGCGGTCGATCTGCCAGCTCGTCTCGCTGGGGATATACCCCTGATGCCGCCCGCGCTCGGTGGCGTGGATGGTCGTGATCAGCGGGGTCTTCCAGCGGTGCTTGAGAGCGATGCCCGCCTTTGCCACCAGCCAGTCGTGCGTGTGGATCAGGTCGTAAGGATGGCGCGCACCAAGCTGTTCGCCAAAGGCGATCAATGCCTGGTTGCCTTCCACAACGCTGTTGTAATGATCCATCGGATCGATTGGCGTGACATCGACGCGATAGAGTGTCAAAAACTCGTTGACTTGTTCCTCTTGGGCGCCACCGCTGAAGCGAGTGGTGAGGACATCAACGTAGATCGGGGCATCATCAACCCGTTGTGCAGCCAGCGCGGGCGCCAACTCGGCCACATGCTTGCCCATGCCACCGACCACATTGGGAGGATACTCCCACGAAATCAATAATACTCGCATAAATCGCCTTTGAGACGCTGCGGTCTCACGGGGTGTATACGCGGCTCACCCCATTCTCCACCTCAAACAGCACGACATGCCAGGGTGTGGCAGGGGTCGCGGCGGCGCCCGTCACCGCTTCGATGGCTGTACGCGTCGCCTGATAGACGAGATACGCAGAGGGCGTCGCTGGTGAATGGGTCGCTGCCCAGTCATTATAGAGGAGATTTGACCAGGCCAACCAATACAATTTCCTGTCAATTTTGACATGTTCAGTAAGAATCGGGTCGTCGCCCGCCGGACCCAGCCAGAAAGGTAGCTGCGAAAGTTCGGCAGGCAGGGTGTTGAGGAAGGCTGCGGCGTCGTCAGCGGCGCCCAGCCAGAAGATGGCGTCGGCGGCGGAAAGCGCCTTCTCCGCGCCGATGTCGCCTGCCAACCGGCGCACCGGCAACCCGGCGATCGCTGACCATGTCGCCGCATCCCAGGCGGGCCAACCCTGGGCATCGCCAGCCAACACAAGCGCAGTCGCGCCCTGCTGTTGCACCGCCGCACCCACCGCCGCCGCCAGGCCGCGCGCCCAACGATCATCCGTGCGCGGGTCAGCAAAGCCTCCATCCGGGTCAATTGCGTAGGGCGCAAACCAGGGTAGTGACGTCGCACCGAGGGTGTCGCTGACGCTGGCAGTCAAGGACGGAGCGAGCGGCCCAACGACCGCCCTGACCTGCGGATCGCGCAGGAGTTTTTCCGCTGTGCGGCGCGCACGGGCGGGGTCGGCGCTATCATCGAGCGCCAGCGGTATGATGCCCACTGCAGTGTCGGGCGTCTCGGCGATCGCCTGACGCATCGCCGCCAGCGCTGCGTAGCCCGTGCGCCGTTCCAGCCCCTCGAAGGGTGCAATCAGCCCGATCTTGGCGACCGGGCGTACATTGCTGCAGCCTGCCAGCAGGAGCGCCAGCCAGATCATGCCAGGCGCCAGGCGGCCAACCCATGCCGCACGCACCTTCATTGGCTGTTCAGTGGCATCACGCATGACGGACAGCGCATGGCGAATCAGGGGTTGTACCCGTATATCTGCAAATTTTGCTGCTGTTCAGCGTATGTCTGCACGAAGATATGGCGACCATCCTCGCCGGTTGCGACAAAGAAACAGTAGCCGGTCTGCGCAGGGTTGCGCGTCGCTTCGATGGCGCTCAGCCCCGGATTGGAGATAGGCCCGGGTGGCAAGCCGGGGTTGAGGTAGGTGTTGTAGGGGCTTTGGACAAATTTATACTCCTCCACCGACTGCGGTTTCCACCACCAGTTGCCGACAGTGCCGCGTGCGTACTGCACGGTTGGGTCAGCTTGCAGGTAGGGGCCGCCGACTTCCGGGCACTTGTTGTTGAGGCGATTGATGTAGACGCCGGCAATGATCGGGCGTTCATCGGCAGCCACAGCTTCACGCTCGACGATGCTGGCGACGGTGATCAAGTCGCGCCCGCTCAACCCGCTGCCGCCGCCGGTCAGATTCTTGGCGCCGACGCGATCCTCGAAGTTGTCTAGGAAGGGGCGAATGACCTGTTCTGGCGTGGCGGCCAACACCGGGAAGCGGTAGGTGTCGGGAAAGAGAAAGCCTTCCAGCGAGGCATCGGCGGGCAGGCTTTGCAGGAAATCGTAGTTGTCGAAAATCGTGAGGCTGCGTGGGTTGCGGACGGCCGCCAGGAAGCGGTCGTTCTCGATGACGTTGGCTTCCGAAAGTCGCTCGGCGATCTCCTCGGCGCGCATCCCTTCGGGAATGGTGACCAACGCCTCCTCAAAGAGCGCGTTTTGCAGCGCCTCAGCAATTTCGGGCATGGTCATGGTTTCGGCCAGCATGAAGTTGCCCGCCTCGATGTTGCGTTCCAGACCAGTGACGCGCAGGTAGAGATTGAATAGATCGGCATCGGTGATGAAGCCCTCCGCCGCCAACCGCGCGGCGATGAAGCGCGCCGGTTCGCCGGGCACAACGGTAAAGGGGCGTGGACGCGGGTTGGCGCCTGCGGGGATGTCTAGTTCGTCCTCGCGCAGGCGCAGGTTGAAAGCCAACACCTGTTGCTCGATGCTATCCGGGTCAAGCGAGAATTGATTGGCGTTGGGGTCAAGCAAGCCGGCGGTGAGGTGTGGCGCCGCCAGCAGTTGCTCGTCGAGGTGGGCGCTGCTGACGACCCAGACGCCCGCCAGCACCCCGACGACGAGCAGCAACGTCCCCAATTTCAGCAAGTTCCAAATCAGGGTGGCGCCCTGGAACTGTCGCCGCCAGTCGCTGCTTGCCTGCTCAAGTTGGGTGCGTCGTGTCAGCACCTGTCGTTGCCGATTATCAATTGCCATAGGTCGATCACGAATCCTTCACGTTGCGAGGGGCGAGCTGCGATGGGCGGCTTCACCCATGAGACATCGCAGCATCGCCCTACACCTTGCCCAGACAACGTCTCTGCTGCGTTGCTGATGGCATCACTGACTGGCCGGTGGCTGCGTGTTGCGTGTTGCGTGTTGCGTGTTGAGTGTTGCGTATTCCGTGCTGCAGAGTGAGACGCAACACGGAACACGCAACACGATCTCCACTGGTCTGCTTCAGCTCACGTCTACCAGAGGCAGCGTGTGGCGCCGCCGGGGAACTTCCTGGATTTTGCTCACGCTGTACGTGGCGCAAGGTCAATGCGGCCATAATCGATTGTTTCTGGAGCGGAGCGAGCGTCCAGATAACCCTGTAAAATGACGGCGGCGGCGGCGGCGTCCTCAGCCACAGCGTCGCCCCGCTCCGCCAGCAGCGCCTGCGCCGCGTAGGTGCTCAGTCGCTCATCCCAGAAGATCACAGGCAACGGCGCGCCCAACAGTGCCCGCAATGCGTGCGCCAGCCGCATCGCCCATTTACGGGTGCTCTGGGCGCGTGGGCCTTCGCTGCCATCCATGTTGAGCGGCAAGCCGCAGATCACAGCCTGCGCCGCCTCATGCTGCACCAGCTTTGCCAGCACGGCGAAATCTTCGTTGCGGCTGCGACGGTGGATTACTGTCAGCGGGCGGGCGGCCAGTTGCAGCGGATCGCAGACGGCCACGCCGATGCGCGCCAGCCCGACATCGAGCGCCAGGAGTTTGCCCGTCGGGCGTTCATTGCGATTGCTGGTCTGCAGCATAATCAATTCGCACCTGAATACGACTCGGCAAGTTGGGCAGCACGCCTCTCCATGCCGGGTCAAGATAAACATCTGGCGTCCCTTCGATCAACCAACGCTGCTGGATCGTTTGCGCTGCGGCGTCAGGCGGCAAACCGGCAACCGCCGCGCGCACTTCGTCCGGGTCGATGGGCGTCGTGTAGTCCGCCGACACCGTCATCGTGAAGGTGACGGAATTGGACGTCGATTCGCTCTGGGGCTGACGTTGGGCGCGCACGGTGTCAAGCACCAGGCGTCCACGCTCGGGCACCTGCTCTTGCAATTTGGCAAGAATGATATCGGTCGCCTGCTGCTCGTTGACAGCCAATCCCTGCGCCAGCACACGCACGGAGCCGCTGAGTTGCTGTGCTTCTTCATCGTTGTATTGATCGAATGATTGCGCCACCACAAAGGTCTGCACCGATTCAGGCGGCAGCCACTCTCCAGGCTCCAATTGCGCCAGGAGTGCATCGTAGGCTTTGGCTTCGGCGGCGCTCTGCAGGATCGCCACCAGTTGCTCGCGATCCTGCTGCGAAACGACCGAAACCAGCTCGGCGCCGCCGCCGCCTGTGCCGTTGGTGTTGTTGACGCGCAGCCGGAAGCGCAATGCCCCGACAACAGTATTGATGGTGTTGGCGCGCACGTTGCCGTTGATGCCCGGCTCGACCGCTTCGATGGGCGCGGTGACGCGTTGCCCCACGCCACCCTCAACGCGCACCTCTTGCAGGGTGCGAAATTGCACCGGCGTTCCCGAGCTGGTGCTGACCAGCGTGTTCACAGGGATCGTAACCGGCGCACTGCTCAAGTTGCTGAAGACAACTTCGCCAACAGCTCTGCCGCTCGCCTTTTGCGATGTACCGGTGGCAGGAACGGCGCCCTGTTCCAGCAATTCCGCTTTGATCAGACGGGCGGGCAGTTGCGCCTGCCGGGTGTCTGCGGCTTCAAGCCCAGCGATGGCGGTCATCGACAGGTCGGTTTGCAGCGGTAGCTGGCCTGGTTTCAAGGTGATCGTGGCTGCTGGCAAGACATAGTAGGTGAAGCCAGCCAGCGCCGCCACAATCAACAGCCCCATGATCACGTTGCCAGCAATGCGCATCCAGAGGGGCGTCGGCTTGCGATAGGCGCTTTCACTGCGGATGCGCCGCTGGCGCGCCTGGCGCTGCGTGGGCATGGACTGGCGGGCGACGATCTCATGGCGACGCCAGGGGGGCGGCTCCGGCAATCCGGCGTCCGGGTGGCGCGGGTCGATGCGCGGCAACAGCGGCTTCATCCGCCAGCGATCGTTGGCGGCGTGCTCCGCGCGGCTGAAGACCGGCACGCCGACCTGTTTGGCGGCGGTGAGCGTCGCCGGTTCGCGGGTGATCAGGGCGATTTCGTTGTGCTGAATCTGCGCCTGGCGCTGGAGGAGACGCATCCGCGCCACGTTGTTGAGTTCGAGCCAGCCTTCAGGCACTTCCAGCGCAATACGACGATTGCGCCATTGTCCCAGCGTGCGGCGCACTGCCTCCAGGCTGGCATCGGGTGGAATCTGGTAGAGTTCAGTCATAGAGTCACAATTCGTGGTGCGTGGTGCGTGTCTCGTGTTGTGTGTGCGCCCTACGCTACACGCACCACGCTACGCTACACGCTTCACGCACCACGTTACACGCCTCACTTCAAATTCGTCTTTACCCAACTGGCGATGCTGTGCAATGCTTCGTCTAGCTTCGTGGCGTCACGGCCACCGGCTTGCGCCAGGGTTGGGCGACCACCGCCGCCGCCACCCATGAGTCTGGCGGCATCGCGCACGATGTTGCCGGCGTGCATACCGCGACTGACCAGGTCATCGGTCACAGCGGCGACGATGAGCGGTTTCTCATCGATCACGGCGCCGACGGCCACGACGCTGCTGCCCAGCTTATCGCGGAACCAGTCGGTCATCTGGCGCAACGTGTCGACATCGGCGGCGGGCACACGCACCGCCAGCACAGAAAAACCATCAACACGTTCCGCCTGATCAAGCAGCGCCTGCGTCTCCTGGCGCGCCAGCTTATGACGCAACTGCGCCAGTTCTTTCTGTAACGCCTGATTCTCGGCGATCAGTTCCCGCACTGCGTCGGCGGCATGGGCAGGCTTGCTGTGCGTCAGGGCGGCAATGGCGTCGAGCGCAGCCAGCCGCTCCTCGATGGTGGCTTCCGCCACGCGTCCGGTGACGGCTTCGATGCGGCGTACGCCAGCGGCGACGCTGCCTTCGCTGACGACCAGGAACGGTCCGATCTCGGCGGTGCTGTCGACGTGGGTGCCGCCGCACAGCTCGGCGCTGATGCCTTCCTCTTCGCCAAAGGAGACCACGCGCACTTCGTTGCCGTACTTCTCGGTGAAGAGCGCGGTGACGCCCTCGCTGATCGCCTGGTTGTAGGTCGTCCACCGTGTGTTGACCGGGTAGTTCTCCAGAATGATGTCGTTGGCGCGGCGTTCGATGGCGGCGATGTCCTCGTCGCTGAGTGGCTGGCCGCAGGTGAAATCGAAGCGCAGGCGATCCGGCGCCACGAGCGAACCAGCCTGATGCACATGGCTGCCCAATCGCTCACGCAACGCGGCGTGCAGGATGTGCGTCGCCGTGTGGTTGCGCATGATGTCCCAACGCCGCACCGTGTCAATTACAGCTTCCGCCGGATCACCCACCTTGACGGTGCCGCTGGTGACTTTGCCAACGTGCAGGATCATGCCCGGCACGGGGCGACGCATCTCCGTCACCTGCACGACCCACACCGGTTCGTCCAGGTCTTCGGGCCAGTAGTAGATTTCACCGGTGTCGCTGACCTGACCGCCCGTTTCGACGTAGAAGACAGTTTCCGGCAACAGAATCTCGACGGTCTGTCCGGCGCTGGCCTCTTCGACAGGTTGCCCATCGACAAAGATGGCGGCGACGGTGGAGTCGGTCTCCGCCAGGCTCTCATAGATGCGGTGGCGCACGCCGGTGGGGTCGATGACGCCCTGCGCCTGGAGTTGGCGGAAGTGCCCGGCATAGGTCGAGACATCCTGCCCCTGCTTCTCGACGGCGGTGGCGCGGCTTTTTTCTTTTTGTTCGGCCAGCGCGCTGCGGAAGCCGATCTCATCAATCGTGAAGCCGTTATCCTGCGCGATATCGCGCGTCAGGTCAATGGGGAAGCCAAAGGTGTCCCACAAGAAGAAGGCTTCCTGCCCCGAAATCTGGGTGCGGCCTTCGGCTCGCATCTGCGTCATCAGTTCATCAAGGATGCGCAGCCCGTTGACCAGCGTGCGATGGAAGCGCTCCTCCTCATCGGTGATGGTTTGCAGGATGTAGTCGCGCTTCGGGATCAGATCGGTGTAATGATTGCCCATTTCCTGGATGACGGCGTCGGCAACCAGCGCCAGGAAGGGGCGGTCGAAGCCGATGATCTTGCCAAAGCGGGCGGCGCGGCGCAAGATCATGCGCAGGACATATTGACGGCCCTCGTTGCCAGGCAACACGCCGTCGCCGATCATGAAAGTGCAGGCGCGGGCATGGTCGGCGATGGCGCGATAACGGTAGAGGTGTTCCCGCCGCTGTTCGTCCGTGTGGCCCGTCAGTTGCTGAATGCGATTCATGATTGGTGTGAAGGCGTCGGTGTCGTAGTTGTTATCCTTGCCCTGGAGGATGCTGGCGAGACGCTCCAGCCCGGCGCCGGTGTCGACGCTTGGCGCCGGCAGCGGCGCAAGCGCACCGTCCGGTCGGGCGTCATATTGCATGAAAACCAGATTCCATATCTCCAGATATTCATCGTCCTTGTTGACGCCCGCCGCCGTCTGGGTTGACAGATCACCCCAGTAGTAGTGAATCTCGGAGCAGGGGCCGCAGGGGCCGGTGTCGCCCATCGCCCACCAGTTATCCTTTTTGCCAAAACGCAGCACGCGTGATGGGTCGGCGCCAGTTTCGATCCAGAGACGTTCGGCTTCAGTGTCCTCTTCGTAGACGGTGAACCAGAGACGATCGAGCGGAAGCCCCAGTTCGTCGACCAGCAACTGCCAGGCAAAGCGAATTGCGTCCTGCTTGAAGTAGTCGCCGAAGGAAAAATTGCCCAGCATTTCGAAGAACGTGTGATGGCGCGGGCTGGGACCGACATTCTCCAGGTCGTTGTGCTTGCCGCTGACCCGCATGCACTTCTGCGCGGTGGTGGCGCGCTTGTAGGGGCGCTTCTCCACACCGAGGAAGACATCTTTGAACTGGTTCATCCCGGCGTTGGTCAGGAGCAGCGTTGGGTCGTTCTCCGGCACCAGGCTGCTGCTGGGAACGATCTCATGACCGTGCTCGTGAAAGAAATCCAGAAAGAGTTGGCGGATCTGGCTGGTCGTTAAGTATTTCATAAACGTCGCTTCCCATGCATTCAGTGCAAGCATGCCCGTAACATATCCTTGCGATTGTAGGGCAAAGGTGAGGGGGTGTCAAAAAGATTGGGTTTTGGGGAGCAAGGCCACGCTTTTCTATCGGGCGCGTGCCAACACCTTGCGGGCAGCGACAAGCATCGGCATGTCCACCATCCTGCCCTCGAAGGTGAAGGCGCCGGCGCCAGCGGCTTGCTGCGCCGCGAATGCCTGGATCAGCCGCTGCGCCCGGTCGATCTCCTCCGGCGTAGGCGAGAAGACGCGATTGACGATGGGCGTCTGGTTGGGATGGATGCAGGTCTTGCCGGTGTAGCCAAGCTGACGCGCAAAGCGGCTTTCAGCTTCCAGACCGGCGGCGTCGTGGAAATCGGGAAAGACCATGTCGAACGCCTGCAAGCCGTAGGCGGCGGCGGCGGTCACAACAGCGCTGCGGGCATAGAAGACTTCCCACGCCGCGGCGGTGCGCACGGCGCCGATGTCGCCCGCCAGGTCTTCGGCGCCGAAAATCAGCCCCTCCAGGCGCGACGTTGCGCGGGCAATCTCCTTGAGATTCATCACCCCGCGCGCGGTCTCGATCATGGCAAAGAGACGAAATACGCCGATTTCCAGCCCAAGCTGGCGCTCTGCGCTCTCCAACAGGCGGTCGACGGCGCGCAGGTCGGCTTCGTCTTCGGCTTTGGGTGCGATAAAGCCGTCAGGCCGCCACACCGCCGTCGCCTCGACCTCGGCTGCTGGCAGGCCCGTGCTGACATGATTGAGCCGCACCAACCGCTCGCGTGCGCCGAAGTCCAGCGCCTGGAGCGCTTCGGCCACTGTCGTGCGCGCCTCCAGCTTGCGATTCTGCGCCACGCCGTCCTCCAGGTCAAGGATCACCGTGTCGACTTCCCAACTGGCTGCTTTTTGGATTTTTTTCATGCTGTCGCCAGGCATGAACAACAACGACCGCCGGGCAAAGTGTGTATACGCGACTGCCATGGCTACTCCTTCTTCCTGATCAGCGCCGTGCGTTCAAACTCGATGACGACCACGCCGTCCTGGTTGCGCCCGGTATGGCGAAAGCGCACGATGCCCTGGCTGGGGCGCGAGCGCGAGTCGCGCTTCTCCAGCACCTCCGTTGTTATGTAAAGCGTGTCGCCGTGAAACATCGGATGGGGATGAACGACGCGTTCATAGCCAAGGTTGGCGATCAACGTGCCCTCTGTCAGCTCCGGTACAGTGATCCCAACTGCTAACCCCAGGGTGAAGACGCCGTTGACGATGCGGCGGCCAAACTCGGAGTGCTTGCTGGCGTAATCTTCGTTGATGTGCAGCGGCTGCGTGTTCAGCGTCAGTGCACAAAAGAGGACGTTATCCATCTCCGTGATCGTGCGTCCCAGGCTGTGCTCGATCACGTCGCCGACCTTCAAGTCATCGAAGTAGCGACCGGGCATCCCGACATCTCCTGTTTGCGTATGAATGATTACTATGCAACCATAATAGTTGATGTCATTTGCAGTACGAAACCCACGTACATCAAGGAGGTAAAAACAAATGAGCTTCCCAGGGTTGAGCACTGGTATTGGCGGGTTATCGCGCCTGTCAAACGCCGTCACGCGTTCGATCAGCGCAGAAAATCCGGATGGGCGCAAGGGCGGCGGTGGACGCGCCACGGAAGGTACAGGCGCAGTCGCCGCCCGTGAGTTGGGGCAGGGTTGGAAGGTGTCGCCCTCGATCAACATCCCCGGCCAGGCGACGGTTACACTTGCAGCAATCGACGGCCCCGGCGTGATCCAGCACATCTGGCTGACGGTGCACCCCGCGGCGTGGCGGCGGCTGCTCTTCCGCTGCTACTGGGACGACGAGCCGACGCCTTCGGTGGAAACGCCGCTGGGCGACTTCTTTGCCAACGGCTGGTGTGAGCGCTGCAACATCACCTCACTGGCGATTGCCGTCAACCCGGCGGGCGGCTTCAACAGCTATTGGGAGATGCCCTTTCGCCACCGGGCGCGCATTACGGTCGAGAACTTGTCGCCCGAACCGGTCAACGGCTTTTACTATCAGATCACCTACGCGTTGGGTGAAATCCCGGAGACGTCGGCGTACTTTCATGCACAGTGGCGGCGCAGCAATCCGTTGCCCTATCAAACCGTGCACACGCTGCTCGACGGTGTGCACGGCCAGGGACACTACGTCGGAACTTACCTGGCGTGGGGCGTCAACAACACAGGCTGGTGGGGCGAAGGCGAGATCAAGTTCTATCTCGACGGCGACGACGAGTGGCCGACGATCTGCGGCACTGGCGTCGAGGATTACTTTGGCGGCGCCTGGAACTTCGAGCTCCCGCCAGGGCAATACGGCGTCTTCACCGGGCCGTACACCGGCTTGCCGCAGGTGATCAAACCAGATGGCCTTTATCGCAGCCAGCAACGCTTTGGCATGTACCGCTGGCACATCCTGGACCCGATCCGCTTCCAACAGGATCTGCGCGTCACGATCCAGGCGCTCGGCTGGCGCGCCGCGCTCGAAGGCAAACCGCGTTACCTGCCGCTGCAGGATGACATCGCTTCGACGGCGTTCTGGTACCAAACCGAGCCGCACGCACCGTTTCCGCCGTGCCCCGGCTTGAACGCACTGGAAGTCATCTGATCGTTGCTGATCGTTGTGGGCACAGGTGTTTTTCGTCCGCTTTGCACAAGAAACACAAGAAGGAGACTCTATGTCTGAGCGTATGGGGACTGAACGGATTGGGTTTGTTGGCCTCGGCATCATGGGGCAGGGGATGGCGACGAACCTGCTCAACGCCGGTTTTGCGTTGACGGTGTGGAATCGCACGATTACGCGGATGCAAGACCTGGTGGCGCAGGGCGCACATGCCGGCGCCAGCCCCGCCGATGTCGCCGCGCGCAGCGATATCATCATCACCTGCGTCAGCGACACGCCCGACGTACAGGCGGTGATCCTGGGCGAACAGGGCATCATCCATGGCGCGCGCCCGGACGCGCTGGTCATCGATTGCAGCACGATCAGCCCCCAGGCGACGCGCGAGATGGCGGCGGCGCTGGGTGAGAAGGGCATCCACATGCTCGACGCCCCGGTCAGCGGCGGCAGCGAAGGCGCCGCCAAAGGCACGCTGAGCATCATGGTGGGCGGGGAGAGCGATCAATTCGTGCGCGCGCTGCCGGTCTTCCGGGCGATGGGCAAAACCATTACTCACGTCGGTGGACACGGGGCAGGACAAACGGTGAAGCTGGTCAATCAGGTGCTGGTGGTCGGCAACTGCATCGCCATGTGCGAGGCGCTCATGTTTGCCCAGGCTGGCGGCGTTGATCTCCAGAAGACCTACAACGCCATCAGCCAGGGTGCGGCTGGAAGCTGGATGTTCACCAACCGGGCGCCACAGATTATGGCGCGCGACTGGCGGCCCGGTTTCACCATCGACTTGCAGCAAAAAGACCTTCGTCTCGTGTTGGAGGCTGCCGATGAGCTGGGCGTGCCCATCCCGGTCACCAGCCTGGTCTTTCAACTCTACCGCACACTCCAGGCGCGGGGGGCGGGCAGCGAAGGCAACCATGCGCTTGTCAAGGCGCTGGAGAATCTCGCTGGCTTCGAGATTGCCCCCGGTAGCTGAAAACACCCCACCTTGCGCCCTGCGCGCGGCGCCTGCCTGAGAGGGTTGACAGGTTTAGGGCGGAGCTACTTTCGTTGCAGGCCATCGCCTCCGGCGTGACAGAGACATGACAGAGAAGCGTCACGCCGGAGGCGATGGCCTGCGGAGGAGCGCCCCCAACGTGGGGTGGACCCGGATCGACGCAGGATGGAAACGCCGCCTGTCTGTCGCCCTCTTCGACAGGCGACGTTCACGGCGAGAGCTGGCTGCGGCGTTCCTGTCCCCCTTTGCCTGCAAGTTTCCCTACAAACTTACTGTCGCACAAGTGCAACTCTAATATAATGCTAAGCGTAGAGTCAGTGTGATTGTGCTATGATTCACAAGATCAGGCATGGATACAGGTGCATCCTGAGTTCTCTGGCATTGTTGCCGCCTGACGGGAAGCGGTGGACGGAATGGATTGTCCTGTGACGCGCCTTGACCCCTTCCCGGAAGGTGTACGTGGGAAGGTGTACGTGCGGAGTTGTCGATGCACCGGGTGTGAACTCATTCGATCGGGATAGCTATGAAACGTTTTATTCTTGTTCTACTCGTGATTGCAGCGGTGGCGGCTGGCGGCTGGCTGGCGTATGACCGCTATGTGGCGCCGATCCAGGCGCAAAGTGACGCCCCAACATATGAAACAATTACAGTGACGCGCGGCGCCATCGCCAGTACGGTCAGCGCCACAGGGAGCATCGAGCCCAAAGAGCAGATCTCGCTGTTGTTTCGTAGCGTTGGCGCCGTCAACGATGTATTCGTTGAAGTCGGTCAGACCGTGCAGGCGGGCCAACTCCTGGCGCAACTCGACACCACCGACCTGACGCTGGCGCTGGCAAACGCCAAAGTCGCCTATGAGATTGCGACGGCGCAACTCGCCAAGCTGGAGGCGCCGCCCGACCCGATGGATGTGGCGGCGGCGCAGGCGGCGGTCGAAGTGGCGCAGGCTGGTGTAGCCGGCGCCGACGCCGCCCTGGCCAGCGCGCGCGCCAGTTACAACAACCTCTTCTCTGGCCCCACTGACGCCCAACAGGTGATCAACGAAGCGCAGCTCCGCCAGGCTGAGATTGCGCTCAGTCAGGCGCAACAGGCGTACAACAAGATCAAGGACCAGCCCGACGCTGGCATGTACCCGCAGGCGCAGCAACTGGAGCAGGCGACCGTGAACTACGAAGTCGCCAAGGCGCAGGTGGCGAAAACAGTCGAACCAGTCAACGCCGCACAGCAAGCGCAAGGTCTCAATCAGATCGCGCAGGCGCAGTCTGCCTTGCGACAGGCGCAGGCGCAGGTTGTCAATGCCCGCAACAACCTGGATAAGCTGCTGGAAGGCCCCAAAGAAGAGGATTTGATCATTGCGCGCGCGCAGGTCAAGCAAGCGCAACTGAACATCCTTCAGGCTGAAAATGCGCTCGCCAATGCCCGCCTGGTGGCGCCCATCTCCGGCGTGGTCAGCCAGATCAACATTAAAGCCGGTGAGATCGCCAGCAATGCGCGTCCGGCTGTCGTGCTGACCGACCTCAGCCAGTTTCAGATGAAGGTGCTCGTCGACGAAATTGACGTGCGCCAGGTGGCAGTGGGGCAGCCGGTGCGCCTGAGCGTCGATGCGCTGCCTGATGTCACGATTACCGGCAAAGTGATCGAGATCGCGCCCAGCGCCTCGAATGTCAACGGCGTCGTTGCCTACGAGGTGACAGTGGCGCCAGACGCCACCGACCAGCCGCTGCGCGTGGGCATGAGCGCCACCGCCATCATCACGACGGCGGATGTCGACGATGTCGTGCTCGTCCCGAATCGCTTCATCACCGTCGATCGCAACACGGGGGATGCGTACGTCTTCAAGATGGTCGGCGGTGCACCGGTGCGGCAGCAAGTGGAGTTGGGCCTGCGCAACGACCGCGAGAGTCAGATTCTGGCTGGCGTGCAGGACGGCGACATCCTGGCCTTTGTAACGCAAAGCAGCGAAGAGCAGTTGCGCGGCGCCCTCTTTGGCGGCAATTAGCCAAGCGCGTCGCTGCAACACGCGCATCGAAGACGCCCCTGTGATAGGGGACGTAGCTGTGACAGGGACGTAGCTGTAGCGATGACGTAAACGGAAGACGATAGTATGGCTGCAAGTAACAATGGCGACAACGGCGCTGCGCCGGTTGTATCGCTACGTGCAATCAAGAAAATCTACCAGATGGGCGATGTCGAAGTGCAGGCGCTGCGCGGCGTCGACATCGACATATATCCTGGCGAAATGGTCGCCATCATGGGGCCCAGCGGCAGCGGCAAATCGACGCTGATGAACATCATCGGCTGCCTCGATGTGCCGAGCGAAGGCTGGTACGAGATCGACGGCAAGGATGTCAGCCGCCTCAAGGACGACCAGTTGGCGGCGATCCGCAACCACAAGATCGGGTTTGTCTTCCAGAGCTTCAACCTGCTGCCACGCACGACGGCGCTGGCGAATGTCGAGCTGCCGCTGATCTACGGCGGCGTCAACGGGCGCCAGCGCCGCAAACGCGCCGAGGAGGCGCTGCGCCTGGTCGGCCTGGGCGACCGCCTCGATCACAAGCCCAATGAGCTTTCCGGCGGTCAGCAGCAGCGTGTGGCGATCGCGCGCGCGCTGGTGAACGAGCCATCGCTGATCCTGGCTGATGAGCCGACCGGCAACCTCGACACCAAGACCAGCATCGAGATCATGGAGCTGTTCCAGCGGCTCAATCACGAACGCGGCATCACCATCGTCTTCGTGACGCATAACCCGGAGACCGCCGAGTATTGTCACCGCGTGGTGCGCGTGCGCGACGGGCTGGTCGAGTCGGATGTCACGCGTCAGGCCACCGCCGGCATCTTTGCCAACGGCGGCCTGGTGCAAAGCGTCAACGGACACGAAGCGCACCTGACGCAGGAGAAGACAGCGCAGGAGAAGACAGTGCAGGAGAAGGGAATATGAAAGTCGTCGAAGCGATGCGCATTGCGCTGCGGGCGCTGGCAGCCAACAAGTTGCGCAGCGTCCTCACAATGCTGGGCATCATCATCGGCGTTGGCGCAGTCATTGCCTTGATGTCGATCGGGCGCGGCGTCGAAAAGTATGTCACCGACCAGTTCGCCGGCTTGGGCAGCAATCTGCTCTTCGTGGCGCCGGGGCAAATCTCGGATGGGCCGCCCACGTTGCGCGCCAACCCGGTCAAGTCGCTCACCCTCGGCGATATGCAAGCCATCGGCGATCGCAGCCGCGTGCCGCATGTCTCGCGCGTGGCCGCCGATTTTCAGACGCGCGCCACCGTGGAGCGCAACGGCAAAAGCGTCTCTGTGCAAGCCAACGCCACCACGCCCAGCTATCCGAATGTGCGCAGTTGGAAGACCACACTCGGCGCGTATTTTTCGGAGCTGGATGCCGAGGAGCGTCAGCGTGTGGTGCTGCTGGGCGCCGACACCTACGAAAAACTGTTCCCCAACGGCGAATATCCCATCGACCAGATTGTGCAGATCAACGGTATGAACTTCCGTGTGATCGGTGTGATGGAGAGCAAAGGCGGGGGACCCGGCGGGAATCTCGACAAGTCGGTCTTTATGCCGCTGACGACCGCGCAGGATCGGCTTTTCAAGCAAAAGAACCCGAATGGCGAGTACAAGGTTTCGGTGATTTACGCCTCCATCGACGAAGCTGACAACATCCCGTTGGCGCAGGAAGAAATCGCGCAACTGATGCGCGAGCGGCGCGGCATCAAGTATCTCGACCAGGACGACTTCAGCATCATCAGCCAGAACGATTTGATCTCGGTTTTTGGCGACATCCTGGGCGCGCTGACGATCTTTCTCGGCGCCATCGCCGCCATCAGTCTGCTGGTGGGCGGCATCGGCATCATGAATATCATGCTGGTGAGCGTCACCGAACGCACGCGCGAGATCGGGCTGCGCAAGGCGGTGGGCGCCAAGCGCGCCGATGTCCTGATCCAGTTCTTGATCGAGGCGATGGTGCTGGCTGCAGTCGGCGGCGTCATCGGCGTGACGCTCGGCTGGAGCCTGGCGCGCGGTGTGAGCACCTTCTTTGGCGAATTTCAGGCAGTCGTTGGCGCCGATGCGGTCATCATCTCGCTGGTTGTGGCGACGGCGGTGGGATTGTTCTTCGGCATCTTCCCCGCTTATCGCGCCAGTCGCCTCAATCCGATCGATGCGTTGCGCTACGAATAAACCGGCGCCAGCTGCGAGCGCCCAGACACAGGTCGCAATGACCGTGTGATTACGAGAACGAGAACAGGATGTTTACGAAAAAATGTGGTTTGGGCATAAGTGGGCTTCTGGCAGGCGTGCTGCTGCTTGGGGCGTGCGGCGCCGCCCCACAGGGAACGCCAACCGCGATCCCAGCAAGCGTCGTGCGCCCGGCGCAGCCGACGCCCATCTACCCGCCACGCGCCGATGTCTTTACGCTGGCGACGCCGATGAGCACGCCGATCATGCTGTCGCCGACGCCGGCGGCGCCGTCGGTTGCGGCGTTGAGTGAAGTGGAGCGAGGACCGGTCGGTTGGCAGGCATTGCTGGCTCTCGAGCAGCCACCTTCAGCGATCGGCATCGCCACCGGCGGCGCCACCATCTACGCAACGCCGGGCGGGCGCGCCCTCAAGAGCGTGCCCGCAGCCAGTGTGCTCAACGTGACCGGCGTCTCCGCAGATGGGCGTTGGCTCTCGGTATACGACGAGACCGCCATCTTTGGCTGGACGCCTGTCGGACAACTGGTGCTGTTTGGCGCTGACGATCTGACCACCGTGAGCGAGGCCGTCGATCCCGCAATCGTCGCCACCCTGATCGCCGACGTGATGCAACCGGTGAATGTGCTTGACGACCTGATGGCGACGTTGGAGCCCACGCCGAAGTAGCCGGCGAGGCGTGCGCCAGGGTGAGATGAAGCGAGCGGCGCCTGGAGACAGACAAGGATACACAAGCTGCTCTCCAGCTCCCCCGCTCACATGCTCAACTTCTCTAGCCCAGGCAGATAGCGCGTCAGGAAACGCAGAAAAGTGCGCGTCACCGGCGAGAAAAACGCATTTTGATTCCACACAAGTTTGAGCGTGCGCTGAAGCGGCTTCTCCGCCACTGGCAGCGCCCGCAATAAACCCATCTCCAACTCACTGCGCACGGCGTATTCGGGCAAGATCGTGATGTCCTTGCCCTTGGCTACAGCGCGTTTGATCGACTCTACATTGTCGAATTCAGCGGCAATCTGCACCTGCACACCAGCGCGCTGCAACTCGCCGTCGAGCCAGACGCGCGTCTGGCTGTTGCGCTGGCGCATGACGATGCTCTGGCCATCCAACTCTTCCAGGCGCACATGGTCGCGCTCCCACCATGGATGCTTCGGCCCAACGACGACAAATTGCTCGTTGACTTCAAGCTCCAGCACGCCGATGCCCTCCTGGTCGATGCCTTCATCCAGTTCACCCTCAATCAGACCCAGGGCCATCCGTCCACCGCGCAGCCCGGCGATGATCTGCGGCGTCGTGCCGGTCTGCACGGTCACAGTCAGGTTGGGATAGTGCTGCCGGAAGTTTTGCGTCCAATCTGGCAACAGGTAGACGCCAACGCCAGGCGTAGCCGCTACTGTGATCTGCCCGCTGGCGAGGTGTTGGACGTCGGTCACGGCGTTCTCTGCTTCGGCGAGCAGGCGCAGAATCTCGCGCGTGTAGGTGTGGAGCGTCTCGCCAGCGGGCGTCAGGCTCACCCCTCGGCGCCCGCGCTGAAACAAGCGGGCGCCGAGGCTGGCTTCCAGGTCGTGGATATGCTGACTGACCGCCGGCTGCGTCATCAACAGATGGTCGGCGGCGGCGCTGAAGCTGCCGGTCTGCACAACGATTGCAAAGATTTCGAGCTTGTATAAGTTCAGCATAAGTTCAACCTTATAGCAATCATAAGCAAGTGCACGGCGCTCGGCAAATCGGGGTCGGTGTAAAGTGAAGCACAGTGAAATCTGGTTGCTCACAAAAGGAGATTTGTGCATGAGCTTTCTCAATCGACTGTTTGGCGGCCCCGGCGCCGCCGGGCATCAACTGGTGCAGCCGGCTGAGTACAAGGCGCGCTACATGGATGACGCCATGCCGCACACGCTGGTGGATGTCCGCACGGCAGAAGAATTCAACGCGGGCTATATCCCTGGCGCCATCAACATCAATCTGCAGGAACTGCAACAGAAGCTGAACCGCATTCCAACCGATAAGCCGGTGATCGTCTACTGTCGCAGCGGCAATCGCAGCGCGTTTGCCGCCAACATCCTGAAACAGGCTGGCTACACCGAGGTCTACGATCTGGGCGGCATCATCGAGTGGGCGCGACAGGGTCTGCCCATCACGCGGTAAGGACAACGGAGGAACATATGTTGCTGCGATACTTTTACGACGAAAAACTGGCGCAGGCGAGCTATCTGGTCGGCTGCGTGGCGACGGGTGAGGCGCTGGTTGTCGATCCCATGCGCAATGTGACGCCGTATCTGCGCGCCGCCGAGAAGGAAGGGCTGCGCATCACCCACATCACCGAGACGCACATCCACGCCGACTTTGTCAGTGGCAGCCGCGAGCTGGCCGCCGCCACTGGCGCCACCATTTACCTGAGCGACATGGGCGACGCCAACTGGAAATACGCCTACGCCGATGAGCCAAATGTAATTTTGGTGCGTGAGGGCGACAGTTGGAAGGTTGGCAACATCAAAGTCGATGTGCTGCACACGCCCGGTCACACACCCGAACATATCAGTTTCATGATCACCGACACCGCTGGCGCCGACAAACCTATGGGCGTCTTCACCGGCGATTTCCTCTTTGTGGGCGACGTGGGGCGACCTGACCTGTTGGAAGAAGCGGCAGGCTACAAAGGCACAAAGGAAATTGGCGCCCGCCAACAATTTCAAACGGTGGCGCGCTTCAAGTCACTGCCCGACTATCTCCAAATCTGGCCCGGTCATGGCGCGGGCAGCGCGTGCGGCAAGGCGCTGGGCGCCATCCCATCAACGACGCTGGGCTACGAAAAGCTCTTCAACCCGGCGTTCGCCTTCGAACGCGAGGATGAATTCGTGCGCTGGCTGCTCGATGGTCAGCCTGAGGCGCCCAGATACTTTGCGCAGATGAAGAAGATCAACAAGCTCGGCCCGCCGCTGACCAGCACGCTGCCGACGCCGGTGAACTTCGATCGCGCCACGCTCGACGCCGTGATCGAGGATGGCGGGCAGGTTTTCGATCTGCGCAACCGCGGCCAGTTCGCCTTTGCGCATGTGCCTGGCTCCATCAACGTGCCGACAGGCAACAACACCTACGTCACCTATCTGGGCTGGCTGGTCGACTACGAGCGCCCGGTCTACATTCTGCTGCCGTCGGTGGACGCCGAACGTGAAACACTGGCTGACCTGCGTTCGATCGGCATCGACTACGTGCCGGGCTATTTCAGCCCGGAGGTGCTCACGCATCGCACGCAGGCGCTCCCCGTTGTGACGGCGCGCGAGCTGGCGAAGCGGCTGCCACAGAATGGCATCGTCCTTGTCGATGTGCGCGGCAAGAGCGAGTTTGCCGAGCGCCACATCGTCGGCGCCAGGCATATCCCGCTGGGCTATCTACCTGAGCAGATGGAGACCTTGCCGAGGACGAGCACGATCGTCACGCTGTGCGCCAGCGGCTATCGTTCGCAGATCGCCGCCAGCCTGTTGCAGGCCGCCGGCTTCGAGAATGTCGTTGCGCTCAATGAAGGTGCGGAATGTTGGGCGAAATTCCTGCCCACCGAGAGCGGTGTGGCGATGGACGCGGTGGCGGCGTAACTAGTCAATCGCCCAATCTCACAATCGCCGAAAGCATGGGCTCCACTGCGATCAGGAGATTATGAGATTGGGTGATTTTTGGAAGGCGGTGCAGTGTGCCGGTTCAAATTGGCGTTGACATCTTGTTGGGTTTTGTGATCGGGCTGTCGCTCGGATTGTTGGGCGGCGGCGGGTCGATTTTGACCGTGCCCGCGCTGGTTTACGTGGTGGGACAGTCGCCACAGGCCGCGGTGACGGCTTCGCTGGTGATCGTGGGCGCCAACAGCGCCATGGGCGCATTCACCCATCGCTCGCAAGGCACGCTGAACTGGAAGGTGGCGTTGGTCTTCGGCGGCGTCGGCATGGCGGCGGCTTACCTGGCGGCAGGGTGGTCGAAGTTGCTGCCGCCCACGGCGCTGATGACCCTCTTCGCGCTGCTGATGTTGGTGGTGGGGCTGTTCATGATCTTCAAGCCGCAGCCGACCGGCGCAGATAGTGGCCGCGGCTGGCTGGTGACGATCGCCAGTGGCGTCGGCGTCGGCTTGATGACCGGTTTCCTCGGCGTGGGTGGCGGCTTTCTGATCGTGCCGGCGTTGGTGATGCTCGTCGGGCTGCCGATTCGCCAGGCTGTCGGCACGTCGCTGGTCGTGATTGCCATGAACAGTCTGGCTGGCTTCCTGGGGCACCTGGATGGCCCGCAGATTGACCTGCAAGTGGTGGGGATTTTCGTCGCTTCCGGGTTGGCCGGGGCGCTGGCCGGGGCAAGACTTACCCGGCTCGTTCATCCCGATCATCTGCGCAAGGCTTTTGCAGTGTTTGTGATCTTGCTGGCAGTCTTCCTGTTGGTGGACAATGCTGGCAAAATGGGTTGGATATAGACGGCACGAGCAAATGGAGGTTCTATGCCATTATACGAATACGTCTGTGCACACTGCGGGACAGCTTTCGAGCAGTGGGTGCGCAGCGCCGCCTCGCAAGAGGTAATCACCTGCCCACAGTGCCAGAGCGTGGAAGTCAACAAACAATTTTCCACCTTTGGCGTGAAAGGCGGCGGGGGCGCGGGCAGCAGTGCGTCCAGCGGCGACAACTGCGCCACCGGCGGTGGTTGAGGCATCCGCTGGAAAAGCTAACCGTGCGTTGGCTCACACTGGCAACGGCTCCGGCAACCACTGCCCGGAGCCGTTGTCGTTTCACCCCGACGCCGCAACGTCGGAGAGAAGAGATGGGGAGCGTTCTATGCCGATCATTGAACATTTTGACTGCCTGGCCCCTCACTATGAGAGGTTCATCCGTCCCAGGCTGCCGCAGGAGTTGATGACGCTGGCTGCGCTGCCGGTCGAAGGCGCATTGCTCGACATTGGCGGCGGCACGGGACGTGTGGCGCAATTCATGGCGGGTCACGCGCAGCCTGTCGTCGTAGCCGACCTGTCGCTGCCAATGCTGGCGCAAACGCAACGCAAAGACGGCCTTCAGCCTGTTGCGGCGCACAGCGAACGGCTCCCCTTTGCCGACGGCGCCTTTGCGCGCATCATCATGGTCGACGCGTTGCATCATGTCATCGACCAGCGCGCCACCGCTGCTGAACTCTGGCGTACACTTCAGCCAGGCGGACGCATCGTGATCGAAGAACCCGATGTGCGCACCTTCACCGTGAAGTTGCTCGCGCTGGCCGAAAAGCTGGCGCTGATGCGCAGCCATTTCCTCACCCCGGCGCAGATTGCAGCGCTGTTCGATCACCCTGACGCGCTCATCCGCATCCAGGCGACCGGCTTCAATGCCTGGATCGTTGTGGAGAAAGCAGGCGACGCAGGTTGAGCGCACACGGAAGATCGGGCGTAGCCTCTCAACCGCCGCCAAACGCGGGGAGGGTGCACGGCGCGCCCTGCGTGGTCCGTCTTGTTACGCAGCACGCAACACGTGCGCCATTGGTCTGCTTGAACTCATGCGTACCGGCGTAGAGCGTCGCCCGCGTTGAAGAGTAGAAGCCCCAGGTCAACGGTGAGGGGCGTCCAACAGCGGAAACCTACTACTGCGTGTTGTTGGCGCTGTCGTTCATCTCGACGCCCAGGCGCTGCGCCAGACGTGCAAAGATGCGGCGATAGAGGATCAGAAGGACGAAGAGCACAACAACCGACCCCACAACGGCGATGACTTGCAGGCCGCGTTCCATTTGCGCCACGTACTCCCCCAGGCGCAGCCCCGCCAGAACCAGCAGTGCATTCCAGATCGGCTCCACCACGATGCTGACAACTGCCAGGCGATGCCAGGGGACGCGCGCCAGCCCCGACGCAATCAGCAACGGGATCGTCATCAAGCCCATCGACAGCTTGGTGAGCAGGTAAATCTTGGCGGCGCGACCGTGCATGCTTTTTTGCAGGCGGCGAATCGTGAACCAACGCCGACGCACCCAGCCAATCCGCAACAGAATGCGGCGGTCGCCGCCGAAATAGCCGAGCGCATACCAGAAGACATCCGCCATGAAATTGGCGAGCATGGAGAAGAGGAAGACGAGATCGGCGCGCAGAATGCCATTGGCCGCCATGGTTGCAGCAACCAACGTGGCGGCTGGACCTTCGATGAAGACAAGCGCCATCAAAATGACATAGCTCCAGAAGCCCAGGTCGGGCAACTGGCCGGTCTGGATAGCATTCCAAAACTCGTGAAAAAACCCGCCAAAATCCATAGAGATTGCATTTTACCGTAAATGCAGCGGACGCTCTATTTTCAAGGAGAGCGATGGGGCCATTGTTTGTTTGGAGACTTCGTTGTGTCGTATGCGACGTGCGAAATCGTAACATCATGTGAGGGCCAGGTCAATTCATGGGAGCATGGCGCGGAAATGTATGTATTTTTACATCATATAGTTTGATATTAAATTATATTTTCGCCGTAGTGAGTCAGCGCCGCTGATTCACACGATCTATCAGCAAACCGATGAACAGACAGCATCACAAAGGACAAGGAGGCGCAATCATGCCATTCCAGATCGACAGCAAGCATTCGGAGATTCAATTTTCGGTTCGTCACATGATGGTGTCCAAGGTGCGCGGCGTCTTCGAGAAGTGGGGCGGCGTTGTGGCGCTCGACCTGGCTAACCCGGCCAACACAACGGTCGATATCACCATCGACGCAGCGAGCATCAACACCAAGGATGCGCAGCGAGACGGTCACCTTCGCTCGGCTGACTTCTTGAACGTTGAGCAATACCCGGAGATCACCTTCAAGAGCACAAAAGTCGAATTGGGCGGCGATGCCACTGCACGGCTGCACGGCGATCTGACGATCGCTGGCGTCAGCAAGCCGGTGACGCTGGACGTTGAGTATCAAGGCAACGCCAAGAGCCCGTGGGGCACAGTGAGCCACGGCTTCAGCGCCAGCGCCAGGATCAACCGTGAAGATTGGGGGTTGACCTGGAATGCAGCGCTGGAAACGGGTGGCTGGCTGGTCGGCAAGGAGATTCAGATCGACATCGAGCTGGAGTTAGTGGAAGTGGCCGAGCCGGAGAAGGTCGCCGCCTGATCGGATGTAGATATCAGGACAGAAAAGCGGGGGGACGCGTCCCCCCGCTTTTCTGTCCTGATGTGGTCGAGGCGCCATCCTGCTGACAGCCTCGCCCCTCGCAACTCACCCCTCGCCTTACTTTGCGTACCCGTGCGGGTGTGTCACGTGCCAGTTCCACGCCATCTCCATGATTGTGCGTAGCTCCGGATATTGGGGCGTCCAGCCCAACTCGCGACGAATCTTCTCGCTGCTGGCGACCAGAACCGCCGGATCGCCGGGGCGCCGGGGCGCCACGCGCGTTGGGATGGGGTGACCGGTGATGGCGCGTGCCGTATCGATCACTTCCTTGACGCTAAAGCCACGCCCGTTGCCCAGATTGTAGGTGCGACTGCCTTCGTCGAGCGCACGCAACGCCAGGATGTGCGCCTGCGCCAGATCGATGACATGGACGTAATCGCGCACGCAGGTGCCGTCGGGCGTGGGGTAATCATCGCCAAAGATGGCGAACTCCTGACGCTGGCCGAGCGCGACTTGCAGGATCAGCGGGATGATGTGCGTCTCCGGGTCGTGATGCTCGCCGCGCTCTGTGGAAGCGCCGCACGCGTTGAAATAGCGCAGACAGGCATAGTGCATTCCCTGGGTGCGATCCAGCCAGTAGAGAATGCGCTCCAGGATATTTTTGGACTCGCCGTAAGGGCTGCCAGGGATGATGCGCTCGTTCTCATCGATCGGCATTCGCTCCGGCTTGTCGAACAAATTGGCGGTTGACGACAGGATGAACTTCTTGACGCCGTGCGCCAGCGCACTCTGTAGCAAGTTGAGGCCGTTGGTGACGTTGTCGCCGATATACATGAAGGGGTGCTGCATCGACTCGCCAACCAGCGTGTAGGAGGCGAAGTGCATGATGGCGTCCGGCTGGTGCGTCGCCAATGCAGCGTCGATGGCGCTGCGATCCTTGAGATCACCCAGCACAAAGGCGGCGTCGGGGTGGACGGCGTCGCGGTGCCCCTGATAGAGATTATCAAAAACGACGACTTCATCGCCGGCTTTGATCAGTTGTTCGACGGTGATACTGCCAATATAACCGGCGCCGCCGGTGACGAGCACTTTC
>Ga0272446_1000954_pt1 | contig 43722 bp, 44 predicted proteins | sample YNPCB0061_FD_194587 | JGI IMG/M metagenome (GOLD analysis project Ga0272446, IMG submission 194587) | Hot spring microbial mat communities from Yellowstone National Park, WY, United States - YNP-CB-006-1 | ecosystem: Environmental > Aquatic > Thermal springs > Hot (42-90C) > Sediment | place...
GGGGGGGCGGAGCCCCCGATGACGATGTTCGTCAAGGTGTGCGGGCTGACGCGGGCGGAGGACATCGCCGCCTGCGCCGCCGCGGGCGCCGACGCGATCGGCCTCAACCTCTGGCCGGGCTCGAAGCGCTACGTCGAGCCGGCGCGCGCCGCCCAGCTCGCGCGCGAGGCGCCGGCCGGGCTCCTCAAGGTGGCGCTCTTCGTCGACGCGCCGCTCGACGAGGTGGTGGCCGCGCTCACCGAGCACCCCTTCGACGTCGCCCAGCTCCACGGCGACGAGCCGCAAGACTACGTGGCCGCGCTCGCCGCCCGCGTCGGAGCGCGCCGCGTCTGGAAGGCGCTGCGCCTGCGCGACGCGCGCTCCCTCGACGGCCTCGAGGCGTGGGCCGCCGAGCGCGTGCTCGTCGACGCCGACGCGCCCGGCAAGGGCGGCTCGGGCCTCGCCGCCGATCGCGCGCTCGCCGCCGAGGCCGCGCGCCGCCGTCCGGTCGTGCTCGCCGGTGGGCTCTCGCCCGCCACCGTCGCCGACGCCGTCCGCGCCGTGCGCCCCGCCGGCGTCGACGTCGCCAGCGGCGTCGAGCGCGCCCCCGGCATCAAAGACCCCGAGGCGATCGCCGCCTTCGTGCGCGCCGCCCGCGAATTTCCGCTTGACTGAAAGAGGTTGCTCAATGACTGCCCCCACCGCCACCCCCTCCGGCAGCTTCGGTCGCTTCGGCGGCCGCTACGTCGCCGAGACGCTGATCCCCGCGCTCGACGAGCTCGCGCGCGCCTGGGCCGAGGCGCAGGCGGATCCGGCCTTCCAGGCCGAGCTCGACGAGCTCCTGCGCAACTACGTCGGCCGCCCGTCGGCGCTCACCTTCGCCGACAGCCTCACCCGCCGCCTCGGCGGCGCCGACATCTGGCTCAAGCGCGAGGACCTCAACCACACCGGCGCCCACAAGATCAACGGCTGCGTCGGTCAGGGGCTGCTCGCGCGCCGCATGGGCAAGAAGCGCATCATCGCCGAGACCGGCGCCGGGCAGCACGGCGTGGCGACGGCGACGGTGGCGGCCAAGCTCGGCTTCCCCTGCGAGATCTACATGGGCGAGGAGGACGTCCACCGGCAGTCACTGAACGTCTTCCGCATGCGGCTCCTCGGCGCGCAGGTCCACGCGGTGAAGTCGGGCACGCGCACGCTGAAGGACGCGATGAACGAGGCGCTGCGCGACTGGGTCACCAACGTCGCCGACACCTACTACATCATCGGGTCGGTCGCCGGGCCGCACCCCTACCCGACGCTGGTGCGCGATCTCCAGGCGGTGATCGGGCGCGAGGCGCGCGCGCAGATGCTCGAGCGCGCGGGGCGGCTGCCCGACGCGGTGGTGGCCTGCGTCGGCGGCGGCTCGAACGCGATGGGGATCTTCCACGCATTTCGAGAAGACAAAAACGTCGCGCTCATCGGCGTCGAGGCGGCGGGGGAGGGCATCCCGACCGGGCGCCACGCCGCGACGCTGAACGCCGGGCGCGTCGGCGTGCTGCACGGCTCGAAGAGCTACGTGCTCTGCGACGACGACGGGCAGATCCTCCCGGCGCACTCGATCTCGGCCGGGCTCGACTACCCGGGCGTCGGCCCCGAGCACGCCTACCTGAAGGACACCGGGCGCGCGCGCTACCTGTCGATCACCGATACCGAGGCGCTGGCCGGGCTGGAGCTCCTGGCGCGCACCGAGGGGATCCTCTGCGCGCTCGAGACGGCGCACGCCATCGCCGCGCTCGAGAAGCTCGCCGTCGAGCTCGGCAGGGGCAAGACCATCCTGGTCAACGTGTCGGGGCGCGGCGACAAGGACATGCTGACGGTCGCCGCCGCGCTCGGCGTCTCGCTCGACGGAGGGACGCGCCGATGAGCGCCGCCGGCAATCGCCTGGTGGAGCGGATGGCGGCGCGGCGGGCGCGCGGCGAGAAGGCGCTGGTCGCCTACCTGACGGCGGGCGATCCGTCGCTGGAGGAGACCGCCGACCTCGTCGTCGAGGCGGCGCGCGCCGGGGCCGACGTGATCGAGCTCGGCATGCCGTGGAGCGATCCGTCGGCGGACGGGCCGGTCATCCAGCGGGCGATGGAGCGCGCGCTGTCGACGGGCGGCGCTGGCGGCGGCACCGTCGACAAGACGCTGGCGGTGGCGCGGCGGGTGCGCGCGGCGAGCGACGTGCCGATCGTGCTCTTCGGCTACTTCAACCCACTTTTTGTCTACGGTGAACAGCGGCTGGCGCGCGCCGCCCGCGAGGCGGGCATCGACGGGGTGCTGGTGGTCGATCTGCCGCCCGAGGAGGCGGGCAGCTTCGACGCCGCGCTCGTCGGCGAGGGCCTCGTGCGCGTGCCGCTGCTTGCGCCGACGACGTCCCCCGAGCGCGCGCGCGCCATCGCCGCGCCGGGCGGCGGGTTCGCCTACTACGTCGCGCTCACCGGCGTCACCGGCGCCGGCCACCTCGACGTCGCCGACGTGGCGCGCCGGGTGGAGACGTTGCGCCCGTCGCTGGGCGGGCTGCCGCTGGCGGTCGGCTTCGGCATCAAGGACGGCCCGACGGCGGCGCAGGTAGCGGGGGTGGCCGACGCGGTCGTCGTCGGCAGCGCGCTGGTCCGCGCGATCGAGGAGGCGCCCGACGCCGCCGGGCGCCGTCGCGCCGTCGGTGCGCTGGTCTCCGAGATCAAGGGCGCCCTCGGTGGAGCGCGGACCTACTGCTGAGGACGGAGGGGGATGGTGGGCATGCAGACGTTCCGCGATGGGCAGAGCGCGATCCTCACCGACGATCGCTGGGCGCCCGTCTACTTCGTGACCTGGTTCGGCGCGACCTCCGAGAAGACGGCGACCGGGTACTTCGCGTGGAACCGGCAGGTGATCGAGACCGCGATCCGCACCAAGACCCCGACGGTGCTGATCTCCGACGCGACCGACGCCGAGCGCCCGCCGCCGAAGGTGCGCGCGCTGATGGCCGAGCTCTCGGACGCGCAGCCGCGCGCCGAGGGGCTGGTCTTTTCGTACGTGGTGCTGCCGAACGCGCTGATCCGCGGCGCGCTCACGGCGATGCAGTGGCTCACGCGGAAGCCCTGGCCGATCGAGATGGTGGCGTCGCTGCCCGAGGCGATCGAGCGCGCGCTCGCGGCGCTCGACGGAGCCGGGGCGCGGCGGCCGGCGGGGCTCGATCCGCGCGGCTACGTGCGGCCGAAGCGCCCGACGTAGTCGGCCGTGGCGAGCTTTGGGCACGTCGCGATCGGGATCGCCGCCGGGCGCCTGTTCGTCGCCGAGCCGGCGAGCAAGCGCGCGCTGGTCGGGGCGATGCTCGGCTTCTCGGCGCTGTCGCTGCTCCCCGACGCCGACGTCGTCGCCTTCGCGCTCGGCATCCCCTATGGGGCGCCGTTCGGCCATCGCGGCGCCTCGCACTCGCTCGGCGCCGCGCTGCTGTGCGGGCTCCTCGCCTGGTGGGCGGCGTCGCGCGCGCGATCGGCGCGGCCGCTGCGCCTCGGGATCTGCGTCGCGCTCGTGGTCGCGACGCACGGGCTCCTCGACGCGATGACCGACGGCGGGCGCGGCGTGGCGCTGCTGTTCCCCTTCAGCACCGAGCGCCTGTTCTTGCCGTGGCGGCCGATCCCGGTGGCGCCGATCGGCGCCCGGCTCCTCTCGTCGCGCGGCCTCTCGGTGCTCGCCTTCGAGCTGGTCGCCTTCGCGCCGCTCGTCGCCTACGCGCTGGTGCCGCGCTTCTGGCGGCGCGGCGTTTCTGTCTAGCGCGATTTCCGCGCGGCGGTGTCGTCGTGGGCGGCGGCGCGGGGACGGGGGCGCAGACACGCGTCGCCGAGAACTGCGTTCCGGCGATCTGCTGCACCGTGTGGCAGGCCCATCCGGCGGGGCAGCTCCCGTCGGGGCAGGGGCGCGTGCAGAGCTTGCGATCGCCCGACTGCAGGCAGAGCGGAGCGTCGAGGCCGCACTGGTGACGTTCGGCGCACGGCGCACCGAACGGGAGCGTCCCGCGCGGCGGCTCGCGCGCGCAGATCCGCTCGACCTCTTCGCGCGTGACGCCGCCGACGACGGAGATGTACGCGCGCTCGATGCACTCGAAGCCGCGCTTGCAGCCGCCGCCGCACGCGCGGGTGCAGCTCTTCTCGTGCGGCCGCTCGACGTTCGCCTCGCCGCAGCTGACGCCCGGCGCGCCGCCGCAGTCGCCGTCGCTGCGGCAGGCGCGCCCGAGCACCTCGTCGGGCGACGGCGCCACGCGCGGCGGCGGCGTGGGCGCGGGCGTCGGACAGCCGGCGACGAGCGCCACCAGCGCGATGAGGACGAACCGCTGGCTCACCGTCGGGTCACCGTCGGCTGCGGAGGCCTGCCGCCGCCCGCGTCAGCGCCGCCCGCAGCTCGTCGTCGCCGACGTCGGCCAGCGCGCGCACCAGATCGTCGCTGAGCGGCTCGGGCTCGGCCGGCGGCGTCTCCTTCGGCCGCGCCGCCGTGCGCCGGGCGTCGCCCTCCCACCCCGGCACCGCCTCGACGGGCCCGACGACGAACCGCAGCTCCTGGACCACCTCTCCGCCCGGCGTGCGGCGCAGCTTCTCGAGGAGCTCGGCCTTGAGCGCGTGGAGCTGATGCGCCCACGGCCCCGACGAGACACGGATGAAGAGCGTCGAGCCGCGCAGCTTCTCGGCGCGCGCCCGCGCCGCCATCGTCGGACCGACCGCGCGCGCGAACGCCTGCTGCGCCTGGAAGCCGCGCGCCAGATCCTCGATGCGCAGCCGCTTGAACACCGACGGGAGCAGCGCGCTCGCCGTCTCGGGCGTCGACTTGCGCTTCTTCCGGATCAGCACGACCGCGCCCGCGCCCGCGTGTTGCGCCTACGCGGCGCGGATCCGCCGGATCAGCTCGCGGATGCGGCGCGATCCACCGCCGTCGCGGTAGACGAACTTCAGCCCGAGCCCCGCCGGCGCGAGGTACGCCACGCGCCCACTGATGGCCATCGGCGCGGCGCCGCCCGGCGGCAGGATCTCGAGGAGGACCTCGGCGCCCATCGGCAGCTCGAGCTTGGGCGACTTGAGGAGCGCGCCACCGACGGAGATCTCGGTCAGCTCGCCCTTCTCGATGTCGACCGTCCCCGGCAGCCGCACCTGCACCGGCACCTCGACGGGGATGCGCGTGTGACGGCGGCGCGGCGGGTTCACCTCGCCGGCGAGCGCCGCGAGGATGAAGCGGCGCTTCTCGTCCTCCTCGGGCGCGAAGGCGATCGTCGCGCCCGCGCGCACGCGGAGCCGCGGCAGCGCCGGCCGCCACGAGATCACCGTCCCGCGGAAGAGCACCTTGTTGGGGAGGCCGTCGCAGACGACCTCCACGATCACGTTCTCGTCGGCCTCGAGCGGAGTCGTCGTCGCCACGAACAGCGAGCCACCGGTCGCCACCGGAGCCGCGGGGCTGACCGGAGCGTCCGCCTGGTACGCCTCCATGAACTCCTGGCGTCCATGGAATCGCGCTTTCAGGATCTGCATGACACCCGCGCGCAGACTAACACACTCACCCTCGGTAGCAACTTGAAGTACAGTTCGCCGCCATGCCGCAGAACGGCACGCATTCACCTTCGATGTTCTCGACTTCGACGACGGGATCGACTCCGCGCGTCCTCGTGATCGTCCCGACGTACAACGAGCGCGACAACGTCGGCTCGCTCATCGACGCCGTGCACGATCACCTCCCGATCGCGGATCTGTTGATCGTAGACGACAACTCCCCCGACGGCACCGGGCAGCTCGCCGACGAGATCGCGGCGCGCGACCCGCGCGTCCACGTGCTCCACCGCGCCGGGAAGCAGGGCCTGGGGACGGCGTACGTCGCGGGCTTTCGCTGGGCGCTCGAGCGCGACTACGAGTTCCTCTTCGAGATGGACTGCGACTTCTCGCACGATCCGCAGTACCTGCCGGTGCTGCTCGGCGCGGCGCAGGCGGGGGCCGATCTGGTGCTCGGCTCGCGCTACGTCGACGGCGGCGGGACGGTGAACTGGGGGCCGCTCCGGAAGATCATCTCGCGCGGCGGCAGCCTCTACGCGCGCACCATCCTCGGCGTGGCGGTGCGCGATCTGACCGGCGGCTTCAAGTGCTTCCGGCGGCGGGTGCTCGAGACGATCGATCTCGACTCCGTCGCGGCGCAGGGCTACGGCTTCCAGATCGAGATGACCTTCCGCGCGCTGCGGGCCGGCTTCCGCGTCGTCGAGATCCCCATCGTCTTCGTCGATCGGCGCGTGGGGCAGTCGAAGATGTCGAAGAAGATCTTCCTCGAGGCGCTGACCCTCGTGTGGCGGCTGCGCCTCGGGCGGACGGGCGCGACGGCGTAGCCATGGCCGAGGTCGTCTGGCTCGACGGCGCGGTGGTCCCGGCGGCCGAGGCGCGCGTGCCGGTCTTCGATCGCGGCTTCCTCTACGGCGACTCGGTGTACGAAGTGGTGCGGGCGTTCGGCGGGCGGCCGTTCCGCATGGCGCCGCACCTCGATCGGCTCGAGCGCTCGTCGGAGGCGATCGAACTCGTGCCGCCGTCGCGGGCGCTGGTCGAGCGCGCCGTCGCCGAGGCGCTGGCGGCGTCGGGCGAGGCGGACGCCTACGTGCGCATCGTGGTCACGCGCGGCGGCGGGCCGATCGGGCTCGACCCGGCGCTGGCCGATGCGCCGCGCCTCCTCGTGATCGCGCGCGCGGTGAACGCGCCCAAGCCCGAGGCCTACCGCGACGGCGTCGAGGTGGCGATGGTGGCGCGCGGGCGCACCGACCCCGAGGTGAAGTCGGGGAACTACCTGCCGAGCGTGCTCGGGACCAGCGAGGCGCGGCGGCGCGGCGCCTACGAGGCCATCCTCAGCGACGGAGTGGGGCGGCTCACCGAGGGCGGGTCGTCGAACTTCTTCGTCGTGCGCGGGCGCCGGCTGGCGACGCCGCCGCTGGCGGTCGGGCTGCTGCCGGGGATCACGCGCGCGGCGGTGATCGAGGCGGCGCGCGCCGACGGGATCGCCGTCGACGAGCAGCCGCTGTGGCCGGTCGATCTGCTGGGCGCCGACGAGGCGTTCCTGACGAGCTCGATCCGCGGCGTGCTCCCGGTGGTGCGGGTGTCGCCGCGCGCGGGGGCGCCGGCGGTGGCGCTGGGCGACGGGCGGCCGGGGCCGATCACGCTGCGGGTGATGGCGCTCTACGACGCGATGGTCGCGCGCGAGACCGCTCCGGGCGCGTGAGCGGCGACGCGCGGCGACGCCGGCGCCTCGCGCTCCGCATTGTTGTCTATCCGATATGCGCCGCGGCGCTGGCGCTGGTCGCGCGCGGGGCGGTGCTGGTGGCGCTCGGGCGCGCCGCGACGGGGGTGAGCCTGGCGCCGGCGACGGTGGCGCGGCCAGCGGCGCGGGCGGGCGAGGCGCGCCTCCTCTTCGCCGGGGACACCGCGCTCGTCGACGTGGGCCTCGCGACGCTGACCGCGCCCGGCGGCGCCGGGCTCGACGCCGCGCTGGCCTCGGCGGCGCCGCTCGTGGCCGCGGCCGATCTCGCCGTCGTCAACCACGAGGCGCCGATCACCGCGCGCGACTTCCCGCTCCTCCGCCTGTGGAAGGAGTACCGCTACCGCGCGCCGCCCGAGAGCGCGGCGGCGCTGGCTCGCGTCGGCGTCGACGTCCTCGGCCTCGCCAACAACCACGCGATGGACGCGGGCGCCGCCGGGCTCGACGACACGCGCCGCCTCGCCGCCGCCGCCGGGATGGTCACCGTCGGCGCGGGCGACGATCCCGCCGACGCGCGCCGCGGCCTCCTGGCGACGATCGGCGGCGAGCGCGTGGGCCTCCTCGCCTACTGCGAGGACCAGCTGCTGTGGCGCGCCGTCAGCGATCAGCCGGCGCGCCCCGGCCACCCCGGCGTGGCGACCGCCAGCGACGAGGCGCTCGCCGCCGACGTCGCGCGCCTGCGTGCGCACGGGGCCGCCGTCGTGGTCGTCTCGCTCCACGGCGGCGAGACCTACGCGCCGCCGACGGAGCGGATGCTCGCCTGGGCGCGCCGGGCCATCGATCGCGGCGCCGACGCCGTCGTCGCGCACCACCCCCACCGCGCGCAGCCGGTGGCGCTCTACCGCGGGCGGCCCATCTTGCTGTCTATCGGGAATTGGGCCTTCGGGACGCGCGGCCACCCGGCGCTCGACGTGGGGCTCCTGGCGACGCTGGTGGTCGAGCGCGGCGCGCTCACCCGCGTCGAGCTGGCGGCGCTCGCCGTGCAGAACCGCGAGGTCGCCTTCCGCCCGAGGCTCCTCGACGGGGCCGAGGCGGCGGCGGCGCTCGCGCCGATCGCCGACGCCTCGCGCGCGCTCGGGGCCCCGCTGCGCGTCGGCGGCGGCCGCGCCGTCCTCGATCTCGCCGGCGCGCCCTAGCAGCAATGCGAGTCACTGAAGAACGCGTTGTGGTCTTCTTGCTACGACGGGGGCGGCGTGAAGGTGACGCACGACCGGACGGTGTGCCGCCCGCGTGGTGGTAGTGCGGGCCGTCAGGGCGTGGACGTTCGGAACAGAGCGACGGCGCCTGCGGCGCCTGGCTGGGGCGTTCCCCAGCCCCCCGCAGCTGGTCTCGGTGGTCGTGCGATGCGGAGCGCGCGTTCGGCGCTCTGAAGGAGCCAGGTCTGCGGCGCGACGACGGCCGAGTCGAGCCAGGCGAGCGAGCTGCAGAAATCCTGCTCGACAAAATAGTCGGGACGGGCCGGGTTGTGCTTCCAGCGGTTCTCGAGGACGTAGCGGAGCGCGTTCTTCACCTCGGTCGGCGTCTTGAGAATCCGCATGTGATACCGGTCGGCGAAGACCTGCCCTTTGCGTCCGAGGACGCGGTTGATCGCGCGGGCGATGCGAATCGCGAGTGCATGGAGCGCCCGCGACAGCGCTTCACGGTTCGCCGCCTCGACGACGAGGTGGAGGTGGTCGCGCTGCACGCTGAAATGGCAGAGCCGGCCGCCGAAGGCCTCGCGGCCTTCGTTGAAGGCGCGCCGAATCGCCCGGAACACAGCGGGGCGACGCGCGCTCGGCAGGCGGCGTACGAGGCGATACGTCACGTGGACGGGGAAGCGCGACGGAAGCTCGGGGCGACGCTTGTGCGAGACGCGGCGACCACCGGGACCCGGCTTGCGACCCGCTTCTTCGGACGCCGCTTGCGAGCGCGAAACGAGAACGCGAGCTGCGGCGAAGTCCCGAAATCCATGGAGATCATTTAGCTGCCCAATCACCGAAAGTCAAGCATCTCAGCAACGACAAATTGATTCTTGTCTATCGCAAACGACGTCTGCATTTCGGTCAATGGCGGGGCCACCTGCGCGCCGGCGGCACACCGCTCGATCGTGCGCCTCCTCCACGCCGCCTCCGTCGTAGCAAAAAGACGCTAAGTGACTGGCATTGGCCCCAGCTAGCCTGGCGGCGCGTCCTTCGGCGTCACCAACAGCCGCGCGTGCTGCACCGTCACCCCGGCGCCGGGCGTGAGCCGCGCGCGCACCTCTCCGTGCAGCCCACCGCGGACCCCCCCGGGCGGGTTCCGCACCTCCCGACGAGCTGCGCTCGTCGATCGCCGCCGGCGCGTCGAAGCGAAACGCGCGCAGCACCGTCTTGCGCCGCTCGCGCCCGAGCCCGTCATCGCCGTCGTGTCGAGCGCCGTCGTCCCGTACCCCGACGGCAGCCCCTGCGCGTCCCCCTCGTCGTCGAAGCGCACCGCGAAGGTCTCGTCGACGAGCACGCGCCCGCCGAGCCGCACCGCGATCGACACCTCGAACGGCAGCCCGCTCCCGCCGGCCAGCGCGAGGTCGAGCCACACCGCGTGCGACGACGCCGGCGCCGCCTGGAACGACGCCGTCACCTCCAGCCCCGGCGCCAGCTCCTTCGCCACGATCGCCGTCGCCAGGAAGGCGCGGTTGCGCAGCGTCCGCGCCCGAATCCCGAGGAGGATGCGCGCCGCGAACCCCACCACGATCGCCGGGATGGTGAGCGCCAGCGCCCACGAGAGCAGGGTCGTCACCGTCGCGCTCACCCCTCGAGGATACACGGGGTGCAGATCGCCCGCGCTCGTGGCATGGTCCACGTCGAGCTCATGATCGTGGTCCCGACCTGGTTCCTCTATCTCGGCGGGTTCTCGCTGGTGATCCTCGGAATCCTCCAGATCCAGGCGCGCCCGCGCGAGCGCGACGACACGCTCTATCAGCGCTTCGCCAACGTCGGGACGCTCTGGTCGCTGACCTGCATCTCCGTCGGTGTCGGGCTGCTCCTCATCGCCACGGGGTGGTGGACGCCCTGGTTCGCGGTCGCGCCCAAGAAGAGGCCGGCCGCGGCGAAGCCGGCGATCACCCAGCCGGTCTCTCCGACGAAGAGGTGATCGATGCGCCTCCTGTCCATCGCGCTGGCGCTGATCGCGCTGCGCTCGGTCGCCGTCGCCGACACGAACTGCGACGCCGCCCGCGCGCTGAAGAGGGAGCTGAAGGCGGCGCACCACACCGTCGCCGCGTTGCGCGCGCAGACCGACCGGCTGCGGGCCCAGCTCGCCGCCGTCCCCGACGAGGCGTGCCGCGGCGCGCTCTTTTCTGTCTACTGGGATTACTACGGCGCCGTGCAGGGGGCGCTCGCCGACGCCGTGCAGGGCGACGACTCCGCGGCCAAGGAGCGCGCCGTGCGCAGCCTGCGGCTCGTCGGGTGGCGCGTGTCGGCGTCGGAGGCGGGCGACTACGTCACCGAGGAGCGCGACTGGCTGCCGCGCGTCCTCGGCCCGTCGCTGCCGCCGGTGTGGCACGAGTTCATCACGCTGCGCATCGGCGACACCATCCGCGGCGGGCTCACCGAGGACGCCGGGCTGAAGATCGGTTGGGACACGCTGCGCCAGCGCATCGAGCGGTGGGACGACTTCCTCGCGCGCTACCCGGGCTTCGTCTGGCGAGAGGGCGTCGCCGAGAGCAACCGGGACGCGCTGCGCATCCTCCTGCGCGGCGTCGACAACAGCCCGGTCTTCGACAGCGACGGGGCGCTGCGCCCCGAGGTGCGGAAGGAGCTCGAGGCCTACGCCGCAAACCCGCGCGCCGCGAAGCGCACGCTGGTGAGGAGCTACCTCGCGCTCCTCAAAAAGGCGGGCTGGAAGGAGAGCGACGAGGCCGCGGCCTACCTCGACAAGCAGGGCCTGGCGACGATGATGGGCGTCGAGCCGCCGCGCGAGTGATACCTGTCTAGCGGGAATTCCGGCGGCGGCGCTGCAGCTCCCCGGCCCCGACGGCGCCGGCGGCGATGACGAACAGCACCGCGCCGAGCTGGATGGGGCGCGCCGCCTCGTGGCGGCCCTGCTCCTCGAGGGCGGCGCGCATCGACGGCTCGACGCTGTCGAGCACGGCGGCGACGGTCTCGAGGCCGCGCCACCAGAAGAGCGCGCCCGCCGCGAGCACCGCGACGGTGGAGGCGAAGGCCGGGAGGCGTAGCCGCTCGTCGGCCTTCACCGAGTAGGCGATGCCGAGGCCGATCGCGACCCAGCCGAGGGCGAGGACGATCCACATCCCGAAGCCGCCCTCGGCGAAGAAGCGCGCGATCATCGACGTCGTCTCGTCGTCGTCTCGGCGCGCGCTCAGGCCGCGAGGCGCGTGCGGCGCGGGGCGGCGATCACGCGATCGTGCAGCGCGCGCAGGCGGTCGAGCCCGGAGGTTGCGCGGCCGGCGGCGATGGCGCTCACCTCGTCGACGAGCGCGGCGTTGACCGGCGTCGGGACGCCGAGCCTCTCGCCGCGCCGGACGATCTCGCCGTTCAAGAAGTCGATCTCCGGCGGCCGCCCGCGCTCGAGCGCGTAGAGCATCGAGCTGCGCATGCGGCGATACTTGAAGCCGACCGCCATCAGCACCGAGTGCTTGTAGGCGAGCGACGGCGACCCGAAGGTCTGCGCGCGCTCGGCGTCGGTGATGGCGATGCGATCGATCTCCAGCGTGCCGCCGACCGGCTGCACCTTCACGCCGCTGGCGAGCGCGACCGCGTGCACCTCGGCGAGGATCTCGAGGCCGATGCGGCGGATCGGGCGGTGCGAGAGCAGGCGCCCGAGCGGCACGCCGCCGATCGCGCCCAGCGTCGAGGTCATGCAGTTGATCGCCAGCTTCGACCAGCGCACGCCGGCGAGGTCGTCGGTCACCAGCGTCGGCGACGCGCACTCGAGGAGCGCCGCGACGCCGTGCGGGTCGGGGCCGCTCGCCGGGTCGGCGCTCGGCCGCCCGAGGGTGAGCCCGCCCTTCGAGGTGCGCTTGTAGTAGCCGGGCGAGGTCTGGCTCGCGCCCCAGCCGACGACGCAGCCGATCACGCGATCGCCGACGAGGGCGCGGGCGCGCTCCTCGGGGAGGCCGTTCTGGATGGTCACGATCGGCGCCTCGGGGCGCAGGAAGGGGAGGGTGTCGCGAACCGCGCGCTCGAGCGTGGTGTTCTGCGTCGCGAGGATCGCCAGATCGAACGGCCCGTCGCCGGCGGCGAGCGCCACGCGCGGCCCCTGCGCCGCGACCGACCACTCCGTCCCGTCGAGCTCGCGCACCGTGAAGCCCCGCGACTCGAGCGCAGCGACGACATTGGCGTTCCCCGCGACCGGCGTGGTGTCCACTCCCGCCCGCGTCAGCGTGGCCGCGAGCACCCCCCCGATTCCGCCGCAACCGACGACGACGACCTTCATGCGTGAACCTCCCGTGAGACGGCGCCAGCCTACAAAGTGGTGGGAGGGGTTCGCAACAGCGACGGCGAAGGTTGGACCACTCGACCTTCGCGCTAGTCGGCGAGCGCGCGCGCCTGGCGGTCGGCGTGATACGAGCTGCGGACGAGCGGCCCCGCCTCGACGATGCGGATGCCCTTCGCCTCGCTGCGCGCCTTCAGCGCGTCGAACTCCTCGGGCGTCGCGTAGCGCGCCACCGGGAGGTGCCCGTGCGACGGCCGCAGGTACTGCCCGAAGGTGACGATGTCGAGCTCCATCGCCGCCAGCTCGTCGACGACCGCGTCGACCTCGGCCAGCTCCTCGCCGAGCCCGAGCATGATCCCGGTCTTCACCACCGCGCCGCGCTGCTTGGCGTGGCGCAGGACGTTCAGGCTGCGGTCGTAGCGCGCCTGCACGCGGACCTGCTTCGAGAGGCGCGGCACCGTCTCGAGGTTGTGCGAGAAGATGTGCGGTTGCGCGGCGAGGACCGTGTCGACGTCGTCGAGGTTGCCCTGGAAGTCGCCGGTCAGCACCTCCAGCGTCATCTCCGGGCAGGCCTCGCGCACGCGCCGGATGGTCTCCGCCCAGTGCGCCGCGCCGCCGTCGGCGAGGTCGTCGCGATCGACGCTGGTGATGACCGTGTGGCGCAGCCCCAGCGTCGCCAGCGTCTCGGCCACGCGGCGCGGCTCGTCGGCGTCGACGGGATCGGGCCGCCCCATCGGCACGTCGCAGAACTGGCAGCTGCGCGTGCAGGTCCCGCCGAGGATCATGATGGTCAGCGCGCGCGCGTTCCAGCACTCGCCGATGTTCGGGCAGGAGGCGCTCTCGCAGACGGTGTGGAGCCGCTGCTCGTGCACCAGCGCGCGCACGTCCATGTAGGTCTCGCCCGCGGGGAGCTTGGCCTTGATCCAGGGCGGGAGCCGGCCCTTGTGCACGCCGCCCTTCCCGTCGGGGAACTCGGCGACGACGGGCGGGTTCTCGTAGTTCGGGGCGGCGCGCCCGATGACCGGCAGCTTGCGCATCGCTAGATGTCTATAGCTTCGCCGTACGCGTCGGCCACCGATTCCTTGATGGCCTCGGCGAACGTGGGGTGGGCGAAAATCGTAGACAACAATTCGTCGCTGGTCAGCTCGGCGGTCTTGGCCAGCGTCAGCGTCGCCACCATGTCGGTCGCCGCGCCGCCGATGAGGTGCGCGCCGAGGATCTCGCCGTGCTTGGCGCCGAGGATCACCTTCACGAAGCCGTCGGTCTCGGAGGCCGCCATCGCCTTGCCCGAGGCCTTGAACGGGAAGCGACCGACCTTGTAGTCGAGCCCCAGCTCCTTGGCGCGCTTCTCGGTGAGGCCGACCGACGCCACCTCGGGCCGCGCGTAGGTGCAGCCCGGAATGCTGTCGTAGTCGATGTCGCCGTGGTGGCGCTTGCCGGCCATCGCCTCGACGCAGGCGATGCCCTCGGCCGAGGCCTTGTGCGCCAGCATCGGCGGGCCGACGACGTCGCCGATGGCGTAGAGCCCCGGGACGTTGGTGGCGAAGGTCGTGCGGTCGACGGCGATGAAGCCGCGGTCGAGCGCGACGCCCAGCGCCTCGAGGCCGAAGCCGTCGGTGTTGCCGCGGACGCCGACGGCGAGGAGGCAGACGTCGGCCTCGATCGGCCGCGCGGTCCCATTGTTGTCAATCGCGTCGACGCGGACGCCGATCTCCTGCTTGGCCACGCCCGCGACCTTGGCGCCGGTCAGCACCTCGATCCCCGACCGCTTGAAGCTGCGCTCGAGCGTGGCGGCCACCTCGGCGTCCTCGACGGGGAGGAGCTGCGGCAGCGCCTCGATCAGCGTCACCTTGGTGCCGACGGCGTTGTAGAAGTAGGCGAACTCGACGCCGATCGCCCCCGCGCCGATGATGACGATGCGGTCCGGCTGGACCGGCAGCGACATCGCCTCGCGGTAGCTGATGATGCGACGGCCGTCGTGCTCGACGGGGCCCGACGGGAGCGGCAGGGGCTTCGGGCGCGCGCCCGTCGCCACGATCACGTTCTTGGCGTCGATCGGGCCGTCGGGCGTCACGATGCGCGGGCGCCCGTCGGGGCTGCGCTCGAGGGTGCCGGTCGCGCGGCGGTGCTCGATCTTGTTCTTCTTGAAGAGGAACTCGACGCCCTTCTCCTGCCGCTTGGCGATCTCGCGCGAGCGCTCGACGCAGCGGCCGAAGTTGGGGCGCACGCCGTCGACGTTCACGCCCAGCTCGCCGGCGTGCTCGAGCAGCTCGATCAGCTCGGCGGAGCGGAGCAGCGCCTTCGTCGGGATGCAGCCCCAGTTGGCGCAGATGCCGCCCAGCGCCTCGCGCTCGACGACGACCACCTTCATCCCGAGCTGCGCGGCGCGGATGGCGGCGACGTACCCGCCCGGGCCGCCGCCGAGGATGGCGAGGTCGTATTGGTTTGAGGTCATAGAACTCTCGCTCCGCGTCGCGCGACCCCGCGCGCTCGCGCTGTGGAAGGACGTTCCGCTTCTGTCGCGCGGTGTCGCGCCGCGTCGCTGGTCATACCAGCAGCCCCATCGGCTTCTCGAGCAGCTTGACCAGCGCCTGGAGGAGCTGGGCGCCGAGGACGCCGTCGACGACGCGGTGGTCGCACGACAGCGTGAGCAGCATGCGGCGGGCGATGACCACCTCGTCCTTGCCGTCGCGCTCGACGACGAGGGCGCGCTTCTCGGTGGCGCCGACGGCGAGGATGACGCTCTCCGGCGGGTTGATGATGGCGCAGAACTCGCGCACGCCGTACATGCCGAGGTTCGACACCGTCGCCACGCCGCCGGAGAACTCCTCCGGCTTCAGCTTCTTCTGGCGGGCGCGGTCGGCGAGCGACTTGATCTCCGTCGACATCGCGCCGATCGACTTCAGATCGGCCGAGCGCACCACCGGCGTGATCAGCCCCTCGGGCAGCGACACCGCCACCCCCACGTCGACGCGGTGGTGCTTGACGATGCCCTCCGGCGTCCACGAGACATTGGCGTCGGGGACCTGGCGGAGCGCCATCGCCATCGCCTTCACGACGAGGTCGTTCACGCTGACCTTGATGCCGCTCGCCTCGACCTGCTCGTTGATCTGCTGGCGCAGCTCGAAGAGGCGATCGACGGTGGCCTCGGCGGTCAGGTAGATGTGCGGGACGTCGCGCTTGGCCTCGGTGAGGCGGCGGGCGATGGTCTTGCGCATCTGCGACGGCTGGACGACCTCGTCGGGCGCGCCCGGGGTGAAGGTCGGCAGCGCCTGCACCGGCGCCGGCCCCTTGGCCTGGACGGCGGGGGCGGCGGTCGGGGCCTCGGCGGCGGCGAGGATGTCGCGCTTGATGACGCGGCCGCCGGGGCCGCTGCCCTGGATCGCGGCGATGTCGAGCCCGCGCTCGGCGGCGAGCTTGCGGGCGAGGGGGGAGGCCTTCTGCTCGCCGTTTGTGTCTAGCGGTTTTTCGGCGGCGACGGGCGCGGCGGCGGCGGCGGGCGCGGCGGCGACTTCGGGAACGGGAGCGGGAGCGGGAGCGGGAGCGGGCTCGGATCTTGGCGCGGCAGCGACGGGGGCGGACGCCGACTTGCCGGCCTCGGCCATCGCCGTCGCCGGATCCTCGCCCGCCTCGCCGAGCACGGCCACCGGATCGCCCAGCTTCACCGTATCGCCCTCGCGCACGAGGAGCTTCAGGAGGACGCCCTCCTCCTCGAGCGGGAAGTCCATGTTCGCCTTGTCGGTCTCGACCTCGGCGATGACGTCCCCGGGCGAGATCGCGTCGCCCTCCTTCTTCGTCCACTTGGCGATCACGCCCTCCTCCATCGTCGGAGAGAGGCGCGGCATCATGACGAGCGTGGCCATGTCGGTCTGGGCTCCTGATTAGGCGAGATAGGACGCGCGCTTCACCGCGGCGACGACCTTCTGGACGGTGGGGACGACCTGGTCTTCGAGCTCCAGCGCGTAGGGCATCGGGATCTCGTCGCGCGTGACGCGCTCGACGGGGGCGTCGAGATCGTCGAAGCAGTGCTGGTGAATGCGCGACACGACCTCCGCGCCCACCGACGCGAAGGCGTTGCCCTCCTCGAGCACCACCGCGCGGTTGGTCTTCTTCACCGAGCGCACGATGAGCTCGGTGTCGAGCGGGCGGATCGTCCGCGGGTCGATGATCTCGACGGAGACACCCTCCTTGGCCAGCGCCTCCGCCGCCTCGAGCGCGACGTACAGCATGCGCCCCCAGGTGACGAGCGTGCAGTCGCTGCCCTCGCGCTTCACGTCCCCCTTGCCGAGCGGGATGACGTGCTCGCCGTCGGGCACCTCGCCCTGGACGCTATACAACAATTCGCCCTCGATGAAGACCACCGGGTCGTCGTCGCGGATCGCCGTCTTGAGGAGCCCCTTGGCGTCCGCCGGGGTCGACGGCATCACCACCTTGAGCCCGGGGCAGTTCGCGTACATCGACTCGAGCGCCTGCGAGTGCTGCGCGCCCAGCTGGTGCGCCGCGCCACCCGGCCCGCGGAAGACGATCGGGACCTTGAACTGCCCGCCCGACATGAAGCGGATCTTCGCCGCGTTGTTGATGATCTGATCGATCGCCACCAACGAGAAGTTCCAGGTCATGAACTCGACGATCGGGCGCAGCCCGACCATCGCCGCGCCGATGCCGACGCCGGCGAACCCCGTCTCGGCGATGGGCGTGTCGATCACCCGCCGCTCGCCGAATTTCTGTAAAAGCCCCTGCGAGACCTTGTAGGCGCCCTGGTAGTGACCGACCTCCTCGCCCATGAGGAAGACGTTCTCGTCGCGGGACATCTCCTCGGCCATCGCCTGGTTGAGCGCCTCTCGATACGACAGTCGCGCCATGATCTAGAACCGCCTCGGGTCGGTATTCTTGTCAGCGTAAATCCAGTCCCACATCGCCTTGCCGTCGGCGACCGGGCTCTTCTCGGCGAACTCCACCGCCTCTTTGACCTCGGCCTTCACGTGCGCCTCGAGCGAGACGATCTCGTCCTCGCTCACCTGGAAGCTCGTCTTCAGCTTCTCGCGCGCGACGGTGACCGGGTCGCGCTGCTTCCACTCCTCGATCTCGTCCTTGGTCCGGTAGTTCCCCGGGTCCGACATCGAGTGACCGCGGAAGCGATAGGTGATCACCTCCACCAGCGTCGGCTGCTGCGTCTCCCGCGCGCGCTCGACGGCGGCGCCGATGCGGCGGCGCACCTCGAGGACGTCGGAGCCCGCCTCGCGATCGAGGCGATCGCGCGCCACCGCGTACCCCGAGGCGCGCTCGGTGACGTCGGGCACCGCCAGCGTGCGGTAGAGCGGGGTCCCCATCGAGTACTGGTTGTTCTCGCAGATGAAGACCACCGGAAGCTTCCACAGGCCCGCCAGCGAGATGCCCTCGTGGAACGCGCCCTGCGGGACCGACCCGTCGCCGAAGAAGCAGAGCGTGACGTCCTTGCGGCCGCGGTACTTCGACGCGAAGGCCACGCCCGCCGCCAGCGGCACGTGCCCGCCGACGATGCCGTAGCCGCCGAGGAAGTTGTGGGCCGCGTCGAAGAGGTGCATCGAGCCGCCCATCCCCTTCGAGCAGCCGGTCGACTTGCCGTAGAGCTCGGCGAGGACGCCCTTGGCGGTGCCGCCCTTGGCCATGTAGTGGCCGTGCTCGCGGTAGGTGGCGACGACGTAGTCCTCGGGCTTCAGCGCGGCGATGGCGCCGACGCACACCGCCTCCTGCCCGATTCCGAGGTGGAGGAAGCCTCCAATTTTGCCCTGCGCGTATGCCTTGGCCGCGGCCTCCTCGACGCGCCGGATCGACAGCATCTGGCGATAGAGCTCGAGGAGCAGCGCCCGATCGTCGACGGTGCCGGCGTCCCAACCGCCTGCCGTGCCCGCGGATTCCGCTCTCAGAATGGTCATGTCGCGGCGGAATATAGCGATCACGCCACTCAGACTCCAGTGACGTCGGTCGCCGCGGCTGTGGACGGATGGTCGGGTCTAGCGGTGCTCGTCGCCGGGGAGCATGGGGATCTCGCCGACGACGCGCTCGCGCGGATCGGTGGCGAACGACACCCCACCGACGATGAGCGAGTAGCCCTTGTAGAGGCGGAGGTCCATCCCCGGGTCGATGAACTTCACGAAGACCTCGTGCCCGCCGCCCGGCATCATCCGGTAGGTGTCGTGGACCGCGCCGTGGCGCGGGAGGATCCGCCCGTCGCTGAGGCGGATGGCGAAGCCGTCGCGGTTCACCATCATCATGTCCTGCGACAGGTTGTTCACCCAGAGCTTCACCATGATCTCGCGGTCGCGGACCCAGGCGTCCATGATCGTGACCGCGCAGCCCGACTGCAGCGTGGCGTTGTTGCCGATGAGAGCGATGCGGCGCGGGAGCACCGGGCCGCAGGCCCCGAGGGTGATGGCGAGGGTGGTGACGGCGACGGCGTGGGCGAGCTGAGCGAGGCGCATGATGAAAAAGCCTATGCGACCGTCGCCGGGTCGTCCATGACCGGCGTCACGCCCGGGCGGTGCGCGCCTCGGCCTGGGCGCGGACGGCGGCGATCTCGGCGTTCCCCGTCGAGCCGCCCATCAGCGCGCGCGTGTCCTTCACGTCGACCGAGCGCGTGGCCGAGCGCGACACCGCCTTGACCACCGTCGGGAGGTGGCGCACGACGGCCAGCGACCCCGGGTAGACGAGCGTGGCGCGGCGACGGCGCAGGCCGCGGACGATCTTGTCGGCGAGGACGTCGGTCGTGCCGCGCGGCATGCGCTTGAAGACCTGCTCGCCGCCGGGGATGAGCGAGGTCTCGGCCAGCATCGGCGTGTCGACGGGGCCGGGCACCACCTCGAAGACGTGGATGGGATCGTCGCGCAGCTCGAGGCGCAGGGTGTCGGTGGCCATCGAGAGCGCCGCCTTCGACGACGCGTAGTGGCCCATGAGCGGCATCGGCGCGACGCTGGCGATCGACGTCACGTTGACGATGTGGCCGCGGCCGCGCGCGCGCATCCCGGGGGCGAGCGCCCGCGCCAGGGCGAGCGGCGACCAGTAGTTGGTCTCGAAGAGCGCGCGGGCGATGTCGTCGTCGGCGACGACGAGCTGCGCGCCGCCGATGCCGACGCCGGCGTTGGAGACGAGGAGGTCGACGCCGCGGCCGCCGAAGGCCGCCTCCGCCGCCGCGCCGAGGGCGGCCGCCTCGCCGCGCTTCGACAGATCGGAGACGAGGACGACAGGGCGCTTGCCGCCGGCGCGCTCGATCTCGTCGGCGAGGGTCTGGAGGGCCTCGGCGCGGCGCGCGCTGATGGCGACGTGCACCCCCTCCTTGGCGAGGCGCACCGCCAGCGCGCGGCCGATCCCGCTCGAAGCTCCCGTCACCAGCGCCGTCTCGAATGTGGTCGTCATCGTCGTGTGGTCCTTTCCCAAATTCATGTCTACGTGAAAATCACATCGGCTCGAGCTGCGCCGTCGTCTCGACGGTCAGCGCGCAGTCGGAGAGCGTCATCAGCGAACCGATCTCGGCGCAGGCCTCGGCCGGCGCGGCCTCGACGGTGAGGTGCGCGGTGCCGTCGGCGTCGAGGGCCACCCGCAGCGTCATCGACGAGGCCACCGTGCGCGCGCCGCCGAGGCGGTAGCGCGTGCCGTCGCCCAGCAGCATCGACGCCTCCCAGCGCAGCCGACCGTCGGCGCGGAGGAGCGCGTGGTCGGCGTCGCGCTCGAGCACCGTCACCGCCAGCGGCTCGTCGGCGACCAGCCGCTGATCGCGGAGGTGCAGCCCGTCGGGCATGTGGGCGTCGGGCGCGCGATCGCGATCGGCGAGCGCCACCGCGAAGCCCTCGACGACGGCCGGGCCGCGCGCCGGGAGGCGCACCCGGACGTCGGCCGCCTCGACGGCGAGGCGCACGTCGGTGCCGTCGGGGTTGAGCGGGCCCTCTTCGTGGACGGCGACGCGGCTCGACGGCAGGACCTCCTCGGCGGCGATGCGGAGCGGGCCGGAGAGCGACTGGCTGCCCGGCGCGTAGGCCGGGTTCTCGACGGTACAGCCGCTGGTGCCGACGACGAAGATGCCGACGGTGAGGGTGGCGAAGAGCAGGTTGCAGAGGATGGTGTGGCGCATGGGTTCCTCCTTCGAGAGACGCTCGAGACGCTCGGGACGCTCAGGCTGCGAGGGCGACGGCGTCGGCGCGCGGCGCGGTCGCGTAGGGCGTGTAGGGCAGCTCGCCGCTGCGACGGGTGAGGCGGACGAGGCCGCGGAACAGCGCCTTCTCGACGGGGCCGCCGGAGAAGTAGCCGTGGTCCATGGCGTACTCCGTCGAGAGGTGCATCTGGTCGGCGAAGACGCGCGCCTCCAGCGTGCGGAGGTGGGTCAGCGTCGCGGCCAGCGTCTCGGGGCCGGGCGCGTAGCGGGGCGCGATGGCGTGGCAGTACTTGAGGTGGCGCTCCTCGTCGCGGGCGACGGCGTCGATGACGTCGGCGGTCTGCGGGTCGACCTCGCGGAAGGCGCGGCCGAGGAGGCGGAACTGGGTGATGCCGCGCTCCTCGATGACCTGGAGCATCAGGTAGATCTCCATAATGTCTTTCGCCTCCTCGACGCGGCGATCGAGGAGACCGCCCGCCTCGCGGTCGAGGCGATCGATGAGGCGCAGCTCGGCGGGGACCGGCTCGTCGGGGACGCCCTGGCGCGCGGCCGCCTCGGTGAAGAGGCGCGCGTGGCGGACCTCGTCCTCCTGGTGCTTGGCGATCATCCGCTGCAGCTTGGCGTCGTCGACGAAGCAGAGGACGCGGTCGAAGACCGCCGCCTCGCCGTTGGCCTCGGCCTCGGCGAGCTGGCGGAGGATGAAGGCGCGCCCGGCGGGCGTCTTCACGATGCGACGGGTGTAGGCCAGCGAGAGGCGGTCGCGGATGGTCGTCATGGTTCCCTCCGACAGATACGGATGACCGAAATCGTTTTTCGGTCAGTCCTGGCCACAAAAAAGCGGGCGCCTCACGACGCCCGCCGGATGTCCCTACTCCCGCGCGTCGTGCCGCTTCGCGCGCTTGCCTTCGCCCTTGCTCCCGTCGCTGCTGGCGACGTGCGCCGGCGCCTGCACGAGGAGCCCCGTCCGGATGAGCGACATCGCCGCCTGGAGTCGGCGGGTCAGCCGCTCGGCTCGATCGGGCACCGGCCGGTTGTGGAACACGTAGGTGGCGATGACCAGATCCTGAAGCAGGGTCGCCACCTCGTCGACGTCGAGGTCGGGGCGGAAGCGCCCCTGACTGACGCCGAGCTCGAGCACCTCGCGCGTATGCGCGCGCCCCAGCTTGCGCAGCTCGTCGAGGCGATCGGTCCAGTCGGGCAGCACGAGGTGTACGTTGCCGAAGAGCAGCTCCTTCACGAGCGGCCGCTCCTCGACGTACTGCATCCCCATCACCGCCGCCTGCTCGAGCAGCTGATCGGCGGGCACGCGCGGGTCGACGAGGCGACTGACCTCCGCCTGCCAGGCGCGCACCTCGCGCAGCAGCGTCTGATAGAAGAGGTCCTCCTTCGTCTCGGCGGCGAGGTAGATGGTCCCCTTCGCCACGCCGGCGTCGCGCGCGATCTCCTCGACGGAGGCCTTCTTGAACCCGAAGCGGGAGAAGACCTTCGCGGCTGCGCGGAGGATGCACTCTTTCTTGTCCTGCTGCATCGCGACTGACCGGAATCTAAAACTGGTCAGTGCAGGTGTCAAGCGGCGCGCAGCACGATCAGCGTGAGCTCGGCCGGCGCGCCGATCCGGACCGGCGGCCCGGTGAAGCCGGCGCCGCGGCTCACGTAGAGCGCGCTGGCGCCGTTGCGGTAGAGGCCGGCCGGGTAGCGGGTGATCATACGCGCCAGCGTCCAGCGACGGGCCAGCCCGGGCACCGGCACCGCGATCTGCCCGCCGTGGGTGTGCCCCGACAGCGTCAGCGAGACCCCCTCGGCGGCCGCCTGCGGGAAGAGGTTGGGGTCGTGCGCCAGGAGCAGCGACGGGACGCCGTCGGGGCGGCGGCACAGCGCGCGCTCGACGTCGGCGCGCCCGGTCCAGGTGTCGTCGACGCCGCCGACGAACAGCGCCGCCTCGCCGCGGGTCACGACGATCCCCTCGTTGCGGAGGACCCGCAGCCCCGCCGCCTCGAGGCGCCGCGCGAAGCGCTCCCCGTCGGCGAAGTAGTCGTGGTTCCCCATGCAGGCGTAGACGCCGTCGCGCCCGCGCAGCCCCGCCAGCACCGCCGCCACCGGCTCGGTGTAGCGGTCGCCGCTCGTGATGAGGTCCCCGGTCACGGCGACGAGGTCGGCCTCGAGCGCGTTCAGCCGCTCCACCCAGCGCGCCACCTCCTCGGGTGGCGTGAACGGACCGCAGTGGACGTCCGAGAGCTGGGCGATGGTGTAGCCGTCGAGCGCCGACGGGAGCCCCGCGATGGTCACCTCGCGCCGCACGAGGCGCGGCTGCGCGAAGTTGCCCGCGAGCGCGCCCATCAGCGACAGCCCGAGCGCCGCGAACAGCGCCGGCGGACCCACCGCCTGCGCGACCAGCGCACCGACGGGGAGCGCGACCAGCGCCACGACGCAGGTCGCCCACCAGATGAAGAACGGGCGCAGGACGAGCCCGCGGATGAGCGGCCCGCGCGGCGCGTCGCTGAAGGGGGAGCGCTGGGCCAGCAGGAACGCGACGGTCAACACCGCGGCGACGGCGGTGACCAGAAGAGGCGAATGGGTCAGTCGTGCCAGCGTCGCGACGGTGGGGATCTGCACCGGGATCGTCGCGATCAGGAGCAGCGGCAGGAACCGCGCGCGGCGTCGTCTCACGTTCTCCAGCCTAGCAGGCCACGCGCCCGCCGGCCGCTTGCGCCCGCGGCGACGGTGCCGAGGCTCCACGGATGGAAGAGCGTGTCGACGAGGCGGCGGAACGCGCGGCTCGTCGCTGGATCGTCGACCTCGCGCGCGCCGAGGCCGAGCTGGCGGCGCGCCTGGCGACGATCGCGGCGGCCGCGGGCGGGCCCGAGGCGCCAGCGCTGGCGACGTTGGCGATCGAGCACGCGGCGGCGGAGGCGGTGCTCCACGGGGCGGCGGGCGTCCTCGGCAGCGCGCTCGACGACGACGAGGGGCTGGCGACACTGCGCGAGGACGCGGTGCGACGGCTCGTCGCGGGGACCGACGCGGCGCTCGCCTGGCTGCTGTCGGCGGAGCACACGCTCCTCGGCAACTACCTCGCGCTCGACCGCATGCCGGGCCTCTCCGCCGACGACCGGCTGGCGCTCCGCCGCGAGTGGCTCCCCGACGCCTTCGACCGCTTCACCCGCCTCGATCGGCTGATCGCCGCGGACGAAGAGCGCGACGACGTCCCGGCCTGATCGCCGACGACGTACGATTTTTCGGTCACAACCCGCGCGAGCCCTCTCCTGTTCCTTGAAACGGGGAGGATGACGATGAAGACGACGACGGTGCGTGGGTTCGCGGTGATTTCGTTCGGGCTCCTCTTGGTGGGCGCGGTGGGGTGCAGCGGTGAGGCGCAGCCTCAGCCGACGGCGGTGGTGTCCAACCCGATGCCGGGGCGCGACACGCTCGAGGCGCACACCACCTCGCTCGACGACGGCCGGACGATCCTCTCGGTGCGCACGAGCGGCGAGACGGCGGTCCCGGTCGTCGTCCGCGCGGACGACGCGATCGACGCCCGCGTGCCGGTGCGCCCGGCGCCGCGTGGACCGAGATCGAGCTCGCCATCGAGGGCGGGGCGACGCTGACGGTCGCGCACGACGAGGATCCCTGCGGCGATGGGCCGGCGCCGCACGGGCCGCGCCCGCCGATCGGGCTGCCCGTCGCGGGGCTCGAGGCGAGGTAGACTCGTGATCCCGATGAGCGCCACTTCAGACGTGCCGGCCGTCGACGAGCTCGACGCGCGGATCGGTGCGCTCCTCGACGCCGGTCGTACCGACGAGGCGACCGCCGTCCTCCTGCGCGTCCTCGGCGGGGCGCTGCACGGGTACCTGGTCGCCGTCCTCCGCGACGAGACCCGCGCCAGCGACGCGTTCGCCGAGGCGGCCGAGGACCTCTGGAAGGGGCTGCCGGGGTTTCGGCGCGAGTGCCCGGTGCGCTCGTGGGCCTATCGGGTGGCGCGTCACGCCGCGCTCCGCGTCGCGCGCGACCCCTTCCAGCGACGAGGACGGCCGTTCGCGACGGCCGAGCTCTCGCGCCTCGTCGACGAAGTACGCAGCTCGACGGCCGCGCACCCCCGCACCGACGTGAAGGACGGCATGCGCGCGCTGCGCGCGTCGCTGACTCCCGACGAGCAGACGCTCCTCATCCTGCGCATCGATCGCGACCTCCCCTGGCGGGAGGTCGCCGAGGTGCTGGAGGTCGACGAGCCGGCCGCGCGGAAGCGCTTCGAGCGGGTGAAGGCTCGCCTGGCCGAGCTGGCGCGCGAGCGCGGGCTGCTCTGACTCTCTCTCTCCCCCGGGCGCATCCCAGTCGTGCTAGGGAGGAGCCCATGCAGGTCGTCGAGCTGGTGAAGGAGTATCGCTTCGAGGCGGCGCATCTTCTGCCGCACGTCCCGCCGGGGCACAAGTGCGCCCGGCTGCACGGGCACAGCTTCAAGTTCGAGATCCACGTGACCGGGCCCGTCGATCCGCACACCGGGTGGCTGATCGACTTCGGCGTCCTCGACGACGTGGTGATGCCGATCGTGAACGAGCTCGACCATCACTACATGAACGAGATCGCCGGGCTCGAGAACCCGACGTCGGAGGTCACGGTGAAGTGGCTCTTCGACCGCATCAAGTCGAAGATCCCGCAGCTGACGGCGATCACCTTCTACGAGACCGTCGACGCGCGCTGCATCTACCGCGGCTAGCGTCGTCCCGGTCGATGCCGATCACCATCGCCGACGTCCTCGAGGCGGCGCGGCGGATCGCGCCCTGGCTCGCGCCGACGCCGCTCCACCGCTACCCGCTCCTCGACGCGGCGCTCGGCGCCGAAGTGTACGTCAAGCACGAAAACGTCCAGCCCACGGGGTCGTTCAAGGCGCGCAACGCGCTGGCGGCGGCCACGCTGCTCGACGGGGCGGCGCGCGCGCGCGGCCTGGTGGCGGCGAGCCGCGGCAACCACGGGCAGGGGCTGGCCTGGGCGGGGCGCGTCCTCGGCGCGCCGGTGACGATCTGCGTCCCCGTCGGGAACAACCCCGACAAGAACGCGGCGATGCGCGCCTGGGGAGCGACGGTGGTGGAGGAGGGCGCCGACTACGACGAGGCGACGCGCACGGCGGCGCGGCTCGTCGAGGAGCGCGGGATGACGCTGGTCCACTCGACCAACGATCGCGGCGTCATCGCCGGCGCGGGGACCATTACGCTGGAGGTGCTCACCGCGCGGCCCGACCTCGAGGCGCTGGTGATCGCCGTCGGGGGCGGCTCGCAGGCGGTCGGGGCGCTGACAGTGGCGCGGGCGCTGCGCCCCGGGCTGCCGGTCTACGGCGTCCAGGCCGCGGGCGCGCCGGCGATCCACGACGCCTGGCAGGCGCGCCGTCGCGGCGAGCAGGCGCCGTCGCTGTCGTCGGCGCCGCCGCGGACCATCGCCGATGGCCTCGCCACGCGGCAGACCTACGCGATGACCTTCGACGCGCTCGCCGCGCTGGAGGACTTCGTGACGGTGACCGAGGAGGAGCTGGCCGACGCGGTTCGGCTCCTCTTCCACGCCACCCACCACGTGGCCGAGCCGTCGGGCGCGGCCGGCGTCGCGGGCCTCCGCCGCCTCGGCGACCGCCTGCGCGGGCGGCGCGTCGGCGTCGTCCTCTCCGGCTGCCACCTCGAGGCGGCGCTGTTGTCGCACATCCTGCGCTAGCACCCGCACCCGCTCTCGCTCCCGCTCCCGTTCCCGGAGCGCGCAGCGACAGTCGGACCTCGGGAGCGGGAGCGGGAGCGGGAACGGGAGCGGGTGTTGGAGAACATTCGGCGCGTTCGGACGTATGATCGAACGATGCCGCTCCTCCGGTGTGAGCACGTCTGCCTGAGCTACGACGGGCTGCGCGACGCGGTGAGCGACCTCACCCTCGCGGTCGAGCCCGGCTCGATCTTCGCCCTCGTCGGCCCGAACGGCGCCGGCAAGACCTCGACGCTGCGCATGCTGGCGACGCTGCAGCCGCCGACCTCCGGCACGCTCGTCGTCGACGGCATCGATCTCCAGCGCGACCCCGAGAGCGCGCGCCGCCGCATCGGCTACCTCCCCGACCACTTCGCGCTCTACGACCAGCAGACCCCCGTCGAGTACCTGGAGTTCTTCGCCCGCCTGCACGGCGTCCCGTCGAAGGGGCGGCGCGCGCGCATCGACGCCCTCCTCGAGGAGCTCGACCTCTCCGAGAAGCGCACCTCGCCGATCCGCACGCTCTCGCGCGGCATGCGTCAGCGCCTGGGCCTCGCCAAGACGCTCGTGCACGAGCCGAAGCTGCTGCTCCTCGACGAGCCGGCCTCGGCGCTCGACCCCGGCGCGCGCATCAAGCTGCGCGACGCGCTCCTCCGCCTGCGCCGTCGCGAGGTGGCGGTGATCATCTCGTCGCACATCCTGCCGGACCTCGCCGGGCTCGCCGACTCCGTCGGAATCATGGAGGGCGGGCGGCTGATCTCGTCGGGCGCGATCGAGGACGTCGCCGGCAAGGCGCGCGGCGCCGAGGTGGTGCTCCTCGTCGAGGTGGGCCACCCCGACCGCGCGCGCCGCGTCTTCGGCGACTTCGGCGCGCGGGTCGTCGCCGTCGAGGAGGCCGCCCCCGGCCGCTTCCACGTGACCGTCAACGCCCCACCCGCCGACGGCGGCCGCGCGCTCGAAGAGCTCGTCGCCGATCTGGCCGACGCGCTCGTCCTGCGCGGCGCCCGTCTCTCGCACCTGGCGCCGCGCGAGTCGGCGCTCGAGGCCGTCTACCGTGCCAGCGCCGCGTCGGCGGTCGCCTAGGAGATCCTGATGGACAACAAATCCGCCACCAAGCCTCCCGCGTCGACCGGCGATCTCCGGACGGCCCTCTCGGCCTTCGCCCACCGCTCGGTGCGCCCGCGCCACGCGGCGCAGCTCGTCCTCTACTCGGCCGGGATCGCGCTCCTCCTCATGCTGGTCGCCGCCTGGATCGTCGGGGAGGCGACCTCTCCCGCCAACCAGGTCTACCACTACCCGGGCTACGTCCCGCTGCCGTGGGACACCATCGCGCTCGCCGACATCTTCGCGCTCATCCTCCTCGCGCTGGGGCTCTTCGTGATCGCCCCCGCCACCGTCGCTGCGTCGCTGGCCGGCGAGCGCCGCGCCGGCACGCTCGATCAGCTGCGCACCACCCCCGCGCCGCCGCTCGGCCTGCTCGCCGGCGTCGTCGTCGGCGCGCCGCTACGCCTCTACCTCCTCTGCGTCGGCCCGCTCGCGCTGCACGTCTTCGCCACCGTCACCGGCCGCGTCCCGCCGTCGGTGCTGGTGGGCTCGCTGTTCGTCCTCGGCGCAGGCGCGGTGCTGTCGGTGCTCTTCGGTGCGGTGCTCGCGCTCGCCCCGCAGCGCGACTCGGGCGGCGCGCTCCTCGCCCTCGGCGCGGCCGGCCTCTCGGGCTTCGCCGCCATCGTCACCACCGGGATGAGCACCAGCTCGTCGAGCGCGCGCTGGGCCTTCCTCCACCCGGGCGGCGCGCTCTCGTCGCTGATGCTGTCGTTCGACGGCCTCTGGCAGCGCATGATGCTCAGCTCGTGGCGCCTCGAGACGCTCCACGGCAGCGGCAGCTGGTCGACGGTGCTCTCGCTCATCCCGGCGGCCAGCGTGGCGCTCTCGCTGGTCGTCGGCGCGCTCCTCGCGCACGCCGCCTGCCGCAAGCTGGCCTCGCCGGAGCGGCCGCTCTTCGGCAAGGTCTCCGCCGTCGCCATCTTCACCGTGCTCGCCGCGGCGATCATCCTCCCCGTCTCTCAGGAGAGCATCTATTCGTCGCGCGCGGCCAACTCGATCACGCTGGCGCTCGGCATCGTCCATCTGCCGATCCTCCTCATGCTCACCGTCTTCTCGACGCCGACGCCGGAGGCCTTCGCGCTGGCGGTGCGCCGCGGTCAGGCGCGCGGCCCGTTCAGCGACGTCGCCGGCCCGCAGGGCGCGGCCTGGGCGATGCTGACGATCTTCCTCGCGCTGTGCGCGGTCTCGTTCGGCGCGCTCGGCCACCTCCTGCACGCGAGCGGGCGCGACTTCGTCGCCGTCACCTGGGCCTTCACCGTCGCCGGCTCGCTGCCGCTGTTCGTCCTCTTCGGCGCGCTGCGCTTCCAGACCGGCGGCGCGCGCGCCGCCTTCTACGCGGCGATCTTCGCGCACCTCATCTTCCAGATGATCGGCATCGGCATCGCGCGCGAGTGGTCGCGCAACCAGGTCGAGCTCTCCGTCGTCGAGGTGGCCGGCGTCCTCGGGGTGGTGGTCCCGCTCGTCGTCGGCGTGATGCTGGCGCGGCGCATCGCCGCCATCCGCGCTACCGCCAGGCGAGGCTGATCACCAGGCCGTCGCCGTCGCGGCGGTGCTGCGCGGTCACGTCGGCGGCGCGCGCCGAGAGGCTGCCCGCGTGGCGCATGCTCTCGGCCATCACCACCCCGGCGTACGGCGCGGCGACGTAGGGGTGATCGCGCAGCGTCAGCTCGGCGGTGTGTTTGTCGACGCGCGCGATCAGCTCGCCGTGGGTGTGCTCGTCGCGCCACAGCTCGGCGGCGCGCGACGCCATCGTCGCCGGCGTGGCCAGCTTGACGAGGACGCGCCGCACCCGCCCGAACCCCTGCTGCACCACCTCGGCGGCGAAGCGCCGCAGCGCCGCCTCGTCCCCCTTGGCCGGCCCGCGGAAGACCGCCTCGTGCCAGTCGAGGATCCAGCGCTCGGGGATCCAGGTCTCGGCGATGATCGGCGCGTCGATGGTCTCGCGCCGCGTCTCCTCGGGGAGCTTGGCGGCGATCCGCGCCAGCCCCGTCTCGCCCCACAGCGCCAACGCCGCGGCGCGCTTGGCCACCAGGATCTGCTGATGCGCCCGAGCCTCGCCGCCCTGCTCCGACCGCATGCGCCGATTGTCTCCAACGCGCGGCGCTTGTCAAAGTTGTCAATCAGGAATGTCCGCCGTACGGTGACCGCATGGAGACGCTCCGCGCCGTCACGCTGAACCTCTGGGGCGAGCAGCCGCCCGTCGACGCCCGCCTGGCCGGCGCCCTCCTGGAGCTCGAGCGGCTCCAGCCCGACGTCGTCGCTTTACAAGAAGTCCGGCAGATCCCCGGCGCGCTCGAGAACCAGGCGGCGACGATCGCGCGCCACTTCGGCTGGCAGCATCGCTGGGCGCTGGCGACGCCGTGGGGCGGCGGCGAGGAGGGCCTCGCGATCCTCTCGCGCCACCCCATCACCTTCGACGCCGCGCACGAGCTCCCCGGCGCGACGGCCGACGAGCGGCGCATCCTGCTCCACTGCACGCTCGACACGCCGCTCGGGCCGCTGCACGCCTTCACCACGCACCTCAACTACCGCCTCGCGCACGGCGCCATCCGCGAGGCGCAGGTCGTCGCCGCCGAGGCGATCGCCGCCGCCGCCGCAAGTCCGGCCACGCTGCCGACGGTGTGGATGGGCGACTTCAACGCCACCCCCGACAGCGACGAGATGCGCTTCCTGCGCGGGCTCACCACGCTCGACGGGCGCCGCGTCTACTGGGAGGACGCCTGGCTGGCGCGCCACCGCACCACGCCCGAGCCCGAGGGGTGGACCTGGGCGCGGCGCAACCCGCAGACCGGGCGCCTCGGCTGGCTCGCGCTCGATCGCCGCATCGACTACATCTACGTCACGCCCGAGCGCCGCGACGGCCGCGGCACCATCCTCGACTGCGCGCTCTGCTTCGACCGCCCCGACTCGGACGGCGTCTACCCCTCGGACCACTTCGGCCTCGTCGCCGACATCCGCCTCCGCTGACCGTGACAGCGACGTCGCGATCGCGCCGCCCGCGGGCCGCGACGAACGCAGGGATGGCCGGTGGCCCGACGATTGCTGTCGTGTTCCGGCGATGACGCCCTCCACGCCGCTCCGCACCGTCGCCCTCATCGTCGCTGCGCTCGGGCTCCTCGCCCGCGATGGAGCCTCGCGGTCTGTCGGGTACGTCGCGCTCGACTCCGTCGATGGTGATGGCCGCCTGCAGGCGTGCGCCCTCATCGTCTCTCGCTCCGGCAGGCTCTTCGACAGCGGCGTGCGCGAGGAGTATTCGTTCGCGCGGTACGCCGTCGCGCGCGACGGGATGCGCGTCGACCACCTCGACGGCGCCTGTCCGGGCGCGCCGCCCATCGACCGCGCGAGCGAGCTCGCCGTCCCCGGCGGGGCGGTGCGCTTCCCCACCCAGGAGGTGGTGCGCGTCGACGCGGGCGGCACCGAGCTCTGGCGCACGTCAGTCCCGTCCGGCCTGTGGGACGCGCTCGTCGACGGAGAGGACCTCTACGTCACCGCCGGCAGCGAGGTGCTGCGGATCGCGCTTGCCGACGGCGCCGTCGCTTGGAGCATCCCCATCCAGCCCTAGCCGGGGGCCTCAGTCGCCGTCGCCGTCGAGGTCGAGATCGACCAGCGGGCGCTTGCCCCAGGGCGGCTCGCTGTCGGCGCCCTTCACCGACTTCCAGAGGATGCGGCCGAGCGGCGCCGCGTCGGGGCGCGTCCAGTCGATGGCCATGCTCTCGGCGGCGAGCGGGGCGTCGCTGCCGTTGAGCTGCTCGGGGATGCGCCGCGGGATGTAGGTGTAGGGCTCGAGGTGCGGCGCCGTGTCGAAGAGGTCGACCATCGTCGCCGCGTTGGCGTCGTAGGTGTTCATCGGCCCCACGCCGAGCGCGCGCAGGATGGTCGCGTACACCGACGCGTAGTCGTAATTCACGCTAGACACGATCCCCGGCTTGATCCACGGGCTGACCACCACGCAGGGAGAGCGGTGCATCTCGACGTGGTCGCCGCCGTCGGAGGGGTCGTCCTCGAGGATGATCACCAGCGACGTGGCCCAGTACTTCGAGCGCGACAGCGCGTCGATGAAGCGGCCGGTCGCCTCGTCGTTGTCGGCGATCATCGAGGCCGGCGTCGGCGACCCCGGCTTCGACCCCGACGTGTGGTCGTTCGGCAGGCCGATGTACGAGAAGGGCTCGACCTTGAACTCCGGGTCGTTGAGCTTCTTGATGACGTACTCGATCTTCGTCACGTCGCTGATGCCGAGGCCGAAGAAGACGCCGGGGTAGTCGAAGTCGTACTGGAACTTCGCCCCGCCGGTGTTCACCGCCTCGCCGTAATTGTGATAGACAATATTGTTGCGATCGAGGTGCGTCCAGATCGTCGGCGACCCCGGCAGCCCGAGGATGTCGCGGTTGGTCCCGACGTCGCTGTAGGCGTCGATCGAGCGCGTGCGCCGCCCCCAGCTCGAGAGCCACGCCTTCTCGGTGTAGTCGTTGGAGATGTTCGAGGTCGTCCAGGCGTGGCCCTGCACGCTCTGCTCGGCGTTGGAGTAGAAGTTGTCGAGCACCGCGTACCGCCTGGCGAGCGCGTGCGTGTTGGGCGTGATCTCGTCGGTCCAGAGCGTCAGCGACGGGTCGCCGTTGGTCCCCGGCAGGTCGCCGAGCTCGGAGTCGTAGGTCTTGTTCTCGCGCACCACCAAAAAGACGTGCTCGATCGGCGACGGCGACGACGGCGTCGCCTTGAGCGGGAAGCGCTTGTCGGCGTCGGTCGCGCCGGTGCACACGAGCGGCACCTCGAGGCTCTTCGGCCGCTCGTTGTTGTCGCGCACCTGGCGGTCGCCGGCCGCGAGCTCCGCCTCCGACGGGAACGGCACCAGCTGCAGCGTCCCCTTCATGTAGACGTTGCCCACGCCCTCGTCGCCGACCGACCTGTTGGTGGGCCCGCCGCCGAGCCCCTTGCCGCTCGAGATCACCAGCGACCCGTCGGAGAGCACCATCACCGCCGTCGGGTACCAGGCGGTCGGGACGTGCCCGAGCGGCCTCATCGTCGAGAGCTGGAAGGCCTCGACGGCGTTCTCGTTGGCGTTGGCGACGTAGAGACGATCGCGCGCGGCGTCGGTGGCCACGTAGTTCGGCGACGACCCGAGGAGGCCCGCCGCGTGCCGCTCGGCGTCGACGGGGACGCGCTTCGGCGCCTCGGCGCCGTCGAGGTCGAGGATGGCGATCTCGTCGGCGTCGGGCGTGGCCACGTAGAGCTTCTGGCCCGCGCGGCTCATCGCGTAGGCCGCCTTCCCCGTCGGTAGCGGCATCGCCGCCGGCGCGGGCATGCGCGGGTTGGTGAGGTCGACGGGGATCACGCCGTCGGCCCACATGCGCGTGCCGAGGATCTTGCCGCCCCACAGGGTCACGTAGGCGCGCGGCGCGCCCGCGTCCTCGACGACGACGATGTCGTTCGGCGCCAGGCCGATGATGTCGGTGCGGCCGATCTCCGCGCCGTACTCGGCGCCGGGCGCGACGCTGACCACCGCCAGCGTGCCGTCGAACTGCGTCGCCGCGTAGAGGCGCGTCTCGTCGCCGGAGAGCGCGATCCCCGCCGGGTAGCGGGCGATGGCGCCGTTGCCGCGGCCGTTGAAGTAGAGGCGGATGGTCTGGTCGGCGAGCGGCTCGAGGCGTGGTGTCGCGTCGGCGACGTGGGTGGCGTAGACCTCGACGGTGTTGAAGTGCTGGTCGGCGGGGACGCTGGGCTGGGCGCCGTCGTAGCCGCCGTTCGAGACGTAGAGGCGCGCGCCGTCGCGGGTGAGCGCCAGGCCATAGAAGAGCGCCGGGTCGGTGGCGTTGCCGGTGTACGAGTAGGCGACCTCGGAGACGATGGGGCTCTGCGGTGACTCGAGATCGATGAGGCGGAGGTGGTTGGTGGCGAGGCCCCCGTCGCTGACGACGACGTAGCGCTCGCGCGCGGCGCCCGCCTTCGCCGGCAGCGCGCGCATCGAGAGCGGGAAGCCGCCGAGGGTGTAGAGCGTGCCGGCCGGCGTGAGCCGCCGCCCGCCGATGAGGAGGACGCTGCCGTCGGGCTGCTTGCCCGGCGTGAGCTTCGCCGCGGCCGGCGTCTCGCCGACGGTGCAGGTCGACTTGAAGTCGGACGGATTGGCGGGCGGGGCCTGCGTGCAGGCGGCCAGCGCGAGCGCGCAGACGGCGAATTGGTCGAACCTCATGGGACCGGAAGCATACACGATGGTCGGGCGACCGCACGCCAACTGACCGTGACAATTGACTTTGCCGGCGTACGAGCGTACCCCGTTCGGCATGCAGCACCCGTATGCGGAGTTCGTCGGTCGCGTCGAGAAGCCGGCGCGGTACCTCGGCGGCGAGTTTCAGTCCATCAAAAAAGACCTGGACGCCGTCGCTGCGGCGGGGGGAGTCAGCATCGCGCTGGCCTTCCCCGACGTCTACGACATCGGGATGTCCCACCTCGGGACGAAGATCCTCTACTCGCTCCTCAACAAGGATCCGCGCATCGCCTGCGAGCGCGCCTTCACGCCGTGGGTCGACATGGAGCGCGAGCTGCGCGCGCGGTCGCTGCCGCTCGTCTCGCTCGAGAGCGCGCGTCCGCTGCGCGACTTCGACGTCGTCGGGATGTCGCTGCAGTACGAGATGACCTTCACCAACGTCCTCACGCTGCTCGACCTCGGCGGCCTCCCGCTGCGCGCGGCCGATCGCGCCGACGGGGACCCGCTGGTGATCGGCGGCGGCCCGACGGCCACGCACCCCGAGCCGGTGGCCCCCTTCTTCGACGCCTTCCTCCTCGGCGAGGCGGAGGAGGTGTTGCCCGAGCTTCTCGTCTACTGGAAATCCCTCGTGCGCGCGGGGCTGTCGCGGCGCGAGCGCCTCATCCGGCTGGCGGCGCGCGGCGGGGTCTACGTCCCGTCGCTGTACACCCTCGGCACCGACGAGCGCACCGGCCTCCAGGTCACCACCGGCACCGTCGATCCGCGCGTGCCGACGAAGGTCGATCGCGTCTGGGTGAAGGACCTCAACCGCTTCCCCTTCCCGTCGGACGCGCCGGTGCCCTACGCCGAGGCGGTCTTCGATCGCGTGTCGGTGGAGATCGCCCGTGGCTGCACCGAGGGGTGCCGTTTCTGTCAAGCGGGAATGATCTACCGCCCGGTGCGCGAGCGCGACCCCGACGCCATCGTGAAGGCGGTCGTCGACGGGGTGAAGCGGGGCGGCTACGACGAGACGTCGCTGACCGCGCTCTCGACGGCGGACGTCAGCTGCATCACGCCGCTCGTCAAGCGCGTGATGGGCGAGCTCAAGAAGCAGCAGGTCTCGCTGTCGGTGTCGTCGCTGCGCGCCTACGGCCTCAATGAGGAGCTGCTCGACGAGATGTCGAGCGTCCGGGCGACGGGCCTCACCTTCGCGCCCGAGGCCGGCACGCAGCGCATGCGCGACGTCATCAACAAGAACGTCACCGAGGAGGACATCACCGCCTCGGCGGAGAAGATCTTCAAGCGCGGCTGGTCGCGCATGAAGTGCTACTTCATGATCGGCCTGCCGACGGAGACCGACGAGGACGTCGCCGGCATCGCGCAGACCGGCGGGCGGCTCAAGCGCCACGGCAAGACCATCCGCAAGGACGCCGACGTCACCGTCAGCGTCTCGACGCACGTCCCCAAGCCGCACACCCCGTTCCAGTGGTGCGCGATGGACTCGCTCGACGAGATCCGGCGCAAGCAGCGCCTGCTGCGCGACGTCGCGCAGCAGGAGAAGATCGACCTCAAGTGGCACGAGGCGACCATCTCCCACGTCGAGGGCATCCTCTCGCGCGGCGACCGCAAGCTCGCCGACGTGATCGAGCTCGCCTGGAAGAAGGGCGCGCGCTTCGACGGCTGGGACGAGCAGTTCGACTTCGCGACGTGGGAGGCGGCGCTGGACGAGCTGCACGTCGACCGCGAGATGTATCTCCAGACGCGGCCGACCGACGCGCGGCTGCCGTGGGACCACCTCGACGTGGGGCTGGCCGAGGGGTTCCTCGCGTGGGAGTACCGGCGCGCGGTGAAGAACCGGCTGAGCCCGCCGTGCGGCAAGCCGAACAAGACGCTGCTCCACCACACGAACATCGAGGACGCCGAGGCCGATCAGCGCAAGCTCGTCTGCTACGACTGCGGCATCGCCTGCGACCTCACCGAGATGCGCGAGGAGCGCATCGTCTACCTGCGCAAGCTCGACGCGCACAAGAAGCCCGCGGTCGCGGCCCCCGCGCCCGTCGCTGCCGAGGCCGAGGCGCCGCCGGTTCAGGCGATTGACAAGAAGCCGATGGGGTTCGCGCAGGGCGAGGGGACGCGCTGGCGTTTCCGCTTGACGAAAACGGGGACCGCGGCGTTCACGTCGCACCTCGACATGATGCGCCACCTCATCCGCGCCTTCCGTCGGGCGGGCATCGAGATGATCTACTCGAAGGGGTTCCACCCGAAGCCGCAGCTCACGTTCGGGCCGGCGCTGGGGCTCGGCGTTGCGTCGCTCGGCGAGCTGGTCGACGCGCGCATCGAGTGGGACGGCGACGCGGCGGCGCTCGTCGAGGCGCTGGGCGCGGCGACGCCGATGGGCCTCCGCATCACCGAGGCGCGGCGCCTGGGGGCCGAGGACGCGGCGGTGTCGCGCGTGATCGCGGTCGCCGAGTGGGCGGCGTGGGTGCCGGCGGCGGCCGCCGACGGCGTCGCGCTGCGCGAGGGCGCCGAGCTGGTGGTCACGCGGCGTCGCGCCGAGAAGGAGCGGCGCGCCCCGGCGAAGCGCGTCGACGTGGCGCAGTACCTCGTCGAGGCGGCGTGGCTCGACGGCGACGAGGGCGCGGCGGTGGCGCGGGCGCTGGACTGGCCGGCCGAGGGCGGGCGCGTCCTGCGCGTGGTCGCGCGCATCACCGATCAGGGCGGCGCCAAGCCGGTCGAGCTCGTCGAGGCGCTGCTCGGCGCCGTTCCGCCGGAGGCGACCCGCTACGGGCGGCTCGCGCTGCGCGCGCAGGGCGGCGTCGATCCGCTCGACCTCGACGCGCTCGCCGCTGCGCGCGCCGCCGCCAAGGCCGACGCCGCGGCGCTCGCGGCGCTCGCGGTCGCGCAGGGCCCGGCGCAGGGTTCCGTCGCCGCGCCGATCGCCGCGGCCCTCGCGCCCGTCGCTGACTGACTGAGCCGTCAATTCTTTTCACTATCGGAGTGACCGGATGGCGCGATATAATCGTCTCATGCGGCATACTTATCTTTGCCTTCTGTTCCTCCTGGTGGGCAGCGCGTGCGACTCGACGCCCTCGGGGAGCGGCGACATGGCGGGGGGTGGTGGCCCCGACCTCAACGTCGGCTCCGTCGTCGACGGAGGTGACCTGCCCGACGGAGGGTTCCAGGGCTCGTGCGTCGGCAACGGTGACGCCTGCTCGACGGGCGCGAGCTGTTGCTCCGGCTCGTGTGATCCGACGACCAACCTCTGTACGAGCGTCGGCGGCATGTGCGCGATGACCGGCATGCCGTGCAACGTCCCGACCGACTGCTGCAACAACACCTGCGTCAACGGGACCTGTAGCCCGAGCCAGTGCAAGTCGCTCAACGAGGCGTGCGTCGCCGACCTCGACTGCTGCACGGTGAACTGCACCGGCGGCACCTGCAAGCCGATCGTCGCCGGCGGCTGCGTCACGCTGGCCAACAACTGCACGCAGAACGGCCAGTGCTGCTCGGGCCTCTGCAGCGGCGGCAAGTGCGTCGGCGCCGGCGGCCCGACGGCCTGCTTCGCGACGGGCGACATCTGCTTCCGCGGCATCGACTGCTGCACCGGCCTGTGCACCATCCCGGCCGGCCAGAGCGCCGGCACCTGCAGCGCGCTGCCGACGTCGTCCGTCGGCGGCTGCAAGGTCGCGGGTGACTCGTGCAGCGCCGGCACCGACTGCTGCAGCCGCGTCTGCGCGACGACGGCGACGGGCGGTCACATCTGCCAGATCACGACGGGCTGCCGCCTGAAGGGCGAGCTCTGCCGCACCACCGGCGACTGCTGCGGCGGCGCGATGAACGGCCAGTGCGGCGACGGCACCGTCGTGTGCCAGCCGATCCCGGGCACCAGCCCGCAGCTCGGCCGCTGCTCGACGCCGACGTCGAGCGGGGGCGGCGTACCCTACGGCGTCGCCTGCGGCGGCGGCGACACCTCGACGCGCCAGAACTGCTGCTGCGACACGACGCCGAAGCAGAACTGCTGCCAGCCCGACGTCACCGGCGTCTACCGCTGCGGCCGCACGACCTGCGTGCCGGCGGGCCAGGTCTGCACCTTCTCGGCGGAGTGCTGCAACAATGCGCCCTGCGTGCCCGACCAGAACGGCGTGCTTCGCTGCGGCACGATGTGCGTCGCGAACGGCGGCAAGTGCACCGCGACGGGCGACTGCTGCGTGGGCCTCACCTGCATCATCCCGCCGGGGGCGCTCGCCGGGACCTGCACCACGCCGACCGCGATGCAGCCGACGCCCGACGGCGGGACCGTGATCACGCCGGGCGCCGACATGGCGCCGGCGCCGATCTGCGCGCTCCTCGGCCAGTCCTGCGCGGCGAACCCGTGCTGCGCCAACAACGGCGACTGCAAGGACAGCCTCGGGAACCTCTGCACCACGTCGAAGCCCGACTGCACCTGCCAGCAGGTCATCTTCTAATTCCTGCTTGACGCGAATGCGGGCGCCCTGCCCTTGACCGGGGGCGCCCGCGTGGCTATCACTCCTCCCGCTGCTGCTGACTGCGCGCCTTTGCCGGCGCGCCCCGCTCGCGATGGTCGCGGGCGCGTGGGCGCGTGCGCGTGCAGGACCGACCCCGGTCGACGCCTTGGTTCCCGAGGAGCAGCAGCTCGTGTCCAATTCTCGTTTCGTTCACCCGGCGCTCCGCCGTCTCGACGACGTGCGGCTCGCCATCGACAATCCGTATGGGGTCCCGGCGACGCTGTTCGCGCGCGAGGAGGTCCCCATCGAAGGCGACGCCGTCGAGCAGGCGCTCGGCGTCCTCGCCGTGCAGCAGACGCTGGAGACGCTCGGAGTCATCGCCGATGGGGCGCGGCTCCGGCGGGCGGTGTTCACGCCCGACTTCCACAAGGGCGGCGGCATCCCCGTCGGCACCGTGCTCGAGGCCGACGGCTTCGTGCTGCCGCAGGCCGTCGGCAGCGACGTGAACTGCGGCATGCGGCTCGTCGTCACCGACGTGCCCGCGGCCGAGCTCGCGCCGCGGCTCGACGCGCTGGCGCCCGCGCTGCGCGCGATCTACTTCGGCGGCGGCCGCGACGTCCCCACGTCGCCGCGGCAGCGCGAGGCGATCCTGCGCGCGGGGATGATGGGGCTCCTCGACGCGTTCGACGACAACGCCGACCGCGGCCTGTGGCGGACGGTGGACCGCGCGCGCGCCGAGGCGGAATTGTTGTCTAGCACGTTCCAGGGGTCGCTGCCGGCGCGCGCCACCTTCGCGTTCGACGACTGGGCGCGCGGGTCGGGGCGCACCGACGGGCGCGACGCGCAGCTCGGGGCCATCGGCGGCGGCAACCACTTCGTGGAGCTGCAGGTCGTCGACGAGATCGTGGACGGCGCGGCGGCGCGCGCGCTCGGCGTCGAGCGCGATCGCGTGGCGATCATGGTGCACTCGGGCTCGGTGGGGCTGGGGCACGCCGTCGGCAACTTCTTCCTCGACGAGGCGAAGCGGCTGTGGCCGACGGCGCTGAAGCGGCCGGAGCACGGCTTCTTCCCGCTGGTGGCGACGGGGGCGCAGGCGGCGGTCGCCGCGCGCTACCTCGACGCGATGAGGAACGCGGCCAACTTCGCCTTCGCCAACCGGTTCGTGCTCGGCCTCATGGCGGGGCGGGCGCTCGGCGAGGTGCTCGGGCGCACCGTCGACGCGCGCCTCGTGTGGGACGCGCCGCACAACCTCGTCTGGGAGCCGACGGCGGCCCGGCCGGCGTTCGTCCACCGGAAGGGCGCCTGCCCGGCGCCGGGGCCGGACCCGTCGGTGGTGGGGGCGCGCGCCTGGCTGGGCGCGCCGGTCATCCTGCCGGGGTCGATGGGGACGTCGAGCTGGCTCCTCGCCGGCACCGGGGCGGACGAGGCGCTGGAGAGCGCGAGCCACGGCGCGGGGCGGGCCATCCCGCGCGGCCGCGCCCGCCACCTCGACGACGCGCCGACGACGGAGGCGCTGTCGCGGCTGCGGGTGGTGACGCCCATCGACCCCGACGCGCCGATGGTGCGCCGTCGCCGCGACGTCCTCGCGCAGCACGAGGCGCGCCTCCGCGAGGAGGCCCCGACCGCCTACAAGGACGTCGCGCCGATCGTCGACACCGTCGCTGCCGCGGGGATCGCGCGTCCCGTCGCGCGGCTGCGGCCGCTCCTCACCGTCAAGGCGTAGCGCCGGCGCGCGGGATGCAGGAGGCATCGGGTATGCGCCCGACCGTCGCCCGTATCCTCGCGCCGGCGGCCGCGGCGGTGGCGCTAGGCGCCGTCGCTGCCGGCTGTTACGACGACTACTACACCTACGAGCCCGCGTACGCCGTCCCGACTGCGCGCGTCTACACCGCGCCGCCGCGCGCCTACACGCCGGCCCCCGCGTACGGCGGGGCCTGCCGGCGCGCCTGGGTCGCGCCGGGGTACGACGCCTGGGGCCGCTACCACCAGGGCTACTGGCGCTGCTACTAGATCGTGTCTAGCGGAAATCAGCGCGGCAGGCGGAGCCAGACGTCGAAGCCGAGCTCGACGTGGAAGCCGATGCGGCGATAGAGGTCCTTCGGCGTGTCGTCGGCGCGCGCGATCAGATAGACGAGCTCGGCGGGCTCGGCCGAGGGGTCTCCGTGGTGCTGGGGGCGGCGCGCGCGATCGATCATGTCGACGACCATCGTGGTGCCGATGCCCTGGCGCCGCGCCTCGGGGAGCGTGCCGACGGAGACGATCGACGCCGCCCGCCGATCGCGCGCGAGGCCGACGGTGCCGACGAAGCGCCCGTCGCGCTCGGCGACGAAGAGGGTGAGCGCGCCCACCTCCGCCTTGCGGCGGAGCGAGCCGACGATCTCGCGCGACACCGCGGGGGCGTACCAGGCCTCCTCGCGGTTCATCCGATCCATCGCGTAGGCGAAGGCGTCCCAGCTCGCCTCCGTCGGGACGCGCCGAATGCGCACGCCTGGGGTGCGGCCGAGCAGCACCGGCCCGTCGAGGGTCATGGCGACCAGGCGATCGGTCGAGAAGCCGCGGCGGCGCAGCTCGTGCGCCAGCGTCGGCGGGACGTCGCCCCCGTCGGTGGTGATCTGGAGGTGGCGCGCGCCGATGGCGCGGAGCGGGGCGGCCAGCTCCTCGAGCGCCTCGTCGAGCCCGTCGGTACGCAGGCGCGGGCGGCGCACCAGGTTCGCGTCGTAGACGTGGGGGAAGGCGGCCTGGCGGATGACGCGCCCGTGCGGCAGGCGCAGGACCTCGGCTCCTGCTTCGGCGAGGGTGTCCTCGGCGAGGGAGATGCGCTCGGCGACGGAGGAGGCGGCGGCGCGCATGGGACCTTCGGCGGGAGCATCGGGTCCGACGGCCCCGCCGTCAACTGATCTATGCTAGGAAGCACCCGGCAGTTTCATGGGTCTCTCCGCACGTGACGTTTCTGCGCTGATCGCGCAGCGCCTGGCCGACGAGCTCGGCACCATCCGCCGCGAGGCCACGCGGCGCGCGGCGCTGGTCTACCCGAGCCCGTACCACGTCGGGATGTCGTCGCTCGGGTACCAGACCATCTACCGGGTGATGAACGAGGTCCCGGGCTGGAGCGCCGAGCGCGCCTTCCTCCCCGACGACGTCGCCGCCTGGCGCGCGGCGCGGCTGCCGCTCGTGACCTACGAGACCCAGGCGCGCGTCGGCGAGCTGCCGGTGATCGCCTTTTCGATCGCCTATGAGCTCGAGCTGACCGGCCTCGTCGACTGCCTCGAGCTCGCCGGGCTGCCGGTCTTCGCCGCCGAGCGCGACGCGCGCCACCCGCTGGTCGTCGCGGGCGGGCCGATCACGTTCTCCAATCCGCTGCCGGCCGGGCCGTTCGTCGACGTGATGCTGCTCGGCGAGGCGGAGGAGCTGGTGCCGCGCGTGCTCGAGCGCATCGCCGCCGAGCCGCTCGACGACGCGGGGCGGGCGCGGCTCCTCGAGGTGCTGGCGCGCGAGCCGGGCGTCTGGGTGCCGTCGATCCACGGCGAGGCGCTGCCGCACATTGCCCAGGTCGACGACGCGATGCTGCCGGCGCGGACGCAGATCCTCACGCCGCACACCGAGCTCAGGTCGATGTTCCTCGTCGAGCCGGAGCGCGGCTGCTCGCGCGGCTGCACCTACTGCGTGATGCGCCGCTCGACCAACGGCGGGATGCGTCTCGTGCCGCCCGAGGTGGTGCTGGCGTCGATCCCCGAGAGCGCGCGGCGCGTCGGGCTCGTCGGCGCGGCGGTGACCGATCACCCGAAGATCCGGGCCATCGTGCGCGCCATCGTCGACGGCGGGCGCGAGGTGGGGATCTCGTCGCTGCGGGCCGATCGGCTCGACGACGAGCTGGTGGGGCTCCTGGCGCGCGGCGGGTATCGCACGCTGACGACGGCGTCGGACGGGGCGAGCGAGCGGCTGCGCGTCGAGATCGAGCGCAAGACGAAGGAGAAGCACCTCGTGCGCGCCGCCGAGCTGGCGCGGGCGCATGGGCTCCGGCAGCTCAAGCTCTACGAGATGGTCGGGCTGCCGACCGAGACCGACGACGACATCGACGAGCTGGTGCGCTTCGCCGGCGCGCTCTCGGCGATCGTGCCGGTGGCGCTGGGGGTCGCGCCCTTCGTCGCCAAGCGCAACACGCCGCTCGACGGCGCGCCCTTCGCGGGCATCCCGCTCGTCGAGCAGCGCCTCGAGCGGCTGCGGCGCGGGCTGCGCGGCAAGGTCGACGTGCGGCCGACGTCGGCGCGCTGGGCCTGGGTCGAGTACGTGCTGGCGCAGGGCGGGATGGAGGCGGGGCGGCGGGCGCTCGTCGCGCACCGCGCGGGCGGGAAGTTCGCCGACTGGAAGCGCGCCTTCGCCGACTTCGAGTCGCACGCCCGCCGCACGTCGCTGCGCGTCGTCGCCTGACAGATCAGAAGGGTTCACAGGGAGGAGGGAGGACGGAGACGGATTCGTGCTAGACAGAATCCGCCTCCTTCCTCCGTCCTCCTGTGAAAACTCTGAAAAGGTCAGGCGTGCTTGACGAAGTGGTGGAGCCAGTTGGCGAGGACGCGCTCGGCCAGGGGGGTGTCGCTGACGACGGAGAGGAGCTGCTCGACGTTGCGCGCGTGCGGGCGCCCGGCGGCGTCGGCGTCGAGGATGCGGCGGCGGTGCTCGATGATGCGGCGGACGACGACGCGGTCCATCTCGGGGTGGAACTGGACGCCGCGGGTGTGCTCGCTGACGGCGATCGCCTGATAGGCGGTCTTGTCGCCGGAGGCGAGGCAGCGCACGCCGGGGCCGATCGAGCCGACCTCGTCGCGGTGCGACTGATTGACAGAAATTCGCGGCGGCAGCCCGTCGAACAGCGGGTCGCGCTGCCCCTCGTCGGTGAGCGTCACCTCGACGGTGCCCACCTCCCAGCCGTTGGGGTTCACGCGCACCGAGCCGCCCCAGGCCCAGCCGACGAGCTGGTGGCCGAAGCAGACGCCCAGCACCGGCACGCCGCGCGTGTCGGCGTCGCGCACGAAGGCGGCCGCCTCGTGCATCCAGCCGGTGGGCTCGACGAGCGATGCGGGCGAGCCGGACAGGATGACGCCGTCGTAGCCGGCCACCGGCCGCGTCGCCGCCTCGAAGGCAAGGTGGATCTCGAGGCTGATCTCGTCGCCGAGGACGCGCCCGAACCAGCGCTCGTAGCAGCCGATCTCGCCGCGCATCAGCGGATCGGTCTCACCGTTCTTGTACAGCAACAATCTCCGCACTTATGGGATCCCCTTCAATCGATCGACGGACTTGAGGTAGGCCGACGCCTTGTCGCGCGTCTTCGGGCCCATGCAGCCGAGCGCCGGCGTCGTCGCCGCCGGCAGCGTCGCCAGGGCCGGCTCGTCGCGCAGCGCGCGCTCGAGCTCCTCGAGTGCGTCCGAGCACCACAGCTTCCGCTGGTAGGCCGCCGCCAGCGCGAGGCGCAGGCTGCCGTCGCA
>Ga0272446_1000955_pt1 | contig 43685 bp, 38 predicted proteins | sample YNPCB0061_FD_194587 | JGI IMG/M metagenome (GOLD analysis project Ga0272446, IMG submission 194587) | Hot spring microbial mat communities from Yellowstone National Park, WY, United States - YNP-CB-006-1 | ecosystem: Environmental > Aquatic > Thermal springs > Hot (42-90C) > Sediment | place...
CATTTTCACGGCCCCGTCGATCGCCTTTGCGGACAGTTCGGTGCCGTCGGTGGGAACCAAGATCTTCTTGAACACGCCGCACTCCCCGTTTCGCGTTTGTGCGCATCCTATGCCGGCGCCGGACGAGGTCCTTGACAGTGGTCAAGGGCTCGCCGCGCGGACGCCGTTCGTCGCCCGGGCAATTCGGTCCAGCATCAATGCGGCGGCGACGAAGCCGAACGGCGCAGTCACCGTCACGGTCGAGCCGTAGCCCGCGCAGGCCAAGCCCGCCCTCAGGTCCGTCGGCGGCGCGCACTGGCCGATCGGACGCCGCACCGGCTCGTCCGAATACACGGCGGCCACGCCGAACTTGCGGGTGCGCCCCGGCACCTCGCGCGGGAAACCGTAACGCCGGCGCAGGCGATAGCGCACTTTCGCAAGCAGCGGATCGCCGGTGGCACGCGCCAGATCGTCGGCGCGGATGCGTGTCGGATCGGTCCGCCCGCCAGCCGCACCGCAGGTCACCACGCCGATCCCGGATTCACGGCAGTGCGCGATCAACGCGGCCTTAGCCGACACCTGGTCGATGCAGTCGACCACCGCGTCCACGTCGCGAACGATGTCGGCGACGTTTTCCGGCGTGACGAACTCCTCGATGCAGCGCACGTGCGCCGCCGGGTTGATCGCGCGGACGCGCTCGGCCATCGCCAGCGCCTTTGCCTTGCCGAACTCGTCACCGAGCGCATGGATCTGACGGTTCGTGTTGCTCTCGGCGACGTGATCGAGGTCGATCAGGACCAGCGTGCCCACGGCGCAGCGCGCGAGCGCCTCGGCCGCCCACGAGCCCACGCCGCCGATGCCGACCACCGCAATGCGCGCCCGGCGAAAGCGCTCGAATGCCGCGTCGCCGTACAGGCGCGCCACGCCGCCGAAGCGGCGCGCAAGATCGGCATCGACCGACACTGCGGCGAGTTCGTCCATGCGGCGATTGTAGGGTCGTCCATCGCGCCGATCTTGCGCCGTGGCGCGCACGCCGCGGCAAGGCGGCGCGCCGGCGCGTGTCATGCCGCCGCGCGCGGCCTCGCCACGCCTCTTATCGCACCCTCATCGCCAGCACGACCTGGTTGCGCAGCGCACGCAACAGGTTCAACTCCTCGGGCTCGAGCCCGCGGTCGTCGACCACGGTGCGGTCGGCGTAGAAGAAGCCGATCGCCTTGCCGTTGATCACGAGCGGCATCAGCACGAAGCTGCGCGTCGCCGCGAAGTCGCGTGCGAACCACTCGGGCAGATTCGGGCGCACCTTCTCGGCATCGACATCGGCGATCAGCACATCGCTCGCATGCGCGAGCGCGGCATGGAACAAATCGGTGCCGCGGGCAGGGAACGAAAAGTTCGCGCGCGGTTCGCCGAAGGCCGCGCGCGTACGGAAAACCCCGGCGGCGGGGTCGCGTACGACGAGCGCGGTGCGCGCAAAGCCCAGACCCGAATACATCGCTTCGAGCACGATGCGGATCACTGCGCCGAGCTCCGCGCCGCGCGCCAGGCTTTCGGTCGCGTCGGCTAACCCCGCGAGCAGCATCTGGCGCGCGTTGGTCGGGCGGCCGGTCGCGTCGCGATCGGCGCTCGGCTGCACGGCGTCCGCACCGAGCTGGCTGCCCCCCGGCAGCGCGTCGAGCGCACGACGCGCGGGACTTTCCATTGGGCTCAGACCGCAGGCGACTTCCATGTCGCGCGCCCGCGTGGCCGCGGCATCGAGCAGCTCGGTCAGCCGTTCGCGCTCGATCGCGACCGCGGGCGCGAAGCGTGCGAGCACCCCGCCCAGCGCCTTCTCGAGCCCAGCGCCGCCGTTGGCGGCGAGGGTGCACGCGATCTCGTCGCCAAAATGGGCCGCCGCGCGCACGCGTTCGGTCGCGCCGCGCGGTGCCTCGAGCCGCGGTGGCAGCGGCTGCACGGCAGCGGCGATCCGATCGGGCACCGCCCAGCGTCCGAGCACGATTTCGGTCAACTCGTCGAAGCTGCGGCCGAGCACACGGCGCGAAGCGGCGTTTTCGCCGAGCGCCTCCGCCTTTATCGTCGCGCGCACGGTGTCGAACGCGGCCGGCGCATAGACGGCGACCAGCAGGCGGCCGACACTGCGGAACATCGCGGCGATCGCCGCTTCCTCGGCTTCCTCGTTGCCGGCGCCGGCGAGCACCTCGCGAGCCAGGCAACCGGCGAGCAGCGCGCGGTGGAATTCGCCGCGTAACCGCTCGGCGCTGCCGCCGCCGAGCAAGCCGTCGAGCAGCACCAGCGAAGCGACCGCCGCTCGCACCTGGTTGAATCCGAGCAGCATGATCGCGCGCGTCACGGTCGTCACCGGAACGCTGCCCGCGCGGTACGGCAGCGTGTTCGCAAGCCTCAGCAGCCGCTGCGTCAGCGTGACGTCGGCCAGGATCACGTTGGCCAGTTCCTGAACGGCCTCGGTGTCGCTTTCGAGCATGCGCGTCAGCCGCGCGAGCATCTGCCCGACGGAAGGCAGCGCGCCGTGCTCGCGCAGCGCCTCGAACACCGGGTCGAGCGGCGCGGCAGGCGAAGCTGCGGGTCCGGCGTTCGTGTCGGGCATGCGGGCGGACGGCCGCGCGTCGTGGCGGCCGGAACATGCATTCTGCGGATGCGGGCGCGCCGGCGATGGCCCGAATTGCCGGCGCCCGACCGGTCAATCGGCCGGCCGGCGGCGCTTACGCGCGCGGCAGCGTCACGCCGCGTTGGCCCTGGTACTTGCCGCCGCGGTCGCGGTAGCTCGTCTCGCACACCTCGTCGCTTTCGAGGAACAGCACCTGCGCGCAGCCTTCGCCCGCGTAGATCTTGGCGGGCAGCGGCGTCGTGTTGGAGAACTCCAGCGTCACGTGCCCTTCCCACTCGGGCTCGAGCGGCGTCACGTTGACGATGATGCCGCAGCGCGCATACGTGCTCTTGCCCAGGCAGATCGTCAGCACGTTGCGCGGAATCCGCAGGTACTCGACGGTGCGTGCGAGCGCGAACGAGTTGGGCGGGATGATGCAGACGTCGCCCTCGAAGTCGACGAACGAGTTCGGATCGAACGCCTTCGGGTCGACGATCGTGCTGTTGATGTTGGTGAAGATCTTGAATTCGCGCGCGCAGCGAATGTCGTAGCCGTAGCTCGAGGTCCCGTAGCTGACGATCTTGCGGCCGGCGACCTCGCGCACCTGCGCCGGCTCGAACGGATCGATCATGCCGGCCGCCGCCATGCGGCGGATCCATTTGTCGCTTTTGATGGTCATCGTCGGGTTGCGGATCGGGGGATTGCGTTGTCGGACGCCGACGGTGCAATCGAAGGCGGCGATTCTACGTGGCGCCGATCGGCCGCTAGACTTCGCGGATGGACGTACGTTGGATGCCGCCCGCCCCGGCACGCGTCGGCGACGCGCTCGCCGATGTCGACACGCCCGCGCTGATCCTCGATCTGGACAAGTTCGAATCGAATTTGCGCCAGATGATCAACGCCACGCGCGCTGCGGGCGTACGCGCGCGGCCGCACGCGAAGTCGCACAAGTGCGTCGAGATCGCGCGCCGGCAGATCGCGGCCGGCGCGGTCGGCATCTGCTGCCAGAAGGTATCCGAAGCGGAAGTCTTCGTCGCCGAAGGCATCGCCGACGTGCTGATCACCAACGAAGTCGTCGGCGAGCAGAAGCTGTATCGCCTGGCCGACCTCGCGCGGCGTTATCCGAACGCGCGGATCGGCGTGTGCGTCGACGACCTCGGCAACGCGCGGCAGATCGGCGCGATCTGCCAGCAGGAAGGCGCGCGGCTCGACGTCTACCTCGAGCTCGACGTCGGCCAGAACCGCTGCGGCGTGGTCGACGCGCCGAGCGCGGTGGCGATCGCCAAGGCCGTGGTCGCCTCGCCCAGGCTCACATTCATGGGACTGCATGCGTACGCGGGCAGCGCGCAGCACCGGCGCGGCGTTCCCGAGCGCCGCAGCGCGGTGCTCGCCGCCGCGCGCAAGGCCGAAGAGGTGCGCGCGGCCTTCCGCGCAGCCGACATCCCGTGCGAAGTGATCACCGGCGGCGGCACCGGCACGTTCACCTACGAGGCGGCGAGCGGCGTCTACAACGAGGTGCAACCGGGATCGTTCGCGCTGATGGACGTCGACTACGCACGCAACGAACCCGATCCGAACGCGCCGCGCTTCGAGCACGCGCTGTTCGTGCTCGCGACCGTGATGAGCCTGCGTTCGGCCGAAGGCAACGAGCGCGCCACGCTCGACGCGGGGCTGAAGGCGTTTTCGACCGATTCGGGACCGGCGTCCCCGACCTTCCCGGGCTGGCAGGTGCGTTCGGTGTCCGACGAACACACGGTCATGCATCGGATCGGCCACGGTCCCCCGGTCAAGCTCGGCGACAAGGCGCTGCTCGTCCCGGGCCACTGCGATCCGACCGTCAACCTGCACGACTGGATCGTCGCGATCCGCAAGGGCGTCGTCGAGGCGGTCTGGCCGGTCGATGCGCGCGGGGCGGTGTTCTGAGTCGCCCCCTGCTGCACGTTCAAGGGCCGGACCGAGGCCGAATCAGCGCCCGAACAGCCGTTTCAGGAACGCCTTCAACAGACTCCACAGGCCGAAGCCCGCCTGCGGCGGCGCTGCGGGGGGCGGCGCACCCGCTTCCGCCGGTGCGGCGCGCGCGGCCAACTGCGCACCGAACGCCTCGAAGAACTTGTCGGCCATTGCGCCGGCGGCGGCGTCGACCAGCCGCGAGCCGATCTGCGCGAGCTTGCCGCCGACGTGCGCGTTGGCGACGTAGCTGAGCTTCGTCTCGCGCGCGCTGATCTCCGCAAGCGTCACGCGCGCATCGCCACGCGCGAAGCCGGCATTGCTGCTCGATCCTTCGAACTTCAGCGTGTACGCGTTCGGCGCGTCGATGTCCGCGAGTTCGAGCTTGCCCTTGAACTTCGCACGCACCGGACCGATCGCCGTGGCGAGCGTCGTCTCGTAGCGGTTGTCGCCCAATGGAACGATCTCCTCGCAGCCGGGCACGCACTGCTTGAGGATCTCGATGTCGTTCAGCGCCGCCCACGCGGTGGCGCGGTCAGCCGGCAGCAGCCGTTCGCCCTTGAGTTCCATGAGATTCGCTCCTCCGATCCGCTAAGCGGGCTGCGTCAAACGCCGGTCGTCGCCTGCCCGCAGATGGGAATGGACGCCGCCCTCCGCGGCGCCGCGCGCGCTTCCCCGCGACGCCAGCGTCCGCGCCAGCGCCGTCAGGCTGTCGACATTGTGCACGGGCAGGAACGCATCGACGTGCGGCAGGATCGCGCGGATGCCGCGCGCGCGCGGCTCGAACGCGTCGTAGCGCAGAAGCGGATTCAGCCACACGAGTCGGCGGCACGACTTTGCCAGCCGCTCGGCCTGCGCCTCGAGCAGCGCGATGTCGCCGTGCTCGAGCCCGTCGGTCATCAGCAGCACGGTCGGGTTGCCCGACAGCACGCGCCGCGCCCAACGCAGATTGAATTCCTTCAGACACGCCGCGATACGCGTCCCGCCGGACCAGTCCTCGACCGCCGCGACGACGCTTGCCACCGCGACGTCCGGATCGCGCGCGCGCATCGGCCGCGTCACGGGTGTCAGGCGCGTGCCGAAGACGAACGCCTGCACGCGATAGTCGGCCGCGTTCGCCATCCCGGTCAGTGCGTGCACGAAATGCAGAAACATCCTCGAGTAGCGCGAAACCGAGCCGGAGATGTCGATCAGCACGACGAGCGGCTCGGGCCGCGTGCGGCGCCGGCGCAGCGGCAGCTCCGCGATGTCGCCGCCGCGCCGCGCCGCTGCGCGCAGCAGCGCGCGCAGATCGAGCCGGGTGCCGCGGTGCGAAGGCGCGTGGCGGCGCGTGGCCAGCTCGACGAAGAACGGCTGCAGCTCGGCGAGCATGCGCTTGGCGGCGTTCCATTCGGCGGTGCTCATCGTCTCGAAGTCCGCCTTGCGAAGCTGCTCGCGGTCCGACCACGACAACGTCGCGTCGATCTCGATGCGTTCCTCGGTGCGGGGTTCGGGGGGACGAACTTCGGCGCCCTTGAACAGCGCTTCGCCGAGCCGGCGGTTCTCGGGCGGCGGCGGCGCACCGGGCTTTTCTTTGACCTGCGGCAGCAGCAGCCGCAGCATCTGGCCGAGCAGATCGGGATCCTTCCAGAAAATGTGAAACGCTTGGTCGAACAGCGCGCGGTGCTCGACGCGGTCGATCAGGCACGAAGCGAGCACCGCGTGGAAGTCCGTGCGCGACTCGATGCCCGCCACGCGCAGCGCCTCGAGCGCCAGCAGCACCCGGTCGGTGCCGACCGGCACACCGGCGGCGCGCAGTACGCGCGCGAAGTGGACGACGTTGTCGGCGAGACGGCCGGGCAGGTCGGCGAGCGCGGCGGCGGGAAGCATCAGGCGGTTGCGGACTCGAACCACGCGGCCGCGGTGTCGGCGGCGCGCTCGACGGCGGCCGATGCGAGCACGCGGTGCTCGTTGACGAAGATCTCGTGATTGCGCTCGACTTCGCCGAGCCGGTAGACGTAATTGCACATCATCCCGTACGAACGCGCCAGGCCGTGCAGCGAGGTATCGCCGAGCCAGTTCAGCCGTTCGAGCACCGCGCCATTGCCGAGATGGAAGCGCGCGACCGCATCGACCGGCTCGGCGCCGCGCTTGGCTCGCACGAGGTAGTACGCCGCCAGCGGCGCGAGCAGCGCTTCGTCGGCCGCGGCGCCGTCTCGCGCAGGCCAGTCCGGCGCGTCGAGCCGCTCGAACAGCGCTTTCAGCGCCGCACCGTTGGCGCCGTTGACAAGCCGCTCGCGCTGCGCGGCGAGCCACGCGCGAAAGCCGGGCATCGGCGACAGCGTCGCGAAGCGCCGGATACGCGGAAACTCGTTGCGCAGTTCGACCGCGACCTGCTTGATCAGGAAGTTGCCGAACGAGATGCCGCGCAGTCCTTCCTGGCAGTTGGTGATCGAGTAAAACACCGCGCAATTGGCCAGCTCGGGGGCGGCCACCGGCGAGTGCACATCGAGCAGCGGCTGCACCTTCGCGCTCATGCCGCGCGTCAGCGCGACTTCGATGAAGATCAGCGGTTCGTCCGGCAACTGCGGATGGAAGAACGCGAAGCAGCGGCGGTCGGCCTGCAGCCTGCGTCGCAGATCGTCCCAGCCCTGGATCTGGTGAACGGCTTCGTAGGCGATCAGCTTTTCCAGAACGATCGCGGACGTGCGCCAGTCGATGCGCGCCAGCGTCAGGAAACCGCGGTTGAACCACGAGCGCAACAGATGCCGCAGGTCGTTGTCGATCACGCGCCATTGCGGGTGCGCCTCCAGCCCGAGCAGCACCTGCAGCCGCATGCCGACGAGCGCGGCGGTGCCTCCCGGCGCCATGTTCAGCCGCCGGAACAGCTCCTGCCGAGGTGGTTCGACGACATCCTGGAGCCGCGCCAGCGTCTGCGGCGAAGGGTCGTCGCGGTAGGCCTGTGCCGCCTGCAGCACGGCATTCGGGTCCGGCGAGAAGTCCCGCGCGATCGCGTCGAAGAAGCGGCGGCGCTGCGCCTCGCCGAGCGCCTGATACGCGGCGAGCGCGGCGCGCGCCGCCGCCGCGCTGCCTGCTTCGCCGCGCTCGCGGATCAGTGCGCGACAGCGCGCGACCGCCTCGCGCACCGCACGCGGCCTTACCGCAGGCGCCGCCTTGCGACCCCGCGCACCCGGCCCGGTCCCCGCCTTCATCGCTTCCTGTTCATGCGACGGCAAGCGGCACCGCACGACGCTCGCGATCGACCCAGTAGGCGAACGCGATCAGCAGCCACTGCGCTTGACCGACCCATGCGATCGCGGCGATCGACGGCGGAGGCGGGCCGTACAGGTTGCCGAAGTAAATCACCGCGAGCAGCGCGACCAGCGCCCACAGGCGCCAGTCGTTGCGACGCGCCGGCACGGTGCGCAGATACAGCAGCACGCCGATCGCGAACAGGGGTACCTCGACGGCGAGTGTGGCGGCCCGCGAGGCCCACAGGTTCAACCCGACCGCGGCCGTGCCCCATGGCAAGAGCGGCAGGTCGGGGCGATGCACCAGCGCGTCGAGAAACCAGTGGCTGATCACGAGCAAACCGACGATCGCCGCGCTGCGCCACCGGCGTACGACCGCGCCGTAGACGAGCGCCACCAGCACGGCCCATACGGCGGCGGCGAGGAGGCTGTGCGAGACCGGGTAGTGGACGAACACGAGCGGCGTGACGCCGCCCGCGGCCGCGTCGATACGCACGCGCTCGACCTGCACGAGCAGCAGCGTCGGCCATAGCAGATCGAGGAACTGCCCCGCGAGAAACAGCGTGCCGAGCGATGTGCGCGGTGCCCATGCCTTGGCAGCGAACGCGACGCCGAAGTGGCCGAGGAACATCGGTCCACCGCGATCAGGAAGTGGCGACCGCCTGGCGCACCTGCTCGATCAGCCGTGCGGCCTCCGAGCCCTGCACACGCGCGATGTCGTCCTGGTACTTCAGCAGCACGCCGAGCGTGTTGTTGACGACTTCCGGTTCGAGCACGACCGCGTCGAGCGCGAGCAGCGCGCGCGTCCATTCGATCGTTTCCGACACGCCCGGCAGCTTGTACAGATCCATCGTGCGCAGCGACTGCACGAACGCGACGATCTGGCGCGACAGCGCCTCGCGCGCCTGCGGCGCCTTGCGGCGGACGATCTCGAACTCGCGCGCGGCCGACGGGTAGTCGACCCAGTGGTAGATGCAGCGGCGCTTCACGGCGTCGTGGATCTCGCGCGTGCGGTTGGACGTGATCACGACGATGGGCGGACGCTCGGCGCGCACCGTGCGCCACTCGGGGATCGTGATCTGGAAGTCCGACAGCACCTCGAGCAGGTACGCCTCGAACGGCTCGTCGGTGCGGTCCAGCTCGTCGATCAGCAGCACCGGCGGCCGAGCGTGCGGCAGCAGCGCGCGCAGCAGCGGCCGCTCGATCAGGAACCGCTCGGTGAACAGGCCGGTCGCCACCTGTTCGCGCGACTCGTGCGCGGCCTCGGCGAGCCGGATCTCGAGGAGCTGCCGCGCATAGTTCCACTCGTAGGCGGCCGCGTTGACGTCCAGCCCTTCGTAGCACTGCAGGCGGATCAGCTCGGCGCCGAGCCCGGCCGCGAGCACCTTGGCGATCTCGGTCTTGCCGGTCCCCGGCTCGCCTTCGAGGAACAGCGGGCGGCCGAGCTTCAGCGCGAGAAACGTCGCGGTGGCGAGCTGGCGGTCGGCGACATAGTCGTGCCGCGCCAGCAGCGCGACCGTGGCGTCGATCGAAACCGGTTCTTCGGAATTCATGGGCGGCGCTCGTCAAGGATCGGCGCGAGATTACTCGAATCACGGCGCGCGCAAACCGCTGCCTATGTGGGACCTGCGCGGCCCGTCCGGGACGGCGCGCTGCGCCGGATCGGACGCATCGCCGCGGCGGAGACGATCTCGAGCGCATCGCGCCTCGCTCCGCGGCGGCCGGCCGCGCCGTCGGGGCAGCACGTCGTTGCCCGTCCCGGTTCGTCGTACGCGCGGGCGCGCCCGAGCGCGGTCACGCCGTCGGCGGACAAAGCGACGGGCGCCGCGCGGCGCCCGTCGACGGCACTTCGCCGCGCGGCTCGTCAGCCAAGCGCTGCCTTGACCGCGCGTTTCGCGAGCACCGGGATCAGATGCGCGCGGTATTCGGCCGAGCCGTGAATGTCGCTGTTCAATCCCGACGCCGGCACCTTGATGCCATCGCAGGACTCCGGCGCGAACTTCTTCGCCAGCGCATCTTCCAGCGCCTTGACGCGGAACACACAGGGGCCGGCGCCGGTCACGGCGACCCGCACGCCGCCGCCGGTCTTGGCGACGAACACGCCGACCAGCGCGAAGCGCGAAGCCGGCTGTTTGAACTTCACGTACGCGGCCTTCTCCGGCACCGGGAAGGTCACGGCGGTGATCAGCTCGCCACCCTTGAGCGCCGTCTCGTACAGCCCCTTGAAGAAGTCGTCGGCGGCGATCTGACGCAGGTTCGTTTGGATCGTCGCGCCGAGCGCGAGCACGGCCGCCGGATAGTCGGCCGCCGGATCGCTGTTGGCGAGCGAGCCGCCGATCGTTCCGCGATTGCGCACCGCGCGGTCGCCGATGCCGTTGGCAAGCCGGGCGAGCGCTGGGATCGCTTTGCCCACGTCCTTGGACGCGGCCACCGTCGAGTGCGTGGTCATGGCGCCGATCGTGACCGTGCCGTTGGCGAGCTTGATGCCGTTCAGATCGGCGATGCCCGACAGGTCGATGAACCCTTCGGGCGCGAGCAGCCCGAGCTTCATCGAGGGCAGCACCGATTGCCCGCCGGCGAGCACCTTGTCGTCGGCGTGCTGCTGCAACAGTTGCGCGGCCTCGGCGACCGTGGTCGGACGGTGATAGTGCATGTGATGCATGTTCGTCTCCTTCAGTGCTTGCGCGCCGCCTGGATCGTCTTCCACACGTTGTGCGGGGTGGCCGGCATCGGCACGTCGCGCACGCCCAATTCCGCCAGCGCGTCGACGATCGCGTTGATCACCGCCGGCGGCGCACCGATCGCGCCGGCCTCGCCGCAACCCTTCACACCGAGCGGGTTGTGCGTGCAGGGCGTGCCTTTCGCGGTCTCGACCATGAAGTGCGGCAGGTCGTCGGCCCTGGGCATCGCATAGTCCTGGTAGCTGCCGGTGACGAGCTGGCCGTCCTCGTTGTAGACGCAGCCCTCGAGCAGCGCCTGACCGATGCCCTGTGCGAGTCCCCCGTGGACCTGCCCTTCGACGATCATCGGGTTGATCACGTTGCCGAAGTCGTCGCACGCGGCGAAGCGGTCGATGCGTACGTGACCCGTTTCGGGGTCGACCTCGACCTCGCACACGTACGAGCCCGCCGGGTACGTGAAGTTGGTCGGATCGTAGAAGGCGTTCTCGTTCAGCCCGGGCTCCAGCTTGTCGAGCGGATAGTTGTGCGGCACGTACGCCGCAAGCGCCACCTCGGCGAAAGCCTTCTTGCGGTCGGTGCCGGCCACACGGAATTCGCCGTTGGCGAACTCGATGTCGTTCTCGGACGCTTCGAGCAGGTGCGCGGCGATCTTCTTGCCCTTGGCGATCACCTTGTCGATCGCCTTGACGATCGCGGTGCCGCCGACGGCGATCGAGCGGCTTCCGTACGTGCCCATGCCGAACAGGATCTTGCCGGTATCGCCGTGCTGGATGTCGACGTCGTCCAGCGCGATGCCGAGCTTGTCGGCGACGACCTGCGCGAACGTGGTCTCGTGCCCCTGCCCGTGCGAATGCGAGCCGGTGTAGATCGTCACCTTGCCGGTCGGGTGCACGCGCACCTCGCCCGCCTCGAACAGACCCGCGCGCGCGCCGAGCGCGCCGGCGATGTTCGAAGGCGCGATGCCGCAGGCTTCGATGTAGCACGCGTAGCCGAGGCCGCGCAGCAGACCCTTCTTCGCGCTTTCGGCCTTGCGCTTGGCAAAACCCTTGACGTCGGCGATCTCCTGCACGCGATTGAGCGTCGCTTCGTAGTCGCCCGTGTCGTAGGTGAGCCCCACCGGTGTGGCGTAGGGGAAGGTGCGTATGAAGTTCTTCCGCCGCAGATCGGCCGGATCCATCTTCAGCTCGCGCGCGGCGGTCTCGACCAGCCGTTCGACCAGATACGTCGCCTCGGGCCGGCCCGCGCCCCGATACGCATCCACCGGCGTCGTGTTGGTGAACACCGCCTGGATCTCGCTGTAGATCGCCGGTGTGGTGTACTGGCCGGCCAGCAACGTCGAGTGCAGGATCGTCGGGATGCACGACGCGAAGGTCGACAGATACGCACCCATGTTGGCGGTCGTGTGCTCGCGCAGCGCGAGGAACTTGCCGTCCTTGTCGAGTGCGAGCTCCGCGACCGTCACGTGGTCGCGACCGTGCGCGTCGGTCAGGAAGCTCTCGCTGCGCTCCGCGGTCCACTTGATCGGCCGGCCGATGCGTTTGCTGGCCCACACCAGCGCGGTTTCTTCGGCGTACAGATAGATCTTCGAGCCGAAGCCGCCGCCGACGTCGGGCGCGATCACGCGCAGCTTGTGTTCCGGAATACCCAGCACGAACGCGGCCATCAGCAGCCGTTCGACGTGCGGGTTCTGGCTCGTCACGTACAGGGTGTACGAGTCGTCGGCGCGGTTGTAGACGGCGTTGGCGGCGCGCGGCTCGATCGCGTTGGGGATCAGCCGGTTGTTGACGAACTCGAGCTTCGTCACGTGCGCGGCCTTCGCGAACGCGGCGTCGACCGCCGCCTTGTCGCCGATCGCCCACGTGTAGCAGACGTTGTCGGGCGCGATCTCGTGCACGGCGGTCTTGGCTTTCGCCGCGGTCGCGGTGTCGACCACCGCCGGCAGAACCTCGTAGTCGACATCGATCATCGCCGCGGCGGCCTTGGCCTGCGCAAGCGTTTCGGCGACGACGAGCGCGACCTGATCGCCGACGTGAAGCACCTTGTGCTCGGCGATGATCGGGTGGCGCGGCTCTTTCATCGGCGTGCCGTCGATCGAGGTGATCAGCCAGCCGCACGGAAGCCCGCCCACCGATGCCACGTCCTTGCCGGTGAACACGCCGAGCACGCCAGGCGCCTTCTTCGCCGCGCTGGTGTCGATCGACTTGATCTTCGCGTGCGCGTGCGGGCTGCGCAGGAAATAGCCGTAGGTCTGCCCCGGAAGGGACACGTCGTCGGTGTACTGCCCGGCGCCGGTCAGGAAGCGGTAGTCCTCGCGCCGCTCGACCGCGCGGCCGATAAAGCCTGCTTTGGGATCGTTCATCTTGATGCTCCCGCTGTCGTCCCCGCACAGGGCGGGGACCCAGTGTCGTTCATCGAAAAGGCGCCGGATTCCCGCTTCCGCGGGAACGACGCAGCCTCAGACACCCATCGCCTTGGCGCCCTGCTGCACCGCCTTGACGATGTTCTGATAGCCGGTGCAGCGGCAGAAGTTGCCCTCGAGCCCTTCGCGGATCTGCTCTTCGGTCGCGTGCGGCCAGTGCGTGACCAGATCGATCGCGCTCATCACCATGCCGGGCGTGCAGAACCCGCACTGCAGCCCGTGACAGGCCTTGAACGCCGCCTGCATCGGATGCATCGTGCCATCCGCCGGCGTGATGCCTTCGATCGTCGTCACCTCGGCACCCTGCATCTGCGCCGCGAGCACGTTGCAGCTTTTGACCGCTCGGCCGTTGACGTGCACCGTGCACGCGCCGCACTGCGCGGTATCGCAGCCGACGTGGGTGCCGGTCAGCCGCAGGTGCTCGCGGATGAACGTGACGAGCAGCGTATCGGGTTCGACCTCGGCCGTGACGGCCTTGCCGTTGACCCGCAGGGAAAGCGGGACTTTCATATCGACTCCTTGGGTTGGACTCGTTCTTTTTTGGACTGAATTGAGAGCAATTTACTGCCGCACTTGAATTGGGGGCACGGACCGAAGAATTGTCTCGCCTTTCCCGGTTGATATCCAGCACGCATCAATGTGAGCGGATGCCGGACGGACCGAGCAAAAGGTAACCACGCCGGGTGGCGAGCACGGCGGCAGCGGTCGCCCGATCGGGACGCACTGAGCTGCGGAAGCTCTGGCCCCGGTCATGGCTCTCCAGAACTACGCCGTTCAGGCCTGCAAGTACGATTGTCCCGTCAGCTAGTTGCGCACCTCCTGCGACAGCTTGATCCGTACCCGTCACCACGGAAGCCCACGATCGCCCCTCGTCGCTGCTGCGCAGCACCGTGCCACCCATGCCCCAGAGCAGCAGCGTCCGGTCTGAAAGGCCCGTACCACCCCACATCGAGCCCCTGTAGGGCAAAGCGATCGCCTCGAAGCTCGCGCCGCCATCGACCGAGCGAAAAACTGTTCCACTCTCGGCCGCGATGAACAGCGTCCCCTCACCGGCGAAGATGTAATTCAAGTGTCGCTCCCCAAGTTCTCCGTCAGCGATCTTGAACGCATGCCAGGTAACACCACCGTCGTCGCTGCGTGCGGCATAACCGTAGGATCCAACAACAAGGCCGTGGTTTTCGTCTCGGAACCATACCGAGAACAGCGCGTCCCTTCCGGCGATGTGCCCGGACAACAGTCGCCAGTTGTCTCCGCCATCGCTCGTTCCGATCACGATACCACCGTGGCCGACGGCCCAACCCGTGCGCGCATTGACAAAAAAGACCGCAGTCAACGTCGTTCGCGTCGGCACGAACGTCGCCTGGCGCCAATTCGCGCCGTCATCGTCGGACAGCAGAACGTGGCCATATTCGCCGACCACAACGAGTCTCGAACCGGCACGCGTACCGGCAAGCAGCAGGTTGGATGCGGCGAGCCGGGATGGACGAGCGTTGCCGCCGCCGGCGGACATCTCGCCGGCTGCCAGCGGAAGCAAAACGGTCGTGACCGCCAGCGCTGCGCACAGCGAACGTAACGCACGCTTCATGTCAGTGGGCCATCAGCGGCCGTCGTGCCGGCCCGCGACGAGGGACAAGCGCGTCGATCACCACTGCCAGCGCTGGCAGCAGCGTGATCGCCATGAGCATGTTGATCATGAACATGAACGCTAGCAGCAGACCCATGTCGGCCTGGAACTTCAGCTCCGAAAAAGCCCACGTCGCCACGCCGACCGACAAAGTGATCGCGGTGAAGACCGTCGCATTGCCGGTCTCGAGAAGGGCGTTCTTAAACGCTGACTCGATCGGCATGCCATCGGCAAGGTAGGTCTGCAGTCGGTTATAGATGTAGAAGGCGTAGTCGACACCGATGCCGACTGCCAGGACCATCACCGGCAACGTAGCGACGGTTAGCCCGATATCGAGCACCTTCATGAACCAGTAGCCCAGGAAAGTCGCCAGTGTCAGCGGTACACAGCAGGCGATCATCGCGCGCCAGTCGCGGTAGGTGACTAACACCAAGAGCAGGATCGTTACGTACACGTACAGCATCATAGGCAGTTCGGTGCGCTCCAGCACCTCATTGGTCGCCGCCTGCACGCCAGCATTGCCGCTTGCCAGCCGCACTTTGACCGTGTCGTGGACGTTCTCGTGCCGGTAGCGTTTGGCCGCGTCGACCACCGTCTTCAGCGTGATTGCCTTGTGGTCGGAAAGGCTGACGTTGATCGGCAGCACAGAGCAACGCGGGTCGTACAGGCCGCTGCCTTCGCCCGCCAAGCCGATAAAGCTGGCCATGGAGCGCGCGTCGCGCGGCAATGCCTGCCACTTCGGATTGCCTTCGTTGAAACCGGATGCGCCAATCTTGACCAGCGTCGAGAGGCTGGCCACACCGATCACTCCAGGTACGTTGGTCATCACCCACGACAGATCGTCGACATAGGACATGCGAGAAAACTCGTAGCAGCCATCCGGTGGCATCTCCAGCACAATCGTAAATACATCGAGACCGAGGCCGAACTTCTCGACAATTGCGACTGCATCACGGTTGTAACGGGAATCTTCCCGCAGTTCCGGCGCGCCCGGCTTGAGGTATCCGACATGCCGGTCGCTCGATTGCCAAACTGCGATCACGAACAGCAGTAGCGCTGCGCCGGTAATCGCGAACGCAATGCGCCGTTCCGCGACTCGCCGGAGCCGCCCCATCCAGCCTTCGCGCTGCACCCGGAGCGTCGTGACGCGCCGAACGTAGTCCGGACCGAAGCGGAAGAACGACGCCACCACCGGAAGCATCACGAGATTGGTGATGATCTTGTACGCCACGCCGATCGACGCAGTCACCGATAGCTCACGGATCATCGGAATCGGAACGAGGTAAAGCGTCGCAAAGCCAACGAACGCGGTGACCAGCGCCATCGTTCCCGGCACAAGCAGGCCCCGGAAGCTCGAACGGGCGGCGTCTGCGCCTGACAAGCCCCCGCAGATCGAGCGCGCGATGTAGTTGACCTGCTGCACCCCGTGCGAAACGCCGATCGCGAACACCAAGAAAGGCACCAGGATCGCAAGTGGATCGAGGCCGTACCCGAGCAGCTTGAGGGTACCGAACTGCCACACCAGCGAAACCAACGAGCACAGCAAAGTGGCGACGGTAAAGGCGATCGAGCGGCAGTACCAGTACACCGCGGCGGCGGTCAGCAGAAACGCGAGCGCGAAAAAACGCAACACGCTGGAGGCGCCGTCAGCGATGTCGCTGATCTGTTTGGCGAAACCGATCACGTGGATGCGGGTGTCGGCGTCCTCGAACCGAGCACGCAGATCGGTCTCGATGCGCCGGCCCAGTTCGATGTAGTCGGTCTTGTTTCGTGTCTTCGGATCGTAGTCGAGCAGATCGGCGACCACCATCGTCGCAGTCGCGTCATTGGCCACGAGGTTGCCGATATAGCCGCCCTGGATTGCGTTGTCACGGATGCGCGCCACCTGCGCCTCGGTCAGGCGCTCGGCGGTTACATTGCCGCCGATCACATCCATTCCCTTGAAGCCTTCCTCGGTGATCTGTAGCACGCGGGTGTTCGGCGTCCACAGCGACGTTACCGTGCGACGGTCGATGCCCGGCATGTACAGCACCGCCTCCGTCACCTCGTGCAGCTTCTTCAGCGCGGCGACGTTCCACACGTCGCCTTTCGTGCGCGCCACCGCGACCATCAAACGGTTGGCGCCAAACACTTGGTCGCGGTACTGGAAAAACGTGTTCGTGTATTCGTGACCGGTCGGCAATTGCTTGTCGAAGCCGGCTTCCATCCGCAGTTGCAGTGCAAAGTAGCCGAGGACGACCGTCAGCAACGCGAGAGAGCCGAGCGTCGCGATGCGGTGATCGAAGATCACCGCCTCAACACGGCGAACAATCAGCTCGATCATTCGTTCAGAGCGGTTGTCTCATCGCGGCATTTACCACCGCAGGCTCGATCCTCGACGGTGCGCCGCATTACTGCAGCGAAGCTCACCGCCGAGTCAGCACAGGCTCCAAGGCACCGCGACGTTTCACCCACCCGCCACAACTGCTCAGAACGAATACGACACGTTCGCCGAGAAAAAGCTGCGATCTCGCAGCACGTTCGTCAGCCCGCCGCCGAAAAAGCGCGACACGCCAATCTGCCCGCGCCACACGCTGTCGATGTCATAGTTGACGCCGAGAAACAGCGACTTGCGGCCCCTGACGAATGGCAGCGTGTTCGGCGAAATACCGCTCACATCGTGCGTGAAGTCAATCTGAGGCGTCAGATTCACGCCGCTGCCGAACGCATGCGGATAAGTGAGCCCAATCTCAATCACGTAACCGGCCGAGGTCTTGGTCGGGATCTCGTAACTCGGGAAGATCAGGTAAGGAATCGCCGACGGGTCAAGGTTTGGGTAGCGGGTGACTGCCGCCTCCGCCAAGACGTAGCCTTCGGAAGCGCCCAACCCCCTCATTGCCGCACCAAGTGGTGAATTGACCTCGATGAAGTAGAAGCCGGTCAAATGCGCCTGGTATTTCTTCTCGTCGACGAATCCGCGGACCGTGACGCGTCCGCTGGGCTCGACCGTCTTCGTAACGCCCGGCGTCAGCGCGTCAAAGATACTGTACGGACCAGCCGCTGGCACGGAAGGATCGATCGCGACCGAATCGCGCGGTCGATATGACAGCTCGCCGCCGATCGCCACCGGCCCGAGTTTCGTGTTAAACGAGACGCCGAATAGGTTTTTGTCTCGTCCGTACTCGTTGACATAGCCAGCCGCCAGCACGTTGGCATTCGCGTAGATTGGATTGCCGGCGTCCACGAAAAGCGTCGTGAACGGAAGCTTGTCGTGATAGCGAATGAAGTAAAAGGCAAACTCGGTGTCCATTCCGCGGGGCTTACCGCGCAGCGCCAGCCCGTATTGGCGTCCGGCGGGAGGCTTCCTGTCACCTTCGAATGGAAGCACGTTGATTCCCGGCTGGATCTTGTCGCCAATGTCGCCGCAAGGCGTAGGCGGCGTACACAGTCCGAACGGGATCAGCAGCGACGAAGGGATGAACGCCGGCCGCTGCCCCTTCCCGACTACGTCGGCAGTCGAAAAAAAAGTGCCGACCGGATCAAACTGGAAGCTGTTCCACGAGAACTGGTAATAGCCCTCGATGTTCAGTCCTTGGGTGACGCCGGTGTTGAGGTACAGCATCGGCGCCGGGCGAAAGATCTCCTTCAGCTGCGTTCCGGGCGTATGAAATTTGCGCAGGTCGAGCGCGTTGATCGAATTTACGCCACCGACTATGAAGATGTCCTCGCCCCAGCTGATCACCTGGTTGCCCAACTTCACCGTCGCCGGCTGATTACCGATCAGGTGGGTATCCTTCGATAACCAAAGATCGAGCAGCGTGATGTTGTGCTTGGCCAAATTCTTCGCATCGCCTGATAGCTCGGTTCTGCGCGTGTCATCGACCTTGGCGTCGTAGACCCAAGTCGCGCGAGCAAGCGATTTCCAGCCATCGCCCCACTTCAGCCCCAACTCGTGCGTTCCCTTCAGCGCCAGCGATGTGACATCACCGCGCTTGAAGTTCAAGTTGCCGTCGTCGCCGTTAAGAAAGTTGAAGTCTGGATTTGAAAGCGCCGGGTCGCCCGCTACCCGCCCGCCAATCGGCCCGGCGGTCGGTACGGCGCCACCATTGTCGTTGCCGACGTTGGTGACCGACGGCTTCTGTAGCCGCACCTGGGCGCCCAGCGAGATAGTCGAACTGAAGTCAACCTGAACCCCACCGTCGGTCTCGAACCGGATTGCATTGGCTGGCCCGCTTGTCAGCGTCAGCGCAGCGCATGCTGCGCCCGCTACCAGTTTTTTTCTGCCACTAAAGTATTTCATTTTTGAATCTCCTCCCGATCGAGCACCGCTCAGCGCCCACCCAAGCGCCGTAATTCGTCAGGATTGAACTTGTTCGGATCGATTCGACCCTCCCGGCCGGCGAGCCAGTCCACCCGACCCTCCTGCGGCATGTTGTCGGCCATGTAGCGGCCGACGTTCAAGTCATAGCTGATGTAGCCTTGGAATACGCACGCCGGCAGCTCCCAAGCGACGTACGGATACGCTTCCATCGCGCGCCAGATCTTGCCCTGTGCGTCGTACACGTCCTCGACGAGGATCATCCAGGTATCCTCGTCGAGAAACATGACCCGCTTTGGAAAAAGGTGGCGCTGACCTTGCTTGACGGTGGCCTCCACCTTCCAGACGCGATGCAGTTCGTAACGGATCAGGTCGCGCCTCGGGTAGTCAGGTCCAAAGATTTCCTTGAATTTGCGAGTTGTGCTGTTGAAGTTAAACGTGTTGTACGGCACGAGCAGTTCCTGTTTGCCAACCAACTTCCAGTCGTACCGGTCCATCGGGCCCGAGTACATCAAGTACTGGTCGACCATCAACAGGTTCTCGTACCCCGGCACCGGGTTGTCGTACGCAAACGTAGGCGAGCGCCGCACTCGGCGCTGACCCGGAAAGTACAGCCACGCTTCGCTCTCCTTGTTTAGGTAGTAGTTGATCAGAATGATCTCGCCCACACGCGCGGCGGGCGATACGACCTCATTGAGCACCTTGAACTCGATCCCCTGACTCTCCTCCAGGGTCTTCGCTTTGGGATCGCCGAACAGAGTCTGTGTCCACTGGTCCTGCACGAGAGGCACAAAGTCGCCGCCTTTTGGCTGGGAGAAGATGGTCGCGTAGCGTTCGATGCGCCCGGAGTCGACCCAATGCAGCTTGTGGTTCCAGATTGCCTCTGCGCCGCTCTTGGGTTGTGGGAACGGGAAACCGGCCGGCGTCGCCCTCTCGATTTCGAAGCCGTTGGCAGCCAGCTTGGCACCCGTGGCGTTGCGCGCCGTGCGTTCGTACACATAATCCGGATAGCCGCACGACCGCCGCGTCGGGTACACGTGCATCGAATAGCCCTTCAGCGTTTTGAGCAGCGCCATCTGCCCGTCGCTGAGAACACTCCTGTACTTGTCTGCGTTGCTCGCATCCACCGTATACAGCGGCTTGTCTGCTGCATACGGGTCTGGTCGCGCCTGCCCGGGTTTCCAGCCGGGAGGCGCCTTCAAATCACCGCCGGCCCATGCCGGAATCGTCCCCTCTTTATTGCCTGCGCGTTCGGCTCCGACGGGCGTTAATTCGGATTTCAGTTGTTGTGCTGCCGTGTCGCCAACGGCGAGGCCCAGCAGCACACAAACAACCGCAGGCGGAGCACAAATCGAGGTCAATGCAGCTTTCATCGTGTCGTCCTCTCACTTTCGCTTTAGCGGACTGGATAGCCTAACCGCCGCAGGTCGCTAACAACCTCCCGCCGAATGTCTTCGATCGCCGCAGGGATCTCTCTGCGAAGTCTTCTGACTTCGGACTCGCTAAACGGCTCAAAAGGTTCCGGCGCCTGGCCCAGGCTAAACGTCGCCACCAGCCAATTCAATAACTGCGCCAGTTCCGAATCTGATAGAGGCGAATTGGATGAACCCGGCACCTGCACAAGAAGCGCGCGGCCGCGCGGCGTATGCAGGAAATACCCCAATTGCCCTCGCATGTCGGGAATACCGGCACTGGGACTGCCGCTACCGTCGGCTTGGTGACATCCGGAGCAGAACTGCAGGTAGTTCTGCCGGGAGCGGTCTGGCGCACTGTTCGCGCCACCCACAAGTCCAAGGACGGCGACACATGCCAAAACCAACGGACGCACGACAGTCATCGTCTTCCCTCCAACAGCACTATGAACCCGAGCTAGCTCGCACGTCGCGGACCTGCGCCCACGCAGGGCCTAGCGCTCCGCGGATAATGCCCGCGACGGCAGGCCACCCCCATGTTGAGTACGACCGAGTTCACGACGGGCGCGACGGTGGCAACAACCGGTATGGCCCACCTTCGTCCCGCCATTGAAGTTCTGCTCCCCGAATGACACGTCGTCTGAAGCCAGTGACTATCCGCGCACACCGATGCGATCCAGTTGCGAAACTGCGCCGGCACCGTGCTCGACGCTTACCGCTTCCGCGGTTCGGCCAGCGCGACGGCTGCCGCTACCGTGCAGTGGTACATCGTGCTCGAGTTCGCCATGCACCAGTTGATGTCGTTGTGCACGCCCATGCGATACGCGGGACGCTCGCCTTCGTTGTTGTTGCACAGGCAACGGCCGCAAGCTGTGACACCGCAGCAGTCGTTGTAGCTGATTAGATAGTCCTTGCCGTCAGCGGCGTTCCGACATGTCCCGACCCAGGTTATTTTCGAAGGTTCCGTACCCGGCGGGCATTGGGAAACCGACCCTCCGCAGCAGGTGCACAGGAATCCGTCGATCGCACAGTAGCGCCAGTATTCGCAGTCGATGTCAGTCTTCTGCGACTTCGCGCGCCCTTCGGCCGCTTGCGCCGAGCGGTCGAACGGCAGCACCGGAACGACAAACGCCGTCCCTACAAGCGCGCGTCCGATGCGGACCAAAGCACTGCGCCGCGACGTCGTCTGCGCAAGCTTGCGCACGCGCCCCTCAGACAAACGGTCGAACCAGTCCATAAACATGTCACCTCCGCCTACGCTCGCTGCCGCACGAATTCCTGCACCGACGCCACGCCGAGTTCGCCGGCGTTGAACAGGCTCTCGATCTGCTCGCGCGAGTTGACCAGCCCTTTCGAACGTACCCGGCCATCCTCGTCGACCAAGACCGCGTATGGCAACTTCGCGACACGGAACGCGAGTCCGAGATCGCGGCTCAGCACGTACGGAAATTCGGTCAGACGATGGCGGGTGACGAAATCGCGGTGCTCCGTCCAGTCGCCGTCGCTTGCGAGCACCACGCTCAGCCAGCTGCGCTCCGCAGATTGGACACTACGCAGAATCGGCAGCAGTTTCTTGCACACCGGGCAGGTGGGCGAGAGAAAGAAAAGAAGGGTGCTCTTGTCGGCCCGGGCGCCGAGATCGATCGCACGACCATCCAGTGAGTGCAGGCGCATTTTGGGGGCGTCGGATCCGACGGCAGGCCCCGAGTCGAGCGTCAGTGCGCCCATGGGCGCGACACGCTCGTACAGGATGCCGAGTTGGCGCGCCAGCGCGATCACCGCGACCAGCAGCCCCAGCGCCACGACCCACAAGAGAATGGTCGAAATGACCAGCGCTTCGATCATCGGAACTCCCCGTTTCAAGCATGCCGCCGCAGCGACTTGAGACGCGGCGAATTCGCACCCAGTTGGTTGAACGACACGTACAACGCAAGCAGCGCGAGCGTTGAGGAGATTGCCGTAAAGCCGTCGAGCCAGGTCAAGTCGCGCGCCGCGCCAGCGCCAGCGCCGACGATGGCCATCGCGGCAAGCAGCGCATTGCGGACGACCAGCCACCACGACAAGGTCCGGATGCCGCTGGCACCACCACAGCCGCAGTCGAGGTCGTTGCGGCCGCGTATCAAATTTGCCGCGATCGCGACAGAAAACAAGAGCAACAAGCAGACAGCCGCGGCCGCGCCGATCATTCGCGAAAGCGGAGCCAGCAGTAATACGGCGGCGGCGATCTCGGCCAAGGGAAGCAGGCGCGCGACCGGACCGACCAGTGCCGCTGGCAGCAGGCGATAGTTGTCGACGATTGCCTCGAAAATCGCCTGATCGCGTAACTTGTCGATTGCGCCGAGGAGAAGTATCACCGCGACCGTTGCGCCGCAAGCGCGCGCAACGACGGCATCGATGCCTGCCAGCGAGACCGTCATTGGACCTCGATCAGTGTCGGTGAGTCGCCAAGCGGGGCCAGTCGCTCCTTGCGCTTGCGTGGCGCACCCTGCACGTCCCACGAGACCAGCGCATTGCTTGCGCCGTCAATCGCAAATAACAGCGGCTTGTCGCCGCGCGAGACCGCGAGTGCTATCGCCATTGATCCCGCAAAGCGCGCCACACGCGCCCGTCTGGCCATGTCATATACCCAGATTTCGCGTGCCGGTTCCTTGTGGCTGCCCTCGCGTCCGCTCGGATGCATCCCGACATACAGACGGCCGCTGGCCGCGTGCAGCGCAACGGGTTGATAGCCGCCAGGGCGCCACCCCTGCTTGACGTCGGCCCCGTGCACCAGCGGCCACGGCGACTCGAAAGTTGCCTGCTCGCCCACCAGCTTTGCCGTGTGCACCATGCCCCTGAAGGACACGAATATGACTCGGTCACCGTCGTACTCGCCGTGGATGAAGATTGGGTCTGCGTCAGCGTCGAAGAATCTCGGCGTGCGCTTCTGCGCCACCACCTTTCCGGTGGCGTCGAGCGTAACGGTCAGTAGCGAACCGTCGCCGCAGATCGTCGTAAAGCGGGACGGTTCCGACGGCACCGTCAGCAGCGCCCAACAGCCCGGCGTAGGAACCTCGCCGACAACGGCGCGGGCTTTCAGGTCAACGACCGTCACGGAAGTCGCGGGCGTCGCGTTCTGCACGAACAACCAGCGTCCGTCGCTCGATGCGCGAATCAGACCGCGGTACGGTAACGCCTGCGCGTGTTTGGACGGTATGACGATTTCGCCTTTCAGCGCGAGGGTTGCAGCATCGTAGATATCGACTTGATCGACGCGCTCACCGCGGTTCAAACGCGTCAGGTAGGTCGTCGCCACGTAAATCTCGCTGCGGTCAGCCGACAACGTCGAGTTGCCTGCCAGCGCGGTCGACACCATCCCTCGATAAGCCATGGTGTCGCCGTCAATCACGTGGATCTTCCCATCGACGATATGCGAGATCGCGACGTCGGAGACATAGAGCCGGTATGCACCGGCCGGCGTCAGACGGGCGACACCGACCTGCTCGGGCATCTGAACTGCCTGTGCCCCGCAGTAGCCCGCAAATGCGCCCAAAACCCACGCGATAGTCCAAACGCACCATTGCGCCGCACGCATACCTCCGCCCGGCGTTCGTGCGCCCGCTACTTCGTCGTGCATGCTGTCTCCCCTTGTGGCGCGCGTGGCACGCCATGATTTGCGTTATCCGGCGCGACCGGATCTGTTCGTCGACCTTGCGCGCAGACGCAGCCAAAAACTACGTCCTGTGTCCAACGAGGTGTTATCCCGAATTGGCAAAGCCCAGCAAAAAGTCCTTAAGAACGTCTTGATCAGTTGCACAGTTGCCACAGGCTATAGCCCGGGCGCACAATACGCAGCCGCAATGAGGTGCCGAACATGATCGACGCTGCCTCGTACTCATTCGCTCGCACGCGCTGCGTCGACGCTGACGAGGCGGCGCACCGGCTGCGAGCGTGGGACCAGATCTACGAGCAGATCGCGCCTGGACGGTTCGAGGGCGACACCACCGATATGTGGCTCGACGGAATGCAGGTATTCCGCGAGCGCAGTAACCGCCGAGTGCACCAAAGCGGGCGCGCGTGGCCGGGGTCCGTCACCTTCGGCATCCCGCTTTTCATGGATGGGGATGCCCGATTTTGCGGCCAGCCGATGGGGCTCGACTCGGTCCTCGTGTTGGGGCCAGAAACCGAACTGGATTTCCTGACATCACCCACGCTCGACATCGTGGGTATCTCGATCCCCCAAGCTGCACCGGCGACGGTCGAGCACTGCCAATTAGATCTTGAATTCGCATCGACGATATCGGCCAAGCGGCTAGTGCACCTGGATCGCGAGTCCGCTGCGCGACTACGACAGCTGACGCTGTCGGTGTTCAAGACCATCGAGGCGGAGCCAACGCGGCTTTCGGCAGAAGGTGTTCGCGCGCAGATCCGCGACGAACTGATCGACGGGTTGGCCAACGCGTTCATCGGTGTCGCAGCGCAACCTGAAGTCGCCGAACACCGGCAAAATGAGCGCGCCGTGGTGCGCCGCGCGAGGGAATACGTGCTCGCGCACGCATATGAGCCAGTCACAATCGAACAACTGTGCAAGGTACTCGGCCTGTCACGCCGAAGCCTGCAGTATGCATTCGAGCACGTGCTTGATATCTCGCCTGCCCAATACTTGCGCGCAGCTCGGCTCAACGGGGTACGACGCGAACTGAAGGCCACACCCAAAAGCGAGGGTTCGATCCAGGATATTGCAGCGCGCTGGGGCTTCTGGCATTTAGGCCATTTCACCGCCTGCTATCGAGAGCTGTTTGGCTGCCGTCCGTCAGAGACGCCGCGGCCGGCTTGATCCGGTGCGCCCAAAGTTCGCACAAGCAGCCTTGAAGCAAGCGACGATCAGCGGCAAACGGAGCAACGAATGGATTCGGTCGACACGCAAGTGCTGAAGAAAGCCGACGAATGGCTGCGCGCCGGCCACCGCGCGGTGCTGGGCACGATCGTGCGCACTTGGGGCTCGGCGCCGCGGCCAGTGGGTTCGCTGGTGGCGATCCGAGACGACGGCCTCGTCGCGGGGTCGGTCTCCGGCGGCTGCATCGAGGACGATCTGGTCGAGCGCGTGCGCTCGCGCGCGCTCGCCACCGACCGCCCGCAGCGGGTGAAGTACGGCGTCACCGCCGAGGACGCGTTCAAGTTCGGGCTGCCGTGCGGCGGCACGCTGGAGCTGGTGCTCGAGCCGCTGACGGCCGAGTCGCGCATCGACGAGCTGCTCGCGCGCGTCGTCGAAGGCCGGCAAACCGTGCGGCGTCTCGACATGAAAACCGGCCGCGTGACGCTCGCCGAAGGCACCGGCCGCGACGTGCTGTCTGCCACCGACGAGGCACTGGTCACCGTGCACGGGCCGCGGCTGCGGCTGCTCGCGATCGGCGCGGGGCAGTTGACGCACTATCTCGCGCAGATGGCGCTCGCCTGCGACTACGCGGTGACGATCTGCGACCCGCGCGAGGAGTACGCCGACGGCTGGTTGGTGCCGGGCACCATGCTCGTGCGCACGATGCCGGACGACACCGTCGTCGAGTTCAAGCCCGACATGAACACCGCGATCGTCGCGCTCACCCACGATCCCAAGCTCGACGATCTGGCGCTGATGGAGGCGCTGAAGTCCAGCGCCTTTTACGTCGGTGCGATCGGCAGCCAGAAGAACCAGGCCGCGCGCCGCCGGCGCCTGCTCGAGTTCGGCGTCACCGAAGCGCAGCTCGCGCGCCTGCACGGGCCGGTGGGGCTCAAAAACGGCGCGCGCACGCCGGCGGAAATCGCCGTGTCGATCATGGCCGAGCTGACGGCCGCCAAGTACGGCTACGAGATTCCCGCGCCGCGACCGGTGTCGCCGACAGCCGCGATCGAATCGGGTTGCACGGCATAACGAAGCGCAACCCGCGCTCATGCGTTCACGCCGAGCCACGGTGCGGGCGGCGGTTCGGTGTGCCACCTTACCGCAGCCCGCGACGGTGGCGCCAGTTTGTGTCGCTCCGATCGGAAGGACCGCTTCGGTCGCGACACGGCCCGGAACGTCAGGTGTTCGACACCTTGATCGTCGGGATCTTCAGCGACATGTCCTTCGCCTTTTCGGCGATCCGGATCGCGACCTTGCGCGCGATCGCCTTGTACGCGCGGGCGATGTCGCTGTCGGGTTCGGCGACGACCGTCGGGCGGCCCGAGTCGGTCTGCTCGCGGATGCGGATGTCCAGCGGCAGCGCACCGAGCACCTCGACACCGTATTCCTTGGACATGCGCTCCGCGCCGCCGGTGCCGAAGACGTGCTCGGCGTGGCCGCACTTGCTGCACACGTGCACCGCCATGTTCTCGACGATGCCGAGGATCGGCACGCCGACCTTCTCGAACATCTTCAGGCCCTTGATCGCATCGAGCAGCGCGATGTCCTGCGGCGTCGTCACGATTACCGCGCCGGTGACCGGCACCTGCTGCGCAAGCGTAAGCTGGATGTCGCCGGTGCCCGGTGGCATGTCGACGATCAGATAGTCGAGGTCCTTCCAGTTGGTCTGCGCCAGCAGCTGCTGCAGCGCCTGCGTGACCATCGGGCCGCGCCAGATCATCGGCTGGTCGGCGTCGACCAGGAAGCCGATCGAACTGGTCTGGATACCGTAGTTCTCCAGCGGCTCGAGCGTCTTGCCGTCCACACTCTCCGGCTTGCCTTCGATCCCGAGCATCGTCGGCTGGCTCGGACCGTAGATGTCGGCGTCGAGCATGCCCACGCGCGCGCCCTCGGCCGCGAGCGCCAGCGCGAGATTGGCGGCGACGGTGCTCTTGCCCACTCCGCCCTTGCCCGACGAGACGGCGACGATGTTCTTGACGTTGGGCATGACCTTCAGCCCGCGCTGCACCGTGTGCGCGACGATCTTGACCGTGACGTTGGCGCTGACGTTGCCGGCGCCGGCGCGCTTCAGCGCATCGACGACGAGGGCGCGCAGCGCGTCGATCTGGCTGGCGGCCGGATAACCCAGCTCGACATCGACGCTCACGTCGTCGCCATTGACCTTGACGTTGCGCGCAGCGCGCGACGACACCAGATCCTTGCCGGTGTTGGGATCGACGACGGTCTTCAGGACTTCGTTGACACGTTCTAAGGTGATGCTCATGGGGGAATCGCGGTCCGGGAATGTCGAAGGGAATCAGCCGCGCAGTCTATCCGACGGCGCCGCCCGCCGGCCCGCCGACCGACCACCCCATGTGAGCTAGTTGCCCTTGTTAAACTCGCGGTCATTCGATCGTCGGCCATGCGTTCACGCACACACTCCGCCGCCCGCTCCGCCCGCCGCACGCGGAACGGGCGAATGCGCGGCCGCATCTAGCGACCGGCCGCTGCTGCCGGAACCCCGACGCGGAAACGCCTCGCGCGATCCGCGGACCGCGATCCGAACCCCGACCTCCGCCCATGAGCCCGCGCAACCTGTTCGTCACCACCGCCCTGCCGTACGCCAACGGCCGCCCGCACATCGGCCACATCATGGAGTACGTCCAGGCCGACATCTGGGTGCGGTATCAGCGCATGCGCGGACACGCGGTGCACTTCGTCTGCGCCGAAGATGCGCACGGCGCGCCGATCATGATCGCGGCGGAAAAGGCGGGCAAGACGCCGCAGCAGTTCATCGCCGAGATGATGGCCGCGCGCCGGCAGTACCTCGACGGTTTCCACATCGGCTTCGACCACTGGCATACGACCGATTCGCCCGAGAACGTCGAGCTGTCGCAGTCGATCTATCGCGCGCTGCGCGCCAACGAGCTGATCGACATCCGGCGCATCGAGCAGTTCTACGACCCGGTCAAGGGGATGTTCCTGCCCGACCGCTACATCAAGGGCACGTGCCCGAAGTGCGGCGCGAAGGACCAGTACGGCGACAACTGCGAGGTGTGCGGTTCGACCTACGCGCCGACCGATCTGAAGGATCCGCGCTCGGCGCTGACCGGCGCGAAGCCCGAGTTGCGTTCCTCCGAGCACTATTTCTTCAGACTGTCGGATGCGCGCTGCGTGGCGTTCCTGCGCGATTGGACCGCCGGCCGCAACCGCCGCGGAGAGCCGCACCTGCAGCCGGAGGTCTATGCGAAGACGCAGGAGTGGATCGGCGAGGGCGGCAAGGGGCTCGCCGACTGGGACATCTCGCGCGATGCGCCGTACTTCGGCATCCCGATCCCCGACGCGAAGGACAAGTTCTTCTACGTCTGGCTGGATGCGCCGATCGGCTATCTCGCGTCGCTGAAGGCGTACTTCGACCAGGGCAAGGCGCGCGCGAAGGGCGAGCCGCGCAGCTTCGAGGAATTCATCGCGGCCGACGACGTCGAGCAGATCCACTTCATCGGCAAGGACATCGTGTACTTCCACACGCTGTTCTGGCCCGCGATGCTCAAATTCTCCGGCCGCAAGGTGCCGGACGCCGTCTACGTGCACGGCTTCATCACCGTCAGCGGCGAGAAGATGAGCAAAAGCCGCGGCACCGGCATCGATCCGCTGCGCTACCTCGAAGTCGGCATGAACCCGGAGTGGTTCCGCTACTACGTCGCTGCGAAGCTCAACGCCCACGTCGAGGACGTCGACTTCAATCCGGACGACTTCCAGCAGCGGGTCAACAGCGACCTCGTCGGCAAGTACGTCAACATCGCCAGCCGCGCGGCGAGCTTCCTCGTGCGGCAGTTCGACGGTCGGCTCGCCCCTTCGGAGGATCCGTCCGGCGCGCCGGCGGGCTCGCATGCGGTGGCACTCGCCTCGAGCGAGGAGATCGGGGAGTTCCTCGACCAGCGCGAGTACGGCAAGGCACTGCGGGAGGTAATGCGCATCGCCGACTACGCGAACGAGCATTTCGACCGCCACAAGCCTTGGGAGCTGGCCAAGGATCCCGCAAGCCGCGGGCTGCTGCACGCGGTGTGCAGCGACGTGATGCGCTGCTTCCGCGCGCTGACGATCTACCTCGCGCCGGTGCTGCCGGCCACCGCCGAACGCGTCGCGCGCGAGCTCTTCGGCATGGACCGCGCGTTCGTCTGGGACGATCTGAAGACCACGCTCGAGCGCATCGCGCCGTACAAGCATCTGATGACGCGCGTCGAAGCGAAGCAGCTCGACGCGCTATTCGAGACGGAGGCACCGTCCGCCGGGCAGGCCCCGTCGACCGCATCAGCGGCGGAGCAGGTCGAGACGATCGCGATCGACGACTTCGCCAAGGTCGATCTGCGCATCGCGAAGATCGTGGACGCGGCTCCGGTCGAAGCGAGCGACAAGCTGCTGAAGCTGACGCTCGATGCCGGCGAAGGCCGGCTACGAACGGTCTTCGCGGGCATCAAGAGCGCGTACGCGCCGCAGCAGTTGATCGGCAAGCTCACCGTGCTCGTCGCCAACCTCGCGCCGCGCAAGATGAAGTTCGGCGTCAGCGAAGGCATGGTGCTGGCCGCCAGCCACGCCGACGAGAAAGAGCATCCGGGAATCTACCTGCTCGAACCCCATCCCGGCGCGCAGCCGGGAATGCGCGTCAAGTAGTCGGCGAGCCGCGCGACGAGCCGGCCGCCGCCACTGCGCCCTCAGTACTTGGCGCGCACCTTCTCGAGCTGTTCCTTCGTCACGCCTGGCACCTCACCGCGCTTCATCCAGCGATTCGTGAACCACGCGCCCTCACCGAGCCAGTCCTTGATCAGTTTGAGATTCTTCGCGCGCTCCTCGTCGCTGTCGCCGAGATACTCATACATGTTGCCGGGTTTTCCCCCGGAGGCCTTGCCGTCGTCGAGCCGCCGCATCAGCGCGCCCGTCGCCGGCCATATGACGTAGCTCATGAAGTGCGGGTAGGTGTCCATACGCGGGGCGACCTTCCTGCGCTTGTCTTCGCCCAGCAGCACCCAGTCGTTGTATTCCGGCGCCTTCGAGCCATGGCAGTCGCCGCACCTGGCGGCAATCAGCGGGCCGATTTCCTTTCGCCAGGTCGGCTCCTGCGCCGATGCCGCGGCCCAAAGGCTTGCGCCCAGCGCGAGCAGGACGAGTTTCGTTTTGCGCATCGCTTGCAGTCCCCGGATTGGAGTAACCCGATCGAACGACCGTCGACGCAGACGAGACCGAGGCCGCGCGCCAGCGGCTTGACCGCGATCAACCGCCGCCCGATCCGCCGCGCGGGAACAACGCCGATTTGCATCGCGCGCACATTCCATTAACATATAATTTGACCCCGGATCGGATCCCCGACGACGTGCGAACGACAACGGAACGGAAGGATGCGCGGCTGACGCTGCTGATCGACCCGCGCAAGAAGGCGCTGTTCGAGCGGATTTGCGCCGAACAGGATCTGACCCCGTCGCAGGTCGTGCGGCAGCTGATCCGCGAATACATCATCGAACACCTCGCTGATCGCCCGCTGCCGCCGTGGCTGCGCGCAGCGGCCGCGCGCAGGGCGACTCACACCCGGCGGAGCAGCGCGGAATGACCGGACCGGCCGGCTGGCTTGCGATCGACTGGCTGCTGGTGGCCGTCGCGGCATGGCTGGCGCTCGGCGCGCTCGGCGTGCTGCGGCTGCACGACTTCTTCACGGTCGCGCGCGTGCTGTTTCCGGCCGGGGCGCTGGTGGGCGTCGGCGCCGCAGCGGTGGCCGGCGCCGCATTGCTCGCCGGGTCGCCGCAGACGGCGGTGCTGGCGATCGGGTTGCCCGAATTGCCGTTTCATCTGCGGCTCGACGCGCTGGCGGCGTTCTTCGTTTTGCTGCTGGCCCTGGCCAGTGCCGGCGTGTCGGCGTTCGCGGCGGGCTACTTCCGCAAGGGCGAGGGCACCCCGCCCGGCCTCATGTGCCTGCAGTACCACGTCTTTCTGGCCGGCATGACGCTGGTGCTGCTGGCCGACGACGCCTACGCGTTCATGGTCGCGTGGGAACTGATGGCGCTGGCGTCGTTCTTCCTGGTCACCGCCAACCACGTCATCCCGGCGATTCGCCGCGCCGGCTATCTGTATCTGCTGGTCGCGCACCTGGGCGCGATCGCGATCCTGCTGTGTTTCGGCGTGCTTCAGGCCAACACCGGCGACTACACGTTCGACAACATGCGCGCGCAGCAGCTTTCACCCTTCTGGGCGTCGGTTGCGTTTCTGCTCGCGTTCTTCGGCTTCGGCGCCAAAGCCGGCATCCTGCCGTTGCACGTCTGGCTGCCCGAGGCGCACCCCGCCGCGCCGTCGCCCGTGTCGGCGCTGATGAGCGGCGTGATGCTGAAGACCGCGATCTACGGGCTGCTGCGCGTCACCTTCGATCTGCTGCATCTGCAGCTGTGGTGGTGGGGCGTGGTCGCGCTGGCGATCGGGCTGGCGACCGCGCTGTTCGGCGTCGTGTTTGCCGCGGTCCAGACCGACATGAAGCGGCTGCTCGCGTACTCGTCGATCGAGAACATCGGTTTGCTGGTCGTCGGCATCGGGCTGGCGGTGCTGTTCACGGGTTACGGCATGACCGCGCTGGCGGCGCTGGCGCTGACCGCGGTGCTGTACCACGCCATCAATCACGCGATGTTCAAGAGCCTGTTGTTCCTCGGCACCGGCAGCGTCCTGCACGCCACCGGCGAACGCAACCTCGGCAAGCTGGGCGGGTTGCTGCGCTACATGCCGTGGGTCGGCTGGCTGGTGCTGGTGGGAACGCTGGCCGCGGCAGGATTGCCGCCGGCCAACGGCTTCGTCTCGGAGTGGCTGCTGCTGCAGAGCTTTCTCTTCACGCTGGGGCTGCCGAGCACGTTCGTCAACAACCTGGTGCCGGTGGTCGCGGCGGGTGTCGCGCTGGTTGCCGCGCTCGGCGGCTACGTGATGGTCAAGTTCTTCGGCGTGATCTTCCTCGGCCAGCCGCGCGAGCCACGGCTCGCTCAATCGCACGACGCGGCGGCATGGGAACGCGCCGGACTCGTCTGGCTCGCGGCCGGCTGCATCGTGCTCGGGCTCGCACCGGCGCAGGTCATCGCACTGATCGATCCGGTCACGCGCGTGCTGATCGGCGACGGCGTCGGCGCGCGCGTGGCCGAGCACGGATGGCTGTTTCTCGCGCCGGTTGCGCCGGAGCGCGCGAGCTACAGCCCGTTGCTGTTCCTGGTGCTCATGGCAGCGAGCTTCGCGCTGGCATTCGTGCTGGTGCGCCGGCTGTATCACGGGCGCATCCGGCGTGCGGCGCCGTGGGACTGCGGCTACCCGCTGCTGAACGCCCGCATGCAGGACACGGCGGAAGGGTTCGGGCAGCCGATCCGCCAGGTGTTCGAGCCGTTCTTCCGCATGGAGCGCGAGCTGCCGAGCCCGTTCGACCGCAAGCCCGTTTACCGCGTCGCCGTCAGCGACCATTTCTGGCACTGGCTGTACCTGCCGATCGCGCGTCTGACCGAGGCGGTTTCGCGCATCGTCGGCCTGCTGCAGCAGGGGCGCATCGCGACGTATCTGACCTACAGCTTCGTCACGCTGCTGGTGATGCTGATCCTGGTGTTCCGATGACGGCCGAGAGCTTCATCGCCCAACTGGTCGCCGTGGCGCTCGCCGTGCTCGGCGCGCCGCTGCTCACCGGCTGGGTCAATCAGTGCCGCGCCTGGCTGCAGAACAAAAGCGCGCCGCCGCTGCTGCTGCCGTACCGCACGCTGCACAAGCTGTTCTGGAAGGAATCGGTCGTCGCCGAACAGGCGACCGCGCTGTTTCGCGGCGCGCCGTACATCGTGTTCGGCGCGATGGTGCTCGCCTGCGGCATCGTGCCCAGCCTGTCGACCGACCTGCCGCTGGCGCCGGCGGCGGATGCGATCGCGCTGGTCGGGCTGTTCGCGCTGGCGCGCGTGTTCATGTCGCTGGCGGCGATGGACATCGGCACGGCGTTCGGCACGCTGGGTGCGCGGCGCGAAATGCTGGTCGGCTTCCTCGCCGAGCCGGCGCTGCTGATGGTGCTTTTCACAGCGGCGTTCATCACGCAGTCGACTTCGCTCGCCGCCATCGTGGAGACGATCGCCAATCAGGAGTTCGCGATCTATCCGAGCCTCGCGTTCGCCGGCGTGGCCTTCACGATGGTGTCGCTGGCGGAGAACGCGCGCGTTCCCGTCGACAATCCCGCCACGCACCTCGAACTGACGATGATCCACGAGGCGATGATCCTCGAGTACTCGGGCCGTCACCTCGCGCTGATGGAGTGGGCGGCGAGCCTGAAGCTTTTCGCCTATTCGTGCATCGGGCTGGCGATCTTCTTTCCCTGGGGCATCGCGCAGGAACGTGACCTCGCCGGCATACTGCTGGCGGCGCCGGTGCTGGCCGGCAAGCTCGCCATCGGCGGCGCGGCGCTGGCGGTGATCGAAACGCTGTCGGCCAAGATGCGGATCTTCCGCGTGCCCGAGTTTCTGGCCGGCGCGTTCCTGCTGGCGGTGATCGGCATCCTCGTGCACTTTCTGCTGGGGGCGTAGCCGATGCCGGCGCTGGTCAACCAACTGATCAACCTGTTCGCGGCGGTGCTGCTGTTGCTGTCGTTCGGACTGCTCGCGCAGCGGCGCGTGCTGTCGCTGATCCATCTGTTCACGCTTCAGGGAGCGACGCTCACCGCATCGACCACGGTGATGGCGTACTTCACCGATCAGCCGCACCTGTATTACTCGGCTGCGCTGACCTTCGTGCTCAAGGTGCTCGCGATGCCGTGGCTGCTGCACCGGATGATCGAACGGCTCGACGTGCGCTGGGACGTCGAGACGCTGATCAACATTCCGACGACGATGCTGGTGGGCATCGTGCTCGTCATCTTCGCTTTCAACCTGGCACTGCCGATCTCTGGCTTGTCCGCGTCGGTGGCGCGCGGAACGCTCGGTATCGCGCTCGCCTGCGTGCTGCTTTCCTTCCTGATGATGATCACGCGGCGCAAGGCGATCCCGCAGGTGATCGGCTTCCTGGCGATGGAAAACGCGCTTTTCTTCGCCGCGACCAGCGCCACCTACGGCATGCCGATGGTCGTCGAGCTCGGCATCGCGCTCGACGTGCTGGTCGGAATGATCATCCTCGGCGTGTTCATGTTCCAGATCCGCGAGCAGTTCGACAGCCTCGACATCCGGCATCTGGAGAAGCTGAAAGAGGAGTGACCGATGGAAGCGTTGCTCGCGCTCCTCGCCATTCCGCTCGTCGGCGCTGCCGTGCTCGGGGCGATCGGCCACCGCGAGCACGCGCCCGAAGTCAACGTCGTCTTCAGCCTGGCCACCTTCGTCGCCGCCGCGGTGCTGACCGCGCAAATCATCGCCGGCGGACCGATCGTCGTGCTGCACGGGCAGTTCTTCGTCGACCCGCTGAACGTGTTCCTGGTGACGCTGACCGCCTTCGTCGCGTTCACGACCACACTGTTCTCGCGCCCGTACATGCGCGTCGAGCGCGACCACGGCAAGATGACGCCGCCGCGCATGCGCCTGTATCACAGCATGTACCAGCTTTTCAGCTTCACGATGCTGCTGGCGCTGACCACCAACAACATGGGGCTGCTGTGGGTGGCGCTGGAGGCGGCCACGCTCGCCACCGTGCTGCTGGTCGCGGTGTATCGCACGCCGGCGAGCCTCGAGGCCGCGTGGAAGTACTTCATCCTGTGCGGCGTCGGCATCGCGCAGGCGCTGTTCGGAACGATCCTGCTGTATCTGGCCGCCGAGCGCGTGATCGGCGCCGAAGGCGGCGGACTGCTGTGGACGAATCTCGATGCGGTGAAGGCGCAACTGGAGCCGACGGTGGTCGCGCTCGCCTTCGTCTTCCTGCTGGTGGGCTACGGCACCAAGGTCGGACTCGCGCCGCTGCACAACTGGCTGCCGGATGCGCACGCCGAAGGCCCGACGCCGATCTCGGCGGTGCTGTCGGGCCTGCTGCTGAACGTGGCGCTGTACGCCGTCCTGCGCTGCAAGGTGCTCGCCGATGGCGCCCTGGCGAGCCGCTTCGCGGGCGATCTGATGATGGGCTTCGGCCTGCTGTCGCTGGTGCTGGCGGCGTTTTTCCTTTCGCGCCAGCGCGACGTCAAGCGCATGTTCGCGTACTCGTCGATCGAACACATGGGGCTGATCACGTTCGCGTTCGGCATGGGCGGCCCGATCGCGAGTTTCGCCGGGTTGCTGCACATGACGGTGCACTCGCTGGTGAAATCCGCGATCTTCTTCGCGGTCGGCCACGCCGCGCAGAAGGCCGGAACGCAGCTGATGGACGACATCCGGGGTCTGGTCCGCGTCAGCCCGACGGTCGGCTGGGGGCTGATGATCGGCACGCTGGCGATCCTCGGCATGCCGCCGTTCGGCGTGTTCGCGAGCGAGTTCCTGATTCTGACCACCGCGATGCGCGATTATCCGTGGACCACACCGCTGCTGCTGCTGGCGCTCGGAGTGGCGTTCGCCGCGGTGCTGGCCCGGGTGCAGCCGATGGTGTTCGGCGAGACGACGGTCAAGCCGCTCGCGCATCCGCCCGCGCTGGTCCCCGTCTTCGTGCATTTGGCGCTGGCGCTGCTGCTGGGACTGTACGTGCCGCCGTACCTGCAGGACTGGTACGAGCAGGCCGCGCGCCTGGTCGCCGGAGGTTGAGCGATGCGTATCGCCGAAGCGCCGCTTGCCCTGCGCCCGCTGCCCGGCGCGATTGCGGCCGCGCTCGGCACCGCGAGCCAAGGGCAGTGGTCGGCCGCCGCGCAGGCGTTCGCGCGCGCCGGCGACCGCCTCGTCGCGCTGTGGGGATCGGACCGGCGCGATCTCGGCGAAGGATTCGTCGTCCACGCCGCGTACGCGGCGGCCGACGCGCTGGCCTGCGTGCGGCTGCCGCTCGCGGACGATGCGCCCGAATACCCGGATCTGTCGAAGCACTTTCCCGCGGCAACGCGGATGCAGCGCGCGGTGTTCGACCTGCTCGGTGTGCGCGCCGACGGCGCCGACGACGAGCGCCCCTGGCTGCGGCACGGCGCATGGCCGCAGGACTTCTTTCCGCTGCGGCGTGACAGCGACGGCGCCCGAAGCTTCGAGATCGCGCAGGAACGCTATCCGTTCGTGACGGTGGCCGGCGACGGCGTGCACGAGATTCCGGTCGGGCCGATCCACGCCGGCATCATCGAACCGGGGCACTTCCGCTTCTCGATCGTCGGCGAAAAAGTCCTGCGCCTGGAGCAGCGCCTCGGCTACGTGCACAAGGGCATCGAAAAGCGCTTCGAAGGCATGCCGCTCGCCGAGGGTCATCGCCTCGCCGGGCGTGTCAGCGGCGACTCCACGGTGGCCTACGCGTGGGCCTACGCGATGGCGGCGGAGGCCGCCACCGGCTGCGCGGTGCCGGAGCGCGCGCTGTGGCTGCGGGCGCTGCTGCTGGAGCGCGAGCGCGTGGCCAATCACCTGGGCGATCTCGGCGCGCTGGGCAACGATGCGGCGCTCGCCTTCGGGCTCGCGCAGTTCTCGCGTCTGCGCGAGCAGTGGCTGCGCGCCAACGGCGAAGTGTTCGGTCACCGCCTGATGATGGATCGCATCGTGCCCGGCGGAGTCGCGGTCGACCCGGACGCGGCCGCGCTCGCGCGCCTGCGCCGGCAATGCGAGGAAGTCGAACGCGAGGTGCGCGTGCTGCGCTCGATTTACGACGAGCACGCGGGATTGCAGGACCGATTCCAGACCACCGGCATCGTCACGCGCGAGCTGGCGCTGCAGCTCGGACTGTGCGGTCTGGCCGCGCGCGCCAGCGGCATCGCGCGCGACCTGCGCGTCGATCGCCCCTGCGCGCCCTACGACCGGCTCGACGTGGCGGTGGCGCAGTCGACGACAGGCGACGTCGCCGCGCGCGTCGCCGTGCGCTTCGACGAAGTGTTCGAGTCGTTGCGGCTGATCGCGGCGATCGTCGACCGCATGCCGGCCGGCGCGGCCAGACTCGAGTTGCCGCGCGCCGGCCACGATTCCTTCGGCCTCGGCTGGATCGAAGGCTGGCGCGGCGACGTGCTGGTCGCGCTCGAGACGGACGCGCAGGGCCGGCTGCGGCGTTGCCACTGCCACGATCCGTCGTGGCAGAACTGGCCGCTGCTCGAGCATGCCGTCATCGGCAACATCGTTCCGGACTTTCCGCTGATCAACAAGTCGTTCAACCTGAGTTACTCGGGCCAGGATCTCTGATGCTGTTTCTGACGAAGCAGGTTCTGAAAACCGGCATCTGCACCGAACCTGCACCTGCGGTCAACGACCACTGGCGCGCCGAGGGCGAGCGCATCCAGGGCGAAATCCTTCGACTGCTCGGCCGCGCGCTCGCGATCCGGCAGGTCGACGCCGGCTCATGCAACGGCTGCGAGCTGGAGATTCACGCGCTGAACAACCCCTACTACAACCTCGAGGGCCGCGGCATCAAGTTCGTCGCCAGCCCGCGTCATGCCGACATGCTGCTGGTGACCGGGCCGGTCGCGCGCAACATGAAGATCGCGCTGCAGCGCGCGTACGAAGCCACGCCCGAGCCGAAGCTCGTGGTGGCGGTGGGCGACTGCGGCTGCACCGGCGGCATCTTCGGCGAGAGCTACGCCTCGTGCGGCCGCGTGGCCAACGTCGTTCCGGTCGACGTCGCGGTGCCGGGCTGTCCGCCGCCTCCGCTGGAGATCCTGCGCGGCATCCTGACGGCCGTCCAGGGTCCGAAGCAACGCACGTAATCCGCAGCGCAAAACGCGCCTTTGCGGGCGCCGGCGGCCGGGCGTAGATTGAGACTCCCAGCGACACAGCAGGGAGGCTTGTCATGGATCTTATCGTCGAACGTGCGGACGTCTGGGCCGCACCCATCCCGGACAGACCCGGCGGACTTGCCGATGCATTGGCTGCCTTGCGCGATGCCGGGGCGGACCTGCAGTTCATCATCGCGCGACGCGCACCGGAAGCGCCTGGAACGGGTGTCGTGTTCGTCACGCCACTGCAGACCGACCGCGAGATACGCGCGGCGGCGATGATCGGCTTCAACGTCACCCAGAAGCTGCATTCGGTTCGAGTCCTGGGCCGCGACAGGCCCGGTATCGCCGCCGAGATCGCGCAGCGGCTTGCCGATGCCGGCATCAATCTGCACGGATTCGCTGCGGCGGTGATCGGCGCACAGTTCGTCGCCTACGTCGGTTTGGACTCGCTGGCCGATGCCGAGCGCGCCATCGCGATTCTTGGCAACGCCTGAGCCGGCGTCTGCGCCGGCGTCGTCTGCCCGGCGCCGGCGTTGGCGACCGCGCGCCGGCGAAGGCCAGCTCGACGCGCCCGCTACAATCCCGCCCGGCGCGCCGACAGCCTCGTCGGCGCCGGTTTATTGACGAAACCCCGCCGTGGCGCAATACGAGTCCGACATCACCAAGTTCATCCGCGAGCTGAAGCAGAAGATCCCGGACCTCGAGCGCAAACAGCGCGAGGGCCGCGCGATCTGGTGGGACAAACAGCTCGACTTCGACGAACTGAAACGCTGGCAGGAATCGCGCGTGCCGCAGCCGCCGTACGTGTACCAGCCGAAGATCAAACGATGAGCGGCGCGGCGCACCCGGCCGATTCCGTCGAACTCGCCGCCACTGCCGCGCTCGCGGCCGACGATTCGACGCCCGACGTGGTCGACGGCGTGGCGCTGGCGCGGCTGTACGGCGAGCCGCTGTTCAAGCTGCCCGAGGACCTGTACATCCCGCCCGATGCGCTCGAAGTCTTCCTCGAGGCGTTCGAAGGGCCGCTCGACCTGCTGCTGTACCTGATCCGCAAGCAGAACTTCAACGTGCTCGACATCCCGATGGCGGCGCTGACCGCGCAGTACCTCGCCTACGTCGAGCAGATCCGCAGCCGCAACCTCGAACTGGCCGCCGAGTACCTGCTGATGGCGGCGATGCTGATCGAGATCAAGAGCCGGATGCTGCTGCCGGTGAAGAAGGCGGAAACCGGCGAGGAGGTCGAGGACCCGCGCGCCGAGCTCGTGCGCCGTCTGGTCGAGTACGAGCGCATCAAGCTCGCCGCGGCGCGGCTCGACGAGCTGCCGCGCGTCGGGCGCGATTTCGCGCGCGCGATCGTCACGATCGAGCAGTCGATCGTCAAGCGCTTTCCCGAAGTCAACGTCGTCGACTTGCAGCAGGCGTGGGCCGAGGTGCTCAAGCGCGCCAGGCTGCACGCGCACCATCACATCACGCGCGAGGAACTGTCGGTGCGCGAGCACATGAGCATCGTGCTGCGCAAGCTGCAGGGCCGGCACTTCGTCGAGTTCGGCGATCTGTTCGACGCGCGGCTGCTGGCGAAGGGTCCGCCGATCGTGATCGTGCATTTCCTTGCGCTGCTCGAGCTGGCCCGCGAGAACCTGATCGAGCTGACGCAGGCGGCACCCTACGCGCCGATCTACGTACGGCTCGCGTACACCCCGAGCTGACCGCTCGTCCCGATGCCCGGCCCCGGCAGCGAGATCCTGCTCGGCGTACTGTTCTTCGGCGCAGCCTTGCTGTACTCGTCGGTCGGCCACGGCGGCGCGTCGGGCTATCTGGCCGCGATGGCGCTCGTCGGCGTGCCGCCCGCGCTGATGCGGCCGACCGCGCTCGTGATGAACGTCGCGGTCTCCTCGATCTCGCTGTACAAGTTCGCGCGCGCCGGCGGTTTCGCCTGGCGGCTGTTTCTGCCGTTCGCGGTCACTTCGATCCCGATGGCCTACGTCGGCGGCCGGATCCACCTGCCGGTCGCGTGGTTCGGCGCGTTGGTGGGTGTGGCGCTGCTGTTTTCCGCGTGGCGGCTGTTCGCCGAGACCCTGCGGACCGACCGTCCCGCACGCGTCGTAACGGGCCCCCCGCCGGTGGCGCTGGCGCTGCTCGTCGGTGCGGGCATCGGGCTGCTGTCCGGGCTGACCGGCGTGGGCGGCGGCATCTTCCTGAGCCCGCTGATCGTGCTGCTGGGCTGGGGCACGGTGCGCGACAGCGCCGCACCGACGGCGGCATTCATCCTCGTCAACTCGGCCGCCGGGTTCGTCGGTGTGCTGACGCGCCATCCGGTGCTGCCGGACGCGCTGCCGTACTGGGTCGCAGCCGTGATCGCCGGTGGCATGATCGGCGCCACGCTGGGGGCGAAGCGGCTCGGCAACCGCACGCTGCGGCGCGCGCTGGCGGCGGTACTCGCGATCGCCGGCGGGAAGATGATGATTTGAACCCGGATTTGTCATTGGGGCACGCGCAGGCCGGGCTGACGCAGCGACGGGATGCTGTCTGCACGCCGAGACACCAGCCGTAGGCACTGACCGGCCTCATGGCAAATCTGGGTTGAACGCAGTCCCGGCAGTCGGCCGCTTGAAGCTTCACGAAAATGGCTTCCGCTCACGACGGTTGCGCAGTGGACGTTCAACCACCCGGAATGCCCGCGATGCACCGCATGGCTCGGCACGTGTGCCGACCGGCGCCATTGCCGGTGCCCGCGGCAGCTTGTGCTGGTTCGTCGGCCCGCGTTACCAGCGGAGGCCCCCGCCGCCCTCCGCCGCGCGGGCAGCAACAGCACTTCGGCTGGCGCAGCCTGCTTCGCCTGCTCGCCATCACGATCGCCGTGCTGCTGTCGCGGCCCGCGGCGGGCGCCGCCGTCGATCCCTACCTCTGGCTCGAAGACATCGACGGCCCGCGCGCGCTGGACTGGGTGCGCGCGCGCAACGCCGAGTCCGAGCGCGAGTTCGCCGCCGATCCGCGTTTCGAGCCGCTGCGACGCGAGCTGCTGCGGGTGCTCGACTCGGACGAGCGCATTGCGTTCGTCGTGCGCATGGGCGACCGCTACTACAACTTCTGGCGCGACGCGCGCAATCCGCGCGGCATCTGGCGGCGAACCACGCTTGCCGAGTACCGCAAGGTCGCACCGGCCTGGGAGACGGTGCTCGACCTCGACGCGCTGGCGAAGGCCGAAGGCGAGAACTGGGTGTGGAAGGCCCCCGAGTGTCTGCGGCCGTCGCGCGCCGGCGAACCCTACCGCCGTTGCCTGCTGCGGCTTTCGCGCGGCGGCGCCGACGCGGTCGTCGTGCGCGAGTTCGACCTGCAGGACAGGCGCTTCATCGACGGCGGCTTCGTGCTGCCCGAGGCGAAGAGCAGCGTTTCGTGGAAGGACATCGATACGCTCTGGGTCGGCACGGATTTCGGCCCGGGATCGATGAGTGTGGCCGGCTACCCGAACGTCGCGAAGGAATGGAAGCGAGGCACGCCGCTCGCCGATGCGCGAACGGTATTCACCGGGCAGGCCGGCGACGTCGGCGTGGCGGTCGAATCGGAGTTCGCGCGCGGCCTCCGCGTCGACTGGGTGCAACGCTGGATCACGCAGCGCGACGTCGAGCGCTTCGTGCTGATCGACGGACGGCTCGTCGCGGTCGACATCCCGCGCGACGCTTTGCCGAGGCTGTTTGGCGACTGGCTGATCGTTCGGCTGCGCAGCGGCTGGACGGTGGGCGCACGCGACTTCGCCGAAGGTTCGGTGCTGGCGATCGGCTTCGACGCGTTTCTGCGCGGCAGCCGCAACTTCGACGTGCTGTACGCGCCCGCGCCCGGGCGCGCGCTGCAGTCGATTGCGCAGACCGAGTCGGCACTGCTGTTCACCGAACTGGATCGCGTGCGCGCGCGTCTGGTCGAGGCGAAGCACGACGGCGAACGCTGGCATGTACGCCACGTGCCCGCGCCCGACAATGCGCAGATCGAGGTTGCCGCGACCGACTGGGCCTCGGACGAGTATTTCGTCACCGTGCAGGACTTCACGACGCCGACCACGCTGTACCGTGCCGAGGCGGGTCTGGCGGGCTGGTCGCGCGCCGAGCGGCTGAAGTCGCTGCCGGCGTTCTGGAACGCCGAAGGCGTGACGGTGCGCCAGCTCGAAGCGACGAGCCGCGACGGCACGCGCGTGCCTTACTTCGTCGTCGCGCGCGGCGCGCCCGACGGCTCGCGGCCGGTGCTGCTGTACGGCTACGGCGGTTTCGAGCGTGCGCTGCGTCCCTTCTACTCGGGCGTCTTCGGCAAGGGCTGGCTCGAGCCGAGCGGCGTCTTCGTGCTCGCCAACATCCGCGGCGGCGGCGAGTTCGGTCCGGCGTGGCACCGCGCTGCGCTGCGAGAGAACCGGCAGAAGTCCTTCGACGACTTCATCGCAATCGCCGAGGATCTCGTCGCGCGCGGCATCGCGCGCCCCGAGCGACTCGGCATCATGGGCGGCAGCCAGGGCGGGCTGCTCGCGACCGGCACGATGGTGCAGCGACCGGACCTTTTTGGTGCCGTCGTGGCGCAGGTGCCGTTGACCGACATGCTGCGCTTCCACAAGCTGCTGGCCGGCGCCTCGTGGATCGGCGAGTACGGCAATCCGGATCGCCCGTCCGACCGTGCCTTCATCGCGAAGTATTCGCCGTACCAGAACGTGAAGCGTGACGCGAAGTACCCGCCGCTTTTTCTCGTCACGTCGACGCGCGACGATCGCGTGCACCCGGGGCATGCGCGCAAAATGGCGGCGCGGATGATCGAGTACGGGCACGACGTGCGGTATTTCGAGAACATCGAAGGTGGCCACGGCGCCGCCGCGAACAACGCGCAGTCGGCGCACATGTGGGCGCAGACCTTCGCGTTCCTGTGGCGTTCGCTGTGCGCCGAATGACATGGGTGTCGCGCGTCTGCGCTTTTACGAGGAGCTGAACGACTTCCTCGCGCCGGCGCGGCGCAAGCGCGAGTTCGACTACGAGTTCGCGCGCGCGGCGACGGTGAAGAACGCGATCGAGGCAGTCGGCGTTCCGCACACCGAGGTCGAGCTGATCCTCGTCGACGGTCACTCGGTCGACTTCTCGTACCGGCTTCGCGACGGCGACCGTGTCAGCGTCTATCCGGTGTTCGAGGCGTTCGATGTGGCGCCGCTGGTGCGCGTGCGCGAACGGCCGCTGCGCAATCTGCGCTTCGTCGCCGACGCGCATCTGGGCGCGCTCGCGCGGCTGCTGCGCATGGCCGGATTCGACACGCTGCACGACAACGCGTACTCCGACGAGACGATCCGCAGGATCGCAGCGACCGAATCGCGCGTGATCCTGACGCGCGACCGCGCGCTGCTCAAGTGCCGCGACGTCACGCACGGCTGCTACGTCCGCGCGCTGAAACCCCCGGCGCAGCTCGCCGAGGTCGTCGAGCGCCTGCAGCTCGCATCGAGCATGGCGCCGTTCACGCTGTGCCTGCACTGCAATCTGCCGCTTGCCGAAGCGGGCAAGGACGAGGTCGGGCACCGGCTGCCGGAAACGGTCGCGCAGGCCTACGCGCACTTCAAGACATGTGCGGGCTGCCGGCGCATCTACTGGGAAGGCAGTCACTGGCGCCGAATGCGCGAGCTGCTCGCGCGGGTCGCGGCGAAACTGGAGTCGTGCGCGACGAATTGATCCGTCGCGCCGCGTTCGTCTGCGGCTGCCGGGCGCCACGTGTGCGGCCGGTGGCTACGCCACCTTAACTTCGGCTTCGCCGAAGTTAGCCTTCGACGCAAGATGAAGGGCTTCTTCACTCGGTCGTGAAGCAGCGCGCTGCGCGCGCTCGTCTTGTGTCTCCGGCCGGTGGCTACGCCACCTTAACTTCGGCTTCGCCGA